>Ga0255040_10000311_pt1 | contig 12412 bp, 6 predicted proteins | sample BC1_12_2_MG_FD_181711 | JGI IMG/M metagenome (GOLD analysis project Ga0255040, IMG submission 181711) | Seawater microbial communities from Strait of Georgia, British Columbia, Canada - BC1_12_2 | ecosystem: Environmental > Aquatic > Marine > Strait | place: Canada: British Columbia | collected... | reverse complement strand
GCGACTGCATTGCTGCAGCACCCGCGAATACGCCGCGTTGGACAAGCCAATGCCACCGTATTCCTCAGGAATTATGAGGCCAAATAATCCGAGCTCTCGAAGGTCCTGGATGAAATCCTCGGGCTGCGCGCCGCTTTCATCCCACTGCCGAAATTCTTCTTCTCTGCCCTCGAGGAAGCGGTCCACGGATTCCAGGACCATTTGCAGCATTTCCTCGTTTTCCGGTTTGATCTTCGGAAAAGGCCAGATGAGTGACTTGACGATATCGCCATAGAAAAGGGCCTTTGCCGGGCTGACATTTCGGTCAGTCTCCGAATTCTCGGGTTTGTCGTTCATAACATGGCTCACAGATTGATAGGGGTACTCGCTCAGGGCCTGATAGCACTGGCGGAGTGACCTATGTTGGCAGCGCGGAAGGTGCTGCGCCATAGGTATTACTGCGTCGTCAGGCAGCGGACTCGTTACGGAAAACGATTGGGTGATACTATCTCCGCGCAGTCATTCAGGACCATCAAAAAATGCTCGAAAAACTAGGCACGATCCACCCCCTGTTGCCACCTGCCGCAGGCCTTCTGGCACTGCTTGCGATCGCGATCATTATCGACTTAATCGCGAAGCAGATCATGGTGCGGACCGTACGCGCGTTCGCGAAACGATCCAGCGTCACCTGGGATGATGCCCTGGTTGCGCACAACGTCTTTGGTCGTCTGGTGCAGGTTGTTCCCGCGCTGATCATTTACGCGGGTGTAGCGCTCGTCCCGGATCTGCCGGAAGGCGGTGCACAGCTCATTCTTAACATCGCGATGGGCTACATAGTGTTGATGTTGACCTTGACTCTGACTGCGATGCTCAGTGCCGCAAACACGATCTACTCGGCATCACCAATAGCGAAGGAACGCCCGCTAAAAGGCTTCGTGCAGCTCCTGCAAATCGTCGTTTGGATCTTTGGTGGCGTGCTAATCGTAGCAATGGTTCTGGACCGTTCACCGTTGTTATTGCTAAGCGGTTTCGGCGCGATGACCGCCATCTTGTTGTTGGTGTTCAAAGACACCATCCTGTCTTTGGTTGCCAGCGTGCAACTTACGGCACAGGACATGGTTCGCGTCGGCGACTGGATTGAGATGCCGCAGTTCGGAGCGGATGGCGATGTGGTCGATGTCCAGCTGCACACGGTCAAAGTGCAAAATTGGGACAAGACAATCACCACAATCCCGACGCATCGCCTGATCACAGATTCATTCAAGAACTGGCGCGGGATGTCGAAGGCAGGCGCCCGACGGATTAAGCGCTCCATCTTTATCGATGTGTCGTCGATTCGCTTCCAGACACAAGATGAGGTTGATCACTTCACACGTTTCGCACTATTGAAGGATTACATCAGCAACAAGGAACAGGAGCTGGCCGGCTACAATGCAGGGCTCACGGCCGAGGTGGATGCGGAAGTGAACAGGCGACGGCTAACGAATGCCGGGACATTCCGTGCGTACGCATACAACTACCTGAAGAATCACCCCAGGATACACGACGGCATGACGCTAATTGTTCGCCAGCTATCCCCGGGCCCGGAGGGCCTGCCGCTGGAGATTTATTGCTTCACGAATACGACTGCATGGGCAGAGTACGAAGATATTCAGTCGGACATCTTTGATCACCTGCTGGCAATCGTGCCGGAGTTCGGACTGCGTCTGTATCAGAAGCCGGCTGGGTCGGACTTGGCGAACCTCAAGTAAATTTACTGGTGTTATTCCGAACGAAGCAGATGACCGTAGCGACCAAGCGTGTGCACAGCGTTTTCGAGCAGGATAGTGATGTCCAGTACGAAGTTACGATCCTTGTTCGACAGCTCCTTCTCAGACTCAAAGTAGCTGTGGCGAATCTTGGTCATCATTGCTGCCCGATCCTGGGTTAGCATTTCCAGCGTCGCGATTTCCTCGGAATCTTTTGACTCAATAGCGTCAATAGCAGTCAGGATCATGAAATCGATGCTCTCCATGATGTTTCTGCCCAATTCACCAGCACGCGGACTGTCGTGCTCATCGAGCATATGCACTGCCAGTCGGTGTACGATATTTTCGAGTGTGACGAGTTGCTCTTCGAGTTTGGTGGTTCGGATCAATTGGTCCGAAGTAGCCTGACCGAGCCCGTGTGCCGAAATTTGGGCCAGAGTCGAGCCAATCTTTTCGGAAATGTGCGTGAATGCCTCGTGATATGCGTCGGGGTGATGTCTGCCAGAACTACTGGCATTTTCCCGAACATAGTCAATGTATTGTGGCAGTCGTTCGAGAAGACGAAATTGTTCCTTTTCAATGAGCATGAGCGCCGTTTCCGGTGAATCCGAGGCGCGCTCATGTATGTACGCTTCCTTGGACAAGACCTCCGCAGAACTCGGTGGGAACCACTGCCGGATGCGCTCCAGTATCGGTCGATGCACGAGCAACAAGAGCAGCGCGGCGCCGAACTGGAAAATCAGGGCGATATAAACAGCTTGAGTACCAAGTTCACCAGATAGCTTTCTTGCGAGTGCGAAAACCAACGGCCATCCGGTCAGCAATTCGACGTAAAAAAGAATCACAAATGTAACCGTCGCCACGGTATCGAAGGCTATCTGTGTGGCAACGACCTGGCGAGCGCGGCCATGAGCGTGAAAAGAAAATACGTAGGTAAGCAGGCCCGTGCCAGCTTGTGCGCCGTACATTGCCATCGCTGTTTCTTCCAGTTCAAGAAATCCTGCGGCGGCAAAGGCGATCGCGATCATCATGATCGCCAGGTTGGACTGTACTAGAAGCGTTAGTACGAGCCCCATTACGAAAGCGATCCCGTAGTGTTCGTGAATGCTCTGCAGTAGCGGGGCGACCCAGTCGGCACCGGCGAAACCGGCAGCGCCGGTTTTCACGAGATACAAGCCGTACATGATCATGGCTAGCCCGAACAATGCTCCGTAGCCATTGACGAAACGTTTTGGAAAATGAAAAGTGCTACCGAGTGCTGTTACGCCCAGAACCATCAAGGCCAGCACTTTCAGACTGACCATTGATGCGAACACGATCATGCTGCAGCCGGCATTGGCCCAGAACACGATAGGGGCCGCCTGCCTGACTTTCATCATGCCGGCTTGTACGAAGTCGGAGAGGATAAAGGCAGCTGCCTTACCGCTCTGAGTCATGAAGCCGAGAGTTGTCCCGGACGCGAACATGCCGACGGGATTGCCGCTGGCTTTGGTTATCAGAAGTTGAAAAGAACCACCGGTAATCTTTTGTAAATGTGAGCCGGCATAGTGAATACCAATCAGGAATATGCCGATTCCACCCAGCACAAAAGCGGCCAGCTCTATTGAGGACTCACTCGCTTCTTTGAGCTCTACGGCGGCAATGGCGGCACCGGATACGAGGACCAGGAGCAGACCAACTGTGAGATTTCGGATCTGTGTATTCATAGTGAGAATCTAAAGAATGATGCCTTCCAGAACCAGCTCGGAAATCTGTTCGGTGCGTTCGGCTGACGCCTGCTTCAACACGTCATTGAACTCGGGAAATTCAGCTTTTATGCGATTGAAGTTTTCCTTGTCCAGAATAAGCAGGTCACAAAAACCGATGGCCCTTGTCGTCGCTGTTCTACGTTCACCGAGGACCATCGACATAAAGCCGAAGTAATCCCCTTCGCCGAGGGTGCCCCAGGATTTTTGTGTTTCGGTAGAAATTATTTCTACACCGCCCTCAACAATAAAATAGATGCTTCTTCCCATCACGCCTTCATTGGCAATATTGCTGCCAGGCGTAAAGGTTCTGGATTCGAGGCTGGTAAGCAGTTCGTCCCGAAGGATTGGGGGGCAGTTCTTAAATAGCGGTACGGTCTCAAGAATATTGCTGGCAAGGTGCAACAGAATTTCGAGCCTGAGTGGTCCAGGCAGGTCATTGAGCATGGCGTTTTTGTCCATGCCGCGATCGTGCTCCCAGACATACTCGTAATAATTTCTGACCTTTGCATCGATCGCTGCGGGAACCTGTCGTTGCCGCAAGAACTCTGTCACGGAGTCGATGCGTTCCCAATGGCTGTTCTTGGCAGCCTGTATGCTGCTCAGGAGTGAAGCGACACTACCGATGATGAACGCGTACAGGGAAGCGCCCATCAACATGATAACGGCCGACAGCACGTATTCGGCACTGCGAGCGGGTGTAATGTCGCCGTACCCTACGGTAGTCATTGTCGTGATGGTCCAATAAATAGAACGGATGTACTGAGCAACCGGGCCGGACTCAGCAATACCGGCCCGAGTGGCCCAACTGTCCGCCGGAAAGCCGCTGGCGAAGGCCGAAAAGAACCAGATGCACGCCAGCCAGTGCATCAATAACAATATCGATACCAGGAACTTGACGACCCTGAGGGCGCCCGGATTACTCCAGCTGAATGCTTCCCAGCGCCGCAATATTACGAACAATCGAACGATGCGCAGCAGTCGCAATAGCCGCAGCGCCAGTACCAAAGAACCACCAAGAGCCTGGCCGTTGCCAATCAGCGCCCAGGCAACCAGATCCAGTGGCAAGCTGCCGAGGATATCGACGATCATCAATCGTCGTGCGTAGTGGCTGGTACAAGTTGGTCGATCGGAAACTTCGACACCATGTCGACGGAATGTCGTGCAGCAGTTTAGAAATATGTCGGCTATGAAAAACAGATCAATCAGATAGATGATCTGGAAACCGGACAGAGCACCACCCTGATCAAAGGCAAACTGGTAGGGCACCATTACGCAGCTGATAACAATCAGTGCCAAAATTAGCCCGTCCCACAAGAGACGGGTCTTCGACAGTTCCCTGACTATCATGTTTGCCAAGCTAAGGTCCTTAGAACGCCCCGAGGGCATCTTCCTCTGTTTTGGATACGCTCAGTATTGTCGCAAACCCGGATATATCAAATACTTCCTGAACGGTTTCGTTGAGACAACAAATCTTGAGGTCGCCTTGGCTTGCTTTGAGTTTTTTCGCCGTAGCAAGCAATATCCGAAGGCCCGCACTGCTGATGTAATCGAGTTTTTCAAAATTGATCAGCAGTTTTTGCGAACCTGCCTCTATCAATCCATTGATCTCACTTTCGGCTTGCGGCGACGTATTTGTGTCCAGATTCCCCTGAAAAGAGAGTATCCGTACATCGCCTGATTCTGTTACTGAAATTTCCATAGTGCTGTTCCCAGATTTCGATTTTGTGATTTATGCGAGGTTCATGACCAGCGTTACGACATTACGATCACGACGTCGTTGATAACTACATTGATCCATCAATTCAGTGACAAGCAGGACGCCGAGTCCACCGATATCACGTTCTTCAAGTGACAGAGACGTATCCGGCCCTACGCGGTCAAACGGGTTAAATGGCATCCCGTCATCCGCAACGGTGACTACCAACTGTTCAGAAGTGACCGATACATCAATGTTGATCTGGTGCTCTTCATCGTCACTAAAGCCGTACGAAATAATATTATTAAGCAGGTCATCAAAGACGATGCATACTTTCTGAGCGATACCGGCTGCAAAGCCATGCTCCTCAGCAAACGTCGTGAATTCAGTGTTGATCCGTTCAATTTCCGTCAAATTTGTTGCGGCGACCAAATGCAACTCATCGACGCGGACTTTCTCGGTCGCTTGCTCAATCCGAAATGCGAGAATCGTAATGTCATCTGCTTGCTCTGCGCCGGTGGCAAACTGCTCAACCGCATCCAATACTGCAACGGTCAGTTGCTCGGGTGTGTTGTCCGACTTCTTGAGGAATTCTTCCAGTCTGGCTTCGGAGTAGAGTTGGTTCGACGTGTCCATCGCTTCCGTTACGCCGTCGGTGAATAGCAGTAGTGTGTCTTTCTCACCGATCTCTATTTGGTCCTCTCTATACGCGACGCCCTCTACAGCGCCGATAATAGGGCCGTGCCGTTGATCGAGGCAGTCAAGTTTACCGTCGTGGCGGAGGATGTATGGCGGATTGTGCCCTGCATTGGTAAAGCGGAGCTCACCGGACCGCACGTTCACAATGGCGACAAAGAGCGTCACAAACATACACGCCGGATTATCGGCGCTGAGTTCTTCGTTGACGCGAGTAACAATGCTTGCTGGTGATGAGTCGTCGGCAGCTTGCGTTTTGATCATTGTTTTTGTAACTGCCATGAACAGGGCGGCGGGCACACCTTTGCCTGAGACATCTCCGAGTACCAGGCAGATTTCGTCATCACTAACAAAAAAGAAATCGTAGAAATCGCCACCGACTTCACGAGCAGGTTTCAGTAGTGCATGAATCGAGAATTCTTTGCGGTCCGGATATGGGGGGAAATCAACCGGTAGCATGCTCATCTGGATGTCGCGACCGACATTGAGTTCCTGCTGCATGCGATCCTTGTGCTTCCTGATCTGATCCATGCTGCTCTTTAGCGCTAGGTGAGTTGCAACCCTCGCCTTGAGAATCGGCGGGTTGACCGGTTTTGTCATGTAATCCGCAGCGCCTAGTTCAAAACCTTGCGCTTCATCAGTGGTCTGGTCCATTGCGGTCAGGAAAATAACCGGGACATCCTTTGTCAGCTCATTTTCCTTAAGCCGCCGGCAGACCTCGTAACCGTCCATATCCGGCATCATGATGTCCAGAAGAATGAGGTCAGGTGGTTGCTTCTCGGCAATCTTGAGGGCCATTGGGCCGCTGGTGGCCGCTTTGACGATGTAATCGGAGCCAAGAATGCCTTTGACGACATCGAGATTTTCGGGCGTGTCGTCGACCGCAAGAATAGTGAATTTTTCAGTCATATCAGACATTTGTCGATACCGGCGAGGAGGGCAGCAGGATCGATCGGTTTGGTGATGTAACCGGCAGCGCCCGCTGCAATTGCATCTGCTTCACTTGCCGCATCACTCTCGCCAGTAAGAAAAATAACCGGTATGTCAGCGCTTACATCGTTCTCTTTCAACTTGCGGCACACTTCAAATCCATCTATTCCAGGCATCCTGATGTCCAGCAGTATCAGGTCGGGTGCTTGTTTCTCGACGATTTTCAGGGCCATCATGCCATTGACGGCCGCTTTCACGACGAATTTTGGTGTTAACAACCCTTTGACCACATCAAGGTTTTCAGGCGTGTCATCGACAGCCAGTATGACAGGCCGCGTTTCTTGCTCGTTATGAGTGTTCATCGATAATCGGCTTGAGTTCTTCAGCCGCCGCTTCGAAATCGTATTGACCTACACGTTTTCTCACGGACATCAAAGAATCATAAATCGTAGTGCCCTTGGTACTTGCGATGAGTTCATCCAGTAACTCTTCGGACTCAGTATCATAATCTTCCAGCTTGGCCAGCAACGCCTGCAATTTTTCTGGCATGTCATCAGGTAGGGTACCGGCGGCGGCAGGGTCGGATGCGGCTGCTGCGGTCAGGTCACTCAGCAGCCCGAGAATTCGATCGAGTTCCTGTTCCGCCGCAGCTACCAGTTGCTTTGGCAGGTCTTTCGGGTCTTCTTTCAACGTCGTTTCCAGCTTGGCCGCGGCTTCTTGCAAAGAAGTCGCACCGATTGCGCCACCAACGCCTTTCAGCGTATGCGCAAGGCGTACGGAAAGTTCGTTGTTGCTGTCATCGAATGCCGAGCGAATTTCGCTGATCGTATCAGCCTGATTTTCTGCAAACTTGTTCAGCAATTTCAGGTAGGAACGAATGTTGCCACCGACTCTGGCGAGTCCGGCAGTTGTATCTACACCGGCCAGGTCCGGCAGTTCAAGTGAAACGGCATCTCCGTCGTCATCGGTCGGCGCATCGGGAACATCTCGTTCCTTGTGTTCGACCCACTTGAGCAGTGTCTCGAAGAGCACCTTGGGGATGATCGGCTTGGCAATGTGATCGTCCATGCCGGCTTCTTCACAGCGTTGTCGGTCTTCGTGTGTCGCGTTAGCGGTCATTGCCAATATAGGCATTTTCTTGTACCGCTCGTCTTTTCGAAGCTCACGGGTTGCAGTGAAGCCATCCATCACCGGCATCTGGACATCCATCAGGACGCAATCATATGGGTGCTTGCTGACCATATCGATCGCTTCTTTGCCGTGATTGGCGATGTCTACCCGGAATAGCGCCTGCTCGAGCAATTCACGCGCGACCTGCTGATTGATTTCGTTATCCTCAACAACCAGCAATGATGCACCTTGTATTGGCTTCAGGGCCTCCATTTCAGCCTGTCGCCCTGAAATATTCTGCATACCTGTCTTGGCAACATGCTGGCCGAAAGCATCCATCACGGCATCAAACAGATGTGATGGACTGACGGGCTTGGCAAGCAAATTGTCGACGAATTTGGCGCCGGGCCGGCCTGCCAACCCACTGGTGCCGAATGCAGTCGCGATGATGATGTGAGGATCCTTCGGCAGTTTCAGATCCTGTTTGATCTTTTGTGCCGCTTCGAGACCGTTCATGCCCGGCATGAGCCAATCCATGACAATCAATTCAGGCGCTACTTCCCCTGATTCCAAAAGCTGGACTGCAGTTTCGGCATCTTCAGCGGCAGTGACGTCGAAGGTAAATGACTCGAGGTAGGTCGTCAGGATTTCCCTCGATGTTAAATTGTCATCCACAACCAAGGCATGCATATTCTGAAGATCGGTGATGGGTACGTGCGAACGACCATCCTGCTCCTCACCAATGCCGAGGTTCGCGGTAAAAATGAATTTGCTGCCGACATCCGGCTCACTTTCGACATGGATTTCACCACCCATCATTTCAACGAGCTGCTTGGAAATCGCGAGGCCGAGACCAGTACCGCCATACTTGCGCGTCGTTGATGTGTCTGCCTGAGAGAACGATTTGAAGAGTCGGCCTTGCTGTTCTTCGTTCATGCCGATGCCAGTATCACGCACTGAAAATTTCAATGTGACTTCGTCATCTCGTCTATCGGTGACTTCAATTGTTACAACGATTTCACCGGTCTCAGTAAATTTGACGGCATTATTCACCAGGTTGACCATGATCTGGCCCAGTCTCAGGGCATCGCCGACAAGTACGGCTGGCACATTCGGCGCACGCGAGAACAATAGCTCCAGTCCTTTTTCCCGGGTCTTGACCGTGACGACGGTAGCCAGATTGTCGAGAACCCGGTCTATTTCGAATGGCAGTGATTCCATGTCCAGCTTGCCGGCTTCGATCTTGGAAAAATCGAGAATGTCATTAATGATGCCCAACAGTGCCTCGGCGGAAGAGTGAATCTTGCCAAGGTAGTCGTTCTGCTTGGGAGTGAGCTCTGTGCGAAGACAGAGGTCACTCAAACCCATGATCGCGTTCATCGGCGTACGAATTTCATGGCTCATGTTGGCCAGAAAATCGCCCTTGGCCTGATTTGCAGCATCTGCTGCTTTTTTGGCCTCGATAATTTCGGCTTCCGCTTTCTCTCGAGCCGTAATGTCCTTTATAAAAGCGGAGTAAAATACCTCCCCGTCAATTTCACTCTTGGATATGCCAACTTCTGCAGGAAAAACGACACCGCCTTTTGTAAGGCCAAACAGTTTCAGGCCGCGATTTTCCATGTGGATGCCCTCGGCGTGAGCGTCCCGAAATCTGTGAACATTGTCGAGATGATCTTCGCGAGCGTACTCGGGAATAAGCATCGTCATTTCTTGGCCAAGGACCTCGGCCGCACTGTATCCCCACATTTCTTCACATGCGGGATTGAAACCGACGACAACTTGTCGGTCGTCAATTGTCATTATTCCGTCAGTTGCGTTCTCCAGAATCAGCTTTGTTTGCTTGGTCGCCTTTTGCAAGTCCTGGGTTCGCTCATCAACGCGATCTTCCAGTTCATCTCTGGCCTTCTTCAAAGCCTGGTTGGTGCGTTCACCCGTGACCAGGATAAACACGGCACCACCGAGTGACAGGAACAGCGTGATGCTTAGGACCCCTATCGCTGTCAGCCGTACCGTGGCAAAAGTCGACAAAGCTTCAGCGACATCAATTTCACTGGTGAGTCCGAGCCCATGTTCACCATCCCATAGCCACGCCCCATAGACCGGTACGCCACGGTAGTCTCGATAGCCACTCATGTCGCCGTTCGTCGCTGAACGCTCGCCACGACTACTGGCTCCGGCAGAAATCGCCCTGCTGGCCATTAGTGTCAGCGGGAGCTCATCAAGCGCTTTGGCTGAACGATATCCTTCGGTCAAGTTCACGCCTGGATCACGAATCTGGATATTCATGATGCTGGACTGGCCTTCGGAGAGAAGGTCGATTTCTCTCAAGCCAGCTTCAAATCGGCTGGCAGACACCATGATTCCAGTTTGGTCGAAGGCGTAGCTTTCGCCACTTTCTCCAACCCGTGAAAACTGCAAGACACGAGAGAAGCCCTCGGCAGGGTCGAGTCGTTTCGTCAACGTTGCGATTACGTCGCCGTTAGCGCCGCGAATCGGAACCGCAATAAACAAACTCAGAGTGTTTTCGACGCCGGCATCGCCTATACCTACATCAGAGAAAATAGGTGGTACGAATACAGACTCGCCGTTGAAAACCCGACCCAGCAACTCTTCCCTTTGCTCGGCGCTCAGATTGCGGGTGCCGATTTTCGCGTTTCTCGCGGACCCGACGATGACACCGTTACGGTCAATAATAGAAAAACCAAGACCAAGATCATCTTCGTTTTGTGCCAGAGTAGTTCTAACAGCCGCTAACGCGTCGGAACGCTGCAATGCGGCAGGATTTGTGGCGACGTTCAGCAATGCTTCAGTCTGTTGGACCAATACCGGGTTCATCGCGATCTGTTCGAGAACACCTTGCTGCAATTCGACCCAGACACCGAGGCGGTCTGCCGTAGTTACAAGTACGTTTTCGAGATTGCCAGCGACGTCGTTCAGAATTTTTTCTTTGATTCTGTCCAGTGCCATTGAACCAACAATCGCAACGAGCACAACAAAGATACTGAGGAATCCAAAGATAAGAATGCGGAAGCGACGCGTACCGGTTTGCAGCACCTCGCCCTCGCTGCTGGCGAACCGGCGGCTAATGAGGTTCAACAACATCAACAGTACGAAGATGCCCAGTACGCCACCTAGTATCCACAATGCCGTACTCGGAGCTTGCTTCCCGGCAACAACCTCTTCTTCAATGCCAAGCCATTTTTTTCGCAGCTCAATAACTTCGGATTCAGCCAGCGAATCCATCGACTTCTGCAGGATGTCCCGCAGTATTGGCCAGTCCTTGCGCACGCCCATGGCTGGACTTTCTGCGAGTTCAGGATCAGCACTCAGGAACGCGACCCGAAGCCCTGGCAAGCCATGCTGTTGCATCAGGTAGTTCAGTGCAGCGAAGTCGTCCATTGTCGCGTCGGCACGACCTTCAAGCACGGCATACAAGGTATCTAACAGCTTGTCCTCAAGCACCAATTCAACATCGGGAAATGACTCGGTGAAATATTCCTCAGTGGAGAATCCCCTGGTAGCGGAGACCCGCAATCCCCGCAAGTCGTCGATCGAGTGAATCTCGAGATCCGGATCCTTGACAATTATCGCGACTGATATCTGCGCGTACGGTCTTGTGAAATTTACTATTTCGCGTCGCTCTGGCGATTCCGTCGTGTTGAGCATGACGTCCAGTTCATCGGACCGAATCATGACTTTAAACTCATCCCAGGTTGGCCCGGTGATGTATTCCACGTTGAGCCCGGCCTGTTTCGCGACTAGGTTCATGTAGTCGATCGAAAAGCCGGTCGGTTGTCCGTTGACGTTGAAGTTATACGGCGGCCATGCTTTCTCGTTGTGGACCCTGATGACAGGATGATCTGAGATCCAGGCTCTTTCTTCCGTAGTCAGTTGTGCAGTACTTGCCACAGGGATTTGACTGACGGTTGCACCGAACCACTTTTGCCGCAGGGCCGCAATTTCCTGTTCATCCTGCACATCCATGCCTTTTTGCAGGATGTCTCTCAATATTGGCGCGTCCAGGCGTATTGCCATGGCATTGCTGGAAAGCAACTCGGCGTCCCTTGAGATGGCCGCGACTCGCAGCCCAGCTAGCGAGTACTTCTCCATCAGGTATCGCGTTACCGGATACGACGACATCATTGCGTCGGCGCGTCCTTCGACCACCGCGTAAAGGCTCGCGAGCGTATCCGGCTCAAGGACCAGCTCGGCATCCGGATAATTGGCTTCCATATACTTCTGGTGGAAAAAACCTTCAACCACAGAGACTCGTCGTCCTTGCAGGTCTTCGACGGACCTAATGTCAGTGGTGGAATTTTCCACGACCACGACTACTGCCTGATCGAAAAAGGTCGAGGTAAAATTCAGGTAGGTTCGCCTATCATCGGTAATCGCGGCGTTGGCGATCACGTCCAGTTCGCCGTTGCGAATCATGTCCATGAATTGCTGCCACGTTGGACCGCTCACGTATTCGACCTGTAATCCGACGCTGGCAGTTACAAGAT
>Ga0255040_10000310_pt1 | contig 12413 bp, 13 predicted proteins | sample BC1_12_2_MG_FD_181711 | JGI IMG/M metagenome (GOLD analysis project Ga0255040, IMG submission 181711) | Seawater microbial communities from Strait of Georgia, British Columbia, Canada - BC1_12_2 | ecosystem: Environmental > Aquatic > Marine > Strait | place: Canada: British Columbia | collected... | reverse complement strand
TTCGCCGACGGCGATGTCACCCGGCTGATCAAAACCGGTGACCAGGTCACGGTCAATCCGTCAATCGGATTGGTGACTATCCTGCGAGGTTAGCCATATGAATATCGCCTGCCTCGATTGCAGCAACGAAGTCTCCGTGCTTCAACAGCCGTCCAGCGAGCAACTGGTCTGGGTTGCCGAAGACATCAATCCCGACGACTACCTGGTCACCGTTAGCGCCGCTGCGCTCGTCGAGGTCGAACAGCTCGCCGCTTTCTTTAACGACAACCCGTTACCGTTATTGCAACGCAAGCTCGAAGAGTTTGAGCTGCCGGCCTGTCGTGCCTCGATGGCGCAGATGAAGTCGATACTCGACCACGACGTAGGTTTCGCGGTGCTGGATCGATTGCCGATGGAAAACTATCGGCTCGAAACCATGCTGGAAATTTACTGGGTACTCGGTCAATGCATGGGCCGCCCGGTGGCACAGAAATGGAATGGCCAGATGATTTATGACGTTACCGACACGGGTGCGGATTACGCTTACGGCACCCGTGGTTCGTATACCTCGGTGGAACTCAACTTCCACACCGACAATGCGTTCGCGCGCATGGTGCCCGACTATGTCGGCCTGTTTTGCCGCCACCCGGCCAAAAGCGGTGGCGTCAGTCGCTTTTGCAGTCTCTACTCGGTGCATCAACGCATGTTCGAGCAATACCCCGAGCAGCTCGCTCGCCTCTACCAGCCGGTGCTGTTCGACCGGCAGATGGAACATCGCGAAGGCGCCGAGCCGGTTTGTCTCGCACCCTATTTCAGTTGGCGCAACAAGCGCCTGTTCGCGCGCGCCAATGCATCGCTGATCCGCAAGGGTTACGAGGTTGCAGAAGTTGCCATGGACGCCGAGTTAAGCACGGCACTCGACGCCATCGATGATGTTTGCGCGGCACCGGACCTGTGGTACGAGGCTTCGTTGCAACGCGGCCAGGTTCAGTATCTGAATAACCATGAAGTCGGACACTACCGCAGCGCGTTCGAGGATTACGACGAACCTGAACGTAAACGCCACCTGTACCGACTCTGGCATCGCGAGGCAGGTACCACGAGTTACGATGGACGCCAGCTCAACTGAGCAAAAAGTATATTATTGAATCAGAATCGAGGTGAATAAATGACTGAATGGACCAGCCAGGCGATAGGCATAATCGAAGCGGATTATAAACGCTCCGCCGATACCCACCTGCTCAAGGTAGAATTGCCAGCGATCGACCATATCGACCTTTATCTGAAGGACGAATCCACGCACCCGACCGGTAGCCTCAAGCATCGCCTGGCACGGTCGCTGTTTCTATACGGCCTGTGCAACGGATTGATCGTAAAGGACAGCACAATTATCGAATCTTCATCCGGCAGCACCGCGGTTTCGGAAGCCTATTTCGCCAAATTGCTGGGCTTGCCGTTTATCGCCGTGGTGCCGAAAAGTACCTCGCAGGAAAAAATCGACAAGATTACTTTCTATGACGGGCAATGCCACTTCGTCGAGCCAGCCGATATTTATGCCGAAGCCGCCCGGCTCGCCGATGAGCTCAACGGGCACTACATGGATCAGTTCACCTACGCCGAGCGGGCAACCGACTGGCGAGGCAACAATAACATTGCCGAATCGATTTTCGCACAAATGAGCCGTGAGGCCTTCCCGACGCCATCCTGGATTGTCGTCAGCGCCGGCACCGGCGGCACCTCGGCGACCATAGGGCGCTTCATCCGCTACCAGTGCCACGCCACGCAACTATGCGTTGCAGACCCCGAGAACTCGGTATTTTACGATTCGTTTTTGAGCGGAGATCGATCGCTAACTTCGCAACAGGGTTCAAATATAGAAGGCATCGGCCGGCCGCGCGTCGAGCCCTCGTTTATCCCCTCGGTCATAGATCGCATGATCAAGGTGCCGGACGCGGCCTCTTACGCGACCATACATTTTCTGCAACAGGTGCTCGACCGCCGCTGCGGTGGCTCCACCGGCACCAACGTTTATGCCGCCTTCGAAATTATTGCCGAACTCAAGGCGGCCGGAGAATCAGGCAGCGTGGTATCGATGCTCTGCGACGGCGGCGAACGCTACCTCGACAGTTACTACAACGATGCATGGTTAAAACAAAAGGGCTTCGATCTAAGTCCGTACCGGAAACAGTTGGAAAATTTCTACGCCAGCGGAAAGTTCTGATGATGGTTCAGTGCTGTCCCGTTAACCACATCCTGTCATCCCGGCGCATGCCGGGATCCAGCAGGTTACTGAAATTTCTGGATCCCGGCATGCGCCGGGATGACGGGTATTTATTCGACGGCTGACTTTGCGATTAGTGCGGGTAACTGGAGTCGTAAAATCTTGCCCGACGGTCCTTTCGGCAGGTCATCGAAGAAGTAGATAATTTTGGGTGACTTGTAGCGACCAACCCCGGATTCACAAAACGTCTTGAGTTCCTCCTCGCCACATTCGTAACCATCACGGATGACCACGCAGGCAACTACTTCCTGACCATAATTTTCATCGTCGACCCCCACCGCGGCCGCTTCGAGGATGGCTTCGTGCTTGTACAGCACATCGTCTATTTCACGCGGCGCGATATTCTCACCACCGCGGATGATCAATTCCTTGGAGCGCCCGGTGATGAAGATGTAACCCTCGTCGTCCTTGCGGCCGAGGTCACCGGTATAAAACCAGCCCTGCCTGATCGATGCTTCGGTCGCGTCCGGGTTCTTGTAATAAAAATCGAGCAGGTTACTGCCACGGATAATCAACTCTCCAACCACCAACGGTGGACATTCGTTCGCCTGCTCATCGACGATGATAATTTCATTGCCGTAAGGCAATCCAACCGAGCCGGGTTTACGTGCCGCCGGAGGCAAGGGATTGCTCGCCACGGTACCGGCAGTTTCGGTGAGGCCGAGGGTTTCGATCATCGGTACTTTGAAAACCTGCTCCCACTGTTCGAGCGTTACCGCGGCCAATGGCGCCGAAGCCGAGCGTGCAAAACGGAAATTCGCGAGCCTTTCATCGTTACCAAAGTCAAAAGCTTCCCGCTCGGCACGGTCGAGCAGGTACTTGATAATCGTCGGTACGATACTGCTCCACGTGCAGCGATGCTCGGCTACCAGTTGCCAGTAGTCGGTTGCGCTGAAACGCTTCGGCATGACCACGCTACTGCCGCTGTAAAGCGGCGCCGACACCGTCACCATCGCACCGTTGATGTGATACACCGGCAGCACGCATAGCGCACGATCATGCGGTTGCAATTGATGCCCCTCGGTTACATTACGCCCACCGTAGGTCACCGCGCGATGACTGATCATTGCGCCTTTCGGCAACCCGGTCGAACCCGAGGTATAGAGTAGCAAGGCAGTATCTTCCGCCGTTGGCGCGTCGGCGGTGGTGGCCGGATTGTTTTCCATCGGCCAGTCAGGGCCCTCTGCTTCGCTCACCTCGATAACCTGGATCGGACGCTCGACCTGGGCCATGATTTCAGCCAGCTTGTCGCGGTACTCGGGTGCGACGAAGACGATTTCCGCATCGGAGTGACTGAGCACATGCACCAGCTGTACCGTGCCAGCGACCGCGTTGAGCGGCACGATAATACGATTATTCGCCATCACCCCGAGGAACAAACGCAGAGTCCAGTAACCGTTGTTCATCAGGAACGCGACTTTCGCACCACGCGCCAGACCGAGCCGGTCGAGTTGCGGGCCCAACTCATCAACAGCCAATTTCAATTGCGCAAAACTGAGTGACTGCCCGCTGTCAGGCGCAATCAGGAACAGGCGCTCGGGAGATGTATCGGCATGCCGCTCGATGCAAACGCGAACGGTCTCCATGTCGGAATATGTGCTCATCATGGAATTGATCAGGGCGCCCTTAATCTTTGCCATGGCGGGCGAAGTAGGCGCCGAACAAATCTTCCTCGGTGGGCTTGTCTTCCGCCACTGCCGTGACCAGGTGGGTCGTATTGATGAAATGCCGGTAGTTCAGGTTTTCACTGATACTGTTTCCGCCCCAGGTGCCGCAACCCATACTCAGCGTAAAATTGAGTCCATTATTGAAACTGCCGCCATTGCCGAAGGTATGTGCCTGGTTGACCAGCACCCGCACCACGTCGATTTCTTCGGCGAGGCGAATCGGGTGATCGGCATTGCGCGTATGAATGCCGCAGGAATGACCGCGCCCCTGCACTTTGAGGATATCGGTGACGAGTTCAACCGCGTGATCAAAATTGCGTGCGCGGTAAACTGTCAGCACCAGCGATAGTTTTTCATCGGTAAACGGCGACGCGGCATCGAAATCTTCCTCGACCATGAAAAAGCGCGCCAGCGCCGCCTCGGCGTCGAGGCCTACCCGGGTCGCGAACACGTCGGCATCGGTGGCGATCAAGTCCCGGTTGAGATTACCGTCAACCCAGAGCTTCTCCGCGATCAGGGATTTTTCCCCGGTGCTGCAACGATAGCCCCCCGCTGCTTTTAGTGCGGCGATGGCTTCTTCGTACCTGTCATCGAGGATGATGAGCGAATTTTCTGATGAGCAGGAGGTCGAGTTATCGAAAGTTTTTGAAGCACAGATCTTTTCCGCCGCATCGGTCAGATCGGCGTTACTGTCGATAATCACCGGAACATTGCCGGCGCCGACGCCGATTGCCGGGGTGCCGCTGCTGTAAGCCGCGCGCACATTGTTTTGCGACCCGGTGGCGACGATCAGATCCGCCTGCTCCATCAACAGGCGAGTCATGTTACGCGACACCGGCTGCGGCAGAATTTGCACCAGGTCTTCCGGCGCTCCAACCTTGCGCAATGCCTCACGCATCAGTTCAACCGTCGCATTGGTGCTGCTCCAGCCCGCCGGCGATGGCGCAATCACAATCGCGTTGGCGCCCTTGAGCGCCATCATGGTTTTGTTAACCGGGGTCGCGGCGGGATTGGTCGACGGCGTGATCGCGGCGACGACACCGACCGGCTTGCCATATTTGATCATGCCATGGCCGGTATCATTTTCGATAATACCGACTGTGCGTACCCGCATCAGGTCGCGCAAGGTACCGAAGGTTTTGCGCTGGTTCTTGATGATCTTGTCGGCAACATTACCAACACCGGTATCTGCCACTGCCTGCTCGGCAAGACGTTGCGCATTTTCCGGCTTGTAGAGTGACCAGGCCACCGCGGTAACCGCTTCATCGACGCGCGCCTGGTCGGCGCCGGCAAATTGCTGTAGAGCACTACGAGCGCTCTCAATCAACTGCACCACACTGGCTACTTCATTCTCAGTCGCGTCAATCACCGCGGATACTGCTGCTTTGGCCATCACTTCAGCTCTGTAAATATCGAAAGGCGCAAGTTTACTCGCTGTCCCACGGAATTCAAAACCGGTTAATGGGCTACTCGTTTGACCGGTCAATACCACTAATCCTGTCATCCTCGCGAAGTTCTTCAGTCATCCCCGCGAAAGCGGGGAAACCGGTGAAGCTTCTCGCGCCGTAAAGGCCGGTTGCCGAAGAAGCCTCTATTTTAACGGGTCAGGGCGCATGGACGCGCCCTGTGGCGAGCCGAGACAGGGATGTTGAGTCTCGCCTTGCCCGTTAAAATAGAGGCTTTTTCGGGAAGCCGCAGGTCAACCGGTCAGGCGTGAGAAGCTTCACCGGTTTCCCTGGGGGATGCTTTCTAAATTAGCGTGAGCTGATAAGATGCTGCGCTTTGTTCGAGGATTCGCGGATTGTTGGCTGAATACGGGCCCTGGATCGTAACCTGGTGCTTTTTCGCGCTTTGCTGCGGGGGTTTAATCAAGGGCGCTCTCGGCGTTGGCACACCATTGTTGACGGTGCCGATGATGGCGCAAGTGCTGCCGCCACAAATGGCGATCGCCATCATGGCGGTCCCGGTGGTGGTCGCCAACCTGTGGCAATTCGCCCAGGCCGAGCCCAGTAGCGCGGTGATAGCACGCTTCTGGCCGACTCTTGTCGCAATTCTGGTCGGCACCTGGATCGGTGTGAAAATTCTGTCGATTATCGATGAAAAGACATTATTGGTACTGGTCGGGGCCACAGTCATCGCCTTCGCGCTGTTGCAGGGTTCGAAGTTTCGCCTGCATTTACCGGATCGACTGGTTAAACCCGCGGGTGTGCTGTTTGGCGGCGCATCCGGACTGATTGGCGGTGTTTCATCCTTTTTCGGCCCGATGCTAATTACTTACCTGATCTCTATCCGCGGCCTCACCAAGAACCAGTTCGTCAGTTCGATCAGCTTTCTCTATGTGAGCGCGGTTGTCCCCTGGGCTCTGGCTTTATTTATGTTTGATATTCTCGATCAACGGCTCCTGCTCTATTCAACCTTCGCTACACTGCCAGTAACACTGGGACTGCTGGCCGGACAACGCATTCGCGCCTATATCAGCGAAGCCAGGTTTCAGAAACTGATTATCATCATCCTGGTTATTTCGGGAGCCTCGATGCTGTGGCGAGCCGTTCAATAAGACTGCCGTGTGTCGGTGCAGGAATACCCTCGTTGACGCTAGACAGTTTTGGCAAGCTTGTATAACATCCGCCAGACTATTCTAATAATTAATAGTAGCCATAATAAAACAACTCGGAGGAGCACAATGAATTTCAAAAAATGTATGGGCAGCGGCACTATCGTCCTGGCCACCATGACACTTTCGGTCAATTCCGCCTATGCCGTCTGCGCGAGCGACCACCTATCATCATCCAGAGCCGGACCCGGTGGTTACCCGGAACGGGCGCTGACCATGGTCGTACCTTATGGCCCGGCCGGCGGTTCAGGCCAGGTCGCCCAGGCCATGGCCCAGGCGGTGAGCGACCTCACCGGGATATCGATCAATCGTGACCACAAGCCCGGTGGTTCGGGAACGGTAGGGATGACTTCCTTCATGGCGACACCAGCCGACGGTTATACGGTGCTGGAGCATATCGATGATGCCTCCAGTGCACATGCGCTCGACTCGAGCAAGCCAAATCCCGCCAGCGACCTGATTCCATTGGTGACTTCGCAGATCACCTTTTCACAGATTTATATTCGTAAAAACGAAGAGCGTTTCAGCGACTGGGATTCCTTCGTCGCCTGGGTCAAGGCACAAAACGGCAAGGCGACCATCGCCAACGTCTCCAAGGAGGGTTCGATGGAACGCATCACGATGAAATTCATTACCGATGCGACCGGTATGCAAATCCAGCAAATCTCCTTCGACAAGGGCGCCCCCCGCTACGGTGCGCTGGCCGGCGGCCAGGTCGACGCGCTGTTCGAGCAACCCGGTGACGTACGCAAATTTCTCGATGCGGGAAAGTTCAAACCGATCCTGACTATCCTGAAAGCGCGCCCGACAGCGTTTGCCAACGTGCCGAGCCTGACCGACGCCGGGCTGAAGTTTGATCCACTGTTCCGCTTCCGCGGCTTCTACGTGCACAAGGGCACTCCCGCTGACCGTGTCTCCTGGCTGCAGTGGGCTTTCCAGAAGGCCTATTGCCAACCCAGTTATCAAAAGTTCAACGATAGCAAGTATATGACCCTGATCGAAAGTTATCGCGATACCGTGGGTTCGCAAGAGCTGATCACCACGACCGTCGGTCAATACCGTGACGTCTACAAGAAAATGGGGTTGGAAGTTAAGTAGTTTTTGAAATGAAAACTTCTGTTATACAGCGCCCGGGGGTTTCCTCGGGCGCTGTATTTCTCCAGCCATTGCGCTTGACTGCATCATGGGCAAACTGAGAACCGGACACCTGGTAGAAGCCAGTCTGTGGCTGGGGCTTTGCCTGTTCTTATACATCTACTCCTTCGAATTCGAACAAGATATCGAAATCTACAAGTTCGGCGCGACCGCCTGGCCGCGTACCATCATCCTGTTGATGGCGATCGCAGCACTCGGCCAACTATTCCATCACTGGAAACGCGGCGACGAATCATCATCGGAAATCATCAGCGCCGCAACCTCCGATGGCTCCGAAGAAGCTGCGCACGACGCGCACCACGAAGATATCAAATGGTATGCCTCCACCTTCGGCCTGCTGTTAATTCCATTTGCGTACATGCACATCCCGGACTGGATAGTCGGTTGGGTATCGGCCGAAGGCACGACGGTTCATATTATCCGTATTATCTGCGCCTTGATCCTGATCGGCGTTTTCATCTATTACATGCGCCGCAACATGGTTGGCGCTGTTTTGACCCTACCCCTGTTTTTTGCCGCAATGCTCGAAAATATGGGCTTTTACTCACTGGCGCCGTTTTTCATCATCGGCGTCATGTTTCTATTTGGCGAACGGCGACCCAAACCAATGGTCGCGGTAATGGCACTGATTTTCGGGCTGCTGATGTTGCTGTTCGTGAAAATACTGTTCGTGGGCTTGCCAGTGGGCAATATACATCCGTTCTACGATATCGGTAGCTGGGTGATCACGGTGTTGCAATAGGGTAGCCAATGGACGCATTCGATAATTTCTTAAACGGCAGCATTACCCTGTTTAGCGATCCAGTCGGTATCCTGATTTTTTTCGGCGGTGTCATCGGCGGCATGTTGTTTGGCGCGATACCAGGGGTAAGCATGTTAACCCTGGCGGCGATTCTGCTACCTTTTACCGCACACCTTTCGCCCGAGTACGGCATCATGCTGTTTTCGGTGATTTACTGTACCGGGGTCTACGGCGGCGCCATTACCGCGATCCTGTTTAATATTCCCGGCGCCCCGGAAAACGCACCGACCGCGTTCGATGGCTACCCGATGACACAAAAGGGGCTGGCTGGCAAAGCCGTCGGTGCCGCGGTTATGTGTTCAGCTATAGGCGGTACCGTATCGAGCATCATCATGATGCTGGCGACCGCACCGATCGCCGACTGGGCAATTTCTGCGTTCGGCCCGCCGGAGATTTTTGCCCTCGTTTTCTTTGGCCTGGCGGTAGCCTCGTCGGTGGGCGCCAAAACCTTCTGGAAAGGCTGGTTGTCGATTCTGATCGGATTGATGGTCGCGGTCGTCGGCCTCGACCCGGTAGGCGGCATAGAACGTTACGATTTCGAAATGCCATACTTGCTTGCCGGAATTCACTTTATTCCGACAATTCTCGGCTTTTTCGCGGTATCGGAAATTTTCGTGCAGGCGGAAAAGAAAGCCAGGGGCTCCTACATCGCACCCAAAATGAGCGTGGATTTTCCAAGTTTAGCTGAACTCATTGCGCATAAGTGGGCCGTGTTTCGTTCGATAGTAATCGGTTTCTTTTGCGGCATACTGCCCGGTATCGGAGCTACCCTGGCCGCCTTCATGGGTTACAACGAAGCTGTACGCTGGTCAAAAACACCGGAAGAATTCGGCAAGGGCAAACTCGAAGGCGTCATCTCTTCAGAGACCGCCAACAACGCCGCCACCGGTGCGGCGATGATACCGTTGCTGGCACTCGGATTACCCGGCGGTGCGTTGACAGCGATGATGGTCGGCGTGTTCCAGATGCACGACATGGAACCCGGCCCACTGGTATTTCTAAACAGCGGGGACCTGGTGTGGGTGGTATTTGCAGCGATGTTTTACGCCAACCTTTCCATACTGTTTGTGGGTTATCTCGAAACCAAAACCATCATCAATCTGCTGCGCATTCCATTCCAGTTCCTGGCGCCGATGATTTTATTGCTCGCCACGGTTGGCGCCTACGCGGTACGCGGCCTGACCATCGACGTCATCGTCATGTTTCTCGCCGGCGTGGTTGGATTTTTCCTGCGCCGCTCAGGTTATTCGGTAGCCGGTATCGTGCTCGGCCTGATCCTCGGCAAGATCGGCGAACAAACCTTCGCCCAGGCGATGCAAATGCTGCACTTCGAATGGAGTGGCTATTTCGATCGGCCAATCGCGCTTGGCTTGTTGATTGCGGGTCTATTGACCCTCTGCGGTAGTATTTATGGCGCCTTCTTCAAGAAGAAACCTCGATCAGCGCAAACCAGCGGCTGATTATCTACCTGCAACGAGTAAGCGCTGCGCGCATCGGTCCGGCTCAGCCAAACCACAGCACCATCGCCGACAGGCTGACGCCACCCGCCAGCACGCCGGCAACCAGGCGGCGCCTGAACAGGAAGTAAGCTGCAAAAGCGATCACCACCGCGGCAATGCGAGTCGCCAGCGAAACACCGGCGAGCTGGCTTTCCGGCATGATGATCATACGAAAAATCAACCCCGCAACCATGGCGTAGGAAACACAGCTTATCCACTGGAATATTGCGCCATTGGTATCTATACGCCTGACTACGATTACGCCGAGAAAACGCCACACAAAGGTCGCCGCCGCACAGCCCAGTACAATCATCCACAACATTTCAGTCTGCATCGACTGGCCGCCACAATTTGCCGGCCGCAAAGCCGAGACTGCCACCGACCAAACCGGTGATCAGCAAATCAACCGATGGCCACAGGAAACCAGCGAGTGGTATCGTCGCGCATCCAAGCACCATCGATATTCGTTGCGCCCGGCCCGGCACCGCCGACAGCACCAGGGCAAAGAATAAAGGGCTGACGAAGATCAGCCCCAGCACTACTGCGGCGGGCAACAATACCGCGCCATGATAGCCAAGCAGGGTCCCGATCACCGCGGCCAGCAGGATGCAACTCGCGAAACTGATGTAGTAACAATGACGGAACTCGGTATCGATATTGGGGAATTCACGCAGGCACATCGCCCAGGAGTTGATCGACAATAGCTGCGCATCAAGACTCATGCCGAACAGGTTCGATCGACCCCGCGACAGCGCCGGTAAAAACGAAACCACCATCGGTAAAAACCGTGCATTGGCGAGCGAACAGGCGAATACGATGGCGATCATGCCCTGCCCCGTGTTGGTCAATTCGACCATCGCCAGCTGGCCCGGCAGGCCCCAGATAAACAACGTGGCAATGACTGCCATATCGGCGCCAAAACCGGCGCCACGCGCCAGCGAACCAAAGCCCATCATCGTGAACAGCAGGATAAAGGCCGGCAACGACAGCGCATCCAGCATCGCCTTGCGCATTACCGCACGGTATCCAGTAACCTTCATCACAACCCTGGCAACTTGAACATCAGGCTCATATTGCAAGGCCGCGTTAGAGCAACAGCCATGCGCTTACCGTGAGCCCCGCCAGCATATTTGACAGCAAAACTGCACTCGCCATGATGACGAGAAATACCGGAGCTACGATATTGAGGATTTCTAACAGCATTCAAGCCGGCCTGATTAATTATTATGGCGTGGTTTTACGCGCGCGTTCGGCGTCGAGCAATGCGCGCTTACGCGAAAGCCCCCAGCGATATCCACCTAGCCCGCCATCACCGCGCAAAATCCGATGGCATGGCACTAACACTGCTATGCGGTTGGCCGCACAGGCCGATGCGGCTGCGCGAGCAGCTTTCGGCTTATCGATACCTTGCGCCAGTTCGGCATAACTGATCACATCACCATCCGCAAGGCTCAACAGAAACTCCCACACCTTGATTTGGAAGGCAGTGCCCTGCAGATCGAGCGGTAACTCCGGTCGCGGCTGTTTATTCTGGATGTAGGCATCGAGCGCGTCAATCCATTGATCGAGTTGCAGCGACGAAGTGCCCTGGTAACGCTGTAACTCGGCTTGAGGAAATTCAGCCTGAAGCTGCAGCTGCAGCGTTTCACAGTCGGCGCCGAACTGGGCAAAGCAAACTCCACGATCAGTAGCGGCCATCAGGATTGGCCCGAGAGCAGTGTCACGGCAGGCCCAGGTCAGGGCTTCTCCCTTGCCCCCGGAACGATATCGTTTTGGCGTCATACCGATGTTATGCATGGTTTGACCATAGACCCGGCTGCTGGAACCATAACCGGCTGCATAAATTGCCTCGGTAATATCGCTGCCGTCACGCAGCAGCGTCTTGAAGCGGTCGCTACGAGCGGCTTGTTGGAATTTCTTCGGCGAAACCCCGAAGATCGATTTAAACACCCGCTGAAATCGTGAAGGCGATAAGTGAACGCGTGCCGCAAGCATCGCCAGGGTCAACTGCTCATCTGCGTTGGCGGCAATGTAGCGCGCCAGTTCGATGAACTTGTTCAATGCTTTCGTGTTTGCTTGTGACATGGTATTAATCATACTCCGCTTAATTGAATATGATCACCATGTTAATCAGGCGACGTCCAAGAAACCCTCCGTTTGTTGCTGTTTTGTATCTCGCCTGGAATATTGGTTAACTATTTACCTGAATCCGCAGGTTCAGCTATTTACGAAACGGTAAACAAAGAACCATCGCCACGGCCCGGTTCATCCTGTTCGTAAAAGGCTTTCACCGATCCGTTGGCATTAACCTCCATCACGATACGTAGCGGGAAGGCCGTAAAGTACGTCGCCGGTATCAAAGGCGAAAAGATGTCGGACTTGCGACTGCCATCGGTGTGAGTCCAGCTTAGCTCGA
>Ga0255040_10000306_pt1 | contig 12460 bp, 9 predicted proteins | sample BC1_12_2_MG_FD_181711 | JGI IMG/M metagenome (GOLD analysis project Ga0255040, IMG submission 181711) | Seawater microbial communities from Strait of Georgia, British Columbia, Canada - BC1_12_2 | ecosystem: Environmental > Aquatic > Marine > Strait | place: Canada: British Columbia | collected... | reverse complement strand
CGAGCGCCGAGATCCAGCGGAAAACACATGCCTTCTTTCGCCACGGTTTCCTGAACCGTCTGCAACACGGTACCGGCTTCGACAATGGCTGTGCCGCCGACTTTGTCGATCTCAACAATGCCGGTCATCTTCTCGGTCGAGAGCACGATGTCATCAAGGCCGGGCTCGACCGCTTGCACACAGTTGGTGAGGCCGCCGTGCGTAATGACGGGCTGGCCAGACGCATTACAGTGCCGCAGGATACCGGCGACCTCTTCACTCGTTCCGGGCAGAACCAGCGCCTTCGCCTGCATGGGCGCGCTGTTCCAGTAACTCGTCGCACGGCCCGATATCGAACTGGAATCCAGGAGACAGCTGTCGCCGACAATCTCGCTCAACGTGGATTTGGAATGAGCCATGCTTACATCCTTGCGAATAACCAGTTGTCTCCAAGCTCATCATTATCCTCGAATCTGCGCTCGTACACCACGCCGGCTCCTATACAGGAGCCCGGGACTACTAGTATCGAAACGTGTAGGCCAGCTTCACATTGAGCTCATTCTCGATGCTCTGCAGGTGGTTCGACTCGTCGACCGCCGCCCCGTGATTAAGCACCATTACTATCTCCTTACCGGCCTCAGGGATATATCTTAAGCGACTGTGCACGGCGAATACGTCGACGGTATTATCGTATTGCAGCAGGTTGCTCCAGGACCAGCGAGAGTTGAAGGCGAAGTCCGTCCTGAGACTCGCCAGGTGTGACGTAAAACTTCCGCTCGGCAGATCGACATCGTTTTCGGTAAAAGTCAAGCCAAGGAAAAGGTGAGCCGATTGCCGCCACTGAAACTCGACGAACTTTTCAAGGCGGTCTCCGCCGAAGAAACCACCGTCCTGAACGGATAGCACGACCCGAAGCGGCCGTTGCATACCTGTCGAGATCTCAGCGCGATAGCGATCGAATTCGTAGTAACCGGCCGGCACGTCGAGTCGCCCGAACAACGCGAAATCATCACGGACGCTTTCTTCGTTGCGTTCCCACTCGACGAACAGGAAGTCGTCGCGATGCGAGTACAGGCTTATGGGCTGGATGGCCGTTCTTCGCGACAACGTTTTGCCATCAGGGTCGGTGACCAGCGAGAAGTCGATTCGGTTGTTGATGGCCCGCCATGGACCTTGCTGCGGCCGCGTACGGTAGCGCAGGCCGGTATCGAATCTGCGAATACCAGCACGATTGACGAATCCCAGTGCCGGCCGGAAGTTTTCTTCTATCAGCTGAGCTTCCAGGTAGGCGGAAAGCTTGTCACTCGGAATTTCGAGGGCGGCACCATAGGCCTGATCAGCACCGCTAAGACCTGTAGATCGGCTCTGTTGCGCCCAGAATTTGCCCGTCAGGATTTGGCCGAATGGCCCGTCACTATTCCTGTACAGGAAGTCGAGCCCCATCACGGTGTTCGAATCATTCGACGTAGGATCGCCGTGAGTCATGATAAACCCGACTGCAGATTCATCCAGCACATTATACGAGCCGCGAGCGACGAACAGGTCCTGGGCATCGACTTCGCCATTCGCTTCCTGGTGGATCGCAAGCGCACCCAGACTCAGGTCGCCTACTCGACCTGTTAACTTGACGCCGCCGTCTATCCCGACCGGTTCGCCGTCCTCCGCAAGTCCGATCCGTCGTGAAAAAAACGGTCGCCCATTAGTATCGATGTTGCCGAATTCGAAAATGCCGGCATCTTGCAGGAAGAAATCGCGTTTCTCAGGAAAGAAAAGCGAAAATCGGTCGAGCGCAACCTGCTGTTCATCAACCTCGGCCGTCGAGAAATCAGTATTCAGAGTGAAAGTAGCGCTCAGTGAAGGCGTGATCCGATAGCGAACGTCGAGAGACGGCTCGAAACCGGAGTGGTCGCCGCCTAGCACAAGATCCCGGCTCTGACTCAGATTGATCGATGGCACGACGTCCAGGCCAAGGCCCTGCTCGATCTCCCCAATTCCGCGAACTTCGCCCCCATACGCCGGCCAGTCCTGCCGTTCATATGAGGACCACATATTGAATTCCTGCTTTCGCACGATTCCCCTGCCGAAATTGATCCCCCAGGTATCGGATTCAGGCGCGAACGAAATAGACTTGAAGGGGATCGCGATCTCGGTGGCCCATCCGTCTTCGTGAACCGCCGATTCCGCGCGCCAGATTGCTGACCACTCTTCGATGAACCGTGCGTTATTCTCGCGCAATGCCTCGCGACGCACACCGTTCGCGTTAACCTGGAAAAAGTAATCGTTGCGCTTGTTGTTGAAGCTATCGAGCGTCACCCAGAATCGATCATCAGAAAAGAACATCTTGCCCTGGATCATTTGCTTGGCCAGGATGGCCTGTGGTTCGCTATCCTGCAAATCCGCTGCGATGTACAGGTACTCGTCGTCGTAGGCTACCCGAACGACCGTGAGTTCCGTCGGCGTGGCGCCATCCGTTGGCTGCGTCTGATGGAAATCATCCACGACCGCCGCATATTGCCAGACGTCATCATCAAGCCGCCCGTCAATAACAGGTGCGGCCTCGGCGCGATATATTTCGAAGGACTTACGCTGGCCGTTTACCGTATAGACCGCAACGGATTCCGATGCGAATGCAAGCAACGCCGTTACCGCAAGCAAACGAGCTACAGACTTCATAGCGATTTCCCAGGAACATTGACGCAATGTTCATTAGAGTCGACATGATGATGGAACGTCTAGCCGTTTGCGGTGAGGCGTTTCTTTGCCACGACAAGCCGTGCGGCGGCTCAACATCCGGGCTAGATGTGACTTGAGAGTCGCTCGAGATTTCCTTTGTATTTCCTGCTCAACTTTAACTCGGTATCGGCACCCAGCTTTAGAAAGTACTCGCCATTTCGATGGGAACGCATGGACGTAACCCGGTGCCGATTGACGATGGCGGAACGGTGCACCCGAACAAATATCTCCGGGTTCAGGAGCTCTTCAAGGTGTTTCATGGTTCCGCGCAACACGTGCGTATCGCCCTCAGCGTGCACACACATGTAATCGCCAGCGGCGTCGACCCAGTCGATCGCCTCAACATCGACAAAAGTCGTTTCATCGCGGTCGCGAATCGCGATGCGCTTTGAAAATGAACGGCCATCTCCGGTTGCCACGTCCAAAGCGGTCTCGAGCGTCAACTCGCGGCCCGTCAACTCACAGACGAACTTGAGCAATTTGCTGCGATGTATGTTCGCAAGCTTTTCGTCACTGGTCTTGCGTGCGCGCTCTATCGCTTCAAGAAGACGATCGTCATTGATCGGCTTCAACAGGTAGTCGAGCGCATTGGCATCAAAGGCCCGCAACGCAAATTCGTCATACGCAGTAACAAATATGACGATCGGCATGTCACTTCCGGACAGTCGACGGAGCACTTCGAAGCCATCCATTCCCGGCATCTGAATATCAAGAAACATCAAGTCCGGCGAGTACTCACGAACAGCGATCAGTGCCTCGCGACCATTGCGACTATGCCCGCAAACCGAGATATCCGGAAACTTCTCAAGCCGAATCTCAAGGCCACGGCGCGCCAGTTCCTCGTCGTCAACAATCAGCGCCTTAAGCATGTTCTTCCTCAAAAGGAATGTTTATCGTTATCGTGAGCCCATTCGGTTCATTGGGCGCCAGTGTAAACGCCTGGTGTTCTCCATATAACTGCTGCAAGCGCTCACGTGTGTTCTTGAGCCCGACACCGGTCGACTTCTGACCATTATCAGCATTTCCCAGGCCTGGCCCGGTATCCGACAATTGCAGTACTAACGTATTGCGTTGCACCTTCGCTGAAATGCGGATCGTGCCACCATCCTCACTCGGCGAGATGGCATATTTTATCGCATTTTCAATCATGGGTTGCAGTATCAGGCTGGGCACCAACGCTTTGAGCGCCTTCTCCTCGACGACCTTCTCGATAACCAGGCGATCGCCAAACCGAACTTTCTCTATTTCGAGATAAAGGTCGATTGCGCCAAGTTCAGACCCCAACGTCACTCGACGCATCGGGTCGTTGTCCAGAGTATAGCGGAGAAAATCACTCAGGCGACTAACCGCTTTGTTGGCCGTTTCATTGGCGCCATCCAGAATGAGAGTGGATATGGCGTTCAGCGTATTAAACAGAAAGTGCGGGTTTAGTTGATAACGCAGCATTTTCAATTGTGCCTGATGTGCCGCGGCTGTCGCCTTGAGCGTCTGCTCGGTCTGCTCCTGCAGTTGCTGGTAGTACTTGATACCGAAGTACAAGCCGCTCCAGCAAAGCAATATATAAAAAGACCCCATCACACCGCCGACGTAGTCCATCAGGTGTTCGGGTTGCCAATTGTTTTTCACCCAGTCGTAGTAAAGAACGTTTGTTAGCCAACGCCAGCCCAACGCTGTGACATAACAGCTAACAATGAGTCCCAACGCCAGAGCCGCTGGAGAACGTGACCAGAGGCTGCGATTAACGGCTCGCAATAAAAGCGTTATCAGAAATCCTGCAACGGCGGTCGCAGCGATGACCGCGAAATAGGACTCTGGCTTCTCGTGAGCAAGCGCACCCAGCCAGGCCGCCAGCATATAGCCCACCCAGCCAGAAATATTCAGTATCCAAAAAAGGCGACCGCGATCGCGCAACAGTTCGTTAAGAGTCACGAGAGGCTTCTGTAGTCCGCAAAGGGTTGATTATAGAACGCCAATCCGCGCGCCATGCACGCTTTGTCGTGCTTTTGGCACGGTTCGTCGACGCAAGACCAATTAGCCGGGTCGCCCGTCGATGCGCGGCTGCATAAGCATGGGCAAATAGCGTGTCAGAAAAACACCGAACGCCAGAATCCAGATTAGGCCAGAGGCAATAACAACCGGTTGATAGAGCTCCGTGGCAAACAGGCCCGCCGCTACTCGAATAATCGCCGCCAGTTGCAGCATCAGGAAGGCGGTCATGTCCATGCCGTTTGCCACGAGCGGCCGGCCCGTGTGTCCCAAGGAGCTGCGCATCATCATCGCCAGCATGAGCCCGCTGATAGCGCCTGTTGTCAGTGCGTGAATCCAGGCACCCTGGCTGACGACCGAATACCCGGCCAACGCCCGCAGAAACAGGGCGACCGGGAGCCACGAGTAGGCAACAGGCATCATCCACAGCAATGGATTTCCTACCGTTAACTGCGGCTGCCATAACGCCAGGCGAAGTGCATGAGAAGCCGCGGCGACCACGATTATCGCGGTCGGCACCAATAGCGGTATGGATACCCAGTCGCTACTGACTCTCGCGACGACAATCAGCACGAGCGATCCGAATGACAAGAACTCCAGCCATACGGCGTGTCTCGGCTGCGACTCCGGAATCGCGTTCTTCGTGAAAGCGGGAATTACCCTGCCTGCGACGATCGCGAACAAAATGGTGATGAGATCAATCGCCGTGATGACCGTTGTGTAGGCGAGCCAGGATGGCAAAGGGCCCAGCGAGGCCAGGTGGTAGACGACATTTGCAATCGAAATGAGCACCAACAGAACAACGATTTTGTAGTTGCGCTGATTACGGCTTCTGATTATTGGCAACGCTATGGCAACTGCGAGCATTGGCACGAAGGCGACATCCACGAAAGCCGCCAGCATTGGCGGTCCGGTGATGATCAATAAACGTCCGGCAAGCCATACTGCAGCCAGGGCGACGAGCGCCACGCCCGTGGGAGTTGGCAATCCCGTCCAGTTGCGTACGGCCGTAAGCAGGAAACCGGTCATGACGGCGATCGCGAAGCCGAATACCATTTCATGGCTGTGCCAGAAGATACCGCGCAGGTAGGAACCCGTGTGAAATACGCCTGTCAACGACAGCAGCCAGAACAGGATTGATACAATCGCGAAGATCGCCGCTAGCGAATAGAAAGGCCGAAAGCCCAGTGCAAAAAGACCGGCGTCATTCTTCATGCCGAAACCAGCCCTGCGTCGCCAGGCAGAACCGCACCAGCATCAACATAAGGGGCACCTCGATCAGAACGCCAACCACGGTCGCGAGCGCGGCTCCCGACGACAGTCCGTAAAGCATCGCCGCAGTCGCGATAGCCACCTCAAAATGATTGGATGCACCGATCATCGCAGTGGGCGCCGCATTTTCGTAAGTCAGCCCAAAAAGTTTCGACAACCCATAGCCCAACGCGAATACCAATACGGTTTGCACGAACAGCGGAATCGCGATCCAGAGTATCGTCAGGGGATTCTGAACGATGGTCTCGCCTTTGAATGAAAACAGCAGAATTAACGTGACCAGCAGCGCGGTGATCGTCACCGGCGTCAGGAAATGCAGGAACCTGTCGCGGAACCAGTCCTCGCCCTTTGCCGCGATGATCCATTTTCGCGACACGTATCCGGTAAGCAAAGGCAGCGCGACGTAAACACCGATCGAAAGGAGCAGCGCCTCCCAGGGAACAGGCAGCTTGCCAACGCCCAACAAGAAACCACCCAGGAAACCGAACAGCAGCAGCATCGTCAACGAGTTGATTGCAACCATGACCAGCGTGTGGCCATCGTTGCCTTTCGACAGGTAGCCCCATACCAACACCATGGCGGTGCATGGCGCGATGCCGAGCAGAATGCAGCCGGCGAGATAGCTGCGCCACAGGGGCACTTCGAGCATCTTCAGACCATCGACGAGCACTACTTTTCCCGCACCGTACACGTCGCCTACCAGCAGGTCTTTACCGAGGGGCATCCTGACGAGGTCGACTGCATCGGGACCGATGAACTTGAGAAACAGGGTGCCGAGGAAGAAGCTCGCGATCGCATACATCGTGAAGGGCTTGACGGCCCAGTTGATGAACATCGTCAACGCCACGGGTTTTGCAGCCTTGCCCGCTTTCACTACCTCGTGAAAGTCGATCTTCACCATGATCGGGTACATCATGAAGAACAGGCAGAGCGCAATCGGGACGGAAACCACGGGTGCATCATTGACCGTGATGGCCATACCATCCAGGGCCTGCGCGACTTCCGGCGCGAACTTGCCCAACGTGATTCCCAGCACTATGCACAGGACGACCCAGACCGTCAGGTAACGTTCAAAAAAGCTCAATATTCTTCCTTATTGGTCTTATTTAGTACGGCCGATACGGCCGCCTGAAGTGCACGAATAGTCCGAGTGCCAATATCGCCAGCGAAACCCACATGGAAATCCGCCAAAAGCTCGTGGACGGCCCGATGATATCGAATTTCTCGACGAACAGCGTTTCGCAAGCGCCGTCACCCGTGTCCGTTCGAGTCGTGCTCGTCCCGCGCTTGCCACCATTTTCATTACTGTAACTGGAGAGATACCCCCGCACACGAATCTGGTCACCCACCCGAATGTCTTTCACCTTGTCACGAATGTACTTGTCATCGGAGATGAGATGGTTGTTGGACAGTTGGTACATGCTGAACGCGTCCCAGGCCGCCTGATCCCGGGTCTTCACATTGCATGTGAATATTCCATTCCGGAACTTGAGCTTGTGCAATAGCTTGCTGGTCGCACTGTCACCCCAGACAACACATACGTCCATCATATTGAGGTGGTCGCTAGCACGAAAATGCATACGGCTGTTGCCGTCGTGGTGGCGAAAGGACACAACCATGCCGGCCAGGTCGTACTCGTATTCCGGCTCCACGAGATAGTCCACGCCGTTGAAAGCGGCATCGAAAGGCCGGCTCTTCGTGACCGTTTGCTGCGGCTCAGCCAGCACCTCCGGCTGAAATTCGACGTTTCGCGGCAGGTCGTTGCGATTCCAGAACGACACGAGCAGCCACACGAAACCCGAAAAAATGACGATATTGCTGGTTTTCATCCCACTATGTGCCTAAAGAAATTAGCCAATTCGTCGATATTACTTGAGGATCATTAAATTGGATCAATCCATTGCTAAAGGCCGATCGAATTGGCCTCGTAATCGTCGTCGCGTCACTGCTGGTCGGCAAAGACACCATCGAAGTCATCGAGCGGATGGAGCAACGCCAAACCTCCGACACCGATGATCTAAACGGCGAGATGGGTACGTTCTTCGGCCTCCAGTAACCGGGGTCGAACCGAGGTTTTTCCCTACTTTAAGTGGGGTCGAACCGAGGTTTTCGCCGACGACGGACTTTTTCGATCGGCCTTTCTTGGTCTACCGTTCTTGCGGTGTCGAACCGATCGGCCAAGCATGGCCTCTATCTGGTCCCTGAAGCAATCAGTCCCCAACACCAGGCAAGCGTTGGTGGTATCACGAATCGTCGCGAGCAATTCCGGTGCAACGCTGTCGTGAAATAGACTCCTGTACACGACCCGGCGCTCATCAGAAGTTTGCGCCAGCGATTCGTACAAGGCATGTGGCGTGAGTAATTCATCGCATATGCCCTGAGCATTGTGGGCAAAGCTCGAATAAGGGTACTCTCCCGGCGTGGAAACCAGGCCAGCTCTCACGGGATTAAGTTCGATGTATTTGTGGCAGGTCAGAAGATACTGGTCGTCCTGCACCAGGCTTGCCTTGTAGCGACCCTGCCATAACGTCCCGGTACGGCCATACTTTTTGTTTAACATCTGCACGTACCCACGTCCCATGGCTTGCATGACGAGCGGAATTGATTGCTCACTCCCCGGGGTGACCAACAAATGCGTGTGATTCGTCATAAGTACATAGGCATGAATCTGGCACTCGTATTGCTTTGCCGCTTTATCGAGCGTTCTCAGATACAGCCCATAGTCGCCAGGCTCGAAAAATACTGCCTGCTGATCTACGCCGCGCTGTGTGACGTGTTGTGGAATACCAGGAATAAAATAGCGTGGTTGTCGCGGCATGAGATATCGGATGCTTAATGAGGCTGCACGAAATAGTGTGGTAGCCGACTGACGCTTTCCAGCTTAGAAACTTCGGTTCGACCCCGGTTTTGCAGAAACCTCGGTTCGACCCCGGTTTTGGCTACCAGGTATAGCGTGCGCTAATCGTCAGGTTGCGCCCTGGCGCATCAAGCCCGGAGCCGTGCACGCGATAGCGCTTGTCGAGCAGGTTGTCGAAAGCGACTGAGAGCCGCCAGTGCCGCGCGTACTCTTTTTGTAAGCGCGCACCGATTACTACCCAACCCGGAGTACCTTGTGGATCGATTCGTACGTCACTCACGTCACGCGCGCTGAGTCGGTCCTGAGCATCTGCAAATCGAACCCAGCCCTCCAGCTGGTAGTCATTGCCGGCGTCATAAAATAACGAGACACTACCGTTCAATGGTGGGATGCGTTCGGCGGGCTCCGCGTCACTGCCTGAAACCTCTTGTTCGCCCCAGGTGTGATTCAGAACCGCGCCCGCGCTGACAGCGTCGCTGACACGAACATTCAAACCGGCTTCCACCCCGCGTATCGAAGACTCCGCGGCATTGACACTTTGCACGACGTCCCGACCTTCCGGTGTGACATCGCCTGTGCCAACCGACGTGATGCGATCGTCATAGCGCAGCGCGTATATCATCAAATCGAATCGCACACGATCCGAACGGAAACGCACCCCGACATCGGCCTGCGCGACCCGCTCCGAATCCAGCGTTGTGTTGGGTATGTTAAATCGATTGCCTGGCCGATTACCCAGGGTGCCAAGATCAAAGACGTTCGGTGCCCGAAAACCGAGCCCGACGTTAGCGAGTAGTTGCCAGCCTCGAGTCATATCGAATATCCACCCAAGATCGCCACTCACGTCCGTGCTGTCTATATCCGCCGCGCTGGATGCGGCCGTTCCCGGTAACGTGGCATCATCGTTGCTGACACGAACGCCAAAGCTAAGGTTGTGCCGATCTGTCACCTGCCGCTGAAGGTTTCCGTAGAGCGCTGCCTGCCGGACTCGGGAACCATCAGGGAATCTTGACGCCAGCGACTGGCTCGTACCCGTCAGCAAGTCGTCCTCCAGACGCTGGCTCTGAACCTTATCGTGGTAGAACTCCGCGCCGACAATCCACGAACCGGCGTCGGTCAGGCGCGAAGCACTGAAGGTCAGGCCGTAGAGGTCGCTGCTGTTCGATTCGCGGCGCCGATCCGTCGCCTCGAAGTCCCGCGAAATTCGGTCGTCGTCGATGCGCTGCCATGCGACGTCGGTAGTCCAGTCCAGTCCTCCCACGCCATCTTTCGCCGTATATTTTCCATGCGCAAAAACGCGCCGATTCGGTGCGAAGAAAAACTCGGATGATGACGGTTGGCTCTGTCCGAAGCCGGGCACCAGCTCATCGACGCGCGGCGTCTCCGGCTGCTCCAGATACTGAACGTCGAACAACCAGGAACGATTATCAGAGGGTGCCGCAGAGAGCGCCCAGCGGGCAGCCTTTGACTCGTAGCCGCTGGGGCCGATGCGGTCGCCACTGCCTGTGCGGCGATTGCCTGTCCTCAAATATTCGGCACTGAACGATGACGCCAGCGAACTGTTACCAATATCAAGCGTCGCCCGTGCCGTCTTGCCCAGCTCGGCCGTATCGAATGAGGTGAACACCTCTCCACGCATCAGCGTTTCGGACGATTCAAACTTTGGCACACGCGTCACCAGCTGCACGACACCGCCAACCGCATCGTTACCGTACAGCGAAGTCGGTGTTCCACGTAGCAACTCTACTCGCTCAACCGCCGTCACCGGAACCAGTGAGAAGTATTGCGTCGGCGCGCTGCGGAATATCGCGTTGTTGAGGCGCATGCCATCGACGAGATGCAATATCGACGAGCCCTTGAGACCGCGAATGATCGCCGCGCCCTGACCTGGTGTCGTCTGCTGAAGAAACACGCCGACACTTGAAGCCAGTGCGTCGGTGATCAGCTTCTTCGCTTCTAGACGCTCTCGACTCACCACCGTCAATCCGGAAGAGACCTGCTCGCTACTGATTGCACGACGCGTCGCGGTTACGACGACCTCGTCGATTTCACTATCGTCGGCCGCAGTGATGAGCGGGGCGACCGAGGCCGCCATCAGGAGGAGGAATCTAGAACCTATCTCAAAATCCCCCGTGAGCCGCATTTTGCATCCACGGGCCCGTCGGTGAGGCGCGAGCCGCGTCGAATGTCGGTGATCATTTGCAAGGCGAGCAACGACGTCCGCCGGGCCCGTGGGGCAAAACCCTTACGGGCAGCGACCTTGTGGTCGCGCTGCTGCGTTGCTCGTCGCTCATGTGGAGTAACCACATTTCTCTCCTCGTGCCTTGCATCCCATCCCACAAGTTCGCTGTGCGGCCACGCGGGATTTTGAGATAGGTTCCAAGCATGGCGCAGAGGGTACATCATCTTGTGGCAACGCAGGAACGCAAAAAAGGACGCCTCATCAGAAGCGCCCCTCGCTCTCCGCGCTAACCCTGCTGATTAGCCGCGATTCTAGTTTGTCAGGCTGCTTTCTCCAGTTCCTCGGCCATCTGTTCACTCATCTTGAACTTCTGAATCTTGCCGGTCACCGTCATCGGATACTCGTCGACGAAACGAATGTGTTTCGGTATCTTGAAGTGAGTGATCTGGCCCTGGCAGAACGACTTTACTTCGTCTGCCGTTAGCGACTCACCATCCTCAACCTGGATCCAGGCGCAGACCTCTTCGCCCATTCGGACGTCCGGAATGCCGAATACCTGCACTTCCTTGATTTTCGGATGCGTGTACAGAAACTCTTCGACCTCGCGCGGATACACGTTCTCGCCGCCACGAATAATCATGTCCTTGATGCGACCGACGATGCGTAGATAACCCTCGTCGTCCATGATGCCGAGATCGCCCGAGTGCAGCCAGCGGGCCTCGTCGATAGTGTCCCGGGTTTGCTCTTCGTCATTCCAGTAACCCAGCATGACCGAATAACCGCGCGTGCATACTTCTCCTTTTTCACCGATCGGAACGACCCGCCCGTCCGGATCGACAAGCTTGATCTCTATCCAGGGAACGGCCCTGCCCACGGTCTCGACGCGTTTTTCGATGGGATCGTCGGGCAGCGTCAGGTGATTGATCGGACTCACTTCGGTCTGGCCATATCCGATAAGAATATGCTTCATATTCATATCGGAAATAACGCGTTTCATCACGTCCGTTGGACAGGGCGCGCCGGCCATTACGCCGGTCCGCAATGTTGACAGATCGAACTTGTCGAAATCAGGATGGCTCAGCTCAGTAACGAACATCGTCGGCACGCCGTGCAGCGCCGTACAACGTTCGGTTTCCACGGCGCGTAACGTCGACTCCGCGTCAAACACCTCGCTCGGATAGACGGCCGTAGCACCGTGCGCGAATACTGCGAGATTACCCAGTACCATGCCGAAGCAGTGGTAGAGAGGCACCGGGATGCAGACGCGGTCGGTTGGAGACAATTTCATGCCGGCGCCGGTGAGGTAGCCGTTATTCAGGATATTGCAGTGCGTCAGCGTCGCTCCTTTCGGGCTGCCGGTCGTGCCGGACGTGAACTGAATATTGATCGGGTCGTCAGGCCGCAGCTCATTCTTGAGTTCTTTGAGGCGCTCGCGATCTTCCTCACGACCA
>Ga0255040_10000299_pt1 | contig 12570 bp, 16 predicted proteins | sample BC1_12_2_MG_FD_181711 | JGI IMG/M metagenome (GOLD analysis project Ga0255040, IMG submission 181711) | Seawater microbial communities from Strait of Georgia, British Columbia, Canada - BC1_12_2 | ecosystem: Environmental > Aquatic > Marine > Strait | place: Canada: British Columbia | collected... | reverse complement strand
GTATTGGTGATACAAATTTAATAGATTCATTATCTCCCCCTGTTATTATTAATACTAAAAATGATAGTGTTATTATAGTTCAAGATATAAATGGTGAAAAATATACATTAAATACATTAGAAAGGGTAACTTATCGCACGGCATTCTTAAGTGTTGGTGATACATTATTTATTAAATATGATTAATTTAACAGAAAAAGCTAGCAATAAAATAAACGAATTATTTACTTTAGAGGAGAATAAAAATAATAAGTTTTTAAGAATTGCAGTTAAATCTGGTGGGTGTTCTGGGTTATCATATGATCTTTCTTTTGATAGTGAAATAAAGGATAGAGATAAAGAATATTTAAAGGGGGATATAAAAATTATAACAGATATAAATAGCCTTATGTATATAATGGATATGACATTAGATTTTAGTGATGGTATAAACGGTAAAGGATTTCAATTTAATAACCCAAATGCTACCCGAACTTGTGGGTGTGGTGAAAGTTTTTCACTATAAAAAAATATTAGGCATCATTTTTGTAGTAACGTATTAAAAACTAAATTATAAAAACTATGAGAAAACTATTGACAGGGATTTTTATGTTATGTTCACTAATAACTTATTCACAACAGTATGATGACGATGTATATTATACAGTATATGATGATGTTCCGCTTGAGGATAATGATACAATAATAGATGAAGAAAATACTTATATAACAAATAATTATTATACTGATTATCCAGATTACACTTCAAGAATTAATAGATTTCATAGAAACTTATTATATGTTTCTTTTTGGTCTTTTTATGATATATTTTGGTACTCAAATTACTACCCTTATAGGTATTGGTATAGCTCTTATTGGTATACTCCTTATTGGAACTATTATGGATACTCTGGTTGGGGTTATAATAGCTGGTGGTATTCACATCGTCATAATCATTATAATTGGCAACATAATCAACATTATGCCAATAATCACTATTATGGTCCACACTATAAAAAATCAAATGTAAATAAGAATCATATATCTAGCGATATTAAAAATATTAATACAGTAAAAATAGCATCAAAGTACACAAAACCAAAAATAGTTAAACCTAACACACAAATAAAAACTATTACACATACAAAACCCAAACCTACTAAAACTTATACAAAACCTACTAATGTTACAGTTAAAACTTATACAAAACCTACTAATGTTACAGTTAAAACTTATACAAAACCAAAACATAGTAATACTGTAGTTAAAACTTATAATAGTTATAGTAGACCAAAAACAGTTAAATATAACCATACAAAGCCAAATGTTACAAGGGCACCCGTAAGAACTCAACACACTAAACCTAATTATAACAGACCAAGGAATACTCAAACAACTAGACCAAGGAATACTCAAACAACTAGACCAAGGAATACTCAAACAACTAGACCAAGGACTACTCAAACAACTAGACCAAGGACTACTCAAACAAGCAGACCTAACTATAGTAGAACAAATACCCCCACTAAAATAAGGACTAATCGAGGTCCAAGATAAAATTATCTAACCCTACCTATATATTATATCCTTTTTTATTATTTAGGAATATTTATCACTAAATGGATAAATCCAAAAAAAATAAAACAGGTGAGCATAAATTTATTGATTATGTTGTAAAAGACATGATTAAAGATATTATAGTCGAAAAAGATTTTATTGACTTTGCAATGCCCTATAATATAAAGCCGTATCCTTCTGAAACTCGTACAGGTATTGTAATTAATTATTATAGATGGTTTGAAAACTCTGTAGAGTCCCTTTGGCATCGTGAAACTATATTAGAAGATATAGGTAGAATGGTTCAATGGCACTTTGAAGCGGCTTATGGGATACCATGGGGAGATACTAAGGAGGATAATACTATTATGCCCATATCGTTAAAATTATATGATATAATAGTAAAAAAAGTACATAAATTATGGGATAAAAAATCATTAAACGAATCAAAAGAAGATGAATATATAGATAAAATAGTTGATCAATTAATATCCGAAACTAGTATTATTAAAAAGAAAAGAATACCAAGAAGGAATAAAAGTAAATGGATATACTGGGTTATAAATCCATTTTTGGATAGTGCCGTAAACTTTAATATTTTTTGGGTTATTTTACGCAACCCATACCCGGGAGATACATTTCAAAAACACTGCATGGAAATATATGGGGCAACACCTAGTCAAATAAAAGATATATGGGATAATTATTGTTATTATTTACCAGAAATAAAACCAGAGTTCAATGACCCCTCTAAAGACAACCACTGGATTGATGAAGGCATAAATAAAAATTTACATGAATCTATAGTTGGTAAAGATGATGGTGAGGTAATTGGTAAGGAGTTTTGGTTTGAATACCATTGTTGGGAAAGCCACGAATCTTGTGACGCACAGTTGTGGAATCACTCACATCAAAAAGTTAAGGTATTAGAAAGAGGTGATGATGAACATGATGAATACCCAGGAGAACCAAAAATATATAAGGTAAGATTTGAAGATGGGTTGGAGTATGATGTATTTGAGGATGAATTAATGGATAACCCAAAGAAGTTTTATAGACCAGATCCCGAACCCAAACAATATCATAAAAATGGTTTTATAAATAGAGTTGTTAATGATTTTTTAAAATTAACTGAAATAGATGGTAGCTCAATAGTGTTTCATACGGTAGAGTTGATGTTAGATACTAATAAACAACATTGGAATAACCCATTATTATATTTCGTTTATGACACAAATGGATTAACTAAAGAAAGCATTGATCTTATTCATGAAGGTGTGCCAAATGGGGTACACTGGTATATGGAAGAAATGGGTTTATTATCAAGTAAAGATGACCCAACAGTAACAATTATAAGTGATATATTAGTTTCTGAGATTATAAAGGGCATTGAAAATTATATGGAGGACGATAGGTGGAAAGGTGATGATTGGAGGGATAGTATATACTTGGCAGAATCTAAAACTGATAAACAAAAAGAATTTTTAAATAAAATATTAAAACAGTTAATAGATAATACCTATTGGGAGGATGATTCTTTTATTAAATTATACTTAGATGATGAACAACTTACTTCTCATATAAATTATCGTATTTTTGAATTTCGTTATATACCTGCTGTGGTTTTATCTAGATTACAAGATGTAGGGTTAGATAGAAAAGAAGTACAAATTATATGGGATATATATAGTAATTATGTTTTAAAGAAAATTATAGATGAAGGAAATATGAATTGGACACATAAAGAATATCATAGTAAATCATTTAACAATTATTTATATATAGAATACGGGGAATCAAAACCAAAATGGAAAATTACAGAATCTACAAATAGCACTAATAGATTTGCAAAAAAAATAGCAGATGAGATATCCAACCTAATTACATTAACTGGTGAACTCATGCATTTCCATATTCCAGGTGGGGATGTATATTCTCCTGTGGGTGCAGATGTAAACCAGAAATTGAATGATGATGGTTACAATCCCACGCTTTATCATCTTAAAGATGAATTACGTGGATTGGCACACAGATATCTTATCTATAATTTACAATTAGGTTTGAATTGGTCAGATCCTTTATTTAAACAAATTGGTGATTTAGGTATAGATAATATTTTATATAGATTAAAAACTTATGATAAGGAAAAAGAAGATAACCATATTAATAAATTAATGAAAAAAAATTTAATAGTGGGGAGAATTAGAGAATCTACCCAACCTAAATATTTGGATAAAATATTCAATAGCATTATTAAAGAAATTAAGTTTGATGGCGGTCAACATGGCGCAGTAATTATACCATTTATAAGTAGGGAAAGATATAGTAGCACTACGGGAGTGTTAGATAGGATTGAATATCAAATACCCAAACATGATAAAAATATTGAGTTACGAGACGATTCAGTGTTACATAGCGCATTTAGCATCTATGTTAGAGATATATATGGATTAGGGGAAGAAGAAACTTATGAAGTTTATGATAGATTTAGGCAATATATTAAAGATGAATTATATTATAGATCGGTATTACAACAAATTTTACAATCAGTACAAGATGATTATATAGAAGGGTATGGGGCAAAAATAGAAATTACCCCAGAAAGGACTATGGATTTAAAAAATTATAATGAGTTCAAAGAATACGTGGATTGGTACTTTGCAATGGAAGAAACAGATGATGATGAAAATAATATGGTCAAAAGAGTATATGATGAACTATGGAAAATATTAAAAGGTAGTATCATTAATGAAACCATACAAAGAGAGAATAAATTAGTTGAAGGGTGGCCTGCTGAACCAGCTCTTAATGATGAAGGCAAACCAAAATGGGATAGAATGTTTCCTGACAAGTTCTATCTAAAAATATTTAAAATGATAGATAAGAACCCTGTGGAGTTTATTAAAAATGTACTACACAATTTGGGTTTTGAATCAGAAGAAGAATTTGATATATTATATAATTATTTTATAAATTATGATGATAGAAAATCTTATTATTTAGATTTTACAGTTGATGGAGATGACATATCAAAATTTTTTGATGATGGAGATTATGGTTTAGAAGATATAACTAAAAATTATTTGGAGGGAGAATGGGATTATTTTGAGTGGTATCATGAACCATTTCCATATGATGATTATATGTTACACGATATAGATGATAATAACTGGAAAACTATTATGAAAATATTAGAAGTAGAAAATAAAGATGATGCGGAAGATATGTTGAAGGGAAATGAAAATAAAAAATTAGAAGATCATTATGAATCATTTGAAGATATTATTGAAGATACTCAACGAATAATTGCCCAATCAGCCACTGATGCACAATTAGATGCAGATATATCTTATTTACATGAAGATATATTAGGTGCGATAAATGATATGTTTATAGATGGGGAGTTCAATTTTGATGATGGTCAGTATCAAGGCCAAATAGAAATTGGAGATTTAATTAGCAAAAACGGTGAGCATTATAGTCAGGGGTTAGAATATTTACAAGATGAACTGGAGAGTAGTTATCCTGATATTAATGATATTTCATATAATGTATTACATAAAGAATTAGAAGATATTGTGTGGTTAGATGATTACGAGATTCTATTTACAAGTGGTGAAAGACCTAATATTAATACCGACAAACATTTTAGATATGGTGGTGCGGGAACAATGAATGAAATACATTTTAATGATATGTTGGCAGATAGGTTAAGTTGGGATTTCTAAAAACAGGTATATTTATAAATAATGAGACAGAGAGATAGAACAAACAATATTTTAAAATCTAATTTTCTTATAGAAATGAGAAATAGATTAATTACTGAATCACCTCCATGGCATGAAACTATGGGTGATCCTGTGGTCGCAAAAAAAGCACAACATGGTTATTTAGAAGGTGATGATCCAGAATTATTAGGTAAAGAGGTCTGGTTCCATACCAATCGACATAATATTAAATTTAATAAAAATGGTGCATTTGGTTTGTATGGTAGAACTAAAAGGGGTAGAAAGGATACCCCTGCAGGAACATTGGCATATACTAATGATATTTTATTGGGTGGGGATATTAATTTTGATATTAGTCCTGGGTATCATCATGTTATGAGAACAAGTATGGATGCTGGAGATATGGAAAAGAGATCTCAACTTGTTGGGGTAGGTGGTGTAGTTCAATCATTACCTGAAGATACTGTTAATTTAAAGGGTATTGGTGAGGAAATTAAATATAACCCATTTATCTCAGATTATTTCTATACTGCTGGTGGAGAAGATAAAGTATTGGATGCAGAATTTGTTTATGCGGAATATAGACCCGATGGTAGTTATTCTTTACACGCTATTAATCCTGTGGTAGAACCCTTTAAAATGGGTGAATATAATCCAATAAATTAATAAATTTCAATTAGTTAGAATTTTTACTTTATTTATCCATATTTATTATTAAATAACATAATTTAAATTTTTTATAATGAATATTAGAAGAGGATCCATTAGATTAACAGAGGATGACTTATTAGAATTACTTGAAAAATTACAAGTTAAGGAAAATATAAAAAAAAATAATCTAATATTAGAAGTTAAAGATACTCATTTTTAATTTACATAAAAAAAAATATACAATTAAATTATTATTCTAATTTGATATATTTCGTATATTTATTAATGTATATGAAATCTATTATTAAAAAAATCTTAAAGGAAGAATTCCGAAAACCAAAAATTTACAATAATATATTGAAGGATATATTAACTACTTTTAATAGGGATACTATTAATGAGATATTATCATATATGGAGGGTGACCCATTCCCCTCAGTATATAATACAAACAGTTTTAACTACTATTCAATAACACAGGATATGGCTACAGATTTAATAATTCCATATTTATCTAAAATTTATGGTATAAATATAAGAGAAAATAATCTACGATATAATTTAGTTAGAGATTGGGTTAAAAAAAATTATGGTAATGGTAATATGATATTACCTGGCGATACTATAGAAATGATAGAAATGATAGATGACCCTAACCCAATTCCGACAGGAACTATGGGAGTTGTTGAGGACATAGTGCTGGGTTTTGGTACAGAAGAACATTTAGTTGTAGATTGGGAAAATGGTAGATCATTAAAAGTTATATTAGGGGTTGATAAAATTAAAAAAATAAGTTAATGAGGGCATTAATTAAGAAAATATTAAAAGAAGAAATATCAGGACGACATCCAGATAAACAGCAAAAATTATATGATTATATAGTTAAAGAGGTAGTGAATAGTATTCAAATAAAACCTCATTATATAACATATGAAAATATTGATGCAATGCTAGATGATGGTATGTTTGATTCTGAGATCACTAGTATAGTGAATAACCCATCCTGGGGGTGGCAAAAAGATGATGATATGTTATACACACATGAAAGCTCACCACAAGAGATGAGTATTTGGTTGGCAAAAAGTAAAGCTAGTAAACAAATGATGGATATTTTTGTAAAAGAAGGTAAATATCGCCAGTTACGTACATCAAATGGGTCTCCCCTTATGGCACCTGATGCTGGTTGGGTGTCTACAATTCCGGATTATCATTTAATAACACCCGATCTCCCAGTAAAAATTGATTTTTCATTATGGTATAACCCATTTAATAGTTCTCATTACCCACATGATCTAAGGAAGTCGGGTTTTGAGACACCATTAATAATATATTTAAGAAATATCTATGGTATTGTATCTATAGAAGAGTTTGAGAAACTATTTACTATGATTAAAAAGGGGTTAGTAGATAGAATTAAGGATCTGGGGATTATACTTGATAATGATAAAAAACCCACCAAATATTTATATGAAACTGTTATTGATGATTTTGTTGGTTTTACTAAAAATGAATTAGGTTTAGGTGATGATTTTAGTGTGGAGCTTGATAATGATGGTGAGGAATTAGAAACTTTAGCAAGTTACGATATAGAAGATAATAAAGTAAGAGTATTATCTAAAAATAGATCAATACCTGATATAATTAGATCTATTGCTCACGAATTAGTTCACCATAAACAAAATCAAAAAGGTGAATTAACTGGAGATGAAGAAGAAGGTGCAGATGGGTCACCACAAGAAAATGAAGCCAATGCTAAAGCGGGTGAAATAGTTCGTAAGTTTGGTAGGGAAAATCCTGAAGTTTATGATTTATAAACTTTATCGCCAGCATTAATATTATTTTTTTTACAAAAACCTTGATTAACCTCTAAATTAGAATCTGCGGGTACACTTGGGGAAATATTAGTTTGATCAAAAGGGCGTGCTGGTATAATCTCAGCAATTTCATTATTATTAATAAAAATCATATCTAAAGGTATTTTAACATTTTCCATCCAAAAACCATTATCTACTGAATCAAAAAACATTCCACTATCTTCATCTAAATTATCTCTATACATTAATCCCTGAGCTCGTTCTTCTCCTGTTGTTGGAACTTCACAATTAACATTTATTTCTTCTCCATTATTATTGATAATAGTGATATTACATTTATTTTGTAATGGTGTTCTTAAGTCTTCTAATAATATTTCCAATAATTTCATACTAATAAATATTTGACAATTGGTTAAATGTTACATATAATTAATAATATAAATTAAAAATATGCCAAAAAGTAAACATAGAAAAAATCAAAAGAAAAAATCTATACATCGCACAGAAAAAGTTAAACATCAACAGGTAGCTTTTAAAAAAAAGATGGAAGAAGAATTTATGAAAAAAATGGAAGAAATACAAGATAGGAATTTGGAGATACAAGAAGTTGACCCAACTAAACCATTGGATGTTTCTACAGATATTCAGTTTGATGAAGTAAAAAAATAATTTTTATAACTTTCATTATATTTATACTTAAAGGTATAAATGAAAATTAGAATTAAAGAAACTCAATTAGATAACTTACTTAATGAGATTGGTGGTTATGATAATCCTGATATTATGGGGGTACATGGGGGTACCTTACATGGGGAAATAAAAAGAATAATTTCCCAAACTGTGGAATTTATGAGTCATTTTGTAGAAGGGTTAAGAGATGATTCACTAACTAAGGATCAAATTATGGCTGGAGTTGTTAATTTTAGTGGTAAAATACGATCAGATATTAAGAGATTATCTGAATTAACTAGAGAAATATATTTAGATGATGACTTTAAAGATTTGATGGTTTCTTTTATTAGGACATTAAAAAAGATTTTAAAATATTTTCAATTATTAGTAAATATAACCCCAGGAATAGTTGGTAGACAATCTCCAGAACCATTAGTCGGTGGTATAGGGGTAGATATGAGTAAAGATGAATTATCGTTAAAAATTGCGGAGAACTTAGCTAAGTTAGGTGTTCATATAAGCTCTTTGGGTGAAATGTTTCAAGTGGTATTTAATAGATTTACTAAAAGAATGGGTGGTGGTGATGATTTAAATATTAATTTTAATTAATCTTTAGAATTTATTAAACCATTAGTATTATTTATATAATATATAATAACAAAAAATAAAAAAATATTTATGACTAACGATGAAAAAGCATTACAATATCATTCTTTATTATTAACACATGATAAAATAGATGCTAAAATTGCAGACATAAAATCTGAAGCTGCTGGAAGTGATTTAAATAAAGAACAACAATCAAAAGTTAACGACCTTGAATTCCAAAAAGACCAAGTAGTGGCACAAGCCCAACAACTATTTGAAACATACTAGTATTTTATCATTTTAATCTTTTTATCCTTCTTAATGCGTTTTTTGATTCAGTTGTTAACTTGGATCCTTTAATTAAATTGTCTTGATAAGGTATAAATTGTAAATTTTTGATGTTCCCTACCCTTTTTGGTGATATTTTCTTATGATAAGCTAACGCAATTGGAAAAACATGGTCTAAATGGTGGTTTTTCCACCCCCTTTTATTAGAATTTTCCAAAATATACAATGGTTGGCTCTCTGTCACCTCCCATACGCGCGCATAGTACAATTTTTTGTCCAAATCCTTAATTTTTTTGATTTTTTGCTTGATTTTGGGGTGTTTTTTGGTTATTTTACGTATTTCATAAAGTATTTTACTTCTTTTTTTCTTAACCATCGGTTTTTTTGTTGAATAATCGGGGTTTTTGGGGATTTTTCGCATATTTTAGTTATGTTTAGTATATTCTTTTAAATTGGTATATTTATTATATAAATATTACAAAATATGAAGATTTTAGTAAGCGAAACCCAATTAAAAAAAATAATTCTACTTGAACAATCAAATAAAAAGGATTTTTCTAAAAAAACTAACATTGCAACTCAAAGGTTATGGGATCATATTAGAAAATGGGAAACTTTTGTCCCATTTACTTATGATGACGCATATTTTCCACCAAAACCTTATACTGGGGATAGTAAAGATAGTGTTGGGGTATTAACTATAGGTTATGGTCATACAGGTAAGGATGTTGTATCGGGAGATAAGATAAGTGAATCAAAGGCCACTAAATTACTTATAGTAGATGTTAATGAGGCGGCAGATTGTATAAGAAGGTGGGTATTGCGACAAAAAGGAATAAAAAATAAATATTATTTAATTACACAAGGAATGTATGAAGCAATGATAGATCTAGCTTATAATTTAGGGTGTAATAGATTTATAAATTCTTCTATAATTAAAAATATAGAAAAAGGTAACTATAAAAATGCTTCAGAAATTATAAAAAAATTAAGTGGGGATAAAGAAAGAAGAGTGGAAACCGCTAAAATATTCTGTTCTAATAAATTGTGTTAATGAATAAATCTCCATTAGAGTCAGGACTGGATTATACTTATAGGGTATTTGTTTTTGAACAAATTAATGGTGCAGATATAAATATAAAAAGAAAATGGGTTACTTATAATACCATACTTACTGAATTAAATAAAATGGGAGAAACAGAGTTAATAAATGAAATAAAATATCGAATTACTGACAATGAAAATGATAAAATTGTTTTTAAAACATCACTAAATAAAATAAAAAATAAAAATGAGACATTAAATTTGTTACTTAATTCAATTTAATGTATATTTATAATAAAAAGTAGAAATATGAAATATGTAGTAACAGAAAACCAACTAAAGGTATTACTAAAGGAAGATAGGGTGACATATTTAAAAAATCAATATGTAATCCCAAAAGATCAACTTAAAACTATAATGGCGGATATGCAGGGTCGTGGAGGTGATAGACCTGATGGTGGAGTAAAGAAGGGTATAAGTATAAAACCTATTGAGGGTGATAATGGAATAGATATTGCATATATAGTAACAAGTAAAAAGGGAAAAGAAAGTATTAAATTAAGCGAAGAAATTTTTGAATCCATAGTTGATGCGGATCCATCCAGTAATAATCAATTTGTTCAATGGATGATTGGGGTATTTATTAGGTTTGTTAACGAGGATAATATCGATGAAGCTATTAGATTTTTAACTGAAGATTTACCTGAAGCAAGTGAATATCTTGAGGTTTTTGAAAACGTTAGAAAGAAAAAAGTATTTAAAACTGGGGCACCAAATAGACCAAATGCTCCTGATAATGTTACTGATATAAATCAATATACAAGTTTATCACAATTATATTCAGTTGTTAGTCCATTTATTGGGATGGAAGATGAAGATGAAGAAGGTGTTAACCCAATATGGAAAAAAATGAAAAAATATATTGATCTGGGTCACGCAAAATTAGCTTACAGAGATAATGATATATTAGTGTATGTTCCTGAAACTATTCAATCTAGTTGTGATCCATTGGGTAATTTATCTTCATGGTGTACAAGAAGAGAAGGAAATTCATATTTTAAATCTTATAGAGAAAATAACCCTAAACCTGATGGTTCTAATTCTGATTTATATGTAATAATGCCCAAAGAGATATTTGAGGGTGGTGATTATGATGATAATTTTTACCCACTACAATTTCATTTTGAAACTGGTCAACTGCACGACAAAAATAACTCTTCAATAGAACACAGTGATGGGTTAAAAAAGGTACTTAATAAGTACTCAGGACTTAAGAGTTGGTTTCAGGATAAATTAGGTACATTAGCTACTGGGGATATTGAAAAAGGTGCTGGATTAATGGATAGTAGGTATTTAAAATATTTAAATTTATTTGGTGGGTCAGCAAAAGATGTTATATCTGATGAAGTATATAAAAAGGGTGTATTATCAATTAGGAAGTTAGCATCAGAACAAACTGGACAACTACAAAATAATAAATATCTAAAATGGTTAATGGAAAATACTGAAGGTGTGGTAATAACAGATTATTTAGACAAAGATATTACAGTACTTGATTTTAGTAATATGACAATGGAAGAACTACCAGACATATCTCAATTTAAATTAGCAACTAGAATTTCTGCTAATAATTGTGGTATAGTTAAATTACCACTAGCAAAACATTTACCTAAAGATACAGAAGTATTGACAATGACAGATAATTTAATTACTGAAGTTCCAGGAAAAACCTATAAAGAGTTGCAAAATTGTTTTGTTATGAATTTTTCTAAGAATCCAATTAAAAAAATAAATATTGATGTTTTGGATGATTTGGTTACTAAAGATTTAGCAAGATTTGTATTGATTGACGTTGACCTATCTAACCTTAAACCAAAAAACTTGAAGGAATATGAAACCTTTAAAGAAGATCCAAGGGGTATAGGTTACTTAGTAGCATAGATTAAATCTATTTTTTTATTATTCATTTCACCTTAAAATTAATTAGGATGGGAAAATATGCTTTATGTTTAAAATACTCTGAAGAGATAATTTATTTATATGTGGGTGATAGTATGGATAACGCTATTTCATTTTTCTCCTCCATTAAAAATCTTGATAGTAATACTCTCATAACTATATATGATGTAAAAAAAATATCATAAATAAAATTTTTTTATTAATTGCGATATATTTATAATATATAAAATAACATACTATTATAAAAAATTATTAATATGTCAAAAAGAAAGAAAAAAGTAGTTAGGTTTA
>Ga0255040_10000298_pt1 | contig 12630 bp, 9 predicted proteins | sample BC1_12_2_MG_FD_181711 | JGI IMG/M metagenome (GOLD analysis project Ga0255040, IMG submission 181711) | Seawater microbial communities from Strait of Georgia, British Columbia, Canada - BC1_12_2 | ecosystem: Environmental > Aquatic > Marine > Strait | place: Canada: British Columbia | collected... | reverse complement strand
GATGCCGCCGATCGCAGCCGCGACGGGAAGCAGTGCCTGACGCGCGGAGCGCAGCTCGCCCTCGAGCAGCTCGCGCTTGAGCTCGAGGCCGACGTGGAAGAAGAACACCGCCATGAGACCGTCGTTAACCCAGAGCAGGAGCGGCTTGGCGATGACGAAGCCGCCGAACTGGATCACGATGGGAATATTCAGGAACGCGTCGTAGGTTGCATCCAGCGCCGAGTTGGCGACCGCGAGCGCCGCCAGCGCCGCAATGATTAGCAGGACGCCCGGCGCCGCGTCGGCATGCAGAAAACGGCGCAGCGCCGCGAGGATCGGGGATTCCGACGCGGATGGGGCGGTCATGCGGGCGGGTTCGGCGTCCAGCGGGGGTGCGTGAAGGGCGCAAGTCTATGGCATCGGGCCACAGGATATGATCGAGGGTCGCTGCCCGTATCGCGCTAGGTGCTTGAATCTCTTGGCAATGCCCCCATCTGATTCCGAGGAATCCTGAAAGATCCCTGAAAGATCTCCTGAAGGATCAACACCATGCGCTTCGACAAGTTCACCACTCAGTTGCAATCGGCCCTGGCCGATGCCCAGAGCCTGGCCATCGGTCAGGACAACCAGTACATCGAGCCCCAACACCTGCTCGCCGCGCTGCTCGGCCAGGAGGACGCCGGCGCGGCGTCCCTCATCCAGCGCGCCGGGGGCAACCCGGGCGCGCTGCGCAACGTCCTGCAGCAGGCGATCGAGCGCCTGCCGAAGGTCGAGGGCACGCCGGGCGAGGTACATCTTTCGCGCGATCTGACCGCGCTTCTAAACGTGGCCGACAAACTGGCGCAAAAGCGCGGTGACCAGTTCATCGCCTCGGAAATGTTTCTGCTCGCGGCCATGGGCGACAAGGGCGAGACCGGCAAGCTGCTCAAACAGTCGGGCGTGACGCTCAAGGCGCTCGAAGCGGCGATCGATCAGGTACGCGGCGGGCAGAATGTGAGCGGCCAGGAGGACGAGTCGCAGCGCCAGGCGCTTGCCAAGTACACGCTCGATCTGACCGATCGCGCACGCCAGGGGAAGCTCGATCCGGTGATCGGGCGCGACGACGAGATCCGCCGCACGATTCAGATCCTGCAGCGCCGCACCAAGAACAACCCGGTACTGATCGGCGAACCCGGCGTGGGCAAGACCGCGATCGCCGAGGGCCTCGCGCAGCGCATCGTCAACGGCGAAGTGCCCGAATCGCTCAAGCACAAGCGCGTGCTGGTGCTCGACATGGCGTCGCTGCTCGCCGGTGCGAAATATCGCGGCGAATTCGAGGAGCGCCTTAAGGCGGTGCTGAAGGAGCTTTCGCAGGACGAGGGCAACACCATCGTCTTCATCGATGAGCTGCACACCATGGTCGGCGCCGGCAAGGCCGAGGGCGCGATCGACGCGGGCAACATGCTCAAGCCGGCGCTTGCGCGGGGCGAACTGCACTGTATCGGTGCGACCACGCTGAACGAATACCGCAAGTACGTCGAGAAGGATGCGGCGCTCGAGCGGCGTTTCCAAAAGGTTCTCGTCGGCGAGCCGTCCGTCGAGGCGACGATCGCGATCCTGCGCGGCTTGCAGGAGCGCTACGAAGTGCACCACGGCGTCGACATCACCGACCCCGCGATTGTCGCCGCGGCCGAACTGTCGCAGCGCTACATCACCGACCGGTTCCTGCCCGATAAGGCGATCGACCTGATCGACGAGGCAGCGGCGCGCATCAAGATGGAGATCGATTCCAAACCCGAGTCGATGGACCGGCTCGACCGGCGCGTGATTCAACTTCGCATCGAACGCGAGGCAGTCAAGAAGGAAACCGACGAAGCCTCGAAAAAGCGCCTCGCGCTGATCGAGGAAGAGATCGCCAAGCTCGAGAAGGAATACTCGGATCTCGAGGAAATCTGGAAGGCGGAAAAGGCGCAGGTTGCGGGCAGCGCACATGTGAAGGAGGCGCTCGAGAAGCTCAAGCTCGAGATGGAGGCCGCGCGGCGCAAGGGCGACTGGCAGACGATGAGCGAGATCCAGTACGGCCGCATCCCCCAGCTCGAGGCGCAGTTGAAGAGCGCCGAGAAGGCAGGGGAGAAGGTCGCACCGAAGGCGAAACTTCTGCGCACGGAGGTTGGCGCCGAGGAGATTGCCGAGGTCGTCTCGCGCGCCACCGGGATTCCGGTTTCGAAGATGATGCAGGGCGAGCGCGACAAGCTGATTCACATGGAGGCGCGTCTGCATGAGCGCGTCGTCGGGCAGGACGAAGCGGTGCGCCTGGTGTCGGACGCCATCCGGCGATCGCGCTCGGGCCTCGCCGATCCGAATCGGCCCTACGGCTCGTTCCTCTTCCTCGGTCCCACAGGCGTGGGCAAGACCGAACTGTGCAAGGCGCTGGCGACCTTCCTGTTCGATTCCGAGGATCATCTCATTCGAATCGACATGTCCGAGTACATGGAAAAGCACTCGGTCTCGCGCCTGATCGGTGCGCCGCCGGGCTACGTGGGCTACGACGAGGGCGGCCAACTCACCGAGCAGGTGCGGCGCAAGCCCTATGCGGTGATCCTCTTTGACGAGATCGAGAAGGCGCACCCGGATGTCTTCAATACGCTGCTCCAGGTGCTAGACGACGGGCGTCTTACCGATGGCCAGGGGCGCACGGTCGACTTCAAGAACACGGTCGTCGTGATGACCTCGAATCTCGGCTCGCAGATGATTCAGCAGATGGCCGAGAGCGACTACGGCGTCATCAAGCTCGCGGTGATGGGGGAGGTGAAGACCCAGTTCCGGCCCGAGTTCATCAACCGGATCGACGAGGTCGTCGTGTTCCACGCTCTTGGCGAGGAGCACATCAAGTCGATCGCGCGCATCCAGCTCAAGCTGCTCGCCAACCGGCTTGCGCGCATGGAGTACGGTTTCGAGATTTCGGAGGCGGCGGTGACCGAGCTCGCGAAGGCGGGATTCGACCCGGTCTACGGCGCGCGGCCGCTCAAGCGTGCGAGTCAGTCCGAGATCGAGAATCCGCTCGCCAAGAGCGTGCTCGAAGGCCGCTTCGCGCCGAAGGACACGATCTTCGTCGACTGGCGCGGCGGGCACATGCGCTTCGAGAAGTCGCCGGCTAAGGCGGCGGCTTGACGCCGCCGTTCAAGCGGGGCGGCGGCTTGACGCCGCCGTTCATTCCAGCGGCCGCCTGAGTTCGCGCGGGGCGAGGCGGCGCAGGGCATGGATTTTCTCTCGCGCATGATTGCGCGTCTGCAGGCGCAGAAGGCGAGCCTCGATCTGGCGGCGGAGAGGATGCGCGACCTTCCCGGCCATGTGCTGGAAGTCGGTCTCGGCAAGGGGCGAACCTACGATCGCTTGCGCACGCTGTTTCCGCAACGCGTGATCTATGTCTTCGATCTCGAGCTGCATTGCGCGGACAGACTGCGGCCTGCGGACGCGCAGCTTTTTCTCGGCGACTTTCGCGCAACGCTGCCGGCGGCATTCGCACGCCTCGGGCGCAACGCGGCGTTGGCGCATGTCGATCTCGGAACGGAGGATGCCGCGCGCGATCGCGAACTCGCCGCTGCCGTCGCGCCGCTGATCGATCGGCTGGTGATGCCGGGCGGTATCGTGGTCGGCGACCGGCCGATGGCGGTACCGGGCTGGTCGGCGCTGGCGCAGTCCGCCCGCGACGCGGCCTTTCCCTACTATCTTTATCGGACCGCCCTTTCGGCATCCTGAGGACCGCGGCACAGGCTCGCGTCAGAGCGAAGTCCCGTCCGCATATTCGTCGCAAATAGAATTCGTTTTACGAAATGCGTCCAGCCCGTTGATTCGATTTGGTGTCCGTTGCGATGAGTCAAATCTGCGCGACGAATCGCTTGACATGGCGGTACGCGGTGCTAACGTGAATGCACGAGCGCGCGCCACGGTGGTCGTGCATGCAGGGTCGCCGTGGGACCGACGCAAATTCGGGCGACTGTCCGGGCAAGCGTCCAATCCATCGTGCCGTGTTAAGGGACACGGCCTCCCGCGTTGCTCGAGATGGCGGTGTTCGCCGCTTGATGAGTGTGCCGCTCTTCGGTGGCACTGCCCGGCGCAACCGGGCCCCTAAAGCCCCGCTTCGGCGGGGCTTTCTCTTTCTAGTGGACCCGCTTCAGCGCGCCGTCCCATTGCGCGCGCGACAAGTTCCTCCCACAGTCCGCGCGTGTCGCGGCGAAACACGACTTTTTCGTCTGCCGGCAGGACATACCAGCCCTCGCGCAGGAATTCGCCTTCGAGCTGTCCCGGGCCCCAGCCCGAGAACCCGGCGTATAGCCGGTAGCGCGATCCGGCGCCTTCGAGCACGCGGGCGACGTTCTCGATCCGCAAGCTCATATAGATCCCGCGTAGCACGTGAAACGCGCTCGAATCGGGTGGGGTGGCGGATTCGAATACTACGAACACATTGCGACGCATCACCGGGCCGCCGAAGTAAACGGCGTCCTTGTAATTCGCCGCCGGCAGGCCTGGCAGATAGGGCGCGAGGTCGAGTTGCGTCGGCCGGTTCAGGATCACGCCAATCGTGCTCCCGTCCGGGCGCTGGGTCACCAGCACCACGCTCTGGCGGAAATTCGGATCGATCAGAGTGGGTCGTGCGACGAGCAATGCGCCGTTTGGCGCCTCGGTCTGCGGATCGGCCGCGCTCGCGCCGACGGCGAGGCTCGCGAGCGTCCACAACAGCGCCAAACGGAGTCGCGACGGCATGACGGCCGCATTATGGTGGCTGCGATCGTGCACCGGCAAACGTATACTCCAGCCCTTTCGCGACAAGGACTGCCCACAATGTACGGACCCTTCGATCTAAGCGGCCGCACGGCGGTCGTCACCGGCGGAAACGGCGGCATCGGCTACGGTATGGCGAAGGCGTTGGCGGCGGCCGGGGCGCGCGTCGCAATCTGGGGCTCGAATCCGGAAAAGACCGCGAAAGCCAAGTCGACGCTGACCTCGGAGGTGGGTGCAGTCGAGGCTTTCGTTTGCGACGTGACGAACGAGGCGCAGGTCGAGCAGATGTTCGCGGCGTCGGTCGAGGCGCTGGGCAAGGTCGACGCCTGTTTTGCCAATGCCGGCGTGTCGGCCAAGCCAACGCCGCTGCTCGACATGTCGCTCGCCGAGTTCCGCCGTGTGCTGCAAGTCAATCTGGAAGGCACCTTTCTCACCTTTCGCGCCGCCGCACGCCACATGGCCGAGCGCGGTGAGGGCGGCGCGCTGGTGGCTACCGCGAGTACGGCGGCAATCGAGGGCGCGGCGCGCAACAGCCACTACGGGGCCTCGAAAGGCGGCCTCACCGCCTACGTGCGGGCGCTGGCGGTCGAGCTTGCGCGCTACGGCATCCGGGTCAATTCGATCCTCCCCGGCTGGATCGAGACCGAGATGACCGCGCGTGCGATGGGTGACGAACGATTCCGTGCCGCGGTGTTGCCGCGCATTCCGGCGCGACGCTGGGGGACCTGGGACGATTTCGGCGGCATCGCGGTGTATCTTGCAAGCGACGCTTCGTCATATCAAACCGGTGAGCAATTCGTTATCGATGGCGGCTATACGAAATTCTGAAGCGCGTAAAATACGGTTCGCGGATCGCCGTTGCAGAACCTCTCTCCGGCGCCCGTTTCAACCCCTTACAACCCCGTTTAACTCAATCCGAAGGTCGAAAATGACACAGCTCATTCGTTGGTTCGCAGGCGTTTGCGTTTCATTCGTGGCGATCGTGCCAATGGCGCAGGCCGTGGAGGTCAGCGAGGCGGACGTCAAGAAGACGATCCAGGCATTCGAACAGAAGGATCCGTCGATCAAGAAGCACTTCAAGAGCGCCCACGGCTATGCCGTATTTCCGGATATCGGCAAAACCGGCGTAATCGTCGGCGGTAGCGGCGGTGACGCCGCGGTGTACGAGCGCGGCAAGCGCATCGGCACCGCCGAAGTCTCGCAGCTCTCGATCGGCGCGCAGGTCGGCATTGAGCATTATCGCGAGGTGATCTTCTTCCAGAACAAAGCCGCGCTCGACCGCTTTCGCGCGAACAAGCTCGAATTTGACGCGAACGCCTCGGCGGTCATCGCCACGAGCGGCGCCTCCAGTGGCGCCAGCTACCGCAAGGGCGTGCTGGTAGTCACCTCGCCGATATCGGGGGCGATGTTGGAAGCCGCCGTCGGCGGGCAGAAATTCACCTTCCACCCGATGATGAAGAAGAAGTAGACGCAGCCTCGACACCGAGCGCGCCTGCGGCGGCCTCGAGCGCCGCGGCGCGGGTCTTGAGGATGTTCGCGACCGGCACGTGGCGCAGTACCCGGTCGCGCTCGAGGACGTTGTGCACCTTCGTACGCAGGCCGCAGAGATACACGCTGCGTTCGCGCGCGAGTGCATCGACGATGATGTCCTCGATCGCACGCGAGGTCGTGTAGTCGATTGTCGGCACGTCGGTCAGATCAAGCACCAGCGTGCTGTAGTCGTTCACCGTGGCATGGCGCCGCACGAGCTCCTTGGCCGCCGCAAAGCTGATCGGGCCGCTGAGATGAAACAGCAGCAGCCGTCCGCCCGCAGCGCCGATGAGCGCGCGCTCGACGTCGCTCAACGGCGCTTCGTCCTCCGCACGGGTCACCAGCCGCATGCTGGCGATCTGCATGTCGGTCATGCGCTTCATGAACACGAAGCTCGCGATGATCATGCCGACCGCCACGGCGGTGATCAGGTCGACGAACACGGTCATCAGCAGCACCGTGAACATGATCGTCAGGCCGGCGCGCGGCGCGCTGCGCAGGCGCTTCAGGTAGTCCCAGTCGATGATGTCGACGCCGACCTTGACCAGGATGCCGGCAAGGACGACGTGGGGTATATGCGCGGCGAGCGGCCCGAGACCGAGCACGAGCCCAAGCAGCACGAGTGCGTGCAGGGCGCCCGAGAGCGGCGTGCGGCCGCCCGAACGCACGTTGATCACGGTGCGCATGGTGGCGCCCGCGCCGGGCAGGCCCCCGAAGAGGCCGGCAAGCGTGTTGCCGATGCCCTGGCCGATCAGCTCGCGGTTCGAATCGTGCTGGGTGCGGGTGATGTTGTCGGCCACCAGCGAAGTCAACAGCGAGTCGATCGCGCCGAGCAGGGCGAGGATAATTGCTGATTTCAGCATCTGCGGTAGCAAGGCGACGGTGAACGTCGGCGCTTGCGGATTCGGAAAGCCGCTGGGAATGTCGCCGATCAGGGTCACCGCAGGTCCGGGATCGATGAGCGCGACCGCGAGCGTGATGATGACGAGCGCGACGAGCGGCGATGGGACGATTTGCGCGATGCGTCGCGGCAGGAAGAACACGATCGCGAGCGCGGCCGCACCGAATGCGATCACGCTCGGCTTCGGATCGGCAAGCAGCGCCGGCAGCCCGGCCGCCGCATTGATCGGGCTCGCGGGCACCGCGTGGCCGAGCAACGGGTAAAGCTGCAGCAGGATGATGATCACGCCGATGCCTGACATGAATCCCGAGATCACCGGCTGCGGCACGTAGTTGATGTACTGGCCCAGGCGCACGAGCCCCAGCACGATTTGCAGCACGCCGCCGAGCATGACGACCGTGAACGCGAGCGCGGCGCCCCTCGCCGGATCGTCCGGGAACATCGCCACGTACTGGGTGAGGATCGCCGCCATCACGACGGTCATCGGGCCGGTGGGGCCCGAGACCTGCGCTGGCGTGCCGCCGAACAGCGCGGCGAAAAAGCCGACAAAGATTGCGCCGTAGAGGCCCGCAATCGGGCCCGCGCCCGAGGCGACGCCGAAGGCCATCGCCAGCGGCAGCGCGACCACCGCCGCGGTCAGCCCGCCAGTGAGGTCGCCACGCAAATTGTGAAAATGCAGCCCGCGAAAAGGCGTCATTGCAGCCCGTACGGGCGCCTAGCTAGCCAGGGCCGCGAATTCTAATGGTCTGTTGCGCGCCGCACAACGCGCCATCGACCCATAACGGTCAGGCTTGTGTGAGCTGCTTGCGAATGAAGGCGATGGCTTTTTCGGCATCGAGGCCGTAGCCGTTGTACACGACCGTGCCCTTCGGATCGACGAGCACGTGCCAGGGCGTACCGCCGGTACGGTAGCTCACCATGGTCTTCGGCCAGCTGTCGGCGTCGGGGTCTCCCGGATCGTGACCCATGACGATCGGCAGGCCATAGTGAACCTGAAGTTCGCGCACCTTCTCTGCGGTATTCACGCTGTATTGCTCGAACGCGGTCTGCACTGCGACGTTGACCACGCGGGGATCTCCGCTGAACGCGGCGACGATCTTCTGCAGCGTGGGAAAACCGTGCGAGCGGCATCCCGAACAGCCGGCTTGCCAGCAATACAGGTGCACCCAGTGTTCGCGCTGCGCGAGCATGCTGAACTGCGTCGGCTTGCCGTCGGCATCGATCCAGAATGCCGCCTCGAGTTCGGGCGCCTGCGCGCCGTCGATGCCCCGCTCTGGTGCCGCGCGCGAACCGCCCGGCAGGAGTGCGCCGGCGAGCGGCAGCGCCAGCAGTGCGCCGGTAAGACGCCTACGCTGGTGAAAGACCTCGTCGAAATCCCTGTTTGGCGGCATGCGGTCGCGTTTCACCTGCGGTAGTCGGAATCCGCCCCCGCCACCTTACGGTCTAATTCGAGAACGCCGCGATGCCGGTCTGCGCGCGTCCGAGGATCAGCGCGTGGATGTCGTGCGTCCCCTCGTAGGTATTGACCACCTCGAGGTTGACGAGGTGACGGGCGACGCCGAACTCGTCGGAAATGCCGTTGCCGCCCATCATGTCGCGCGCGAGCCGCGCGACGTCGAGCGCCTTGCCGCAGGAATTGCGCTTCAGGATCGAGGTGATCTCGACTGCCGCCGTGCCGTCATCCTTCATGCGCCCGAGACGCAGGCAGGCTTGCAGGCCGAGCGTGATTTCGGTCTGCATGTCGACGAGTTTCTTCTGGATCAGCTGGTTCGCCGCGAGCGGCCGGCCGAACTGCTTGCGATCGAGCACGTACTGGCGCGCGCGATGCCAGCAGTCCTCGGCTGCGCCGAGCGCGCCCCAGGCAATGCCGTAGCGCGCCGAATTGAGACAGGTGAACGGGCCCTTCAGGCCACGGACCTCCGGAAAGGCGTTCTCCTCGGGGCAGAACGCGCCGTCCATGACGATTTCGCCGGTGATCGAGGCGCGCAGGCCGACCTTGCCGTGAATCGCCGGCGCCGTAAGACCCTTGGCACCCTTGTCCAGGACGAAGCCGCGGATTGCGCCTTCGTCGTCCTTCGCCCAGACGACGAAAACGTCGGCGATCGGCGAGTTGGAAATCCACGTTTTCGCGCCCGACAGGCTGTAGCCGCCGTCGACCTTCTTCGCGCGCGTCACCATCGAGCCCGGATCCGAGCCGTGGTTCGGCTCGGTGAGGCCGAAACAGCCGATCCATTCCCCGCTCGCGAGCTTCGGCAGGTACTTCTGCCGCGTCGCCTCGTTAGCGAACTCGTAGATCGGCAGCATGACGAGCGAAGACTGCACGCTCATCATCGAGCGGTAACCGGAATCGATGCGCTCGACCTCGCGCGCGATGAGGCCGTAGCTCACGTAGTTCAGTTCGGGGCCGCCGTACTGCGCCGGGATCGTCGGACCGAGGAGGCCGAGCGCGCCCATCTCGCGGAAGATCGTGGCGTCGGTCTTCTCGTGCCGGAAGGCCTCCAGCACACGCGGCGCGAGCTTGTCCTGGCAGTAGGCCTGCGCGGCGTCGCGCACCATGCGCTCGTCCTCGCTAAGCTGAGCGTTCAGGAGCAGCGGGTCGTCCCAGACGAACGCGGCCTTCGTCTTCGGCTTCTCGGGAGCATTCATTCTCTGTCCTCCGGCGATCGTGCCTTTTAACGTGGTCGCGTTGACCGCGAATTGAGACGGATCAAGTTCACTGCGTCACTCGACGCGCTCGAGAATGACCGCAAGCCCCTGACCGACGCCGATGCACAGCGACACCGCGGCATACTTCGCGCCCGTCTGCTGCAATTCGCGCGCCACCGTGAGCGCAAGCCGCGCGCCCGAGCAGCCGAGCGGATGGCCGATCGCAATCGCGCCACCGTTCGGGTTCACGCGCGGATCATTGAAATCGAGCTCCATCAGTTTTAGGCAGCCGAGCACCTGGCTCGCAAAGGCCTCGTTGATCTCGATGATGTCCATGTCCTTCAGCGTGAGCCCGGCGCGCTCGAGCGCGAGCGGAATCGCGTAGGCCGGACCGACGCCCATGATGCGCGGCTCGACCGCGGCCGAGGCGGCCGCCAGAATACGCACCAGCGGTTGCTTGCCCTTCTTTTCGCCCCAGGCACGGCTGCCCACCACGAGCGCCGCCGCGCCGTCGTTCACCCCGGACGCGTTGCCCGCGGTAACGACACCGCCCTCGAACAGCGGCTTCAGCTTTGCGAGCGCCTCGACGGTCGCGTCGCGCCGGGGGTGCTCGTCGCGCTCGACCGACTCGGGCGCGGCGTCCTTCTTTTTGGCCGGCAGGCTGATCGGCAGGATCTCGCCCTTGTAGAATCCCTCCTGTTCCGCCTTGGCGTACTTCTGTTGCGAGGCGAGCGCGAAGGCGTCTGCCTCCTCGCGGCTGATGCCGAAGTCCTTGGCGACGTTGTCGCCGGTCTGCGGCATCGCGTGGTCGCCGTACTGCTTGGCGAAGCGCGGATTAGTGAAGCGCGCGCCGATCGTGGTGTCGTATAGCTTCACGTCGCGCGCGAACGGCGACGCGCTTTTCGCCAGTACGTAGGGTGCGCGGGTCATGCTTTCGACGCCGCCGGCGATGTAGAGCTCGCCTTCGCCGCAGGTGATCGCGCGTGCTGCGTCGGTCACCGCCTGCAGGCCGCTTGCACACAAGCGGTTGACCGTCACGCCGGGCACCGTGGACGGCAGCCCGGAGAGCAGGGCCGCGAAGCGCGCGACGTTGCGACAGTCCTCGCCTGCCTGCGTCACGCAGCCGAGGACGACGTCGCTGATCTCCTTGGGTTCGATCTGGTTGCGCGCGACGACTTCCTTGATCACCGCGCCGGCGAGGTCATCCGGGCGCACCGGTGCGAGCTTGCCGGCGTGCCGGCCGATGGGGGAGCGCAAGCCGTCGTAGATGTAGGCATTTAGCATGGCGATCTCTCAGGAGTACGGTTCAAGATTCCGGGGTCAGCAAGGACACGCCGAGGCGCGCGCGGCGCCGCAGCCAGGGGCTCGGCCGGTAGCGCGGCTCCTGATAGAGCGCGTGCATGGCTTCGAGTATGGTCAGGATCTTCGTCGCGCCGAGGGCGTCGCCCATGGCGAGCGGACCCTTCGGATAGTTGAGGCCGAGGGTCACGGCACGATCGAGGTCCTCGGGCGTGGCGATGCCCTGCTGCACGATGTCGCAGCCGATGTTGACGATGTGCGCGATCACGCGCTGGGCGACGAATCCCGCCGAATCGCGGATCACCGACACCGGCACGCCGTCGGCCGCCAGCAGGCCGTGCGCGGCGTCGCGCGCTTCGGGCCGGGTGACGGGTGTCGTCATCAGCGTGCGCCGCTTGACGAAGCCGAACAGGGGATCGACGGCGACGGTCCGCGCGGGATCGACGTGCAGCTGAAGCGCCGTCGTCGTCGCGTCCTGCCCGAGCGGGGCGACCAGGCAGATCGCTTCGGCCGAAGGCCTGGTGCCGGACTCGACGCGCGCGCCGAGCTTGCCCGCGAGCTCGGCGAGCGCCGGCGCGTTCGGGGCGACCCAGACGAGCTCGGCTTTCGAATCGGGCACCGGTTGATCGGGAAGCTTCTCGGCGCCGTCCTTGCCGTAGACGTACCATCCGCGCCCGGTCTTGCGTCCCAGCAGGCCGGCTGCGACGCGCGTCTCGGCGACCTGGAACGGGCGGTACTTTGGCTCCTGAAAGTACTGCGCGTGCACCGCCTGCTGCGCCGCATGATTGACATCCAGGCCGACCAGATCCATGAGCGCGAACGGCCCCATACGGAAACCGGCCGCCTCGACGAGGATGCGGTCGATGGTCGCGAAATCGGCCACGCCCTCGGAAAGCACGCGCAGGCTCTCGGGCACGTAGCCGCGTCCGGCATGATTGACCACGAACCCCGGCGTGTCCTTGCAGCGCACCGGCGTATGCCCGAAGCGCCGGGCAAGCTCGGCGAGTGCCTCGCCGACCCAGGCTTCGGTCAAGGCGCTGTCGACGACTTCGACGACCTTCATGACGGGCACCGGGTTGAAGAAGTGGTAACCCGCAACGCGTCCGGGTTTGGCGCAGGCCACGGCCATCGCGGTCACCGACAGCGACGAGGTGTTCGAGGCGAGCACGCAGTCCTCACCGACCACGGCCTCGAGCGCACGGAACAAGGCGCGCTTCGCCTCGAGATCCTCGAATATCGCTTCGACCACGATGTGGCAGGGGACGAGCTGCGCGAGGCCGTCGGCGATCTCGATCCGTCCGAGCGTCGCGTCGGCCGCGTCCTGTGCGATCCGGCCCTTCTGTACCAGGCCGGCCAGCGACTTGGCGATCGCGTCGCGAGCGGCCTGCGCGGCGCCCGGATTGGCGTCGAAAACCAGTGTGCGTGCGCCGCTCTGGGCGAGCACCTGGACGATGCCGCGTCCCATCGTGCCGCTGCCGACGACGCCGGCGCATAAATCGTTGCGTTTGGGATCT
>Ga0255040_10000294_pt1 | contig 12653 bp, 13 predicted proteins | sample BC1_12_2_MG_FD_181711 | JGI IMG/M metagenome (GOLD analysis project Ga0255040, IMG submission 181711) | Seawater microbial communities from Strait of Georgia, British Columbia, Canada - BC1_12_2 | ecosystem: Environmental > Aquatic > Marine > Strait | place: Canada: British Columbia | collected... | reverse complement strand
AAAATACATTTCCAATAACTCGGGGTGCCGATCGATACCAAGGATTTCGATCACCAGGCGTTGAAAATGCTGGGTCAGGAAATCGGTAAGATAAAAGGTGCCCGGCTCGTCTTCCTGCATTTGCTGGTAGCTATCGCGACCGGCCAGAAAATCGTAGCAATGAGCACCGGGCAGGCGTTTGACCCCGCGTTCCTCAAGCACCCTGTCGAGTTCACCACTGGTACCGCAATCACCGTAGGCGACAAAAATATGCTCGTATTTATCGCGCGCTGCATCGATCTTGCTGGCGACTGCAGGCGCTATTTTCTCGGGACGCGCATGCAGGTCGGCGGTGATCGCCTGCAAATCCATTTGCGACCACTGCCCTAGCTTCTTTATTTCGTTTACTTCACGCGCAATCGCAGCACAGGTGATCACCAGGATGGGAGCAGAATTTACCATAGCGTTTCAGCACCGACATCCAGCCCAGGATACTAACGGGCCCGCATCTCGGTAACGAGCTGCTTGGCCGTATCGGCAGCAACCGCCGCATCGCGACAATAGGCATCGGCACCAACGGCTTCACCAAACTCCTGGTTCAGCGGCGCTCCGCCCACCAGAATGATGTAATCGTCACGAATACCCTGCTCTTTCATGGTGTCAATGACGACCTTCATGTAAGGCATTGTGGTGGTCAACAGCGCTGACATGCCGAGAATTTCAGGCTTGTGCTCTTCGAGTGCAGCAAGAAAATCTTCCACCGGTGTGTTGATGCCGAGATCGACGACTTCAAAGCCGGCACCTTCCATCATCATGCACACCAGGTTCTTGCCGATATCGTGGATATCACCCTTCACCGTGCCGATCACCATCTTTCCGGCAGTTGGCACGTCGGACTGTGACAACAAAGGCTTGAGCAACGCCATACCAGCTTTCATCGCGTTGGCAGACATCAACACTTCCGGCACAAACAGGATGCCGTCACGGAAGTCGATACCGACGATTGTCATGCCGGCGACCAGTGCTTCATTGAGAATTTTGTTAGCGTCCCAGCCGCGATCCAGAAAGATCTGCGTGCCTTCGGCTACTTCTTCCTTGAGCCCGTTGTAGAGGTCGTCGTGCATCTGCTCAACAAGTTCATCATCCGGAAGCGTGCTCAGATCCAGATCGTCTTCGTAGTCGTCGTCATCGATATCGGTCATTAAACAAATCCTCACTCAATCGCAAGCCGCCCGGGAGGGCCACCAAGAACACGGAGAATAGTTTTTAAACGGCGTCAGGGCTGACGTTGCAGCGACTCCACGTTGCCTCGAAGCGACACCTGAATGCGGCAGGATATTATTGATTCTTAATTGGTTTTCGCAAATACGCTAAAACAGAGCGGAAATCAGGCAGGGTGAAATTCACCCTGATGTTGATCACCGATGTACACCTGGTAATTGCCCAGGCGCTTTTCACGGATAAACCGTTCCAGCATCGAAATAATCCACGGCTCGTTGATTTCTTCCCAGGTGATATTGTCAAACTCGTGAAATCGCAGCTGTCGGGTTTCGACCGCATCGCTGATGGACAGTAACTCTCCAAGGTAAAATACGAACCGCCTTGCATCAGCGTGAAACACCGCGTAGGTGAACGGCAGATCAACCTCGATGCCGGCGCTGGCCAGTTTGCCGAGCAGGCCACTGCCGCTGGCAGCGTCACCGACGGAGTCCGCAGCCGGCAACAGCAATTTCCCACTGACAGGATTTTGCTCGAGTAGAATCTTGCCGTTTGACTCGATGATGGCACCCACCTGCAACTGGCCGGGCGAGGTCAACATTTGCAGCATTTTCGGTGTCATACCGAAGGAAACATAGGCGCCACGACAAAAACCGAGTGGTGTATCGGTGTTATAGGCGTAGCGCTGCACCCGGCCAATCAGAATAATGTGATCACCCGCATCAACCTGTTCATGGTGGGCACAGTCAAACCATGCGACCACGCCATCAATGATCGGCGAACCGTCTGTTTCTGCATGCCATTCCAGATTAGCGAATTTGTCCGTACCCGCAGCCGCAAAACTATTCGACAACTCCCTCTGGCCGCGCGTGAGTATATTGACCGCAAATCCTCTTGAGGCGGTAAACACATGACAACCGAAAGCGGTTTTAGCGATACTCACCAGCAATAGCGGTGGGTCTATCGATACCGAGGTAAACGAATTGGCGGTAAAACCGCAGGGATTCCCTTCGCCATCGAATGTCGTTACAACGGTGACGCCGGTGGCGAAATTGCCGAAGGCGCGACGCAGATCGCGCCCATCAAATTCAGGTTCGTTAGTGTCAGTCATGCTCGGGATAATATTCCGGGGGGTCACAAATCCGCGCATTGATCGCGCAGGCCATTGGATTCGAAAGAAAATACCCGCCACTATCCAGCACCAGTCATTTCCGGGGACTGACACATTAATTGCGGGAACAATAAATCAGCGAAATCATCCATGATTCCCAACATCCCGGCCAGATTAATAGATTAGCGATTCCATGTCACGAGTCTCTTCGAGCATTTGCCGGTCGCCCTTGTCCTGGTAGATACTCTCCGCCTGCTGCAGATACTTCTTCGCCCGATCGATCGCAAAATTGGAATTGTAGAGCACCGCGATAACGTCCGCCTGGCGCTGATACATCATCCGGTCACTGCTGTCAGCAAGTGTCTGGCTGGATTTGATTCTGAAATTCCAGGCTTGCTCAAGCTCACCATTGCGCAGGTAATGGTGATACAGCATCTGGTAGTCACGCGCCTGCGAAGTACGCAGCACGTTGCGTTCATGTTGTTCGAAAAGATCACCCAGTTCACTTTCCACACTGTCCAGGTCGGTGCTGCTGATCTGACTGTGGTCAACGCCGTCGAGTAATCGATACACATGGGTCATCTGCCCCGTCGACGCATAGAGGCGGGCAGCCTCGAGGCGCGCCTGTTGCGCCTGGTAACTGTCGTGCACCCGGTCGTGCAACGAGGCAAGCGTCTCCCAGGCATCCGCAGCCGCGCCATAGCGACGAATGGCCAGGCTTTCATCGATCACCGCGCGCAGACTTTCAGCAACCCCCTGGTGAAACCCACGCGCAATCGCGTTGCGCGCCTGCCACAGCTCGTCATAGCTGTTGGAGGCGCGCCGCGCCAACTCACGTGCGCGGATATTGAGCTGTCCCAGTAGTTGGTAAGTCCGCGCGGTAGCGAACACGTTGTTCTGCGACATGGACAGGTACAGCGCCTCCTGCAGGTAAATCTCGGCAGCTGATAATTCCTGCTGATTTATAGCCACCTCGCCCAACAGTAACAGGGTGTCGCCAAGCCTGCCCTGATCACCCTGCAAGACCGCTGACGCGGCTATTTCCAGCAACAGTGTGCGCGCCGGTGCATAGTTGCGTTGATGCAATAAATCGCGAATTTGCTGATCGCGCGTGCTGTCGTCGAGTTCCAGCCTGGCCATTTCAGCATCGATATCGAACTCAGTCTGCTCGGCAGGGCGCTGCCAGTGCTGGTAATACCCGGGCGCATCCGACGTCGCCTCGACACCGGGCTGCAGCGGATCGTCACGCAGCAGGAAAAAATGCACCGCAACCATTAGCGCAAGCACTGGCACCGTGGTTACCGCGTGATCTGGAATGTGACACCTGAAATTCACAATGTGAACAATATTACGCCGCTTGCGGTCCATTGCAAGGCAACCGGGGCTTCCAAAAGTGGGCAGGATCGCTACCATATCGGCATGAAGTCACCCTCATTCGACGCTGAAATCACGCAATTCATCAAGCGCTATCTCGAGTTGTCGGGGCTATCCACCGCGGCCAGCGTGGCACAGCAACGCATCGATTATGAAACTATTGTGCGCCAGTTCACTTATCCGCACCCAGCCGGCATCCGTACCGAGGACTCCGTACTGCCAGGTCGCCACGGTGATATCCCCCTGCGTCACTACTATTATGGGTCGGGCGACGACCGCGCATTGATCCTGTTTTTGCATGGCGGTGGCTTTATTCTCGGCAGTCTCGACTCACACGACGACATCTGCGCCGAACTGTGTGCGAGCACCGGCTTTAACCTGGTGTCAGTTGACTATCGGCTGTCACCCGAGTATCTCCACCCGGTCTACCTCGACGATGTAGAAGATGCGTTTCTCGGCCTCGGCCATGCGAACACCGTTCTCGTGGGTGCATCCGCTGGTGGTACGCTCGCAGCAGCTCTTAGCCATCGACTCAAATCCAGCCCCCTGCGAGCGACCGGGCAGGTATTAATCTACCCCGGTCTTGGTGGGGATCGCTATGCACTGGATTCCTACCGCGATAATGCCGAAGCACCTCTGTTAACCACCCGGGATATTCATTATTACCGGGGAACACGCTGCGCGAACGGAGTATTACCAACCGACGACCCGGAATTTTACCCGCTGGCGGCGAGCGATTATCGAGGCACACCGTCCACCATTGCATTTTCCGCCGATGTCGATCCGCTGCGCGATGACGCGCGTAGCTATGTCGCAAAACTGCAGGCTGCCGATGTCAGCGCAAGCTGGATCAATGAGCCAGGGCTGGTGCACGACTACCTGCGTGCGCGCCATGTCAGTCGAGTGGCTGCAGCAGCTTTCGCCCGTATCTGCAACGCCATCGCCCAACTCGCCGGTTAAGCCCCGGTCGAAGTGGGGCTTATCCCCTGCTAAAGCTGCGACTCCATCGCATCCATGTACAGCTGCTGAAAGTGGTGCACCGCGTGCTCAGAGAGCTCGCTACGCTCAGGATCGACCACGAAGCGCCCCTGGTTATAGCCTTTCGACTGCAGTCCGCGGTATACGCTTTCGCACAGACCCACGTCTTCCGGTTGCAAAACATCGCGCTGGTAATCCATCGCTGCACGTTGCTGTTGACTCGGCTCCGGGTTCGGCAGGTACCAGTCCTGATACTCGATCGTGCCTCCTACACCATCGGGAATGATCTGCAAGGTCGAGATATTGGGTTCACCGGGATAAATCCAGATGGTCAGGTTGGGCCATAGAAACCAGCCGGCGTAACCGAAATCAACATCCCCTTTTTCAAAACTATAGGCACTACTTTCGGTCGTAGCAGCCGCATTTGATATATGGCTGGAATAGATCCCATGGACCTTCGAGGTATAGCTGTCCATGTCGACCAGATCGACAAAGTCCTTGTGCGCCGGATGGCAGTGATAACACTCGAGGAAGTTATCCACCATGACCTTCCAGTTACTGGCAACACTGTAGTGATCTCGCTGCGCAAACTGCACCTCGTCTACGCGCGGACAATACTCTCGAATTTCGCTTTCCAGATCGGCAGCCTGCAGCTTGAGTGCCGGCGCCTGCATATCGAGATTAATGAACACCAGGCCACAGAACACTTCGACCTGCACCGGTTTCAGTGAGAACTGGCATTTGTCAAAATCCACCAGTTTTTCGGTGTTGCGAGCTGCTTTGAGTTCGCCGTCGAAACCATAGGACCAGGCATGATAGGGACAGGTGATCGTGCGCACCTTACCGCTGCCGAACAGCAGTTCATGACCGCGATGCTGGCATACGTTGTAATAGGCCCGCAGCTCACCGCTCTTGTCGCGCACCACGATGATATTCTGTTCGCAAACCTGGACGGTCAGGTAACAGCCCGGTTCAAGCAACTGACTCTGATGCCCGGCATACCACCAGTTGCGATAAAACACTGCTTCTTTCTCGCGTTGATAAATATCTTCATCGAGATAACAGCGAGCAGGGATTGTGTAGGATTGCTCGGGATCGCGAGCAAAAGGAATATCGCTACTGCGGGACGGCAACTCGACGATGCTCATCATGTGACTCCAAACTGTTATTTTTGAATTCAATAATGTAGATTAATGCAAAGTTAGCCTCAAACGCTAAATTATTATCATATTGGATCACATTTACTTATCTATAAATGCTCAAGCAACGCCTGCCACCACTGGAACCACTCATCGCCTTTGAGGCCGCGGCACGCCTGCTGAGCTTTACCCGCGCCGGCGAGGAACTGCACCTGTCGCAGGCCGCGATCAGTCAGCAGATCCGCCACCTCGAGCGCAGCCTGCAGGTCAAGCTGTTCTCGCGCTCGCACCGCGCGGTGCAATTGACCAACGAGGGGCGCGAATACCAGCACACTGTCGCCGCTATCCTGAAACAACTGGCGGGAGCGACCAAGGACATTCAGAACGTTGAATTCAACCAGCAACTGGTGCTCGGCTGCGATCAGTCATTCGCCACCCAGTGGCTCTCGCCACGCATCGCCCAGCTGCGCAGGCTACTGCCTGCCGTGTCACTGCGGATTATCGCCTCCGACAACTACGGCGAAAGTCTCGGCCCGGAGGTACAGGTCGCCATTTTGCATGGTGACGGGCAATGGCCCGGATTTCACAGTGAGCGCCTGTTCGCAGAAGAAGTGTTTCCGGTCTGCAGCCCCGAATACCCACATCAACAGGCACAGCAAGACTGGGCTGGATGGCTGCTGCAGGCGCAGTTGATCGACCTCGCCGACAGCCACTGGAACTGGATGAACTGGCGCCTCTGGCTCGGTGGCAACAACATCGATGAACCGCTCGGCAATCGCAACTTGCAGATCAACAGTTATCCCCTGGTGATCGACGCCGCCTGTGCGGGCCAGGGCGTCGCGCTCGGCTGGCACGGTCTTGTTGACGACTTGATCGCGACCGGTCGGTTGATTCGTCCGCTCAAGCAGTCGCTGAAAACCGAGTTTGGATATTACTTTATCTGTCGTGAAAACCTGCGCGAAGATCCGCTTATCCTGCAGCTGCAAACGTGGCTGTTGCAATCCTTTGCTACTGTTGCCACGGGCGCATAAACACGCCGGCGCACGCGATCGCCAACCCGCGCAAAAACCCAGACCAATCCACAAGCTCAGCGTTACCAGTCGCTACGCCGCTAGTAGCCGCGACGACCCTGGTTTACCTGCTTTACCGGGTTTACGTTTATATCGCCTGGATCTGATTCTCCAGACTGGAAAACTACAATGAATAATAGTGGCCCATGATGCCGAAGAACAGGATGGCACCAACCCAGTGATTATTGAGAAACGCGATGAAACAGTGCTCGGGCACACGATCGTTAATCAGAAACTGTTGAAATAACAGCAACAACGAAGCCAGCAACAGGGCCACGAAGTATATTGTGGAAAAATCGAGGTCGATGCCAACCAGCAGCATCGCCAGCAGAAAAAGCCCCTGGAACAAACCGATCAACAGTCGATCGTAATCACCGAACAGTATGGCGGTTGACTTGACCCCGATCTTGAGATCATCTTCACGGTCGACCATGCTGTAGATCGTATCGTAGGCAACGGCCCACATCACTGTCGCGACATACAACAACCAGGCCATCTTCGGCAAACTGCCGGTTTGCGCTGCATAAGCCATCGGCACTGACCAACCAAATGCTACACCCATGTGCACCTGGGGTAGATAGTGATAGCGTTTCATGAAGGGATAGCTCGCGGCCAGCACAATGCCACCAAAGGAAAGCCAGATGGTCAGACTGTTGAGTGACAGCACTAGCGCAAACGCCAGCAGACCGAGCACCGCAAACACGGCAAGCGCCTCGCGCGGGGTGATTTTACCGCTGGTCAGGGCGCGCTCGCGAGTACGCGCCACGTGCAAATCGATTTCACGATCGGCATAGTCGTTGATCGCACAACCGGCGGAACGCATCAAAAACACTCCGCAGATAAACACAAACAACACCCAGCCATCGGGTGAACCGTCGCCTGCAATGGCGAGTGCCCATAGCGCCGGCCACAGTAGCAGGTAGGTACCAATCGGTTTGTCGAAACGAATTAGCTGCGCATACAGGCGCAGTTTTTGGCCCGTTTCGGGGAGCAGATCTAACAGCTTGCGGGTTGAAAGTTTCACCGAAAATCGATGCGCCTCGGGAAAAAATCGTTACTATACGCGTTTCTTTGAGCGGGACGAAACAATGATTCGCAGTTTCCGCGGGGTAACGCCTCGCATCGGCGAAAACAGCTATATCGACGAATCGGCGGTGGTGATCGGTGACGTTGAAATGGGCGAAAACTGTTCGGTCTGGCCACTGACCGTGATTCGGGCCGATATCAATAAAATTCGTATCGGTAACAACACCAACATCCAGGACGGCAGCGTACTGCACGTGACCCATCAGGGTCCGTTCAGTCCTGATGGTGCCGAGCTGCACATCGGTGACCAGGTGACCGTCGGTCACAAGGTGCTATTGCACGGCTGTCGCATCGGCAACCAGTGCCTGATCGGCATGGGCTCGATCGTCACCGACAATGCGGTCATCGAAGATCGCGTCATGATCGGCTCCGGCAGTCTGGTACCCCCCAACAAGGTGCTTGAATCCGGATATCTCTACCTCGGTAACCCGGTGGTACAGAAGCGCCCCTTGAGCGAGCGCGAAATCGAGTTCCTGTCCTATGTGTCCGAGCACTACGTGCTAATGAAAGAATCTTATTGAGGCCCCGAAGATGAAGCGTTGGGAATGTATTGTGTGCGGGTTTATCTACGATGAAGCCGAAGGCTGGCCGGAAGACGGCATCGCCGCTGGTACGCGCTGGGAGGACGTTCCTGATGACTGGTTATGCCCGGATTGCGGCATGGGCAAGGACGATTTCGAGATGATCGAGGCCTGATATCGCTGAAATTTGGGCCCGCAGGACCGATAACGACTGATAGATAATCGCCTAATTTCTTGGTAACCGCGAAATCCTTGACTATAAGTAAGCTTACGACGCCAAATCAGGCAGCCTCTCTCGGTAACTTAACATTAAGGTGGCATCAGCAAATGAAGGTTTTACAGGCGACCATAGAACCAACCTCGACTAGCGCGAAGCTCAGAAATTTTGACCTGTCGGTCGAGGAAATCAGGATAGTACGTGCCATCAAGGAAATGACCGATGCCTTCGAAAGAATTTCGGCAAACAGCCCCGATCCCGCGCGCCTCGATTTCTATAGCCATGAAATCAGAAAGCTCGAAGGACAGCTCGACGATATTCGCGATAACACCCTGATCCGATAAGATTCTGCCACAACCCCGTGGTCAGCAACCTGCGCTACTGGCAGGTTTTGTTGCCGCCCGATTTCATCGATCAAAAATCACCCGTCAACCTCATTGAAAACACTCTGACGCGGTTCCCACTGCTGCGCGATATCACGCAAGCCGGTCAAGGCCAGATCGAGTGTTTCGCGAAAGCGCGCGACCTCGGGATAGACCATATAAGCCGGACGCTGCATGGTCGGCGCATCGGCAACCATAAACAGTTCACCGCGCTCGATGGCCGGCTGCACGACGCGTACCGGAAAGTAGCCCGAACCGCCGTTCTGCATAATATATTCAAGCCCGAGCGAACCCAGTCCAACCGAGACAGCGGGTGTATCCATATCAGGAAAAACTTCGCTGTGGCGTCGGCGAAAAGCCGCGCCCCAATCGACAAATACGTAATCCTCGATCCAGCCTGCAGTCAGTTTACGCTGATCGGTGGCAACCAGAACCAGAGTTTCTTCGAGTAAGTCCTCGATCACCAGGCCGGGTGTCTGGCGAGGGTTGTACATCACGCCGATATCGAGCAGGCCATCGGAGAGCTGGCGCATCAGGCTGGGCGAATAATCCGCTTCAACGTGAATCGCGACATCGCTGGCATTGTGCCGCATCCATGGAATCCATTTCAGGATCAGACTGTCCCAAAGACTGACCTGGGAACCGAGACCAATCCCGTGGCTGAAATTCTCAGGCAACGAAATACGCTGCTGAGCCTGCTGCCAGAGTCGTTGAATATTAAGTGCATACTCACGAAAGTGCTGCCCGGCCGACGTCAGCTCAACCCCGGAATGACCACGCTTGAACAACAGCCTGCCGAAGCGATCTTCCATCGCCTTGACGCGAGCGCTGACGGTCGACTGGGTTACGTGCAGGTTTTCAGCGGCGCGGTTGAAATTACCGCAATCGGAGATTTCCAGAAAGGTACGGATATGATCGATTTTCACAGCAGGTCCAGGCAATGCTCTAATCGGATAACCCGATCATACTAACCATAAAAATTCGTTTTTCAAATATCTGCGGCGACCTGAACTTCCATTTCTGTTCTCTTTCCGTTGGCTGGCGTGTTAACTCGAATCTTGCACCACATGACCGGAACCGCCGGTGGCGCTGCCATCCTGGAGCCAAATCCTCAGGACTCAAGCCTGCAGGAATTCAACCCTCGGGAATCCCGCTCAATTACAACCAGCTAGCCCCACTGGTAGGCACTGCAGAGAAAGCCGGCTACCGGCTCCTGAAAGACCTGGCGCGCAGCCGCCTGCCCCATCCCGTAACACAGCTGCAAGGGTAACAGGTGTTCCTCGCGTGGATGCACATAACGCGCATGCGGTGCTTCCTGCCAGTGCACCAGGCGGCGCTCGCGTTCGACTTCGCCAAGAGTAGCCGTACAGCAGGTTTGCGCCAGCCAGTCTTCAAAAGCCTGGTTACGCGGCTCAATCGACGCATCGGTCTTGCTCATCATCACCTGCATGTTGTGGAACGAAAATCCGGAACCCAGCACCAGCAGGTTATCTTTTTTGAGCGCGCTCAAGGCCTTGCCGATGCGCACATGCAAGGCGGCGTCGAGGCTTGACGACAGGGATATCTGAATACAGGGAATGTCCGCAGCCGGGTACATCAGCAGCAGCGGTACAAACATGCCGTGATCAAAGCCACGCTCGGCATCCAGTCTCGATTCAATTCCTGCCTTGCCCAGCAGGCCCTGCACTCGTGTGGCAAGCTCGGGATGCCCGGGAGCCGGATATTGATACTCGTAGGTCTCGGGCGGAAATCCAGAGTAGTCGAATAAAAGCGGCGGTGTTGGCGCCGAGGTGATAGCAATTTGTTTCTCTTCCCAATGGGCACTGACGACAATGATCGCATCGGGCCTCAAATCTGGACCGGCTATGCTGGCCGCATAGTCGCCCAGGAAACGGTTGAGATTGGCGTGCCCAGGCTCGTTCATCAGGGGTAACGGGCCGCCACCATGCGGGATATAGAGAATAGTTGCCTTATCAGTCACCAGTTATCAGTCATCGCTCAACAGGCGCTTGAGCACTGCTTTTATTTCAGCATCGATTTCGCTGTTTTTGACCACTCCCCTTTCATTATCGAAGTTCTCAAAAAACATCGGCATCGACACACTGCCTCGAATCTCGCCACCAAATCGGGGGATCTGCGCCAGCGCCAGCTCCAGAACCGACTGCCCCCCGCGCCCTCCCGGCGAGGTAGCCAACAAAAAAATTCGCGTACCTTCATAGACTTTTGCTTCGATACGCGATGCCCAGTCGTAAAGATTCTTATAAGCCGCGCTGTAACATCCGTTATGCTCGGCAAAGGCAATGATCAGCGCATCGCTTCCCTGGATCTTGTCGAGAAAATCCTGTGCCAATTGCGGCTGCCCAAGCTCGGCTTCACGATCAACACTGAACAGGGGCAGCTCGTAATCATTGAGATCGAGCACTTCGACATCGGCGTCCTCGACCAGTCCAGCAGCATAGGTGACGAGCTGCTTGTTAATCGAATTCCGGCTACTACTGGCTGCAAAACAGGTTACTTTAGTACTCACATTTAGACCTTTGTCAGAATCAGGTTTTCGCGATTGATCAACTCCGGGTCGTCCTGGTAACCGAGGATTTCCGGAATCAGGCGACTGGCCCTGCCAATAATCTGCTTGCATTCATCGGAGGGGTAATTGACCAGTCCGCGTGCCACCTCGGTACCGTCCGGCGCGAGACAGGCGACGACTTCACCGCGGTTGAAAATCCCGCTAACCGTCTTGACGCCGATCGGCAGCAGGCTCGCGTTGCGATTGACGAGCACGTCGACCGCGCCATCATCCAGCGTCAACGAACCGGAGCAACGCATGTGGCCGGCGAGCCACTGCTTGCGTGCAGCAAGATGCCCTTCGCTGGCCTCCAGGTATGTACCGAGCGCCTCACCCTGGATGACGCGGGTGATGACCTTATCGACCTTGCCGGCAACAATGACGGTATGCGTACCCGAACGTGCCGCCAAACGCGCCGCGCTAACCTTGGTCTGCATGCCGCCACTGCCGAGGTGACCACCGCTGGGTCCCGCGTATTCGGCAAGTCTCGGATCGCGCGCGTCGGCGCGCTCGATCAATTGTGCCTGCGGGTTATCTGCCGGATTGGCATCGAACAATCCCTGCTGGTCGGTCAGTATGATCAGCAGATCAGCTTCGATCAGGTTGGCGACCATCGCGCCGAGGGTATCGTTGTCACCGAAGCGAATTTCTTCGTTGGAAACACTGTCATTCTCATTGACCACTGGTACGGCGCCATATCTGAGCAGTGCACGCAGGGTGCTGCGTGCATTCAGGTAGCGCCTCCGGTTGGACAGATCAGCATGGGTAAGCAGAATTTGTGCGCTGTGGATGCCGTGCGCCTGGAAACAGGCTTCATAAGCTTGCACGAGACCCATCTGACCGACCGCGGCGGTCGCCTGCAATTCGGAGATACTGGTCGGGCGTGACTTCAGACCGAGCCGGGTAATGCCCTCGGCGATCGAGCCCGACGAAACCAGCACCACGTCGATACCCTGTTCCCGCGCGCTCGCCATTTGCTCGGCCCAGTCCGCAATCATGGCACGATCGAGG
>Ga0255040_10000293_pt1 | contig 12669 bp, 7 predicted proteins | sample BC1_12_2_MG_FD_181711 | JGI IMG/M metagenome (GOLD analysis project Ga0255040, IMG submission 181711) | Seawater microbial communities from Strait of Georgia, British Columbia, Canada - BC1_12_2 | ecosystem: Environmental > Aquatic > Marine > Strait | place: Canada: British Columbia | collected... | reverse complement strand
GAAAGCGATCACGACCATCGAAGGGCTCGATGAGAGTGGCGAGCTGACTGCACTGCAGAAGTCCTTCGTCAACGAGGGCGGTATGCAATGCGGTTTTTGCACGCCCGGCACGGTGCTGTCTGCATCCGCTTTGCTAAAGAAAAACCCGGACCCGAGTCTCGAAGAAATCAAGGAAGCCCTGGTCGGTAATCTCTGCCGCTGCACTGGTTATACCGGGATCCTGCGCGCTATTCAGAACTACAGGAAATACAGCGGTAGCGACACCAGTGACACGAAAGCCGGTGAAACGGATCAAGGCGGCGTCGGTGTATCGATCCCGCGTGTCGATGCTGCGGACAAGGTTACGGGGCGAGCCACCTATACCGACGATATTTACTTGCCGAATATGATTCACGGAAAATTGCTCGGCTCCCCGGTCGCACATGGTCTGCTCAAAAAGATCGACGTCTCGAAGGCGAAGGCTTTGCCTGGCGTGCTCGCGGTCCTGACCGGGGCTGACGTAACCGACACGAAACACGGCGTATCGCCGGCACGCTACGATGAGGATGTGCTGGCCAAGGACAAGGTCCGTCATGTTGGCGACCCGGTTGCCGCTGTCGCGGCAATCGATGAGAAGACAGCCGAGCAGGCGCTTGCCCTGATCGAGGTTGAGTTCGAAGAACTTCCCGTCTTGCTTGATCCGATGGAAGCCGTGGCTGATGGTGCGCCGCTGATCCATGAGAAATACAAAAACAATATCAATACGCTCGTCGATCAGAGCTTCGGCGATGTCGAGAAGGCCCTGGCCGAGTCACACTACGTACGCGAAGAAGTCTTTACCGGCAACAACGTCTATCAGTCGCCGCTGGAACCACATGCGTCGATTGCGACCTGGGAACACGATGGCTCGCTGCTCCTGTATACGTCGACGCAGGTAATGCCTTACGTGCAGTACATGATGGCGCACGTTCTAAACATACCGCTAGGGCAGATACGCGTCATCCGGCCGACAGTGGGTGGCGGTTTCGGTGCCAAAGCCGCAACCTCCCCGTTGGACATCTGCTCGGCGTTGTTAAGTCGCGAGACCGGGCGGCCGGTCAAGATGGTCTATTCGCGCGAAGAGATGTTCAAGTACGGGCGCGGCCGCCACAAACAACACATGAAACTGAAGGTCGGCCTGGATAAGGATGGAACGATCCGCGCGGTGGACAGCGAGATCTATCTCGACGGTGGCGCCTATTCTTCCTTCGGCGTGGCTACCGCCTATTACGCGGGTGCCATGATGCCGACGCTCTACCACCTCCCGAACTTTCGATACAAGGGCTACCGGGTCATGACCAACAAGCCGGCCTGCGGCGCGATGCGTGGACACGGCGTCCCGCAGCCGCGTTTTGCATTCGAGTGCCTGCTCAATATGGCTGCGGACGATTTAGGCCTGGATCCGGTCGAACTCCGCCGCCGCAACGCGATGACGGAGAATACGATGACCGTCAACGACCTCGACATCAGTAGTTGCGAATTCGGTGCGACGCTGGATGCCGTCGCTGAAAAGTCCTCGTGGGACAAGAAATACGGCAAGCTTGAAAAGGGCAAGGGGATCGGTATTGGTTGCGGAGGATTCGTTTCCGGCGCCGGCTATTGCATCTATCGTGGCCAGGTGCAGCTGTCGCATGAGAAACCCCGTGAGCACTTCCAGAAGAAATCGATCTTCCCGCACGCCAACTCCGTCGTAAAAGTCTCGGAGGATGGCATGGCGGTAGTACTCATGATCGGTGCTTCCGAGATCGGGCAGGGCAGCGATACCGTGTTGGTGCAGATGTGTGCCGAGGCGATGGGATTACCGTCGTCGCGTATTCGCATACGTAGCGAAGACAGCGATATCTCACCGCTCGACCTGGGATCCTATTCTTCGCGGGTCACCTTCATGGCCGGTCATGCAGTCGCACGCGCCGGAACCGAAGTCATCGAGAAACTGAAACCGTACGCGGCAAACATGCTGGAATGCGACGAGGCGGATATAGAAGTTAAAGACGCGAAGATGTTCGTCGCTGGCGACCCATCAAAAAGCGTCCTGTGGGAGGAGGCCGCCCGGCAATACTTCAACGACAACGGCCCACTGGTTGGCACCGGATGGTACAAGCCACCCGAGGGCCTTGGCGGAGACTACAAGGGGGCAACCGTTGGCACGAGCCCGGCATATTCCTTCGGCAGCTCGGTCTGCGAAGTGAGTGTCGATCTGGAAACCGGCAAGGTCGACGTCGAGCGTTTCACCGACTATCACGATTGTGGAACACCCATTAACCCGCAGGCCGCACATGGCCAGGTGGAAGGTGCCATCGTCATGAGTGCGGGCGAGACGATCATGGAGGGTGTGGAGTTCAGTGAAGACGGCCAGCTATTGAATCCAAGCCTCAAGGGCTATCTGACCATGACGATCAAGGACGCACCGGAGATCTTCAGTGGTCTCGTGGATTCGTATGAGCCACGCGGACCGTTCGGCGCCAAGGAGATTGGGGAAGGCAGCACACTCCCGGTACTGGGCGCTGTCGCCCACGCCATCGCGAATGCAACCGGGGTCTGGGTGAAAGACCTGCCGATCACACCCGAGAAGATTCTGGATGCAATGCGCGAGCAAGACGCAGTGAGTCCGGCTCCTGATACTCCAAAGAAGGATAAAAAGAAACCTGCCACGGTATAACCCGTGGCAAGGGCACACCTTGCCTAATTAGCAATCCGGATCGGCACCGTCGATAAAGCCATCGCCATCGTTGTCGATGCCGTCGTTACACTTCTTGCGACCTTTCTCTGTGCCACCCGTATCGGTGCCACCCGTATCGGTGCCACCCGTATCGGTGCCACCCGTATCGGTGCCACCACCCGTGGAGCCGGAAGTACTGCCGCGGTTTTTTACACGGCATGCCGCCCTTTGCCGCACTCGAAGACGAGGAACTTGATGCGATCCGCCATTACCTCCGCTACGTCGCCCACCGTGATGCCGGTGTCGCTCAGGAATAGGAACAAATCCTGTCGGCGTCTAACTAAATTTCGTCTTTCTCATCAATAATTAACGCTGACAAGCTAGAAATATTCTTGCAAGCACGCGGAAAGGCGGCGCAGGCCTTCTTCCAGGTTTACATCTGGGCCACCGCCAACACCAACGCGAATATATTGCGGCAGTCCGTAAGCGCTGCCGGGCACGAGGAAGGTCTTGTAGGGCGGACCCAGCAGCCTGGCGCCAAGTGTATCGCCATCGATGCCGGGTGCCAGGCGCGCCAGACCGATCAGGCCGGCTTCGGGTCGAATCCAGGACAAACCGGGTTCCGCGGCGATAAAGGTGTCGAGCAACTCCAGATTGCTCAATCCTTCCGCCCGCAGGGTTGTTATTGCCGTGTCATAGCGCTCCGGTCTGAGTGCGATCTCGGCAATAGTTTCGCCAAGAATATTCATGATCTCACTGGAGTTCTCGCGCAGGATCAAAGCGTCGCGAACGACCTCTTTATCCGGCGAAATCATCCAGCCGATGCGCAAGCCCTGCAGACCAAGGGCCTTGGAGATACTGCCCGTGGTGATGCCGCGCTCGTAGAGACCGGCGATCGCGGGCATGCGCGGTCCGGACCATTCGAGGCCGGCGTAGACCTCGTCCACCAATATATAAGTGCCGTGTGGTCGCGCCAGCGCCACGATCTCCTGCAACTCGTCCTCGCTGAGCAACCGTCCGGTCGGATTATTGGGGTTGGACAAAAAGATCAGCCGGGTACGACTATTGACCGCCGCCGCCAGTTTTTCCATGGGGAAACCCCAACGGTTTTCCTCATCTCGTTCCACGACACTAAGGCGCGCGCCGATGGCACTGGCCATCACGCCTACCTGTGGCCAGCCAGGGGTTTCACTGACGATTTCGTCATCCGCTCCGACCAGCTGGCGGATCGCGAGATAGTTCGCCTCCGCGGCACCAGCAGTGATCAATACATCGTCGGCGGCGAGTTGTCCGACGAGCCCGGCGTGGCGCAGTACATGCTCGCGCAATTCCGGCAGACCCTGGAAGGAACGATTGTTCCAGTCGAGCGACAGCTCCGGGTCCAGGTCGTCGAGAAAATCCTTGAGCCGCGGCGAGCGCGACAGCGAGAAGCCGATGACTGCCTCCGGTTCCTCATCGGTGGTCTTGAGCAGGAAATCGAACATCTTGTGGATTTCAACTTTCATTTGATGTCACATTGACGACCCGGTTGACGAATAAGAACTGTGTGAGGACCCATGCTGATCGAAAGTTTTCGGAACAGTAAAGTCGCAAAACTCTATGTCATGGATTATGGCCTATTTCAGGTGCACTCCAATGGCCGCATCATCGGTATCACCGGCTCCCTTATCGAAACCGATGACGGTAAGTGGGTGCTGGTCGATACCGGGTTTGCGCCGAAATATCTCGTCGACCGGGAAAAATCTTCACACGAGGATAAGCTCGATGAATTCGGCACCATCCTCGAACTCGGACCCGAAAACATGCCGGCAGGACAGCTGGCACGGATCGGCCTGACGCCTGACGACATCGACCTGCAGATCCTGACCCATACCCACATTGACCACATCGGCGGCATCGAAAACTTCACGCATGTGCCGATGGTTGTAAACAGGGCGGAGCGGGCGCTCGACAAGCCACTCTACTGGCATGGTCGCCATCCTTTTGACTGGCCCGAAGACCAGGACTATATCGAGGTGGAGGGGGACGTCGAGCTGTTCCCCGGCCTCACGTTGCTCGAAACGCCGGGTCATACGCCGGGACAGATGTCACTCCTGGTTGATTTGCCGGAGACCGGGGTGGTGATCGTGACCAGCGATACGATCTCCCGGCCGGAGGAACTCGAAGAGGGCTTTGCCGGCTACTGGCGCGAGGAACTCGCCGAGAAACACGCGCATCGCCTCATGGCACTGGCCCAGGAACGCGACGCCTTTGTAATCTTCGGCCATTGCCCCAAACAATGGCCAACGCTGAAAAAAATCCCCGAGTACTACGGTTAGAAGTAACGCGTTATTGCTTTACTCTGCGGCCAGCGCGTACAGGAAATCCACGTAGGACTTTTCAATCTCCGCCAGGCCCGCAACTGCCGCATCTTCGTTCGGCGTAATGAGCATAACTTCGTTGGGCGCATGCGCACCCGTTCCAAACCCAATCCCGTAGGGCACCATCGGGATGCCGAGACGCTCGGTGAACTGATAAAAAGGCGCGCTACCCGCAACGCGCGGATTGACGATAACGTCGGTCGCGTATTTGTTCCCGACACCGATTGCAGCTTGCACCATGGCAGCCTCAACAGAAGACTGTGCCGCCGGGTAGGAACTCAAAACTCGCATCTCGATATCAGTAAAACCATTGGCATCCAGATGCGCCCGAATCTTCGCCAGTGCTTCATCAGGATCGATACCCGGCGGCAAGCGTGAGTCCACCTTCGCCGTCGCCATATGCGGCAATATCGTCTTCGTGCCTTCGCCGGTGTAACCGGCCCAGATGCCGTCGATGTTTAACGTCGTCTGAAACAGGCGCTCAAGTTCCGCCGCTTCAGGCTCCATACCATCGATCCAGCGCTCGACCCCCAGTTCCTTTCTCGTCAGTTCGTCGTTCAGGTTCCCCACTACGTTGTTCATCAGCCGCTGCTCTTCGGCGCTGATCGGCCGCAGCCCGTCATAATAATTCGGTATCAGGATCGTATTGCCGTCCTCGCTGACCATCGAGGCGAGTGCCTGAACAAGGCGCCACACGGGCGAATCAACAGACGCCTTGTACGATCCGTGAATCTCCGCCTTCGTCGGCCCGCCGTGCGCGCCACCTCGCGCCTCGAGTTCGAAATAAATGATGCCCTTGACGCCGAGGATCATCGACAAGGTGCCGTCCGGCCGTTGTGAATTAAACGGCATGATCGCGCCGTCCGCCTGGCGCAGACGATCTTCATACTGATCGATGATCTGCGGGTAATGCGGCGAGCCGAGTTCTTCCTCGCCTTCCGCCGCAACCATAATATTCACCGGCAATTTGCCGTCGACATTGATGATGGACTGCACAGCGTTCAGGAACGCACGCTCCGGCCCTTTCTGGTTGGTCGCACCGCGACCCATCAGCACAATGCCGAGTTCATGCTCGACCAGTTCCGCATCGAAAGGCGGGCTCTGCCAGTCCTCCGGATTCACCGGCTGCACGTCATACATCAAGTACAGAAGCAGCGTCTTTTCAGCACCCGCATCGTAGTAACCCCAGACACCCGGGTGACCATCCGTCTCCACCAGTTCTGCTTCTGCAAAGCCGAGAGAAAGCAGGTCATCGCGCAACAAGGTCGCCATGTCCCGAATGCCGATGTTCTGCGCACTCACCGACGGCTGCCGAATCCAGCGCTGAATCTCGGCAATGTGATCCTCGAGGTTCTCGTCGATGTGCGCATACACCGCATCGTGACTTGCCGGGTAGGAATCGAGCGAAGCGGCAGCAAACACCTCATCGCTGTCCAGCCGAAACTTCGGTCGCACCACATCGACTGCCACCGGTACCGGCGCGGCACCGACAGGCGCGGCCCCAGTCGAACTCTCACCCTCCGGCGTCCTGGAACAGCCGGCGATCAGGACCAATCCTGTCAATGCAATGAGCAAATAACGGGCCATTAAACTCCCCCTTCTTCCTTTTAGTTCTGCTGCATTCTAGCAGTTGAGACTCGCCTGCCCCTTACCTTCCCGTTTTTGCGGGAAGGGCGAAGCCCGACGACGCAATCCATTGGAAATGCCTCCCAAAGCGATTGTGCTCTGTAGGGGAGAACAGCGGACTGAAAATCCGCGTGTCGGCGTTCAACCGAAGAGCGCGAAGCGCGACGACAGACGGCGAAGCCACCCCGCAGGGGTGAGAATCGCTTCGGAGCGATTCGAGTCAATCTCTCCGGGGCCGCTCTCGCGCATCCCGCACATTGCGCGTCATATAATCAAGGGGTTAGCAGTATTTCGTTGTTAGCCTCTTATTCATTCCGACTTAATAGCTATGTGTCAATCAGCACCTTCGGTGTCGGGTTGTCAGCTCCTTATTGTCGAAACCTCAAATTGTCACGATTTAAATCGGCAATTGATTTGCACCCCATTAACTTCATGTCACGTTCGATTTCACCACGGAGATTTGCAAGCGCTTTCTCGACCCCGGGCTGGCCAGCTGCGGCTAGTGCGTAAAGGTAAAAGCGACCTCCCGAGCAGGCTTTGGCTCCTACTGACAGCGCCTTCAGGACGTGCGTTCCCCTCTGAATGCCACCGTCACAGATGACATCAATCTGGTGACCTACCGCATCGACAATCTCTGCCAGTTGATCAAATGGGGCCCGGGAGCCATCGAGTTGCCGGCCACCATGATTGGAAACCATGATCGCGCTCGCTCCAATGTCTACCGCTTTTCTTGCGTCGGCAACAGACATCACGCCTTTTAATGCGAAAGGCTTGCCCCAGTACTGGCAGGCTTCCTCGGCGGCCTTCCAGTCCATTGACTGATCCAGCATGGTGTTAAAGTAAGCGGCCACTGACGTCGCGATGTTCGTGCCGTCGTTCGCGTAATCCTTAATTTGTGAGAGCTCAATTTTTTCATGCGTGAAGTAATTGAATGCCCATGCCGGATGGGCTGCGAAGCTCATCAGGCTCGCCGGCGTCAGACGAGGCGGTGACGTAAAGCCCGTGCAAAGATCGCGTTCACGATTACCGCCGACAATCGTGTCGACAGTTAGAGCCATACAATCGAACTCGGCTTCTTTGCATCGATCAATCATATTTCTCGTCAGGCCTTTGTCCTTGTGGATGTAGAGTTGAAACATCTTCGGTGACTTGATCGTCGATGCAATCTCTTCAATGCTGACGGTGCCGAGCGACGATATTCCGAACATCGTTCCGAACTGTTCTGCGGCTTTGCCCACCGCACGTTCGCCCTCGTGATGAAACAGACGCTGCAGCGCAGTTGGCGACAAGAACAGAGGCATCTCGAGTTTTTGACCCATGACCGTTGTGGTCATATCTATTGCCTCAACGCCGGCCAGAACATTCGGCACAAGGTCGCAATCGTTGTATGCCTCCGTATTCCTGCGATAGGTCACTTCATCGTCGGCAGCGCCGTCGATGTAATGAAATATTGGACCGGGCAGCCGCTTCTTCGCCAACTCACGCAGGCGTGCTGTGTTGTGACAATTCTTCAACCGCATTGATGTTCCCTGGGATGCAATTTGCTATTGATATGCTACCGGTAGCATAATACGGTTTGCAGCCATTGGCGGCAATAGATATTGGTATTCGACATGGCTCAAATCCTGTTCAAACCATTCTGTCACGTGACACACTGAGCCCGATCGAAACAGACCCTTCCCCTTACTTGGAGGTCACGGAGTGTTGCCGAGAACCCGATTCCTGAGAAACAAGGCCCAAATTCAGTTCGTCGTACTTTGCCTGGCTGTACCGCTGGCCGGATGGGCGCAGGAAGCGGAGTGGCAGACGCTGTTCGATGGTTCTGACCTGGCCGGTTGGGAGCAGGTCGGAGGCAGCGCGCGGTACGAGGTTCATGGCAGCGAGATCGTTGGCCACACCGTCCCGGATTCGCCCAACAGTTTTCTTACAACGAAGGCCAATTACTCCGATTTCATTCTGGAATTCGAAACGCGCGTGGATCTATCGATGAATTCCGGCGTACAGATTCGCAGCCATGTCGGTGACAAAGGGACTGTAAAGGGATACCAGATTGAGGTCGACCCGACAGATCGCCGCTTCAGTGGCGGAATCTACGACGAGAAGCGTCGCATGTGGATGTATCCCCTGACACGCAACGAGAAGGGCCTCGATGCATTCAGGAACGGGCAATGGAACCACTTCCGGGTTGAAGCCATCGGCGATTCCTTCCGTGTCTGGGTCAACGGTATTCAGACTGCCGACATGGTCGACAACATGACAGCAGATGGCTTCATCGGACTTCAGGTGCATAGCATCGACGATCCTGAACTGGTTGGCAGAACGGTACGCTGGCGCAACATCCGCATCCTGACCAGCGATCTTGAGACCAACCGAACAGCCCCTGATCCGGAAATCGTACAAATCAGTTATCTTGACAACCAGTTGACGGACTATGAACTGCGACAGGGGTGGCGGTTGTTGTGGGACGGCAAAACCAGCGCGGGCTGGCGTGGTGCCAAGTTGGATCATTTTCCCGCATCGGGCTGGACCATCAGAGACGGTGTCCTGACGGTTGCAGAAACCGAGGGCGGCGAATCCGCCGGTCCGGGCGACATCGTCACACTGGACAGTTTCAGCAATTTTGAAATGCAATTCGACTTTCGTATCTCAGAAGGTGCGAACAGCGGCGTGAAGTACCTTGTCGATCCGGATCTGAACACGGGTCCGGGATCAGCGATCGGCTGCGAATTCCAGATCCTGGACGATAAGGTACACCCGGATGCGAAAATGGGTGTGAATGGAAATCGTACGTTGGGCTCGCTGTACGACATGATCACGGCGGAAAGTTTGCAGACCGACGGGCGTGCCAAACAGTTCAAGGGCATTGGGCAATGGAACCAGGGCCGTATCGTTTCAAATGACGGACATGTTGAGCACTGGCTGAATAACGAGAAAGTCATAGAATTCAATCGAAACAGCCAGACGTTCCGGGCACTGGTGGCCTACAGCAAATACAAAATTTGGGACGGTTTTTGCCAGTGGCCGGACGGACGCATCCTGTTGCAGGACCATGGCAATGAGGTGAGCTACCGCAACATCAAGATACGAGAGTGGTGAGAAAACAAAAATGAAACGACGAGACTTTCTGATTACAGGAGGGTCAATAGCGGCGAGTGTCGGGCTGGGTCCGGCGCTTGCGCGCACCACTACTGCAACTGATCAAATTGGTATTGGCATCATTGGTGTCGGGTCTCGCGGCAAACAGCATTTCAAGTTCTTGCAGGACGTTCCAATGTTCAAGCTCGTCGCCAATTGTGACGTGTTGCCTTTTCGACTTGACGAGGCAAAGGCTGAGAAACCTGGCGTGCGCGTGTATGCAGATTACCGTCGCCTGCTCGACGACAAAGACGTGGAAGCGGTAATCGTGTCGACAACCTTTAGTGAGCACCATCCTGTCGTATTGGCCGCACTGGACGCCGGTAAACATGTCTATTGCGAGAAGACGATGATCAAGGGCCTTGCTGAAACCCGGGAGGTATTTGACGCGGCGCAGAAACGACCGCAGCAGATTTTCCAGACTGGATTTCAATATCGCACGTCGCCGTTGTTCGAAGCAGCAGCGGCGTTGATCCTGAACGGCGATATTGGGCAGGTCACCGCAGCAAACTGTCAGTGGAACCGCAATGGCAATTGGCGTCGCCCGGTACCCGATCCTAAATGGGAGCGACAAATCAATTGGCGTATGTACCGTGAATATTCCGGTGGCCTCGTGGCCGAACTGTGCTCGCATCAGATGGGTTTTTGTGACTGGGTGATCGGCAGCGAACTACAGCACATTCAGGGTGTTGGAGGAATTGACTACTGGGCCGATGGCAGAGAAACCTATGACAACGTGCATGTGGTTACGCGCTACAAGTCAGGTGTCACGGCGACCTATGCCAGTCAAACGACGAACAGTCTTGACGGTTTCCGCATATCCGTACTGGGAAAGAAAGGGACGGTGATTCTGACAACCCGACGAGGCTGGATAGTACCGGAAGGAGATGTGAACACAGCGCCGGACGATCTCGACCTGGTATCGGGTGCGTCTGTCGATGTCGGACCAGAGAATGCCTACAGGACTGCAAATGAGGACTCCGCACGACGTATTGACGCGCCGGCTGATGACCCTACGCCGGTGGCACTGCAAAAATTTGCGGAGGCGATACGGGACCAGCGGCAGCCAGTTTCAAATGCGGGGAGCGGTGCCAGAATTTCCGTGATGGTGCAGTCGGCGATTGACGCCATGGACGCAGGGAAAGTCATTCCGTGGCGCGCCGAACACAATTATCAAATGGGGCCATGAGGAAGCGCTGATGGAGCAGTGCTGGAGGTGGTTCGGTCCGGGTGATCCGATTTCGTTAGCGAAGATCGCGCAAGCGGGCGCGACAGGTGTCGTCAGTGCGTTGCATGAAATACCCACAGGCGAGGTATGGCCTGTCTCAGACATCCAGGAGCGCAATTCCCTGATCGAGGACGCAGGTCTCAAATGGTCGGTCGTCGAGTCGGTGCCGGTCCATGCGGACATCCAGAAAGGCAATGCGGGCGGCGAGCAGAAGATCGATGCCTACAAACAGACAATTCGCAACCTGGCCGAAGTTGGCGTCGGCGTCATTTGCTACAACTTTATGCCGATCGTCGACTGGACGCGTACGGAGCTCGGTTTCGTGTTGCAAAACGGTGCCGAGGCCTTGCGTTTCGATGCTGTGCAGTTTGCGGCGTACGATGTGCACATTCTCAAGCGTCGCGATGCAGAACTCGACTATGACGACGACATGTTACGTCGTGCGGAAAAACACAACGCTTCGCTTGACGAGGACGGACGTACGGCTCTGGAGAAGAGCATCATCGCCGGGCTCCCCGGGGGAGAGGGTTCTTATGATCGTGAAGGACTGCGCAGCGAGATAGATTTCTTTCGTGGGCTGGGCGAGTCGGGACTTCGGCAAAACCTTGAGGTTTTTCTGTCCGGGATCGTACCCGTCGCAGCAGAAAACGGAATCGTAATGGCGATCCATCCAGACGATCCACCGTTTTCCCTGTTTGGCGTTCCTCGAATCGTTTCGACGGCCGATGACGTACGAAAAATATTCTCGATACAGGATACCGCCGCGAATGGCCTGACGCTGTGTGCCGGATCATTTGGAGCCAGAGGCGACAACGACCTGACTCAAATGGCGAAAGACTTCGGTGAGCGCATTCACTTTGTTCATCTGCGCAATGTAACGCGCGAGCGCGACGGTTCATTTTATGAAGCGGAACACCTCGATGGTGACAACGACCTGATCAGCCTGATATCGGCATTGCTACAGCAAGAATCCGCACGTAGCCAGTCGGGCGGGACACCATCGAAGATTCCGATGCGGCCGGATCATGGCCACACGATGGGCGACGAGCTCGAACACGGCGGTGTTAATCCGGGTTACTCCTATGTTGGCAGGCTTAAAGGCCTTGCTGAGTTGCGCGGTGTCATACGGACTCTCGAGTGGCAGGAACGTGGAGCATCTCAATGAGTGATCCGGGTAAGCCTGTGTCGTCGACGTTTTACGATGCCATTCAGGCGGTACCGGTGATTCCCGTTATTGTCCTGCAACAAGTTTCTGACGCGATACCCGTTGCTGAGGCACTGATTGAGGGCGGTATTTCCATTTTTGAGATAACCATGCGAACGGAAGCAGCCCTGCCTGCTATTGAAAAAATCGTGACGCAATTTCCTGACGCATTAACCGGTGTTGGCACGGTGCTCAACAGGGAACAGGCGCGGCAGGCGGTCGACGCCGGTGCTCAATTTATCGTCTCACCTGGAACTGATACACCGACAGTCGAGTTCGCATTAGCTTCCGCTATTCCCATTGTTCCTGGTGTGTCGACGGCGAGCGAAGTGCAGCTCGCGAGAAATCTCGGGCTGCGCATACTTAAGTTTTTCCCCGCCGGCGCGGCCGGGGGCATCGCGATGCTCAAAGCGCTTTCCTCCGTTTTTGCAGATGTTCA
>Ga0255040_10000281_pt1 | contig 12839 bp, 4 predicted proteins | sample BC1_12_2_MG_FD_181711 | JGI IMG/M metagenome (GOLD analysis project Ga0255040, IMG submission 181711) | Seawater microbial communities from Strait of Georgia, British Columbia, Canada - BC1_12_2 | ecosystem: Environmental > Aquatic > Marine > Strait | place: Canada: British Columbia | collected... | reverse complement strand
TAGAGACTTGTTCTTAGTACAATTTGAAACACAGAAGCTAGGTGGGTTCGATCCTTATATGAACGAGTATGTACTATCATCAAACCAAGACTTAGTACCAATGCCAAAGGCTTGTGTAAACTGTGGTATATCTATGGAACTTACAATTTCATCTACAGATATATTTGATGAGTGCTTTGAGATGGGAAGTGGAGTTGGTGACGTTGATATAACTTGGACTGTAGCTAAGATAACAGGTACGTTTGATGTGGACATCACTTACAACGGTGTAACTACAAGCCTTACCAATCAAACTGCAAGTGGTTCGCAGACAATAAATAAAAATGTTATAAACGCCACTGAGATAAACGTTACAATAACACCAACTGATATAGTTGAAATTACATTGGAGGTTGAGTGTCCTGATGCTAAGGAGATAACTGTAATTGAAGTTATTGCTACAAGTGCAGATGACGCAACTCTTACATTCCATAGCGAGTACAGATATCAGGATGGCACTTTTATTTCACCGCTTACATCAAGCCCTGTTCAGTTTGCTACAGGAACAACAGACCCTGTAGTTACTAGATACAATTCCCTAACTGGAATTCAGGGTCAAGGCTCTGTTCCTCCAGATGGTTCTAATGTAGTGTTGGCATTTAACAAGTTTCAGTCAGATACTGCTAATTTTGATAATGCAAACAATTCATTTAGATACTTGAGAACAGCAACAAACTATCCGAATACTGCAAGTTCGGTTAGTGATTTGATTAATGCTTCGACTGGAATAACACCAAACTTATCGGGTCAACCAAACTATATCAAGGCAACATTCACTATGCCTTCGGGTAACGATGGTGACTACCTATACTTGATATGGGATTTGAGAAATCCATAAATAAAAATAATATATGAGCCAAGTAGATAAAAATACAGAATACACACTAACATATGATTCGGGAGTTCAGGGATTCCCTTCGTTCTATTCTTACGTTCCAGACTTTATGATAGGTATGAACAACTACTTTTATACCTTCAAGTCAGGAAATCTTTACAGACACAATACGAACGATGTAAGAAATAACTTCTATGGCGATAACTACCCTTCAGTTTTGAAGTCTGTATTTAACGCTCAACCACTTGAGAATAAGTTATTTAAGACCATCAACTTAGAGGGTGATGACGCTTGGTCAGCTACTTTGACTAGCGATCAGCAGGACTCAGGGTTCGTTGATTCAACTTGGTTTGAAAAGAAGGAGGGTGCTTTCTTTGCGTTTGTTAGAAACTCAGGGGATGTACCTGCAGGCGTAGATGAGTATGCCCTTAGGTCACTGAATGGTTTAGGTACAAGTTCAGCTATAGGTGTCGTGGGTGGTGTAACTACTGTAGACTTTCCAACTACCCTGTATATAGGGAATATAATTAGTGTTGGTGATATGGTTTACTTTGGCAATCCTAATCCATTATTATTGGGTCAGGTAACAGAGGTCAATCAGAACTTGCCTGCAGGGATAAACAACATAGTTGTAGACAATACCATAACGGGGGCGCAGCCTGCACCTACTCAAACTGAGTATATGCTGTATATAAAGAACGCTGTATCAGAGTCTCACGGTATACTTGGACACTATGGTGTATTCACATTGACAAACAACAACACTGAGAAGGTAGAATTATTTGCCGCAGAGAGCGAAGTAATGAAATCTTTTCCTTAAATTTACTATCTTTGTTGTTAAATGATATTTGATATAAGACCACTGACCGAGGAAGACTACGAAACTCACTTAACGAAGTGGTGGAGTGATTGGGGATGGACAGCACCTGTAAAAGATTTTTTACCTGACAATGGTAAGGGTGGTATAATTGTTTTGGATGATGGTGAGCCTGTTTGTGCAGGATACTTATACATAACAAACTCTAAGGTTGCTTGGGTTGATTTTATTATATCAAATAAAGAATACAGAAAAAAGCCACATAGAGGAAATGCTATTGGTTTATTAATAGAAACATTAACAAACTTGGCAAAGAAAAACGGTTCTAAGTTTTGTTACGCTCTAATAAAACATAAGAGTTTACAAGAGACGTATGAAAAATTAGGATATACACAAGGAGATTCTTATACAAGTGAAATGATAAAAGCTTTATAATATGGCAGCAATGACAACAATAGCAGCGGCAGGAGGTTTAGCTTCAACGGCTATATCTACTGGAATATCTTTTACTCAGGCGGCAAAGCAGAGAAAGCTAATGGAGCAAGCGGAGAGAGACGCTGACAAGGCAATGGCTGAGGCACGAGGGAAGCTTGAGATTAACTATGCCGAACAAATGTCAATCAAGAAGGAAGCATACGACTTGGAAAGAGAAGCTATGTTGGTTCAGGGTGCTATGGCTACACAGGCAGGAGTTGAGAGTGAAAGAGGAGCAGCAGCAACAGCAGGAAGAATTTACGCAGGACAACAGGCAGGACAAGCACAGATAAGAAGTGCAATGGCTGACGAGATGACAAACATCGAGGCGGCAATACTTGAGGAAGAGTCAAGGCTTAGAGACTTGGGTGTAGGATTGGACTTAGAAGAGGTAGCAGGTGAGCAGTTAAAAGCAGCACAGGCACAAGAAGCGATGCAAGCAGCTAAGGCTCAAGGTATTCAAGGTGTTACTAATTTAGTAGGTCAAGGAATAAGTATGGTTCCTCTATACCAACAAGACTTAGCGGCACAGCAAGCAGCGTTTGGAGAAGCAGCTAGACAAGGTGCTTTCGGAGATAAGACTGTAAACTATGCAGGAGCAGAGAGAAGTCTTTCAGATATTCCTTTTGAGATGATGAGCAGAGGTCAGTTCAGAAGATGGAAGCGAGGCGCAGGTAAACCCGCATTACTCGGATTACAAAACAATCCTGTATACACGGATATATATAAGGGGTATATGCAAGGAACTATGCTTCCTAATCCGGCAGGTACAGCAGCAGCAACATCGCCACAAGTTAACACTCCAGTGCAAGCTATATCTCCATTATACAATTCTTTATCAGGAGTAGGTGGGTTAAGTAATCCAGTTTTAAATACAAGCCCGATGACTGGTATCAATCCAGGGCAGATAGGAGTAAGTGGTATTGGTCCTGGAACTACTAGACAACTAACAGCACTACCAGGTACAAATTTATCAGGCGTAGGTGGTTTAGCTAACCCATTTGGTTACGTAAACCCATTCGGATATTAATAAAATAAATAATGGCAACAGCATATAAGTACGTAGAAAGAGAGGCTGATAATCAAATCAACTGGGCAGAGGTTGGAAGCAACTTCAGCAATATGTTGAACGAGGAGGCTAGGGTCCGTGAAGAAAAGAAGGCAGCTATAGATGAAGCTACAAGAGAGTATCAGAAGATAGTAGCCAATGTGCCTGTGGGTGAGAACGGTGAAGTAAACAAGGTGGCATTAGCATTTGCTGATGACCTTCAGCAACAGATGCTGATGCAAGAGACACTACTTAAGTCAGGTCAACTTAAGCCTTCTCAGTATACGCTTATGAGACAAAACTTAGTTGACGGAACGGATATAGGTTTTAGCCTATACGAAGAGTATCAGAAGGAGTTCTCTAAGAAGATGGCTTTGAATAGCGATAATATTCCTTACGGAGATCGTCTATCTAAGGTTACTCTTGAGATGATGGAAAACGTTGAGGGATTCTCAAACTTCACCGGAGCAAGACTTGTGATTGACTCAGCAACAGGAAACGTAGCTGCTGCAAAGATGATTAAGGACCCGAACAATCCAGACGGACCACTTATACCAGATTCAAATCCTGCAAACTTAATGTCTGTATCAAACTTAAGAAACAGGATTAGAACGACAGTAACAAACTTTGACGTTGTAGGTGCTGCTGAAAATTGGACTGATAGATTAGCGCCTGATGTTAGAGAGGCTGTTACATCTATGGGTACAGGATATAAACAAGGTACTATTGAAAAGATATCAACGTATGTACGAAAGGCAGGCGGACTAGATGGTCTAACGGATGAGCAGATAGCTAAGAAGGCTGAGGAGTTAGGCGTTAGTGTTGATGACCTTAAGTCTATTAGTTTATTTGAAGAGGCAAGCGACAAGTGGGCAAAGAGCCAATTACAGGGTGGTACTTACAATGGTGCTTCTGTACTTTTGGATTTTAATAAAACCACTATGGACGGTGAGGTATATACCACTACATATAACCCTGACGATTTATTGGATGAGAACGGAAAGAGAAAGCAGAATATTCTTTTTGCAAAGACAGAGAACGGTAGAGTTGTATACGAATTGACTGAAGAGCAGGAAGCAAATGCAGAGAGAGCGTTAAAGACTCAGGCTCGTATGATGCTTGAGGAAGAGGAAACTGTTAGAGCGCAAAAATTCAAAACAGCACCATCTGTGGCGGAACAAAGATATTACAAAGGTGAAAGAGGATTAAAGAAACAAGGAAAGGCACTTGCTAACACAATTTTAAATGTGTACCAAGGAACTGAGAATCAGGCACAAACATCATTAGACCAATTGGTAGGAGGTAACGAAAATATAATTGATGCTACTAGAACTAATGAAGGGGTAACGATTATATACAAAGGGAAGGATGGTCAACCCGGTGAAAAACGAACAATTGAATTTGGTAATAAAACTGCTGAAGAATTTGTTATTTCTATATATGAGGATTTTGGTAGAGGAGATAAGACATTCGATGATCAAACCTTCAAAGATGCAGTGATAGGAGCAGAGATTAGAGAAGATAAGGGTAAATCAGAACTTGATAGGGATATAAGTTCATTTGTCACTCAACCTGTAAAAGTCAATCCAATTGATGAAGCTATGAATTATATAGATAATTTAACTTACGACAGCAAACCTGATCAGACTGTTGGTGATGTTGTTAATGAAGTGAAGTCATTCGTAAATAAGATTCCTAATCTGGGAGGAATCCAAGTTGAATATGATGGTTCTGCAGGAGTTAACATTTTAGATGGTGAAACTGTAATAGGAAATTTCTTAACTAATAGTAAAGGTTTAGAACAAGCAATTGATGCACTTAAAAACTATGCAACGTCACCTAAGAAATTAACAGAGAATGCTGTGAAAATAATCAATACTAAAAGCAAAGGAACAGGTCAAGCAGCAGGAACAGTTGTGACTGGAGATTCAAAGTCTGAATACAATTAAAATCAAAAACATATGAACGAAGAACTATTAAGATTAGCATATAGTAAGATGAAAACAGATGCTTCATTTGAAACGTTTGTACAAGATTTTAAATCTAGTGTAGATTTGCAGAATTTAGCATACAGTAAGATGAAAACAGATGCTTCATTTGAAACGTTTGTACAAGATGCATTGGGTTCAGTAAAAAAAAAAGAGCCGACAGCACAGGAGCAGATGTCAGAAGCAATGGCTCCGAAGCAAGATGGGTTGGACTTCGTATCGGAAGATTCTTCTTTGGATTTGTCTACGCAGCAAGGAAGAGATGAGGCGTATAAAGAATCTCAAGACTTTGAAGTATCACAGGAAGAAAAGATTAAAGATGAGTTGAGCGTATACACATACGCAGGTAGACCAGATGCAAAGTACAAGAAGCAACCTGACGGTTCATACCTAATAAACCTTGGGGATAAAACTCAAAACAAATACATACCACTTGATGATCCTGACGGCACAAGAACTGCCGAGTTAAATAGAGCAGCCACTCCTGCATATCAGGCTCCAGTAAGTGTCTATGGTGAATACAAAAAAATACCAACTACAATTGAACAGCAAGAAGCATTAACAAAAGCTGAAGCTACCAAAGAACTAACAAGGCTAGTAAATAGCTTTAAGTCAGACCAATATATAAAACCTGATTATGTAGTTGGTGAGGAACTTACCTTGATGGAAAAGCTTAAGGCAGTCAAACCAATGGTTGATGTTACTGATGAAGCTACAATAAAAAGGTTAGATAAACTCATAAAGGGATATGACACTGAGTCAAAAGAATACAAGGATATTCAGAGAAGAAAGAAGTCTGTATCTAAGATTAAGTCAGATATTGATGAAAGCTTTAAGCAGAATCAATATGAGTCTGAATTTGTACCAAAGTTTCGTGAACAGCTTAAGTCTTTAGGTGGACCTGAATCAGAAATATTTCAGGTTGAAGAAGCAGAAGCAGGGTTTGACTACGTTAAAGTAAAAAATAAACTTACAGGCGAAACGAAGACATTTGACTTAAGTACAGCATATGGTGCAGGAAATAAAACTGAAGCCAAATTGCTAAAGTCATTCATTGAACTTAGTATAAAAGGGTACGACAGGGATTTAGCAAGAAAAAAGTATGAAGACTTGGCTGCAAGACAGTTTGCTAGTCCAGAGTTTATGAGTGACGTTCAGGCTTTTGAAAAGAGAGCAGGTATGGGAACTACTCTTTCTGCATTTGATGATATTTTAGGATATGTATTTGGAGAGACTGAAGACGAAAAAACTGAAGATAAATTAAAAGAACTAATAAACACTATTCCTCTTGACTATAATTTTCCAAACGCCAGTCCTGAAGAAAGAGATGCTTTAATCGAGGCTAGAAAAGAATGGTTAGGAAATAGTGAGGAGTTTGATGAGATAGTAATGTCAGATAATAATCTTCTACCTGCATACTACGAAAAAGAAAATAGACTTAGAAAGTCAAAAGAGGTTGAGGAGAGAAGAAAATTAAAACAATCTTTAGAAGAAAAGAAAACTTTATTAAGTAAAGATAAAAGAGAAACAGAGATAAGCATTGCGTTAGGTAGACAGCCTCAGGCACTACAGTTTGAGACTATCCTTGGACCTATGTCAAATGAGCAGAAATTAAACTACATTGACAATCAATTATCAAACACAAATCAAAAACTAGCAAATAATAAATACCAATTAGAAAATATAGAGTCAAACTTATACAGAGCGCAAGGAGCAAGCTATTTATTAGAGGAGGACAGAGGTAGCCTTGGAACTGGAGTTGCTAAGAAATTTGTTGGAGGATCAGCTTCTTTAATTGGTTTTCTTAGAGGAGATACCGAGAAAGATATATACGGACAGACATACGCAGAAAGAGCAATGGAAGAACTTATTCCAGGAGTTACAACTCAGGAGTATTTCTCAAGCGAGAATAGAAATATATTTACTAAGGCAGTATATGGTATTACTGAAAGTGTTGGTGCTATGGCTACAGGTAGCGTTCTAACTGCAGGTGTACCAATCGCTACAATACCAATGGGGAGACTTGGTAAGTTTGTTATTGATGGAGGTTTATTAGGATTGTTTGCACAGTCTTTCTCTCAGAATAAAGCTTTAATGGATAACCCTGAGTTTGATGATGTACCTGAGTATGAGAAAATAATTATGTCTACTATCTATGGACTAGGTGTGGGTGCATTAGAGAAAGTTGGATTAGGTAAAGCAATGTTAGCAAAACCTGCCGGACAAAAGTTAGTTTCAAAAGTTCTTAATAAATCATTTAAAGATATACCTGAAGGGGCAAGTGCAAAAGTTATTGCAGATATTGTACAAAGAAATGCTAAGGAAACTGTTGCTGAGAGAGGACTTAACGTTTTAACCGCAAGTGGTTTCGAGGCAAGTACAGAAATGGCACAGGCAGGTCTGATGGATATTGGTCTTAAGAAAGTATACAATGGTATAAAGGGAAAAGAATATTTCAAGACACCACAAACAATTGGAAAAGCTGCATTGGAGATTTTGGAGAACGGAGTAGTAGGTGCAGTAGGCGGTGGAATGATGCAAGTCGGAGCGCAAGCAACTAGAGCAACAATAAAGGGATTCAATAAAAATAGTGGTCTTAACGAGACTGACTTTGATATGATGCGAAGTTTAGCTACTAGGAAGCGAAACTACGAGTTATATAAAACACAATTAGATACTCAAGTTGCACTGGGTAAGATGACTCAGAATCAAGCACAAAAAAGTCTTGACGGATTAGAGTATTCATTAGGTGTATTTAATCAGATACCTGAAAACTTAAATACGAGTGATGCCAAAGAAGCTTTCAACTTAATAGTAGAGAAGAGAAACTTGGAGTCTAAGGTTGAGGGCAAGGAGCCTAACTTAGTCGTTAAGGAGAAGGAACGTATCAAAGAGATAGACAACGAACTAACTGAGTTAGGTAAGAAAGAAGTTGTAGCTGAGGAGGTTGCTGAACCAACTGTAGCTGAAGAAGTTGTAGCTGAAGAAGTTGTAGCTGAAGAAGTTGTAGCTGAAGAAGTTGCTGAGCCTACTGTATCTGAGGAGGTTGTAGCTGAGGAGGTTGTAGCTGAGGAAGTTGTAGCTGAGGAGATTACTGAACAAGAAGCTAGTGACTTTAAGGAGTTTATTAATCAAGAATTAAAAGAAGATCAACCACAGTTTCAGCTTGATTCTAAGGAAGTTCCTACTGCTAGAAAAAGAAAATTAGAAAAGAGAGCAAAACAATTAATGGATGAAGTTCAGCCTGAGTTGAGCGAAAAATCTTTTGTAGTAGAAGAAATTAAATCTAAACCAATACCTGTAGTTATTACAGAAAACAAACAGCTTACAGATAAAGTTAAAAAAATTAAAGTATCAGAATTAAAGGATAAGAGAATTAACCTTGTTATGGCTGATCAATTGAAAGTAGACGACAAGCGTATGGGAGGAGCATTGTTCCCTTTGCAAGAAGGAGTATATGGAAAGAATATAGCTTGGGCTTCTATTGATGAGAGGGCAGCAAGAGAAATTGTAAAAGGTGCAGTTAACTCAGACTTTAGTGTGGTATATAATATGTCACCATCAGCATTAGACTCAAACGTTGTGATGTTAGATAGTCTTATTGATAAAGTTAAAGAGTCACCTAAAAGTTCTTTGATTTTTGAAGCTATGATGAATGACATCCAAACAAAAACATACGGAAAAAAAACAGATACCGTGCATAATATAGCATCCGAATCAAAAAGTATAAATGATTTTGCAGAAGGATTCGCTAAATTAGATGTCGATACCAAGGCAAAAATATTTAAGGATGTTTTACCAAGTGAAAAAGTTGAAGCAACTACTGAAGTAGGTATACTCTTTTCCAATGAAGGAGTAACGAAAGAGTCTTTACGTGCAGAGAATGTAGAGCAATTCGCTTCTGATTTGCCTATGGGAGCAATGACTATGGTATTAAAAATTACAGATAAGAAAGGCAACCCTGTAACAAAAGATACTATTGAAGAAGCTATAGTTACTCAAGATCAACAAGAATCAGAGGGTATAAAGAAGCATAGAAACTATCCTGTATATATAAGAGGAGAAGCAGTCGCTATGCTTGAAGATACAGTGCCATTTTGGTCTGTAAACAAGACAGCACTTAGCACTATTAATGCAAAGATAGATGGTGTAATCAAGAAGAAGGTGGCTGCAAAAGTAGAGAAGAAAACAGGTAAAGTATTAAAGCCTGCTACTACAAGAAAAACAACTGCTTCAGAAGCAAGAGGTGCAGAAATGCGTAGAGCATCTATGAAGGCAGGAACTGCATTTAAAGTTCAAGATGCAGCCAAAACAAATTATGAAATATTTATAACTAAACTTAGTAAGTCTTTTCCAAGTGTAGAAGTTGTTACCGATCAAAAAACTTTTGATGATTTGGTTTCCAACCTTAATGCAAAAAAGTTATCAAACAAAAATGCAAAAGTATACGGTGCGGTATACGAAGGTAAGCTATATCTAAACCCTGCTCTTGAAAATTACAATACACCAATACACGAGTTTGGGCATCTATGGATGAATACCGCTAGAGAACTTGCTCCTGAAACATATCAAAAAGGTATATCACTTGTTGAGGGAACTGATTATGTATCGGAAGTTGAAGCTAACCCTGCCTATAAAAAGGTCATCAAAAAGATGAAAGAGGATGGGGCAACAGATGAATACATAAATACATATGTACTTGAGGAAGCATTAGCAACAGCAATTGGAGATAAAGGTGAGTCGTTTGCGACTGCTGCACAAGAGAAAAATTTTAAGGCTTGGCTCAATCAGTTATTTGATTTTGTAAAAAAACTCACAGGTATATCGAAGCTGAGTTCAACAGAAATACAAGACCTGTCTCTTGATGAATTTACAGATGCTGTGGTAGTTGACTTGTTGTCAGAAAATAATTTGGTAAAAGACCCTGAGACTGTAATATTATCAGATGCATTACAATTAATGACAGAAGAGTCTTTCCCTTCAATTAGTAGTATTATAAGCGAAGGAAGAAGAAACAACTTCAAGGATGAAACAATAAAGGATTACCTTATAAGAGAGAGAGGTATGTCTGCAACAGAAGCGAAAAAGGCTTTGGAGGTTCCAGTAGCAGATATATTTGAAAACAAGACTGTCCCTGATAGCTTTAAAAATATAATGGGAGGACTAAATAGTGGAGGTCCATTATTCAATAGAGTAATAGAATATGGAAAGAAACTTGAAAGAAAGAATCTTAAGTCAAAAAAATATACTAAGCAAGAGATAGTAGATAAGACCATAGAATTTTTACAGCAACAGCCTGAGTATATTGCTGAGTCAGATACATATAAGGTTAAGGGTGAACTAAGAAGTAGAAAGGGATTATCTACAACTCAAGCTGCACTTCTTAGTGATATTCAAAAATTTGTTGGAACAAAGCCAACAAAAAATATGGACCAAAAAATAAAGGAAGCCAGAACTATAGTTAGAGAAAGAAAGAAAGGAGCAAAAGAACTAAACAAAGTAAAGGCAGGTCTTAGAAACTTTATTAGAAAAACACTTCCACCTAGTTTGTATACAAAGAAGGAGGTGATTGATATGGTTAGGTCAGTAACAGAGGCTACTGAAAAGAATATAGAGAATGTTTATGAGGATGTTGCAAAGCTTGTTATCAGAAAAAATGTAGAGTCTCTGTCTAAGAATATAAATAACATATTAGGCAAGAAGTATACAGAGGTTCAGAGTGGTAGATTAAAAGGAAAGATAATAAGTGTTGCTGCTAAAGAACGTATTGACTATATAAATAGTAAGGTATTTAAGCCTACTAAAAAAACAATTACAGAACAGGACGTAGAGACTATAGCTAAAATAAACGAGGATTTAGTTAATGAGTTTAATACATTAAATTCCGAGGGTCAGCTTAGTAATGAGCAGGTAAACAGAATGGTAGACATTCAAGTTGCAATAGAGTATAACAACTCTCAGCTAATGGATGACACTGACTTTAGTAAGATACAGTCCCTTGATAATATAGATACTACTTTAAGCCAAATAATATCAGAGGGTAAGACTGAATTGAAATCAGAGATTGAAAGATCAAGACTAAAGGCTAAGGAAGACTTTGAAATAGCTTATGAAGAAATAACAGGTAATAAAATTGACCTTGGTTCACCTGATGCTATAAAAGAACTTAAACTAGCCAAGAGAAGACAAGAAAATAAAGAACTCTCTAAGAAGGTTGATGCAAAAACTAAACAAATACTCAAAAGTATAGGTGTAAAAATAGATAATGTATTCACAAGTGCAGAGGCTTTAGATGGTTTGATTGATAAGATATCATCAATGCCAGGTGAAATGTTTGGAGGAAATATTCAGGAACTTGTAACAGAAAGGATAGATGAATCATCCATTGAGTTCAAGAAAGCAAAGATGGAGTTTGAGTCTATGATTAAAAACAAACTTATTGAGTTATATGGAAATAAGTCTTGGTTTGCGACTTCATATAAATTACGTCAAAATAAAAAATCAAAAAACACAGGCATAGTAATAGATAAATCATTATTGCAGAAAGCAAAAGACAACTATAACGATAATCCAAACGGGAAAACAAAGAAGGCTTTGAAAGATGCAGTTGTAGAAAACTCATTAGTACTAAGTCAAAATCAATTGTATTATTTATACAACCAATACAAGGACCCATCAAACCATCCTTCTTTTGAAAATATGAATATGTTTGGGTTAGAACAAATAAATTCAAAGGTTGATAGCAAGGAGGAAATAGAAAGAAAGAAAGAGATAAATAAAGAAAATGCCAAGCGTGTAATGTCTGAGATTGAGAATGCTCTTGAACCTGAGGTTAAGAAATGGGCAGACTTTCAAGTAGACGAACTATTCCCTTCAAAGTACTCTAAGTACAATGATGTATACAGAAAGATATACAGAACAAATATGCCTCAGAATGAAAACTATGCAGGTAAAATCTATAGAGATGGAGTGGAGCAGGAACCTTTAGACTTAATTTCAGGTGTTGGAAAGGTATCTAATGTAGTTACTGCACAGTCAAGCAAGGCTAGAATGAACAGCAATAAGAAGATAATTGCAATGGACGGTAATGATGCACTTCTTACGTATCTAACTGATATGGAATACTTTGCTGCATATGCCGAAAACATAAGTTATATAAACAGAATTTTTTCAAATCAGTACATAAGTTCTTCAATTGAGAATATATATGGGAAAACAACTAAGGAATTAATTGATGTTTCTTTAAAGAAGATAGCAAATAGAGGGGCTAGGACTTCAACTACAGATAAGTTTGTAAACAGTTTTAACACTGCGTTTATACTTGCAAGGCTTGCACTTTCCCCAGTAATATATATAAAACAGCTAACGTCTACGTTTACATATATGAATGATATTGGTGGATTAAAATGGCTTGAATACGCATCTAAAAATAAAGCACAGCAAGCAAAGGTTTGGAAGGAAGTTAGGGATAACTCTATATATATGCAGGACAGAAAGTATGATTCTATTATGAAAAATATAGAAAGCTATTCTGAAGATGCAATGAGAAGCTTTGTTCCTAAGCCTGCGAAAGAATGGATTCTAAAAGCAATGATGTACCACATAAAGGTAGGTGATAGAACTGCAATTATGTGGTAC
>Ga0255040_10000279_pt1 | contig 12845 bp, 10 predicted proteins | sample BC1_12_2_MG_FD_181711 | JGI IMG/M metagenome (GOLD analysis project Ga0255040, IMG submission 181711) | Seawater microbial communities from Strait of Georgia, British Columbia, Canada - BC1_12_2 | ecosystem: Environmental > Aquatic > Marine > Strait | place: Canada: British Columbia | collected... | reverse complement strand
CCCCGCAAACCGTGGTCGTCCTGCCCGGACCAGACGGCCGGGTTGGCGCCGTCGTGGTCCAGCGCAACGGCGAGGAAACCGTCCTCAATACCGCCTACTCGACGAGCCGTATTGGCGCCGATGGCGCCGAGAACCGGGCGGCAATGCGCGACAGCGAGGTCAAGCGCGAGTTTGGCACCGCGCTCGCCGCGCTGCCCCCACGCCCCGTGTCCTTCGCCCTCTACTTCGTCTCCGGCAAGGACGAACTCACGCCCGAATCGAAAGTCGAACTGCGCAAGGCCTTGGCCGAGCTCAAGCGCCGGGCGGTTCCCGACATCGTGGTGATCGGGCACACCGATACCGTGGGTGGCCAGACGCACAATGACCAGCTCTCACTGGCGCGTGCGGAGCGCGTTCGCAAGGCCTTGGTCGCGCAGGGCCTTCCGGCTGAGCGAATTGTTATCGCGGGTCGCGGCGAACGTGAGCTACTGGTGCGGACGGCGAACGGGGTCGCCGAGCCCCGGAATCGACGCGTCGAGGTCAACGTCCGCTAGCTCGGCTTCCTCGTCCTGTACCGAGAAGGCGCTGATCGGACCGTTCCAGCGCAAGACCAGCAACGTCAGGTCGTCCGCGACCGCCGCATCGCCCACGTAGGCAACGACCCGTTCGTGCACATGGCGCAGGATGCCGCCGACGTCGGCGCCCTCCGGGATCGATTCCAGCGCCTCCGTGACGCGCGCGACGCCGAACAGTTCGCGCGCTCCATTCATCGCTTCGGTCACGCCGTCGGTGAGCACGCAGACCCATTGTCCCGGCGCGAGGTCGCGGTAGTGCGTCTCGTAGGCAAAATCCTCGACCACGCAAAGCGGCGGCCCCTCGGCGATCGGGAAGCGCTGCAACGCCTGCCCAGCCCCGCCCAGGAAGGGCGGCTCATGCCCGGCATTGCAGTACTCGATCGTGCCGGTGACGAGGTCGAGGATGCCGACAAACAGCGTGACGAACATCGTTTCGGTATTTTCCCTGTTGATTTCGTAGGCCGCCCGCCCGACGACGCCCGAGACGTCACCATCGGCACGCAAGGCCGTCGCCCTGAGGATTGCCTTGGTTAGCGCCATGAAGAGCGCGGCAGGCACGCCCTTGCCCGACACGTCGCCGACCGCAAAAAACAGGCGTCGCTGGTCGAGCTTGATGCACTCGAAGAAATCACCGCCGACGCTTTCCGCGGGCTCGAGGAAGGCATCGAGATCGAACGCCGTCTCATCGCGGAACTGCACACGCGGTACTGCGAGCAGGCCGCTTTGAATGCGCCGTGCCGCTTCGAGCTCACCAGCGACCCGGGTCGCAGCGTCGCGCAGCGCGCGACGCTGCGACTCGGTCTGCTCGAGCATCGCGGCGAGCATGACGGTAAAAATCGTCACCGTCGCCAGCATCGGTGTTGCGATGTCGAGCAGCAGGCCAGAGAGGTGAAATGCAATTGCGCCGATCAGCGCTTCCATCGTGAGGAGCAGGCCGGCGACGACCGTGGCCTCGCGGGATCGCAAACGCGGCACCCACAGGATCAGCAGCGCGCAGGCCGCGACCAATAGCAGGCGCTCGAGCCAGGGCGCCACCGTAGAGCGCACCAGGAAGTTGTTGTCGAAAATCTGCTCGATGACCTGGGCGTGCAGTTCGACGCCGGGCACCTCCTCGCGCAACGGCGTGATACGACGGTCGACGAGCGCCAGGCCCGTCACACCGACGAGGACGAGCTTGCTTTTCAGCCGCGCCGGGTCGACGCGACCGGCGAGCACCTCGCTCGCGGAGACGTAGCGTTCGCCTGTCGTGCGGCTGGCGTACAACCACAGACTGCCGTCGGCTTGCGCCGGAATGCGGATGTTCGCGAACGACACGTCCAGCAGCCCGCTGCCGCCGTCGGTCAGGCGGAGCACGTTTACGCCGGTGGCGACGCGCCACATTTCAAGCGCCAGGGTCGGCGCCGTCACACCGCTCACCGTCGCGACGAGCGGGATCCGGCGCACGATCCGGTCGCGCGCGTCGCTGTTCACCAGGCCGCGGCCGGCGGCCGCGCGATCGATCACCGGGCGGCTCTGCAGCACGCCGGCGTAGCTGCGCAGCATCGGATCGAATCCTGCCGCGGTCGCGATTGGCGCGACCTGCGGCGGGTTGGGAAAGCGCGGATCGCGGTACGCCAGACCGGTGATCCCGAGCACCACGTCGTGCTCGGCAACCGCGCGCGCGAGCCGCTCGTCGTTGTCGGGCAACACACGCAGTGCGTAGACCAGCGATTCCGGAAGCTTGGCCGAGCGCGCGTACTCCGCCGGCGAGTACCGATCCGGCTCGGGAAGCATGAGATCCAGCGCGATGCCGGCGGGCTGCGCGACCGCAATTCGATCGATGAGATCTGCAAGCAGCGTTCGCGGCCAGGGCCATTGACCGTAGGCCGCGAGCGAGGCCTCGTCGATTTCGACGATGACGGCCGGTGCGCTCTTGCGCTCGCGCGGCCAGAGATTCTGATAGCCGTCGAACACCAGCAGGCGAAGCTGCTCGCCGAGTGGTACAAAGGTGAGCACGAGGAACACCAGCAGCATGACCACGCCGCCGACGCGGCCGGCGAGCCGGAAGCGGCCGCCAGTGGCTTTGCGCGCAGGGTCTCCGCTCAAAGCGCGATCTCCAGCCCGTCGTAGGCCGAGGAGACCACCAGCGGCGCGCCATCGCGGGTGAGTTCCTCGAAACGCCGCGTCTCCGACAGCACACGGTCGATCGTCGCATCGTCGTGGGTCGGCTCGTGATGGAACAGCACGAGGTGTTTTACGTCCGCCAACTGACAGAGCTCGACGCCGACCATGTTGCTTGAATGACCCCAGTCCTCCTTGACCGAGACGGCCTCGGCGAGGGAATACATCGAATCAAAAATGACCAGATCGGCGTTGCGGAAGAAGGCGACGAAATCGTGCGTCTCGGCAGCATCCTGCAGCTTGTGCTCCGAGTCGGTGCTGTAGATCACGCTGCGCCCGCCCGCCTCGAACCGATAACCGTAGGAATCCCCGCCGTGCAGCTGCAGCTTGGGCGTCACCCGCACGCCATCGACCTCGACCGTTTCGCCCGGGACGAGCCGTACGAACTCGAACGTGGCGCCGAGCTGCGAGAAGCGCACCGGAAAGCCGGGCGGCTCCTGCTGGCGCACAAACGCGGCCTCGAGCCCCTCGTGGCAGCCGTGAATGCGAACACGGGTTCCCGGTACGTAGGCCGGCAACAGGAACGGAAACCCCATCACGTGATCCCAATGCAGGTGCGACATGAATACGTTCAGCTGAGCCGGTGCGCCGGCCTGTCGCGCCATCACGTGGGCGCCGAAGGGCCGCGCACCGCTGCCCATGTCGCAGACGAAATAGGACGGACCGCCAAGATCGAGCTCGACGCAGGGCGAATGGCCACCGTAGGTGCGCACGGTCGAGAACGGCAGCCCGGTTTCGGTGAACGCGTGCGCCTTCTCAAGCGTGTCGAGATCGTGCCCATTAGCGGCGACCAGCGCCTGCGCAATGCGATCGCGCAGATCGCGCCAGGTCAGCGATACCGGAATCGACCCGCGCGTACCCCAAAAGCGGACGCGCATGCCCGGACCTTAGGCGCGGTCGAACGCGTCGGTCGCGTCCGCCGAGAGCGCCGCCAGCGCGTCGCGCACCGACGAATAGATGTCGAATACCAGATTGAATCGGCTGATCTGGAAAATTTCCGCCACCACCGGCTGCATCGCGGTAATCACGACCCGCCCGCCCTGCGCCTTGGCTTGCTTGGCCGCCAGCACGAAGCAGCGCAGCCCGGCGGACGACACGTACTCCAGACGGGACAGATCGAGCACCACCCCGCGTTGCGGGCGCGCGGCGGCGTCCAGGTGCGGTTGCAGCGCGGCGCGGAACGCCTCGCTATTGTCATGATCCAGCCGGCCGTCTGGCGCAAGGACGACCGCACCGGCATACTCGCGCGAAACAAGCTTCATTCGGCAAACCTCGGTGCGTAGTGGCGCTATTCTAAGGCCACGCAGCCACCGATGCGCCGAGGCGTCTGAGCCGCTCGAGCACGGCCTGTGGGGAGAACGACGATGCAGCGCAGGACGAAACGAAACATTCGCCGAATCGCAATTTCGACCGGCGGCGGGGATGCGCCGGGTCTGAATGCGGTCATCCGCGGCGTCGTCATGACCGCGCACCATTACGGCTGGGAGTGCGTCGGCATCCGTGACGGCTACATGGGATTGCTCGATCCGCCCGCCCAGGGCGCCGGAATGATCCGGCTCGCGCCGGAGCAGGTGCGCAACATCACCCACCTGGGCGGCACCATCATCGGCACGACGAACGTCGGCAGTCCGTTGCGCTTCCCGCAGCGGCTCGCGAGCGGACGCCTGGTGGAACGCGATCGATCGAGCGAGCTGGTGCGCGCCTTCCGTCGCGCGAAGATCGACGCGCTGATCGCGATCGGGGGTGATGGCTCCCTCGCGATCGCCAACGCGCTGTCGAAGAAGGGATTGCGCGTGGTCGGCGTCCCGAAGACGATCGACAACGACCTTTCACATACCGCGACGACCTTCGGTTTCGATACCGCAGTGTCCTTCGCAACCGAGTGCATCGAACGCCTGCACACCACGGCGGCGTCGCATCGGCGTGTGTTCGTGGTCGAGGTGATGGGCCGCTACGCCGGCTGGATCGCACTCAACAGCGGCGTGTCGAGCGCCGCGCACGTCATCCTGATTCCGGAAATTCCCTATCAGATCGAGCGCGTCGCCGCCGCGATCCGGGCGCGCGAACGGCGCGGCAATCACTACTCGCTCGTCGTCGTGGCCGAGGGCGCGCGGCCGAAAGGCGGTCGCCGTTCGGTCATCGAGACGCGCCTCGGCGCGTCCGAGCGGCTGGGCGGAATCGGCCAGCGTGTTGCGGATGCGCTGAGTGCGCTGACCGGCAAGGAAACGCGCAACATCGTCCTGGGTCACCTACTGCGCGGTGGCGCGCCGACGACCTTCGATCGTCTGCTTTCGCTGCGCTTCGGCGGTGCAGCCGTGCGCGCGCTCGCCGAGGGACGCTCGGGCGTGATGGTCGCGCTCGCACCACCGACGGTGCGCTACGTACCGCTCGCCAAGGCCACGCACAAGATCCGCAACGTGCCGCCCGGCTGCGACACCATCCGCACGGCACGCGATCTGGGAATCTGTTTCGGCGACTGAGTCCGACGCCCGGCGCGGCTCAGGCCGCGAGCGCCTGGCGCGCGGTGCGCAGGCGTACCGCGCGCATGTCGTCGCCGCGGATTTCGCGAAGCGCGTAGCCCGCGAAGCTGGCGACGACGTCCTTGCGCCAGTAAAGATCCATGTCGGTGTTGTCGAGCGGCTTGGCGCGCGATGCGACGGTGGCTGCCGCCTCGCCGATCACCGCGTCGGTGAGCGTCTTGCCCACCATCGCTTCGCCGACCTTGGGCACCAGGAACGGACGCGACGCGACGGCGCCGAGCGCGATGCGCGCAGCCTCGATGGTGCCGTCGGCGGCGAGTTTCACCGCCACCGCCACGCCGAGCACCGGAAAGTCGAACGACCCGCGCCGGCGCAGCTTCCAATAGGTACTGCGCCAGCCCGGCAGCGCGGGCAGCACGACCGCGGTCAGCACCTCGTCAGGCTTGCGCGCAAGGTAGTCGATACCGTCGTTGCGATACAGATCGGCGATTGCGACCTCGCGCTCACCCGCGACCGACGCGAGCCGCACCTTCGCATCGAGCGCGATCAGCGCGGGCGCCGTATCGGTCGAGGACACGGCGACGCAGCGCTTGCTCGCAGTGGCGACCCAGCAGATCTCGCCATCCTTCTTCAGGCAAAAATCAATCGCCTTGCGCCACTCGTAGTTCTGGTTGTAATAGCTGCAGCGCGTGTCGAGGCAGACGTTGCCGCCCAGCGTGCCCATGTTGCGCAGATGCGGGGTCGCGACCTGCGCCGCCGCCTGCCAAAGGCCGGTGTAGTGCGCCTGCACATCCGGCCTGCCCACCACCTCGGTGAGCGTCAGCCCGGCGCCGAGCCGCAGGCCCGAGCCGTTGGCGACGGTCTTGAGCGCCTCGACGCCACGCAAAGCCACCAGCGTCGAGGGCGACTGGTGGCGCCGCTTCATGTTCGGCAGCAGGTCGGTGCCGCCGGCGACCAGCATTGCGCCGGGACCCTCGCCGGCGAGGATGCGCGCGACCTCCTCCACCGAGCGCGGTGCGCGATAGTCGAACCACGGCAGGCGCATCATGCGGTGGCCACCGTTCGAACCCGCCGCAGCGGTTTGCCGTCCGAACCTTTCAACTCGTCGCCGTCGCCTTCCTCCCATGGCGGCAGCACGAAGGTCGCCGGTGGGTACGGCACGTCAGGGAACGACTCCGGCCCGACGCGCGCCGGCTCGCCCTTGGCCTTTTTCGCCAGCGCGCGCAGCACCTTGTCGGGGGTTACGGGGATCTCGTCGACACGCACGCCGACCGCATCGAACACCGCATTTGCGAGTGCCGGCATCACCGGCAGCAACGGTCCCTGGCCGGCCTCCTTCGCGCCGTAGGGACAGTTCGGATCCGGCTCCTCGATGAGCGCGACCTCGACCTCCGGCATGTCGAGCGCGGTGAGGCTCTTGTATTCGAGTAGCGACGGCGTGCGGTGCACCAGCGCCTCGGAGAGCTTGGACGGCAGACGGCGGAAGGCCTGCGCCTCCATCAACGCTTCGCCCAAGCCCATGTAGACGCCGCCGACGACCTGCCCCTCGGCAAGCACCGGATTGATCGCCTGGCCGATGTCGTGCGCGATCCAGATTTTCGGCACGTGGATCCAGCCGGTCACCGGATCGACCTCGGTCTCGACGACGCAGGCCGAAAAGCTGTAGGCGGGCGACGGTCCGACGCCCGCGCCCTTGTACTTGCCCGGCGCCTTGGGCGGTGCGTAGGAACCGACTGCGGAGAGCGTGCCGAATTTCGTTTCGGCGAGTACCACCGCCTCGACGAAGGTCATCGCCTTGCCCGGATCGTCGGCGGCGAATACGCGGTCCTGCGAGAACACGACGCGCTCAGGCAGCGTCTCGAGCGACTCGGCCGCAGCCGCCGCAAGCTGCACGCGCACGCGCCCGGCCGCCTGAATCGCGGCATTGCCCATCATGATGGTGACGCGGCTCGAATACGAGCCAAGGTCGATCGGCGTGAGGCCGGTGTCGCCGGTGACGCAGCGCACGGATTCCGGGTCGATGCCGAGCGTTTCCGCGACCAGCGCCGCGAGCACGTCGTCCGAGCCCTGCCCGATCTCGGTCGCGCCGCAGTACACGGTCACCTGGCCGCTGCGGTCGAGGAGCAGCTGGACGCCCGAATGCGGCATCTTGTTCCAATAGATCGAAACGCCCGCGCCGCACATATAGGCGCTGCAGGCGATGCCCACACCGCGCCCTTGGGGCAGCTTGCGGTGCTTGCTCTTCCACCCCGAGCGCTCGACGACCGCGCGGATACATTCGGCGAGTCCGGTGGTGCCGACGTGCAGCCAGCTCGCGGTGAGCGAGTCGGGCTTGGTAACGATGTTGAGCCGCAGTTCGGCGGGATCGAGGTTCAGTTTCTCGGCGATCTTGTCGAGCTGTACTTCCTGGCCGAAGCGCGGCTGCGGCGTGCCATGCCCGCGTTTCGGACCGCAGGGCGGCTTGTTGGTGAACACGCGGCAGGCTTCGAATTTGAAGCGCGGCAGCAGGTAGGTCACCGGCGTCAGCACGCCGGTATAGAAGGTGCTCGCCGGCCCGTGCGAGCCGTAGCCACCGCCGTCGAGCAACGTCTGCAGGTGCATTGCGGTCAGCTTGCCGTCCTTGCTGACGCCGGTGCGGAATTTCATCAGCACCGGATGCCGGCCACGGTGCTGATAGAACACTTCCTCGCGCGTCAGGCAGATCTTCACCGGCCGGCCCAGCATCAGCGCCGCCTTGCTGACGACGAATTCGTGATTGCCCGGGTCGCACTTGCCACCGAAGCCACCGCCGTTCGGCGTGGCGATCACGCGGATCCGCGCGGCGGACATCTGCAGTACGCGCGCCAGTTGACGATGCAGGTAGTGCGGATTCTGCGTGCTCGTCGACAGCAGCAACTTGCCGTCGCCCTCCACCGCGGCGAGCGAAGCCTGCTGCTCCATCGGCAGGTGCGTGTTGCCCTCGTAGAAGAACAGGTCCTCGAACACATGGTCGGACGTCGCCAGCGCTTCCTCGACGTCGCCGAACTCGTAGGCCTGATTGCGATGGATATTGCCCTGCTCACCGTAGTCGTGGATGCGCGGCGCGGGGGTGGCGAGCGCCTCCTCGGGCGTGGCGATCGTCGCCAGTGGCCGGTAGGCCACCTCGATCAGTTCGAGCGCCTCGGTCGCGGTCTGCTCGTCCTTGGCGATCACCGCGGCAACCGGGTCGCCGACGAAGCGCACGCGCTCGAGCGCGAGCGCGTGCTCGTCCTGCGACACCGGCATGATGCCGTAGGGGATCGGGAAGTCCGCGCCGGTGAGCACCAGATGCACGCCGGGGTGGTCTTGCGCGCGCGACACGTCGATCGCCTCGATGACCGCGTGCGGGTACGGCGAGCGCAGCAGTTTGGCGTGCAGCATGCGCGGCAAAACCAGATCGTCGGCGAAACGCAGCTGGCCGATCACCTTGCCGCGCCCGTCGACGCGCCGGCGCCGCTTGCCGACGACCTCGAGGCGCTTCTTCGGCGCGCTCATGCCGCCGCCTTGTCGGTCGCGCGCAGTTCTTGCGCCGCGCGTTCGATTGCGTCGACGATCTGCTGGTACCCCGTACAGCGGCAGATGTTGCCGGAAATGGCTTCCCGGATCCGCTCGCGCGTCGGGTTCGGCTCCTTGTCGAGCAAGGCCTTGGCGGTCAGCAGCAGTCCCGGCGTGCAGTAGCCGCACTGCGAGCCGCCGAGATCGGTGAGCGCGGCCTGCAGCGGATGCAGCGTCGTACCCGTGGCCATGCCTTCGATCGTTTCGATCGCACGGCCTTCGCATTCCACCGCCAGCACCAGACAGGACAGCACCGGCTCGCCCTCGAGCAGCACCGCGCAGGCGCCGCATTCGCCCAACTCGCAACCGTGCTTGGTGCCCGGCAGCCCGAGGTCTTCGCGCAGCACCTCGAGCAACGTCTTGTAGGGCGCGAACGAAACCTCGGTCGGTTCGCCATTCACGCGCAGGTCGATTTGGACGTTGCGGCGCAGCGTCACGCCCTTGACCACGCCCTTCCCCAAACCCTTGTCACCGCCGGCATTCATTTGTTTGGTCCCCAAACAATCGGCCCGCTGCCACTCTACCCCCGCACCCCCCCGTTTGCAAAGACCCCGCCTTGCGCTGGATCAAGCCCCGGCACAGCCACGGACCGGGGCGGCCCACCCCGACCGCGTGGTCTTCCCATCTGCGCGTCGCGCGTGCAGGATGCCCCCGTTCGCCGGAGACGGCGCGGGAGACGACATGCTGAACGGAATGAACGGAACGCGACTGACCCTGAGCGCCCACGGCGCCGGCATCGCCGTGCTGCGGTTTCACAACCCGCCGCAGGGGTTCATGGATGCGGCGACCGAGGCCGAGTTGGGCCAGGCGCTCGTGCTGATCGACGGATACGAGGACCTACAGGTGGTGGTTCTGACCGGTGCGCAGGACGGCGTTTTCATCCGCCACTACGACGTCGGCGTGCTCGAAGAACGCGCACGCAAGATGCGTGCGCGCGGGCTGACCTTCTCGTCCGACCGTCCGGTACCCGAATCGCCGATCCATCGCTGCCTGGACCGAATCGAGGCGAGCCCGCGCATCTTCATCGCGGCGTTGAACGGTACCGCGATGGGCGGCGGCTACGAGCTCGCGCTCGCCTGCGACCTGCGCATCGCGCAGGCCGGCGATTACCGGATCGGTCTGCCCGAATCGAACATCGGTCTGCTGCCGGGCGCAGGCGGCACCCAGCGCCTGCCGGCCCTCGTCGGGCAGGCCCGCGCACTCGAATACCTGTTGCTCGGCCGGACCTTCACGCCCGACGCAGCGGCCGCCGCGGGGCTGGTGAACGAGTGCTGCCCGGGTCCCGCGCTCGAGCGCGCGCTCGAAATTGCCCGTGCGCTTGTCGAGAAGCAGCCGCGCGCCCTCGCCCACATCAAGCGGCTGGTGCGCCGCGCGGCACGAAACGATGCCGGATTTGCCGACGAGCGCACATTGTTCTGCGACCTGATGGTGGATCCGCGCTCGATCGAGATGATGGTGCAGATGACGGCAGGCGAGCGCCGGATTGAAGGAGGCGCTAGCGGGGCTAAGTAGTAGATTGTAGCGCCGCCCTCGGTCGCCAGAACAAGCCAAGATCCGCTGATCACATCACGTTTTCACCACAGTTTCTTCGTGCGTTTGAGCGTCCGCTTTGAGGGTCCGCTTTCGGGGAAAGCGAACGAGCGCTACCGACCCAAAGCGGATATTCGATCCAGTGTTGCACTTGCAGTTTGAGATCCGGGGGGAAACAATTCAAACGTAGATGCTAGGCGCCTGCTGGCGCACCCGATCTTGGTCAATCAGCGGAGGAGATCGTGATCAACCAGCGTTCAATTGCGCTTGCGCTATCGCTGTTAGTTTCCGGATGCGCGTCCTACGGCGTCGTGGAGAACGCCCCGCTCGGTGCGTCGGCCCCGGCAAAGGAGTACTCGCTCCGCGCGTGGACCGTCGGGGACCGAGGCTGGAGTCAGCCAAACGAATTTGACCTGGAATTAGACCTCGCCTTCTCCGGCGGGGGCACGCGCGCGGCCGCCTTCTCCTACGGCGTGCTGAAGGCGCTGCGCGACACCCGCGTGATGATCGACGGCAAGCCGACGCGGCTCCTCGACGAAATCGACGGGATTACCTCGGTGTCGGGAGGCAGTTTTACCTCCGCCTACTACGGCTTGCACGGCGACAAAATATTTACCGATTTCGAAGACGCCTTCCTGAGGCGCAACGTTGAGGACGCGTTAAAGGCGAAGCTGTTCAATCCGTTGCGGTGGTTCGGCACCACGGGCCGCACCGAGTGGACCGTGCAGTACTACCAGGAGCACATCTTCCATGGCGCTACCTTCGCGGACATGATCGGGCCGGGCCGCCCAATGGTCCTGATCAATGCCTCGGATCTCGGGTACGGGACGCGATTCTCTTTCGTTCAAGAATATTTCGACCTCCTGTGCTCGGACCTGTCCTCGTTCCCTGTCGCCCGAGCGGTGGTGGCGTCTTCCGCAGTACCGATCCTTTTTCATCCGATCGTCGTCAAGAATCACGCGGGCTGCGATTCGGGACCGCCCGAATGGCTGTTGGCTGCAAAGCGGCGCGCAGCGGACAACGCGCAGCTGACCCTAGTCGTCGACGAGTTGGGAACCTACTTCGACAAGGAAGAGCGGAAGTATGCGCATTTCGTCGACGGCGGCATCACCGACAACCTGGGTCTGCACGCGCTATTCGAGATTGTCGAGGTCTCGGGCGGCGCCCAGGCCTATTTGAAGGACTTTCAGCAGCCCGTGCCGAGGCGCATGGTCCTCATCGTCGTCGATGCCTCCACCAAGCCCGAGCGCACCATGGACCAGAGCGACAAACAGCCGTCGCTAATGGAAACCGTTGACGCGATGAGCGACATTCAATTGCATCGCTACAACGTGGCGACGATCGAGCTGACGAAGGCGAGCATGGCACACTGGGCGAAAGCAATGTCGACGCCCCAACGACCGGTGACCCCCTATTTCATCTACGTGAACTTCAGAGACGTCGAGGATCCGGCCGAGCAAGAGTATTTCAATCAAGTACCGACCGGATTGAAATTGACCGACGAGCAGGTCGACCGCCTGATCGAAGTCGCGGGCGAGCTGCTGAGTGGCAATTCGGAGTTTCGGCGTTTGGTGTCCGATCTCGGAGAATCGGGGAGTTCGCGAAAACGATAGGCCTGCGATCGGCAGCCCAGTGACCTTTTTGTAGGGCGACGCGACATACGCCGCCAAATGGAATCGCGCTCGATGCAGGGGCGCTTTTCGATGTGCACACGCGAGTGTTGATTGCTGCGAGGGTCGGGACCCAGTGACACCGCAGGCCGAATCCACCGGCGCATTCGCGCCGATCAAAATCACCTTGCGCGACGGTCGCACCGTCACGGTCCGCGCCATCAATACGAACGATGCCGCGGAGGTACAGGCCGCTCTCGGGCGCGTCTCCGAGGAGGCGCGTTACACGCGATTCATGGGGTCGCTGAAGGAACTGTCGCCTGCGATGCTGGAGCGCGCGGTCAGCCCGCTTGCGGATCGCTTCCTCGCACTGGTTGCCGTCGCGGGCGACGCCAAGAGCGAGGTAATCGTCGGCGGTGCCCGCTATCTCGGCGCGGCGGACGATTCCTGCGAATTCGCGGTTCTGATCGCGGACGATTGGCAGGGGGCGGGGCTGGCCTCGCGCTTGATGAAGGAATTGATCCACGATGCGCGCGCCTGCGGCCTGAAGCGCATGGACGGCTACGTGCTGGCGAGGAACCGGTCGATGCTCGCTCTCGCACGCCGCCTGGGCTTCAAGGTTGGGCCGAGCGAAGAGGGCCCCTCGGTCAAGCTCGTGCGGCTCGAGCTGGCGTAAACGCAGTAGCGCCGCAGGGGCGGCTCCTCACCTCGGTCCAACACACGCCAGTCACGATGGCCTCGACCGGGACCGAGCCCGTAGCGGAGACCGGCGCGGGCACGTCTTTCAGGTTCGTCTGCGAACATAGTCGGCAACGGCGCCCAACAGAACCAAACCGACCAGGCCCGTTACGATCAGCATGACGAGCGTCTTCGGATCGGAGCCGCTTGCTCCTGCTGCGACAAGAGCCGCACCAATATTTCGGGCACCGGTTGCATAG
>Ga0255040_10000278_pt1 | contig 12868 bp, 10 predicted proteins | sample BC1_12_2_MG_FD_181711 | JGI IMG/M metagenome (GOLD analysis project Ga0255040, IMG submission 181711) | Seawater microbial communities from Strait of Georgia, British Columbia, Canada - BC1_12_2 | ecosystem: Environmental > Aquatic > Marine > Strait | place: Canada: British Columbia | collected... | reverse complement strand
TCGGTGCCCGGCTGGCCCGGTGTTATTGCACTCATATTCGGCACATTGGGCGTCGGCATGGCTGCCTCCTCCGGTGCCGTAGTCAATCACGTACTCGACGCACGCATTGACATCAATATGATCCGGACGATGAGCCGGCCGTTGCCGCAGGGAAAACTATCCGAGACTCAGGCACTGGCGTTTGCAACGATGCTTTGCATCGTCTCCATGCTGATGCTCTGGTTCATCGTCAATCCGTTGACTGCGGCGCTGACTTTCGCTTCTCTGATCGGTTACGCCGTTATCTACACTGTCTATCTGAAACGCGCGACGCCACAAAATATCGTCATTGGTGGAGCGGCCGGAGCAACGCCACCGGTCCTTGGCTGGACCGCAGTTACGGGAGAAATTCACAGCGACGCCATTTTGCTTTTTCTGATCATTTTTGTCTGGACGCCGCCGCATTTCTGGGCGCTGGCCATCGCAAAGAAGGACGAATACCAGAAAGCTGGCATTCCCATGTTACCGGTGACGCACGGCAACGAAGTCACTCGCAAATACATATTGTTTTACACAACCCTGCTCGTGCTGGTAACAATTCTGCCGTACCTAACGGGCATGTCCGGTTTGATTTACCTTGTTGCTGCGCTCGGTCTGGGCGGCAAATTTTTGCATTACGCAATTCGCTTGAGGTCTGACGACGACGCGAAACTACCTATGCGCGTATTCCGGTTTTCAATCAGTTACCTGATGTATCTGTTTGCCGCGTTGCTGCTGGACCACTACTTCCTCTTCCGCCTCGCCTTCTAGAAACAGGGGGGTCAGAGCCCTTTTTCCTTTTTCGGTCTGGCTACCGACACGTCGGCGTAAAAAAGGGCTCTGACCCCTCTTGCTTCTCAGTTTTGCGCTGACATCCTTGTGCATTGACCACCGGCTACTAAACTCGGCCGGCATGAGTCCCGTTGACCACAACCAGCGCGCGAGCTTTGATGCTTTGCTGCGGCCGCATCTTGACCGGCTGTACCGCTTCGCCTATCGCCTCGCCGGCTCGAAACCGGAGGCTGAGGACCTTTTCCAGGATGTCTTGCTCAAGGCATTCGCGCGACTCGACGATCTGCTTGAAGTAGGCGAGCCTGGCTCCTGGTTGTGCCGGGTCATGTACAACCATTTCATCGACAATCGGCGGCGCTTCGCACGGGCGCGCCTGGTCAGCGTCGAGGAGAGTCAGCTTCCCGGCCAGAGCGTGGATTCCCTGCCCGGAGACCTGGATCCGGTGCGTGATGCAGAAAGACTGGAGAACATAATGCGACTCGAACAAGCGCTTGCCGTGCTCAGTGACGAGCACCGCCTGGTCGTCCTCCTGCACGACACCGAAGGGTACAAACTCGAGGAAATTCATCAAATTACGGGCGATCCGCTTGGCACGATCAAGTCTCGCCTGCACCGCGCCCGAGCCCGTTTGCGGGAGATTCTCGGTGCTGATGGAACCAACGCCCGTCCTTGAGCGTGTAAAGCCATAACCAGGAAGAAAACCATGACCTGCACGCAACTAACAGAAAAGCTCGACGACTATGTAGATGGCCTGATGGATCAGGCCGCGTCGGCGACGCTTGCCGCACACATCGAGGGCTGCGATGACTGCCAGCAGGTGCTCGCAAGCGAACACAGACTGCGAGAGTCATTGACGGATTACGGAGAATCCACCATGCCACAGCCCGATGCCGCGTTTTTTGATCGCACGCTTGCGAAAGCAACGCGAAGCGGAACTCGTCGTCAGCGTAATCGCTGGGTCATGACCGGCGTAGGCGGCACTATCGCCGCCGGCCTGGCACTCTGGATGCTTGGCGGCATGTTCCTGAAGACACCTGACATTGCGGAATCGGGAATCCCGGCGATCGCAATGACGCTCGAGGAACCCCGTACATTAAACCTGGTTTTCTCATCGGCAAGCGCGCTTGCCAATGCAACGATGACTGTGGTCCTGCCGCAGGGCGTCGAAGTAGAGGGATTTGCCGGTCAGCGGGAAATCACCTGGATGACCAGCCTTACCGAAGGCAAGAACGTATTGCCGTTAACACTCATTGCGACTTCGCCGCACGGCGGAGAGCTGATGGCCACCTTGCGACATGAAGGCGACGACAGAACATTCCGCGTCCGGGTGACCGTAATTTAAGGAGTTTCGGGATTTCCGAAGCATCAAAGGGAGCATTCGTGATGAAACAAATAAAGATTTTTCTGGCCAGCGTTGCCCTGAGCACATGCGCGCTCTCGCCGGCGGCTGCTATGGCTGACTTCGACGAGCTGGACGTCACGATGGAAGTGCTTGATAGCATGGCCGACTTCGACGGACGGGTGGTTGTTATGGAGGGACCCGAAGAGGATGGACTCGAGGGTTCTGATGATGATGGCGAAAGCGACGGGCACGACGGTGACGAGACCGATGAAGACGTACCCGAGCATGAATCTGATGATGAGCCCGATCACGAGTCTGACCGTGAGTCTGATGATGACATAAATGACGGAGACGAGCCTGAGGATGACTTCGGCGGTGAAGAGTCTGGTGACGACTTCACGCACGACGAGGACTTCGAGTCCGACGAGGACGAAGAGCATTCGGAAGAAGAAAGTGACTTCGACGAAGGCGACGAAATCGACATCGATGAGCCTGAGGAAGATGATTCGATGCATGACGACGAGACGGACGGTCAGGAAATCGACGACGTTGCAACTGACGACGACATGGTCGATGACCTGGCGGACACGGACCTTGACGATGACATGGTCGACGACGTAGCGGACAACGACGGTGACGATGCGGCTGACGGTGAGGCCACTGAAATCGGCTAGGGAGGATCTTTAAGCCTTTTTCCCGCGATCTACGCAGAAATCCCCCTCGTTTTGCGACGCAGGGGGATTTTTTCGCACCACGTCACAGTGTTGCAGGGCGATAAGTGAGAATTTTCCATCATCGGGTTTTAAGCCTGATTTTAGCGGGCCGGCGTCCCCGCAGGAGTCCTGAAATTCTGGCACTAGCGTACAAAGCATACGGCCGTGCGGCCGTCATCGCACTCACCATGGCAGCGCTGTGCCTGGCGTTGCCGCAGAGTGCGTCTGCGGCAACAGCGAGTGAATTGTTTGCTGACGGCAACCGCCTGTTCCGCGACGACCTGTACTGGGCTGCATTGCTGCGTTATCGCCAGGCGAGCGACGCCGGTATGGATACGCCGCTGCTTCATTACAATACAGGCGTCGCGCACTACAAAGCGCAGCAATATGATCGGGCCCGCGAGTCACTTCTTGAGTCGAGCCGCTACGGGCCGCTGCAGCCAATTTCCCATTACAACCTCGGTCTGAACGCCTATGCACAAGGTGACATCGACGCAGCCCTGCGCTGGTTCCGCCGCGCCAGGGACCAGCAACAGCGCGACGACATCAGCCTCCTGGCGCGTCGCGCGATTACGCAACTCAATCGTGAGCTTGCACTTGCAGATCCGATCGAAGTGCCCGCCGCAGTTCAGGAACGCGAACGAAAATTTACAAACTTCGATTTAAGGGCACGCGTCGGCGTCGGCATGGACGACAACGTATTTCGTTCGCCCTCGGTCGCTTATGTTGATCTTGCGGACCCGGCGCAGCCGCTGGTGACGCCAAATGTTCAGGAGGGCGTCTACGTTCCCGTCAGCTTGCACGCGAAATACCAGGTCAACAGCCTCGAAAACGAAGGCTTCTTCGGCGTCTATCGCCTCGGCGGCCGCTATTACCAGGACAAGGAGCTGAGTAACGCCAACGAGTATCTGCAGGAGCTGGGTTTCGGCAGCGAATACCGACGACGCGATGAAAATCGCGAGCGCCGTGTATACAGCGCCTTCAAGATCGCGCAACACGAAGAGACCTATTACGACCCGGACACCGGCGTCGAACGTGATGTCGGAGGTGTCGTAATTGGCGATCGCATGTCGTACGTTCGTTATGGGCCCGAATTCTGGATGCGTGAGACCTTCGGTAAGTTCTCGATCGGCGGCCACGCCAAGGGACAGCTGTGGAATTACGAGGAAACGCTCGCTGCCCCTGAATACGATCACGAATACTGGCAAATTGGCATCAACACGCAGTATCGCTTTACGCAGACTTCGCTACTTCGTTTGAAAGCCGAGTATTACACGCGACGCTTCGGGGACCGGCCATCATACGAGCTTGATGGGACCCCGTTGGTGGGCAACCCTTCGATTCGCTACGACTACACCGAGTACGCGATGGAAGCGCGTCAGCGCATCACTCGGGCGATGTGGTTCGGGGTCGCTTATGCACGCACTGAGAGAGTCGACCAATATCTCGGTTACAACAATTACTTCCGGGATGAATACGGCGCGCAGATTCACCTGTCGATAGGGGACCGGTTCGATCTTGACGCCACCGCTTCGTATCGTATTTACAATTTCGAAAACGCATTCGCCTTCCATGAGCCTGCTGCCGGACGGAAAACAATGGAAACTTCCATCGGCATCGTCACAGCTAACTTCCAAATGACCGATACATTGAGCCTCGTCGGCGAATACAAGTACCGTGATGTCGTCTCCAACGACACACGCATCGAGTATGCCCGCAGCCAGATGCTGCTCGGCGTGCGCTGGATGCAGTAGCCCAGGCCAAACCTGGCCCGAACAATTCACGAGTAGAAATACCGCCGGGAAACCAGTTTATGGTGGCTCTCGGGCACCCTTTCTTTGCTAGACTGCGCCCCCTCAACCACTCAATGCCGCCGATGGATGTCACACCCATACTCGAATCGCTGAACGATGCTCAGCGACAAGCCGTCACTGCACCATCCGAGCCCTTGCTGGTTATTGCCGGCGCTGGTAGCGGCAAGACGCGGGTACTCGTGCATCGGGCTGCCTGGTTGATCGATGTCGAAGGTATCTCACCGCAAAGCCTGTTGGCAGTTACCTTTACCAATAAAGCCGCCGCTGAAATGCGCGGCCGCATCGAATCCTTGTTGCAGATGCCCGTCAATCACCTCTGGATTGGCACATTTCACGGACTCGCACACCGCTTATTGCGAAGACACTGGCAGGACGCAGGACTGCCACAAAACTTTCAGATCATTGATTCCGATGATCAACTAAGAATCATCAAGCGCCTGCTCAAGAACCTCGAGTTCGACGACGACCGCTGGGTACCGCGAGAAATTCAGTACTTCATAAACGCGCAAAAGGACGAGGGCCTCCGGCCGCAGCACCTCGATGACGAGGGCGATATAAATCGCCGTCAGTCTATTGCTCTTTATCAAAGTTACCAGGAAGTCTGTGACCGCGGTGGTCTCGTCGATTTTGCCGAGTTGCTCTTGCGTGCGCATGAACTGTGGCGCGACCATCCCGACATTTTGCAGCATTATCAAAAGCGCTTTCGGCATTTGCTGGTCGACGAGTTTCAGGATACGAACGCGATCCAGTATGCGTGGCTGCGGCTTCTTGCCGGCAAGGAAGGAATTCCATTCGCCGTCGGCGATGACGATCAGTCAATTTATCGCTGGCGCGGCGCGCGCGTAGAGCATATTCATCAATTCCAGAAAGATTTTCCCAAAACGTCCGTGATCAAGCTCGAACAGAACTACCGCTCGACCGCAACCATACTTAACGCGGCCAATGCGGTCATTGCGAACAATGATTCGCGCATCGGCAAGAATCTCTGGACCGAGGGTGTAGATGGCGACGCAATTCGACTCTACTCAGCCTATAACGAACGCGATGAAGCCGATTTTGTGGTCGGTCGACTACGCGACTGGAGCGACCAGGGCAATCTTCGCGCCGACGCTGCTGTGCTGTACCGCTCCAACGCTCAGTCACGCGTGCTGGAAGAAAGCCTGATCAACGCAGGGCTGCCCTATCGTGTGTACGGCGGCTTAAGATTTTTCGAGCGCGCTGAAATCAAGGACGCACTCGCCTATCTGCGATTGATATCAAATCGTAACGATGACTCCTCCTTCGAACGCATTGTTAACCGGCCCACGCGCGGCATCGGCGCGCGAACTGTAGAAGCAATGCGCGCTTATGCGCGAGCGAATAGCTGTTCGATGTGGCGGGCGGCGGGGGCAATCGCCAGCGGCGATCTCGGCGGTAGAGCAGCAACGTCTGTGGTCGTGTTTCTTAACCTGGTCGAACACATGTCCAGGGATACTGCGAATCTTGAGCTGCAGGAACAGGTTGATCATGTCGTTCAAAGCAGCGGGTTGATCGAATTTTTTCAAAAGGAAAAAGGCGAGCGTGGTGAAACAAGGGTAGAGAACCTCGAGGAGCTGGTCAGTGCAGCCAAGGGTTTTACCGTGGACACGGCGGATGAAATGACGCCGCTCGACGCATTCCTGTCGCATGCGGCACTCGAGGCCGGGGAGGGCCAGGCGGAAGCATGGGAGGACTGTGTACAACTGATGACGATGCATTCCGCGAAAGGTCTTGAGTTTCCGCTCGTGTTCCTCTGCGGTATGGAGGATGGCTTGTTCCCGCATCAGCGCTCAGTGGCCGACCCAAACGGTCTTGAGGAAGAGCGCCGGCTTTGTTATGTCGGCATCACACGGGCCAAGCAGGCTTTGTATGTTACCTATGCGGAACAACGGCGCCTGCATGGAATGGACAGTTTTTCGCAGCCCTCGCGCTTTATAGCCGAGATTCCTGAGGAGTTGGTTGAAGAGATCCGGCCACGTGTACAGGTCAGTCGTCCCATCAGCCCACGTTCACGAGGTCATTCCGCCAGTATCGCACCCGGCGCCAGCCTGGGCGTGAAACTCGGTCAGCGCGTGCGGCACGGCAAATTCGGTGACGGCGTAATCCTCAACTGCGAAGGGCAGGGTGCACATGCTCGGGTCGAGGTCAATTTTGAGACGGCCGGCACAAAATGGCTTGTGCTTAGTTATGCCAATCTCGATTACATGTAAAATGTGTCACAGGCATAGAGCCGTGGACAGAAAATGAAAATACTAATTCTCGGCGCCGGCCAGGTCGGTTCTTCTGCGGCGTACCATCTGTCGCGTGAGGAGGCCAACGAAGTCACCGTGGTCGACAGGAGCGCCGAGGTTCTGCGTGAACTTCAGGACCGGCTCGATATCCGCACTGTCGTGGGACATGCAGCTTATCCGGACGTGCTCGACCGCGCGGGCGCCAACGATGCCGATATAATCGTCGCCCTGACCGACACCGACGAAACCAACATGGTCGCCTGCCAGGTTGCCTACACGCTTTTCAAGACACCCACCAAAATCGCGCGTATCCGTTCGGCCGAATACATGAATGCGCGGAAGCTTTTTACGCAGGAAGCAATGCCGGTTGATGTGCGCATCAGCCCGGAACAACTGGTCTGCGAATACGTCGAGCAGCTCATCCTGTACCCAGGTGCTCTGCAGGTACTCGATTTCGCAAACGGCCGTGTGCGCCTGGTCGGTGCACGCGCGGATCGCGGTGGCATGCTGGTCGACCAGCAGATAGCGACACTCAAGGAACACATTCCGAATACCGAGGGCCGCATTGCCGCAATTTATCGCAACGGCAAGGCCATGCAGCCAGACGGTGACACGGTCATTCGTGAAGGTGATGAAATCTTTTTTGTCGCCGCGCGGCAGGACGTTCGGGTTTTCATGAGTGAAATGCGCAAGCTGGATGATCCGGTCCGCCGAGTCGTAATTGCAGGCGGTGGCAATATCGGTGTACGCCTTGCGCTTGCTCTCGAACAAACGAACCAGGTCAAAATCATCGAGCGCGACATCGATAGAGCCCGTGCTATTTCCGAGCAGCTTAACAAGGCCATTGTCCTGGTAGGCGATGCTGCGGATGAGGAATTGCTGCTTGAAGAGAACATCGACAATGTTGACGTCTTCTGTGCGCTGACCAACGCAGAAGAAGCCAACATATTGTCTGCGATGCTTGCCAAACGCCTTGGTGCACGCAAGGTCATGGCCTTGATCAACAGGCCTTCATTTGCGGAGCTCGTCGAATCCGGCTCCATCGACATCGCGATTTCGCCGCAGCAGATAACCATCGGTTCTTTATTGGCCCACGTCCGCCGTGGCGACGTTGTGAAAGTGCACTCTTTGCGTCGCGGCGCCGCAGAAGCAATAGAAGCAGTCGCACACGGCGAGAAAGGAGAATCGAATGTTGTCGGCAGAAAGATCGAGGACATCGAGTTGCCACGTGGCACTAACATCATCGCGATCGTCCGTGATGATCAGGTTATCATCGCGCATCACGATACGGTTATCGAGACCGATGACCATGTGATCCTCTTCATGACCGACCGGCGAAAGATCGACAAGCTTGAAAGACTGTTTCAAGTTGGCGTGTCATTTATCTGAGATGCCCCGGCCAAAAAATGCGAACAGGTAAATGAACCACTTAGTCGTGCAACGCATCCTGGGGCTCTTGCTGATGATGTTCAGCGTTACGATGGTGCCGCCCGTCGTAGTCGACCTGATTTACAAAGAACAATCGTGGATGCCTTTCGTTGAAAGCTTCGGTCTGACGCTCTTCGCCGGGCTTCTTTTGTGGTACCCGGTGCGGGGCTTCCACAAAGACCTGCGGCTTCGTGACGGATTCCTGGTGGTCGCTGCATTCTGGGCCGGGCTGGGCATGGTCGGCGCATTGCCGCTGTATCTCTCTGATGCACCTGTGATGTCGTTTACCGACGCGGTTTTCGAGTCTGTCTCTGGACTCACGACGACCGGAGCTACCGTGCTCAGCGGCCTGGACGCCTTGCCGAAGGCGATTCTTTATTATCGCCAGCAAATGCAGTGGCTGGGTGGCATGGGCATCATCGTCCTCGCTGTCGCCGTATTACCAATGCTCGGTGTCGGTGGCATGCAGTTGTTACGTGCGGAAACACCGGGGCCGGTCAAGGACTCGAAACTCACACCACGCATCACCGAGACGGCCAAAGCACTTTGGTACTTTTACGTTGCCTTCACGCTACTGTGCCTGATTGGCTATCTGATTGCCGGAATGGGTTTTTTCGACGCGTTGTGCCACGCATTTTCAACTGTGGCTATTGGCGGCTTCTCAACACATGACCTCAGCATCGGATATTTCGACAGTCCAGCCGTCGATATGGTCGCGATTGTTTTCATGTTCATTGCCGGTATCAATTTTTCGTTACACTTTTTTGCCTGGCGAAATGTGTCGATCAAGTACTATGCCCAGGACCCGGAGTTCAAAGCCTACGCATTCATGTTGCTGGTGCTATCGGTAGTCGTCATCGGAACATTGTTATTTCTTGGAACCTATGGCAATACAAGCGACAGCATCATCAACGGATTGTTTCAGGCCGTATCGATTGCAACGACAACCGGATTTACGACTGCCAACTATGCGTCCTGGCCGGGCGCGCTGCCGGTGTTGTTAATCCTCGCAAGTTTCGTCGGCGGCTCGGCGGGATCCACCGCGGGCGGGATTAAGGTCATCCGTTGCCTGTTGATCGCGAAACAGGGCCTTCGTGAAATCATCAGGCTGGTTCACCCAAACGCAGAAATACCAGTCAAGCTCGGCCAAAGCGCCGTTCCGTTTCGTGTCGTCGACGCTGTTTGGGGATTCTTTTCGGTTTACATCGTTGTATACGGCATGATGCTTCTCGCGTTGATGTCGACAGGCCTCGACCAGGTAACGGCGTTCTCCGCTGTTGCCGCTACGCTGAACAATCTTGGCCCGGGACTGGGCGAGGTCGCAGCGGGATTCATGACGCTCGGCGACACCGCAAAGTGGATTGCGATTTTCGGCATGTTGCTTGGGCGCCTGGAAATTTTCACACTCCTCGTACTTATTACTCCCACCTTCTGGCGGCACTGATCTCGCAGGCAAATGAGCGACACGAATAGCGGCATCGGCGCTTACTTAGATCGCATTAGCATTGCTACCGGACGTACTGCTTCCTGGTTGACGCTGGCAATGGTGCTGGTGACCTTTGTCATCGTCGTTTTGCGCTATGTATTCGATGTCGGCCTGATATGGCTGCAGGAATCGCTGACCTGGTTGCATGCTGTCGTCTTCATGCTCGGTGCCGCCTACACACTGCAGCAGGAACAACATGTCCGCGTCGATATTTTCTATCGCGACATGAACGAGCGTCGACGTGCCTGGGTCAACCTGCTTGGCGTCACGTTTTTCGTTTTTCCGATGTGCGCGTTTTTTGTCTGGATGTCCTGGGACTACGTTGCCGCTTCCTGGTCGATTGGTGAGGTCTCGCGAAATGCCGGCGGATTACCTTATCCGTTCGTGCCACTCCTGAAAACCGTTCTTATCGTCATGCCGATCGCTGTCGCGCTGCAGGGAATATCCTTGCTGCTGCGATCTGCGCAGAGCATCAAAGGTAACTGACGATGGAATGGGTCGCGCTGCTACTTTTTCTGGCGGTCATCGTGCTACTGCTCGCCGGCTTCCCGGTGGCATTCTCGCTGGGCGGCACGGCCTTGATTTTCGCCTTCCTCGGCGTCTCGACCGGCAGCTTTGAAGCCGCATTCCTGTCTGGTCTGCCCAGCCGCATTTTTGGCATCATGACCAACGAGACCCTCGTCGCGGTGCCCCTGTTTGTCTTCATGGGTATCACGCTCGAGCGTGCGCGTATTGCGGAAGATTTGCTCGAGACACTGAGCGCCTTGTTTGGCTCTCTCCGCGGTGGTCTAGGCATTTCGGTCACGCTGGTCGGTATGTTGCTCGCCGCAAGTACCGGCATTGTCGGTGCCACCGTAGTAACGATGGGCCTGCTTTCACTGCCAACGATGCTGAAGCGCGGCTACTCGCCTGAAATTGCAACCGGCACCATCTGCGCATCCGGTACGCTTGGGCAGATCATTCCGCCGTCAATCATTCTCGTCATGCTCGGCGATGTCATGTCGTCCGCATACCAGCGGGCGCAGCTTTCCCAGGGAATCTTTTCGCCGGACACTGTTTCTGTCGGCGACCTGTTCGCAGGCGCGCTGATTCCCGGGTTGCTGCTGGTTCTTCTGTACGTGCTTTGGCTACTGTTTACGGCGATCGTGAAGCCTGATTCCATGCCGGCGCATTTCTCATCCGATGAAGACAATGTTTCGATCGGTAGAATTCTGAATGCGTTGGCACCGCCACTCATCCTGATTTTCGCCGTGCTTGGATCAATACTTGGTGGCTTTGCAACGCCAACCGAAGCCGCCGGCGTTGGCGCAACAGGCGCCATGCTGATTGCCTTGCAACGAAGGGCATTATCGATGGATCGGCTCAGGGAAATCATGCACGGCACGCTTCGCATCAGCAGCATGGTTTTCATGATCCTGATCGGCGCGTCAATCTTTTCACTCGTGTTCCGCGGCTACGGCGGCGATGACGGCGTTCGCACAATTCTCGACGGGCTTCCCGGCGGCGTTTTCGCCGCGGTGCTGGTCGTAATGCTGGTGATGTTTTTGCTCGGCTTTGTACTCGACTTTATCGAGATCACGTTTGTCGTCGTGCCAATAGTTGGCCCGGTTTTACTTTCGATGGGGCTCGATCCTGTCTGGCTCGGCATCATGATCGCTATAAACCTGCAGACGTCATTCCTGACACCGCCGTTCGGCTTTGCATTATTTTACTTGCGCGGTGTTGCGCCACCGGAAGTTACAACCGCGCAAATCTACCGTGGTGTAATCCCGTTCGTTGGCATTCAGATTTTTGCGCTGCTGATTCTGGCGGCTTTCCCTGATCTTGTTACCTGGTTGCCGGATAAACTGTACGGCCCGTAAATTAAGGGGACATCTCGCGCGCATTCATGTACGCGAGCTCGCTGATGCGCTGGTTGGGCACCGATATTCTCTGAAAAGCGTCGAACGAGGCCTGGATGCGTGCGCCCCATTCATCGTTTGCCGATAGTTCCTCTATTGCCTCCCTGCTCAATCGTTGCAGCAAAGTCAGCACATCGTCCGGCAACCTGCGGATCTCGATGTTCGGATCCTCTTTCATCTGCTCCAGTGCCACTGCATTACCCCATGTGTATTCCGCCATGATGTCCGTGTTGATCGCCTGGCATACGTTGGCAACGATTTCCTGAATGTCTTCGGGCAGGGAATTCCATGCATCCAGGTTGATGGTGCATTGAAGCATTGGACTCGATTCATGCCAGCCCGGGTAGTAGTAGTAACGTGCGGCTTTATGCAGTCCGAGCGATAAGTCATTGTATGGACCGACCCATTCCGCCGCGTCGATGGCACCGGTTTGCAGTGAGGTAAATATCTCCGAGGCCGGCACTGTGATCTGCGTTGCGCCCGCCCGTTGCATAACCTCACCGCCCATTCCGGGTATGCGCATCTTGAGACCTTTGAGATCCTCGACCGAATTGATTTCCTTGTTGAACCAGCCGGCCATCTGAACGCCGGTGTTGCCTGCCGGAAACGGTATGACGTTGAATGGCTCGTACAGTTCGCGCCATAGCTCCAGGCCGCCGCCGTAATACATCCATGCATTGATCTCATGCACGGTTTGGCCAAACGGGATGGTCGTAAAATACTGCGCAGCCGGCACCTTGCCGCGATGGTAGTAAGCGGAGTCATGGCCCATCTGCACCGTGCCACGGCTAACCGCATCCAGCACTTCGAGAGCAGGCACGAGTTCGCCACCCGCAAAGACCTTGATCTTCAAACGACCATTGCTTGCCTTCTCAATTCGCTCGGCAAGGTGCTCAACGCCAACGCCAAGCCCCGGTAACCCGGGCGGCCACGATGTGACGAGATTCCACTCGAAGTTCTCCTTCGATGGGCTCGCATCCGGCCCGCAATCCGCCTGTTGCTGGCTACAGGCCGTAGCGCCTGCGGCCAGGGCCAGACCACTGACAAAATCTCTTCTTTTCATTCAGGTGTCACTCGATACGGGTTGATTGCTGGCCGCCCAGTGTAGTGCCGCAGAGGTGTGCT
>Ga0255040_10000277_pt1 | contig 12924 bp, 11 predicted proteins | sample BC1_12_2_MG_FD_181711 | JGI IMG/M metagenome (GOLD analysis project Ga0255040, IMG submission 181711) | Seawater microbial communities from Strait of Georgia, British Columbia, Canada - BC1_12_2 | ecosystem: Environmental > Aquatic > Marine > Strait | place: Canada: British Columbia | collected... | reverse complement strand
TGCAACACGGAGCAGATGGGATACTGTCGCGCATGAAGCGCGGTCACACGGCGATCGAATACAAGCAAAAAATTCGCAAGCTCAGGGAGGTTCGGCCGGACATTTCCATTTCGTCTGACTTCATCGTCGGATTCCCGGGCGAAACGGACAGCGATTTTGAAGCCACAATGCAGCTGATCACTGATGTTGCATTCGACCAGTCTTTCAGTTTCATCTATAGCGCACGGCCGGGAACGCCAGCGTCCAGTTTCGCCGATGCGACGCCGATGGCCGTCAAGAAAGAACGGCTGAGCATTTTACAGGCACGGATCAGGCAGCAGGCGATGGAAATCAGTCGCGCCATGGTCGGCTCGGTGCAGTCAGTACTGGTCGAGAAACCGTCCAAAAAGGACTCCAGGCAGTTTACCGGACGCACCGAGAACATGCGCTGGGTCAATTTCGACGGGGATTCATCCTGCATCGGGCAGTTTGTGGATGTTTTGATTACCGAAGCGCTGCCTAACTCCTTACGTGGCCGCCTGGTCAACAATCGCGCCGTTGCATAAGATTTTGGTCTTAAATACGTGAACTTCTTCACTTCCAACTTGCTCCCCGTAGCGGTAGGCTCACTATTAACGCATTACCTTAGTAGAGGACCAAACTACAAGCCTTGAACGCCGTAACAATATCCCAGGACCTGGTCCTGGAACCCGCCGATAACAACCGTCTTGCCAATCTCTGCGGACAGTTCGACGAGCACATACGCCAGATCGAACGCCGCCTCAATGTAGAAATCGCCAGCCGCGGAAACCAGTTTCGCATCACCGGGAATCCGGGCGCTGCGCAGATTGGAAAAGATGTCATTCAATCCCTGTTTCGCCTGACAGATAGTGAGCGCCTGGATCCCGAGCGTGTGCATATCTGTTTGCAGGAGGTAGGCATGAAAGATGGCGAAGTATCAGAACTTGCCGAAGCGCAGGACGATGGCGAGGAGCATCTGTTCGAGATTCAGACGCGTTGCAAACTTGTCCGGGCGCGGGGCGTAAATCAGCGTCTCTATTTGAAAAATATCCAGGAACATGACCTGGCTTTCGGTATCGGCCCGGCCGGCACCGGCAAGACCTATCTTGCTGTGGCCAGCGCGATCGATGCCCTTGAGAGTGAGCAGGTGCGCCGAATTATTCTGGTGCGGCCTGCCGTTGAAGCCGGCGAGCGCCTCGGCTTTCTGCCTGGCGACATGTCACAAAAGGTCGACCCCTATTTGCGACCAATGTATGACGCACTATACGACATGCTGGGTCCGGAGCAGGTCGGACGCCTGATCGAGAAGAATCTGATCGAAGTAGCGCCGTTGGCATTTATGCGCGGTCGGTCGCTAAATGATTCTTTCGTGATTCTCGACGAAGCGCAAAATACCAGTGTCGCGCAAATGAAAATGTTCTTGACGCGTATCGGCTTTGGCTCCCGAGCCGTTGTGACTGGTGACATCACACAGATAGACCTGCCTGCTGAACAAAAGTCAGGCCTGAAGAATGCGGTGAAAATACTGAGTGACGTCGACGGAGTCGCGTTCACCTGGTTTACGCCCAACGATGTCGTTCGCCATGAGCTGGTGCAACGCATTGTCGAGGCATACGAGGCGGATGGAAACGGAAAAGAATCCTGATTTGACACTGATATCTGGTGAGATCCAGGTTGATGTGCAGGTCGCGGCGGATGTATGCAATGTACCGGCTGTGTCGGACATTCAGAAGTGGCTCGAGCAGGTTATCGAATACGTTGGTAACGACACGGCACGCAGTATCGAAATTTCTGTGAGAATCGTTGACGAAGCGGAGGGTCGGGCACTGAATAAGCAGTTCAGGGAAAAGGACAGTGCGACGAATGTCCTGTCATTTCCGCTCATGGACGCGGGCCTGGTGGAGCTACCAGCCGAGTTGCCGCTGGCCCTGGGAGACATCGTCATTTGCGGACCGGTTGTGGAGCGCGAGGCAAGCGAACAAGGCAAGAACAACTCGGATCACTGGGCGCATATGCTCGTGCACGGCGCCCTGCACTTATTTGGGTACGACCACGAGACGGATGTCGAGGCGCGGGAAATGGAAATGCTGGAAGCCCGCATTCTTGCGCTCGGCGGCATAGAAGACCCTTATGAAACACGTGCTTGAGACTTTGTACACGCCAGAAAAAGTAGCTGCTGTTACACTAACGACATGCCGGCGGGTGGGAAATCCCGGCAGCACAGGATGATCAGACAAACCAGATGAACGACAAACCGCCAAGTACCAACGGCTCAGGAAATACCGGAATTTTCAAGCGCGTAATCCGCGCGATCAAAGGTGAGCCCTGGAGCCGAGAAGAAATCCACGATTTACTCCAACAGGCCGAAAGCGTCTTCGACCCCGAAGAGCAGGAGATGCTGAGCGGCGTCCTGGAAGTCGCCGAGACCCAGGTTCGCGAGGTAATGATTCCCAGGTCGCAAATGGTCGTCATCGAGCGGGATCAGAGCCTCGACGAAATGCTCAAAGTCATTATCGACTCCGGTCATTCACGGTTCCCGGTTACCGGCGAAGACCGCGATGAAGTGGTTGGTATTCTGCTTGCCAAAGACTTATTGATACTTTTTGGAAAAGCGTCAGAAACGGAGCTGGATATCGAAAAATTCCTGCGGCCGGTGTCGGTGATTCCGGAATCGAAACGTTTGAATGCATTACTCAAGGAATTCCGCGACAGTCACCAGCATATGGCGATCGTCGTCGACGAATACGGCGGCGTGTCCGGATTGCTGACCATTGAGGACGTGCTTGAAGAGATTGTTGGTGAAATCGACGATGAGCACGACCCGCAAGAGGCCGAATTTATCGAACCTGACGTCGATCCCGAAGGCCGTCCCTGCTTTGCGGTGCGTGCGCTGACACGGATAGAAGATTTCAACGATTACTTCGGCTGCGAGCTATCCGACGAGGACGACTACGAGACGGTTGGCGGACTGGTTATGCATGAACTGGGTCGGCTTCCACGGCTTGGTGAAAGTCTTGCATTTGGTGGCTTCGTGTTTCGTGTCACAAAATCCGATCGCCGCCGCATCGACGCTTTGCAGGTGCATCGGATCCCGGAAGAGTCAGTAGCCGCCGGCTGAACCGGTTAATATCACCTTAACGAAGCACTTGTGCCGGAGAAATTCTCGCTAAATAAAGTTTACCGCGGTAACCAACGCCGCACGAGACTGATGTTTTTTGTGTCGGGCGCACTCCTGATGTTGTCGTTTGCGCCTGTCGGCTGGTACCTGCTCACGCCTCTACTCTTATTGCCACTGCTCTACGGTTTCCTGGTTTCCACGCCGCGAACGGCAGCAGCTTATGGCTTCTGGTTCGGTGCCGGGCTGTTCTTTGCGGGCACCTACTGGCTCTATATTTCAATTCACGTGTTCGGCCAGGCGCCGCTTATCCTGGCGATTTTCCTGATGCTCGCACTTGTCGTGATCATGGGCCTCTACTATGCGGCTGCAGGCTGGCTGACGGCCAGACTCTGCGATGGTAACGCATTGCGGCTGCTGCTCGTTGCGCCATCAGTGTGGGTGGCGATCGAATGGATACGCGGCTGGTTCCTTAGCGGCTTTCCCTGGATGAGTCTGGGCTACGGCCAGATCGATACGCCACTTGCCGGATTCGCGCCGGTCCTTGGTGTCTACGGCATATCGCTGCTGGTGCTGTTCAGCACAACCGCCTTATTAGTTGCCGTTGCCGGAAACATCAGACAGCAGCTGCGCTGGCCGCTTGCCGTCGCCGCGTTATTGCCGTTGCTTGCCGGATATCTTCTGCAGAATGTTAAGTGGACCGAAGAAGCCGGTCCTGCGGTGCGTACCACTATCGTCCAGGGCGGTGTTTCTCAGGACCGGAAATGGCTGCCTGAGCAATTCCGGCCAACGCTGGCCTTATACAGAAATTCGCTGACGAGACATCCCGACAGTCAGCTGATTGTCTGGCCCGAGGTAGCCATTCCGTCGTACATTCACCTGGTCGAAGATTACATCGCAACATTACAAGGCGATCTTACTTCACGAGACCAGTCGCTGCTGTTCGGCATTCTGGAAGCCGATGACGAAACGAGACGCGTCTATAACAGTGCTGTCTTACTGGATGGTGTCGACCGGCAAATATATCGAAAACGCCACCTTGTGCCTTTTGGCGAATATTTTCCGGTTCCCGATTTTGTGCGTGAATGGATGCGGCTGATGAGTCTGCCAAATTCAGACATCAGTTCTGGTGAGCCCGTTCAGCCCTTGTTGCGAACACCTGACGGTCAAAAACTCTCGATTGCTATCTGTTACGAAGATGCCTATGCAGCAGAGCAATTGTATGCGCTGCCCGACGCGACGATCCTGATTAACGTGAGCAATGATGCCTGGTTCGGTGACTCAATCGCGCCGCATCAGCACCTTGAAATCGCCCGGATGCGAGCGGTGGAAGTCGGACGGCCTGTCGTCCGGGCGACCAATACCGGGATCAGTACCTTCATCTCGGCGGATGGCACACTTGGCGGTACGGTTCGGCAGTTTGCAGCTGACGCACTCACGGCGGACGTCGTGCCACGCCACGGGCTGACACCCTATGCGAGATTTGGCAATGCCCCGAGCATCGTGCTGGTCCTGATTGTCGTCGCCGGGTTTGCCTGGCGAGCTTACAAGGAACACGAAAATCAATCGATCGATTGACCATAAGATAATATAACTTGTTGTTTTTACAAGCTATCATTAATTCCTTGTATTTCTTTCTATAGGTCTATAGAATTTATCGCTTGATCGAGGGTGCAGGAACAACTCCGTGTCGGCGAATATCGAAAGCCAGAAGTACCAACAACAGCGTCTGCAGGCGATCAGGTCGGCTGCGACAGTGTTTGCTGAAAAAGGCTTCCATGGTTCCAGCACCCGCGACATCGCTGAACACATGGGGATCAAACAGGGCAGCCTTTATTACTACTTCAAGTCGAAGGAAGAAGCATTGGGCGAGGTTTGCCTGTTCGGCATCGAAGATTATGTAGACCATATGAACGTGATCGCAGCCAGCGATCAATCGTTCGAATCAAAGTTGATGGCGACCATTACGTCGCACCTTTCCAGCTACCGCGAGCGCAACGAAGCACTCAAGGTATACAACGATGAGCGTTTTTACCTGCCGGAAGAGAAACGCAAGAATCTCAAATTACTCGGCAGCGGCTATCGGCAATTGCTCGAAGAGATATTCGAAGAAGGCGTACGAAGCGGGGCCTTGCGAGAGTCGATTGATTGTCACTTTGCAGCGCAGGCGGTGATAGGCATTTGCAATGCCTGGGGCGATATCATCGTTCGCGATCCCGACCTGGACCTTTTCGACATTATTCAAAAGTGCACAGATCTGTTGATGAACGGTTTCCGCGAGAGACGGACCATCAAAAGATCCAATAACCAACAATAACAAGAACGATAGGACCTGATCATGGCAGAACAAAAAGCGACCAACGTCACCTGGCAGGATGGCCAGATTTCCAGGGAAGACCGTTTCGAGATTCTGCGCCAAAAGGGCGCAACGATCTGGTTCACGGGATTATCGGGTAGCGGCAAGAGCACTATCGCCGTCGCGCTGGAGCAGGCGCTTTATGATATGCGCAAACTGTCCTACCGCCTGGACGGTGATAACGTTCGGCTCGGCATTAACAAGAATCTCGGGTTTTCCGAACAGGACCGAACAGAAAATATTCGCCGCATTGGCGAGATCGCAAAATTATTCGGCGACGCAGGCACGATTGCCTTATCGAGCTTCATCAGTCCATACCGGGCAGATCGTAACGAGGTGCGTGAACTTCACGAGTCGGCCAGGCTGACATTCGTTGAAGTATTTGTTGACTGCTCTCTTGCGGTAGCGGAAGAGCGTGATCCGAAGGGCCTGTACAAAAAAGCCCGTGCCGGCCAGATCAAAAATTTCACCGGCATCGATGATCCGTACGAAACGCCGGCACGGCCGGAAATTCATCTCAAGACCGACGAGATGACGCTGGAGCAGGAGGTATCGATTATCATCGATTACCTGATGGATAACGGCATTATCAGTCGCAGTTACTACACTCGCGCCGACGACCAGGCAGACGGCGCGACCGCTGCCGTACTCTAGGAAACCCAAAAATGATCAAGCCACATGGGGCGGACACACTGAAACCTCTGTTTGTCGCCGATCCTGAGAAAAATCGGCAATTACAAGCCGAGGCGGAAACGCTGCCATCGCTCTTGCTGAATTCGGCCGCCGCCGCCAATGCCGTCATGCTTGGGGCCGGCTACTTTACGCCGCTGGCAGGCTTCATGAATGTCGCCGACGCAATGAGTGTTGCATCCGAGATGCGAACGACAAGCGGCCTGTTCTGGCCCGTTCCCATCCTTAATCTGACGGACGACATCTCAAGCATCGAGGGTGCCGAGCGTATTGCCCTTCGCGATCCGAATGTAGACGGCAATCCTGTCCTGGCAGTGATGAATGTCGCGAGCATTGAAGAGTTCAGCGCGGACCAGATAGAAACCATTATCCGTGAGGTTTACGGGACCTCCGATGCCACACACCCTGGCGTTTCCGTCTTCCGGAGTCTTGGCAGCTACTGCGTAGAAGGAGATATCGAAGTATTGAATTTCAGTTATTTCCGCGATGAATTTTCAGACACGTTCAGGACTGCCATGGAAATTCGTGAAGAAATACAAAGTCGCGCATGGAGCAAGGTGGTCGCGTTCCAGACCCGCAATCCAATGCATCGCGCTCACGAAGAACTGTGCCGGATGGCGCAGGAACGAATCGGCGCCGACGGTATCGTCATTCACATGTTGCTCGGCAAGCTCAAGGAAGGCGATATCCCGGCAGCGGTTCGCAATGATTGTATTCGCAAGATGGTTGAAGTCTATTTCCCGGAGAATACCGTAATGGTTAACGGGTATGGATTCGACATGCTATTTGCGGGGCCTCGTGAGGCCGTATTGCACGCGATCTTTCGCCAGAATATGGGTGCAACGCACCTCATCGTCGGTCGTGATCATGCCGGGGTTGGCGATTATTACGGCGCATTTGATGCGCAGGAAATCTTTGAGCGATTACCGGACGATGCCCTGGAAATCGAAATATTCGGTGCCGACCATACGGCCTGGTCCAAAAAGCTGAACGAGGTTGTCATGATGCGCGAAGTGGAAGGTCACACGCCGGACGATTACGTCTTTCTGTCTGGCACGCGGATGCGCGAAATGCTGGGTCAGGGCATTGCTCCGCCGCCTGAAGTCTCACGGCCCGAAGTCGCAAAGATTCTTATGGAGCACTACCAGCTTCAGGACACCAGTCGCGCCGCGGAGGCTTAAGCTGCGCGGGATGCCAGAACCGGTTATCCTTCCGGGCTTCGATTCAAGCTATTCCTTCGGCAGCAGATGGACACCACCTACAATCCGCAAGCGGTAGAACAGGAAGCCCGTGAGTACTGGGACAATGAACGGTGCTTCGAGGTCGGCGAAGATCCCGACAAGGAAAAATTCTACTGCCTGACAATGTTTCCCTATCCAAGCGGGCAGCTGCACATGGGTCATGTGCGGGTGTTTACGATAAACGACGTTATCGCCCGTTATCAGCGTATGCAGGGGAAACATGTGTTGCAGCCAATGGGTTGGGACGCATTCGGCATGCCGGCAGAAAACGCAGCGATTCAGCGTGGCGTGCCGCCGGCAAAATGGACCTACCAGAACATCGAATACATGCGCGACCAGCTCAAGCGCCTGGGTTACGGATACGACTGGACGCGTGAGGTTACGACCTGCAAGCCGGAATATTATCGCTGGGAGCAATGGCTGTTCACCAGGATGTTCGAAAAGGGGCTCGTTTATCGAATGAACTCGGTCGTTAACTGGGATCCCGTCGATCAAACGGTACTTGCTAACGAACAGGTGATCGATGGCCGCGGTTGGCGATCCGATGCATTGGTTGAACGGCGCGAGATTCCGCAATGGTTCATGAAAATCACGGCATACGCCGATGAACTACTTGAATATCTTGATCGGATGCCCGGTTGGCCTGAGCCCGTCAAGATCATGCAACGAAACTGGATTGGGCGATCCGAAGGCGTCGAGTTGGCATTTGATGTCGACGGTGAAGATGAACCGCTGACAGTTTTCACGACCCGGCCCGATACTGTTATGGGCATTACTTATATGGCAGTCGCAGCCGAGCATCCGCTCGCTGTTAAAGCTGCGGCCAGCAATCCGGATGTAGCGGCGTTCATTGAAGACTGCAAGAAGATGCAGGCTGCGGAAGCGGCGCTCGAAACGATGGAGAAAAAGGGCATGCCGATTGGCATATCCGCCATCCATCCGGTCAGCGGCGAGGCGGTACCGATCTGGGTCGCCAATTTTGTCCTCATGGGGTATGGCACAGGTGCGGTCATGGGTGTGCCTGGCCACGATGATCGCGATTGGGAATTTGCCAATAAGCAGGGCCTGCCAATTGTGCAGGTCATCACCCCGGCTGATGGCAGTGAAATAGACATTAGCGAAGGCGCGTATGTCGAATATGGCACGGTCGTCAATTCCGGTGCCATCGACGGGATGGACTATCGTCAGGCATTCGACGCTATTGCCGAAAAGTTTGCGGCGGAAGGCCGCGGCAAACGCACGATCAACTATAGGCTTCGTGACTGGGGTGTCTCCCGCCAACGCTACTGGGGCACACCCATTCCGATCATTTACTGCGATGACTGCGATGCAGTGCCAGTCCCCGAAGATCAACTGCCGGTGATATTGCCGGAAGACGTTGAATTCACCGGTGTGGGTTCCCCGCTCAAAGGGATGCCCGACTTTTACGAAACCACGTGCCCGAAATGCGGCAAACCGGCGAAAAGGGAAACGGACACATTTGATACCTTCGTCGAATCGTCGTGGTACTTCTCTCGCTACGCGAGTCCGGATTGCGATTCGGCCATGCTTGACGAGCGTGAGGGATACTGGCTGCCGGTCGATCAGTACACGGGCGGTATCGAACACGCAATATTGCACCTGCTTTATTCGCGGTTCTTTCAGAAGGTCATGCGCGATTTCGGCCTGTCCGCGGCGGATGAGCCGTTCACCAACCTGCTTACGCAGGGCATGGTTCTGAAAGACGGCGCGAAGATGTCGAAAGCAAAGGGCAACACCGTCGATCCACAGGACCTCATCAAAAAATACGGAGCGGATACGGTCAGGCTCTTCATGATGTTCGCGGCGCCGCCCGAGCATTCGCTTGAATGGTCCGATGACGGCGTACAGGGCGCGTCGCGATTCCTGCGGCGCTTCTGGACTGCAGTGCACAGCCACGTTGCCGAGGGCGATGCGCCCGCGGTGGAAACCGACGCGCTGAACGACGAGCAAAGGGATCTGCGGAGAAAAACACACCACACGATTGCGAAGGTCAGTGATGATATCGGCCGTCGCTATACATTCAATACGGCAATTGCGGCGACTATGGAATTGCTGAATGCGGTCAATCGTTACGCTGTCAGCAGCGCCGAAGACCGCGCAGTTGTTCGCGAGGCGCTGGAGGCGATCGTCCTGGTCCTGTCACCGATCGTTCCGCATATCTGCCACGAACTCTGGCATGTTCTGGGGCATGCGTCCGCACCCGTTGACGAACGCTGGCCAACGTTTGATGAGTCTGCCGTGCAACAGGATATGATCGAGATAATCGTACAAGTGAACGGCAAACTGCGCGGCCGGATATCGGTAGCATCAGACGCTGACAAGGAATCGATCTCGGCAATGGCCCTGGCGGATAAGAATGTGCAGCGATTCGTCGCTGACAAGGAGATCCGCAAGACCATTGTCGTGCCCGGCCGCCTGGTAAACGTCGTTGTCTAGGATCTATCTCATTCTGGTTTGCTTGCTGCTGTCAGCCTGTGGATTCCAGATGCGTGGCGCAACGAGCGTGCCACCTGAAATGGCACGCACTTATATCGCCACAGGAGATCAGCGCAGTCTTTTCTATCGGCGGCTGCGTGACAGCTTGCGCAGCGCCGGCGTCACCATCGTCGAATCTCCTTTCGATGCGACTGCAACATTTTCCATCTTGTCGGACATACCCGGGCAACGTGTGCTTTCCGTTTCGGCGCGCAACGTGCCGCGTGAGTTCGAGGTTTTCTACACGGTGTTCTACAGCGTGCAAGCCAAAGAAGTGACCTTGCTTGAGCCTCGCTCGCAGACACTTACACGCGACTACACCTGGGACGAAACTGAGGTTCTTGGCAAGGAAAAGGAAGAGGAATTACTACGGGCAGCCATTGTCGATGACCTCGTTCGGATAGTCCTGATTCAGCTTTCCTCAATCTAAACCGACCACGACACGAACATGTCCAGTCCAGCGCGCGACGAATCCGTCTTATCCTGCTCGGACATCGCTGCGGACGTTGCTGACCGGCTGCTCGGCCGCTATGGCATCGCCGTGGAGCGGGTGGCAGCCGGTACCCCGATCACAGGTAGCTTCTGGGGCGAACCGGAAGCGGGCATCGTCGGGCAGCAGGTTTTCGTGAGACCAGACACTCCAGTGCACTCGCTGCTCCACGAGGTTTGTCACATCATTTGCATGACGCCGGAGCGCCGGGATTCACTTGACGGCGATGCCGGCAGCGACGATCTGGAAGAGTCTGCTGTATGTTACCTGCAGGTCGTTCTTGCAGACTATTTGCCGGGCGTTGGCCGGCAACGGCTTATGCAGGACATGGATGCCTGGGGATACAGTTTCAGACGCGGCTCCACAGAGCGCTGGTTCCTCGAAGACGCCGACGATGCGCGTGCGTGGTTGATTAAGGAAGGCGTCCTTCTGGTGACCGGAGAAGCGGTTTTCAAACTGCGCAGACTATAGAAAAACAATAGCTTACCGGCAGGTTGTTGGTGGTGGACTGGCGATAATCCGGCGCTCTGTGCAATATGTGGGTTTAGGGATCTGCGCGGCAGTTTCACATGGCAATTTATCGATACGTATTCTATTTCCTCGGTATCGCATTGTTCACGTGGCTGCTGACCATGCTGGAGATCACCTCACCCGGCAGTCTCAAGCTGCATGTCTTTACCGGTCCCGGTGACACGCTCGGAACCAGCGAGTATTCCCCGATCGAACTCATTCAACCCGGCATACTTGCCATCTGCGGACTGCTTTATGCGTGGGTCGCAAAATACTGTCCGTCGCAAAGGCCCATTGCGTTCCTGTTCGGCGGCATGGCGCTCGCGTTTATGATTCGGGAATCAGATTATTTTCTGGATCGATACGTAGCTGATAATTTCTGGCAGATGTTGATGGGCATCGTCGCTGCACTGGTGATCGTTTATACCTACCGCCATCGCCGCCGCTTTCGTATCGCCTGGCTGCGCATGTGGCCTTCACCCGGACTTACGCTTTTGTTCGCCGGGGCTGTCATTATCTTCGCGTTTGTTCGACTGGTAGGACACGAGCCCTTGTGGATGGCAATCCTGGGCGACGACTATCAACGTATCGTCAAACTTGCCGTCGAAGAATTCATCGAGCTCATCGGTTATTTTCTGTGGCTCATCGGCACTATCGAATACACCTACCAGGCCAGGGCGATTGCCATGCGCGAGCCACAGCCGGTCGCGGCAAAAAGACGGGCCGGACGATTCCCGAAATCGGAAGGCCGTTTCTAAGATTGGGGACAGACCACGATTTGGTTATCATTCGGGCATGAGCATCTATCTGCATGACACATTAAGGGGCGAGAAGCTCGAGTTCGAGCCGCTGCTGGCCGGTGAGGCCACGATGTACCTTTGCGGTCCCACGGTCTATAACTATGCCCATATCGGAAATGCCCGGCCTGCTGTCGTTTTCGATTTGCTCGCGAGGTTATTGCGGCGCAGATACAAGCTCACCTACGCAAGAAATATCACTGACGTTGATGACAAGATCAACAAGGCATCGATCGAGACCGGCAAGCCGATCGACGAAATTACCGAGCGGTATATCAAAGCCTACAATGACGACATGGCGGCGCTCGGTGTATTGGCGCCAGACCTGGAACCGCGCGCGACGCAGCACATCGATGAGATGATCGAGATGATTGCTGCACTCATAGAGAAGGGATTTGCCTATGAGGCGGACGGCCATGTGCTCTTCGACGTTGCAGCAAACCCCGAATATGGACAGTTGTCGAAGCGCGATGTCAGGGAATTGATCGCTGGCGCACGGGTAGAGGTCGCACCTTACAAGAGAGCAGCACAGGACTTCGTCTTGTGGAAACCATCGACGCCCGAGTTGCCGGGCTGGGACTCGCCCTGGGGCCGAGGTCGCCCAGGATGGCATATTGAATGCTCTGCCATGTCAGCCGCGCATCTTGGCCGTACCATCGATATTCATGCCGGCGGCCAGGACCTTGTTTTCCCGCATCATGAAAACGAACTGGCACAAAGTACCTGCGTTCATGATGGTGAACCGTTTGCGCGCTTTTGGGTGCATAACGGATTCCTGAGTATCGACAGCACCAAGATGTCAAAGTCGCTGGGCAATGTATTGCTGGTTCACGATTTGGTTAAAACGACACGCGGTGAGGTCATTCGCCTGGCGCTCCTGAGCGCACAATATCGCCAACCCCTGGACTGGTCAGATGAAACACTCGACGATGCACACCGTAAGCTGGATCGTTTGTACGGCGCGGTAAGAGGCATCGACGTTGATGAAGCCATGCGGTCCTCAGCCGAGCCACCGGCGACCTTCATCGAGGCACTTGAAGATGATCTGAACACGCCCAAGGCGTTGGCAGAGTTGTTTGATCGTGCCAGGACGCTCAACAAGACAGAAGACCCGGCGGAACGGCAAAAAATGGCGGCAGAACTTAAGGCGGCAGGCGATCTTGTCGGACTCATGCAAAGCGATCCGGAAGAATGGTTCGCAGGTTCGGATGACGGTGACCTGGACGCGG
>Ga0255040_10000275_pt1 | contig 12931 bp, 11 predicted proteins | sample BC1_12_2_MG_FD_181711 | JGI IMG/M metagenome (GOLD analysis project Ga0255040, IMG submission 181711) | Seawater microbial communities from Strait of Georgia, British Columbia, Canada - BC1_12_2 | ecosystem: Environmental > Aquatic > Marine > Strait | place: Canada: British Columbia | collected... | reverse complement strand
CACAACGACTGCAGGTCATTTTCGGCGGCAATTTCGAAAATCCCGGTGCGGTCGTGTGATTGAATTTCTTCTGCTCGATCGCCATCGCCAGTCAGCCCAATGCGCTCGAGAAAACGCCAGGTTGAACCGGTCTTGAATTCAGGGTGCTGATGGCAATAGTCGATCAACCATTCGAGGTCCGATAGTCTATCGATATCCACAGCCAGAGTATCCGACTCAACGGTCACAAGCGTGACCTTCGTTTCCTGAGCACCGGAATGATGCAGTTCAAAACTGTTGGGCCCATATCGAAATGGAAATTGGGAATGGGAATTGAAACTCAATACATTTGTTCCCTGCCGGTCAGTACAGGGACTTATGATCATCGGTGAGAGGGCGTCACCTGCGCCCATGCTGCCCGACATGCGGCAAATCCGGTCAATCTCATGACCGGTCGCCAGCGGCAGATCAGCATGGATAACAGTGATTCTTGTGGCACCCATATCCTGCAGAATATCCACTGCATGCTCGACACTGGGATTCAATCCGGTGATCGCACCGTCATCGATCGCGAAATAATGCCTCGATTCCGCTATTTTTTTCACCTCCGGGTCGGATGTAACCACGGCGACGGCATCTATTTCCGTACTCGCCGCCAGCGCATCCAGAACATCGCTGAGCATCGCCAGCGTAAATTCGGCACGATGACCTCCGAGACAGCCTTTCAGACGCTGCTTGGATTCGTCGAGCAACTTGACCGGCACGAGAGCCCAGTGCTCAGAGTTGTCGTATGCCTGTAATGTCTGCACTGTTTCTAGACCCACCTGTTTGGTAACGATAGCTATACAGTATACGCGGCGAGTACATTGCCCAAATGTTCGCGCGTCGCGCATATCATATTATTGTCTCTGGCGATCCTTCCGGGGCACAAGCAGCTACGCTGCGGAGCCCGAGGCCAACACCTGCCGCACCCAGAATCGTCTCGTGGCCTGAGAGAATCAGTCAGGAAAAGTTGAATTAAGTTCAAGGTAATTGAATAGTACATACTTTGTTTAATCAATGCCAAAAAGTTGATCTCGACAGCGGTTCAAGATTATTGAGAAATGCACCGCCGAAAATCACTATCATTACAAGCTGTCCTCAAGTCCCAATTTACCGGAAATATCAAAATATGAGTGCTGCACAAGGTGGACTTCAGATAATCCCATTGACCCGGATTCCTATGGTCGAGGCCGACGACGATCTCGATACACTGGTAATCGAGACGCTGCGCGAGCAAGGCCTTGAGTTCGCTGACAACGATGTCCTGGTGATCGCGCAAAAGCTTGTTTCCAAAGCGGAAAACAGACTTGTCAGGCTGGACGACATCGAGGTTTCCGAGCGAGCGAGCAAGCTGGCCGACGAAGTCGACAAGGACGAGCGCCTGGTCGAGCTTATTCTGCGTGAATCAACGGCTATTGTACGCTCGGCACCGGGTGTCATCATCGTTCGGCACAAACTGGGGCTGGTCTGCGCGAATGCTGGAATCGACCAGTCGAATATTGATCATAAGAGTGGCCCCTGCGCTTTGCTGTTGCCGGAAAACCCCGACGCCTCAGCTGACGCATTGCGGTCGCAGCTGGCGGCCGCAAGCGGCAAACGATTGGCGGTAGTAATTTGCGACAGTGTCAATCGACCCTGGCGACTGGGCTCGATCGCTATCGCAATAGGCAGTTCCGGAATCGCGCCACTGGATGACCAGCGCGGACAAGCCGACACGTTTGGTCGAACATTGGCTGTCACGATGTCCAACATTGTCGATTCTGTGGCAACAGCCGCCAGTCTTGTGATGGGCGAGACAACCGAGAGAGTTCCAGCCGTCATCGTTCGGGGTCTGTCGGTGAGTGATAGCGGCCAGGGTTCCTGCATTTGCGTTCGACCCACCAGCGAAGATCTGTTCCTGTGATCGATAACGCCCGCATTCTGGCTATCACCGGTGGCGTAGGCGGGGCCAAACTTTCGCTCGGATTGGCTCAACTCCTGTCCGCCGAGCAACTGGCTTTCCTGGTTAATACGGGAGACGACTTCAATCATCTTGGCCTGCACATATCGCCTGATATCGACACACTGGTCTACACCCTGTCTGGCAAGGCAAACTTGGAGACCGGGTGGGGGCGCCGTAACGAGGGCTGGGAATTTATGGCGGCGTTGCGGGAACTGGGCGGAGAAGACTGGTTCTCGCTCGGCGACAAGGATCTCGCCATGCACATCGAGCGAACGCGCCTGCTGGCCGAAGGCAATAGTCTCACCGATGTAACCACGCGGCTCGCAACGGCATCGGGCATTTCGCACCCGATTTTTCCGATGTGTGACGACAGCCTCCGAACGCGAGTACGGACCGCCGATGCAACGTTGGATTTTCAGACGTACTTTGTGCGAGAACGATGCGCTCCTGTCGTGACCGGTTTCGATTTTGACGGTGCTGCAAACACGAAAATGAATCCGAAGCTCGTCGCCTGGCTACGAGAAGCACCGCCAACCGGAATTATTCTTTGCCCGTCGAACCCCTTTGTCAGTATCGACCCCATTCTGCAAGTAAATGGGATGCGTGATTTCCTGGCCGGTAGCGATGCACCTGTTATCGCGGTATCGCCCGTCGTTGGTGGTGACGCGATCAAAGGGCCGACGGTGAAGATGATGCAGGAACTGGGCATACCCAATACGGCTCAAAGTGTGGCGTCGCACTACGCCGATTTTCTTGATGGATTTGTCCTCGATCTGGAGGACAAGCAACATGCGGAGTCAATTCAGAAAAAAGACATTGCCACTGTGGTCACCCAAACCGTGATGCGCACGCTCGATGACCGCGTTGCATTGGCACGCGACTGCCTGAAATGCGTTCAGCAGTTATCGAGTCGATAGAATCGCACGGCGGTATCGTGAAACAACTGATCGCGCTCGGCTTGCGAATAGATATTGGCAACTCGCTTATAGGCATTCCATAACACTGTGTAGGAGCAGCCCGCCTTATCCACCGGAAAATTGCTCTCAAACATGCATCTGTCAGGACCAAATAATTCGATACAGGCTTCAAAATAAGGCGCCGTCGCGGCGGCCAATTCCTCCGAGCCAGGCGGCTCGCTTCGTTTGGACCAACCAAAACCGCTCAACGCCATCGTCCGACCGCCGAGCTTGACCGACACGTTTTCGCAGCGGGCCAAATCCGTCATATGTTCTTTCCAGGCCTGATACTCCTGCTCCCGCCGCTCCCGATACGGGCCGATTCCTAACGGCCCGGCCATATGATTAAGCACAATATTCAGGTCAGGAATTGCCTCAGCAAGGTCTGTCAGCTCCGGTAACTGGGTCTGATACAGCCAGGCATCGAAGCTTAGTTCCATTTCGGCGACTTGCTTCAGGCCCGCACGGAATGTTTCCAGCCCCAATTGATTTTCCACAGGATTGGTGTGGGCATTGTGAATTTTCTCGTCCGCGTGCCAGGCCGTAGCATGGCGAATACCGCGAAATCTCGGACTCGCAACCAGGTGAGCTTCAAGTACCGGTCGAACGGCGTCGCCGAGCATCAGGTCAGCAAAGCCGACAATACCCGCGGCTATGTCCGAACCGTCCTCTTGCGCAGCCTCCCGTGCAATACGGTCAACCGTTACTGTCTCGCCAACGGCCTGCATCTGAGTGGCTGCGCTTGCATCGTAAAACTGCAGACACTCGACAGAAACTGTTTTAACAATTCGATGCCCACCCCCAATGTCCTGCAGAAATTCCTCAGCCAGATAGCGACTGTTTGGGTGATTCCAGAAATGGTGATGAGGGTCGCAGATGCGTTGCTCTGGATCCAGCGCCGACTCCCGGGTCAATTCCAACCAGTCTTCGCGGCCAGTCATAACAGCACACTAGTTTGAATGGCGAACGGCAATCAAAGTCCAGCCAGTTTCGTCAATCCATCATGGAACAAACGACGCGCCATTTTCAACTTCAGTCGCCGATCAAAATAGGCCGCTGTGCGTAGACCAATTAGCAGTGAATAGCCGATCTCAGCGGCATCCTCAGCGGTTTCTGGTCCACCGGGAGACTGCTCGAAGAGAACCTTTAAATAACTTTTGCAATAGCGATCGAGCTTTTTCTTTCGGTCGCGCAACTGCTTGTCGTGCACTGCTACACCGAAACACTCCAGCATGAATCCGATCTCGGAACGAGTAATCCCCTTGCCGGCAAAAAATAAATCGGCGAGCAGGTTGATCTGTCCTTGCGTCGACTCCGGCGCAAAAACCTCCAGCCTTTCGACAATCATCTGAGATACATTTTCGAAATAATGTTGCAGTATTGCTTCTTTGCCAGGGAAATAATAAAGCAGGTGGCTCGCAGTCATTTCTGCACTCTTGGCAATGTCCCGAAGAGTCGTTTTCGCATAGCCTTTTTCGATGATGCACTCGTGGAAGGCCGTAAGGATCAATTGACGGCGCTTACCGCCTCTGGTGCCTGGCAAACTCATTGTGTTAGTGCTCTGTGTCGATTTTCGATCAATTTTCGCACGATTATGAATATTTGGCTCCAATATGCAGATAAGTTTCTAAAGCTTACTCGATTCACCGCCATCGATTACGAAGACGCTGCCTGCCACAAAATCAGATAAGGGTGAAGCCAGATAGCAAACCATTGGCCCGATTTCGTCACTGTCAGCCATACGTTTCGCCGGGATCTTGGCGACTCGCCTTGCAAGGAGGTCCGGCGAATCCAGAACGACGCGCTGAGCGTCAGTCGCGAATGCGCCGGGTGCAATCGCATTGACCTGCACACCGCTGCGCGCCAGCTCCGCAGCCAGGGCTTTGGTCATTTGCAGTACCGCACCCTTCGAAGATGAGTAGGCAACCAGCAGCGGTTTACCCAGTATTCCAGACGTGGATGCGATATTAATGATTTTACCAGAGCCTTGCTCAACCATGTGCCGACCAGCGACTTTCGCCAGCAGTGCCGGCGCTGTTTCGTTGATCGCGAAAACCTCTTCCCAGACGCGATCATCCTGCTCAAGAAACTTACCGGCTGGAGCGATGCCGGCATTATTAACAACGATATCCAGCCGACCAAAGGCCTCAATTGCCTGCGCTGGCAGGGTCTTAACCGTCTCGATGTCTTTCATATCGCATATACAGGCAACGACCGAGTCAGGATTCTCTGCCTCGAATTTATGCAGTTCTTCAGCAGACCGAGCGACGGCGAGTACCTTGCACCCCTCGGCAAGCAGCGATGTCGCCGCGGATAAACCCAATCCCCGACTTGAACCGGTAACGATAGCAACCTTGTTTTCGAGTTGAAAATTCATTATCCGAATTCTTCGCTAAGCTTCTTTGCGATAGAATGCCGCAATACTTCTGATGCGCCTTCGTAAATTCTCATCGGCCGCGCCTGTCGATAGAGCCGTTCAATCTTGGAGCCCCGCACGAGGCCAAATCGCCCCATCACCTGAACACATCGATCAACCACTCGCCCGGCCATTTCACTGGCACCGAGTTTTGCCATCGACGAGTAATGAACGCTTGCCGTCGGATCGTTACCTGCCAGGTAAGCCGCACGATACGTTATTAGTCGAGCCATCTCGATTTCCGTCCAGCAATCCGCCAGTTTTTCGGCCACCGGTCCAAGGCGATTAAGCGGCTTGCCGAACTGTATTCGAGTACTTGTATGGCGCACAGCCTCTTCGAGCGCCGCTTGTGCCAGACCGACCGCGGCGCCCGCAACGGAAACCCGAAAAACGCCCAACGTTGCCAGAACGAAGTCGAGTCCGTCTCCTCCGTCCCCGAGGCGGGCATCGCGCGATACCCTAACGCGGTCGAAGCTCACTTCGCCCATGATATGCGGCGCAATTATCTCAGGCGTTGGCGTTACTCGTATGCCCTGTGCATCGGCAGGAACGACAATCATTGAGTAGCCGCTGCCGTCGCGCGTAAAAACGATAAAATACGACGCCGTGCCAGCATTCGAAATAAAGGATTTCTCACCAGACAGGATGAATTCATCACCTTCCTCAATGATCTCCGAGCTAATTGACTTGAGATCGGACCCCGAATCAGGTTCTGTCAACGCAAATGCCGGCAAACATTCGGCGCTGGCGATTTTCGGCAGCCAGTGGCTTCGTTGGTCTTCCGACCCGCCCATACTGAGCGCATAACTGCCAATGCCCTGCATCGCGAACAGTGAATCCGCCTGGCAACACTGTGCCATTAACGCTTCGCGAACCAGGCAAATCGACAGGGGATCGAGTTGCTCGTCAATGCCGCCATATTCATCTGCAACCATGAGGCGGCTCAAACCACTTTCGCGTAATTTTTCGAGAAGTTCCGGATGAACGTCGCTCATTTCATCCGCCTCCGGCGCCAAATGGGCGATGGATTTCGCGAACTCGCGAGCTTTTTGCTGCACCGCCAGGTGTTTCTCTTCCATTTCGAAACGCATTCGTCCGTATCTCCAGACTTCTTAAGTCTCAGTCCTGCTCGTCCAGTTTTGCCCTGCCTTCAAATTCCGGGCGTCGTTTCTCCATAAACGCCGTCGCACCTTCAAGCATGTCGTGCGAGCCGATGGCCTGCACCAGCATTCCCAATCCACTCAGGTAGTTATCGCGGCTCTGATTCCACCAGACATTGGACGAGATCTTGGCAATCTCAAGATAACGCGGACTCATCCGCAGCAACTCGTCAGCCATTCTTGTCACTTCATTCTCGAGTTCTTCGGCGCTGACAACCGCATTGATCAGCCCCATTTCCAGAGCCTGTTGAGCGGGGTAACGCCGGCACAGGAAAGCCACTTCCTTGGCGCGTTTTTCACCAATGCTCATAGTCAGGAAATTGGTTCCACCCAGTACCGGGGCGCTGCCCACCTTCACACCGGTCTGACCGAACGTCGCATTCTCCGCAGCGATCGCGAGATCACAGGCAACCACCAGCTCATTGCCACCGCCTGCGGCCGCGCCGTTGACCGCTGCGATCACCGGGCGCGGACTGGTCCTCAATGCCTCATAAACCTTCAGGGACCCGTAAAACATGCGCCTTAATGCCTGCGGGTCCGGATCGCTGAGGTCGGCCAGGTAGCCCCCGGCGCAAAATGCCCTGCCAGTACCGGTCAGCACAATGACCCCGGCATCCGCCGCGTTTTCGATAGCGATGATCAACTCCTGCGCCATTTCGGCGTCATAAGCGTTCATTCGATCCGGGCGATTGAGCCTGATCCATTCGACTTCGCCTTTGCGCTCGACCTCAATATCTGACATATCTACCTCTTTGATCTATATAGCTTTCAGTCACTCAGTGATCGCTGGACACGGCTTGGATTATACGGTCTTTCAGGTCAGCCTAGCTGCTTGACAGTGACGGATATACTGTGGAAAAATTGAATAAAGTTCAAGTTTTCCGCATTATTCATGAATTCCGGTCTATTTGCAGGCACGTCAATAATTCGACAGATCGGTGGATCACGAAAATGAGAGTAAGACCAATCTAAGAATGTCTGGCGCCGAGTTGGCTAAATCCGACCTGGACACAGGCATACGACGTGGGAGCGGCTTTGGATTTGGCGGGCTATGGACTGCGTGTCACTTCAACGGTGATAAAATATTCATGCTTGGGCAGAAATGGTTCAGGCAATCAACTTAAAGCGAGGAACTCAAATGTCTGATAAACCAGCTGTTACATTCGATCCCGTCAAGCTCGAACAACTCCGGGTTGCCCAGGATTACCCGATGGAGAAAGATGAATTTGATCTTCTCTACCACGAAAGCGCCTATTGCAACATGGGTCACGTCAACAAGAGAGGCTATCCCGTGGTTACACCGATGTTTTTCGTCATCAAGGACGAGAACGTCATGATGTCCAGCATCAAGAACTTCCGCCACAAGGTGGGTTGCCTGATGGAGAATCCGAAGATCACGGTCAGCATCCACAATGACGGCACCAATGTGCGACACCAGAAAGCCATCATGGTCATGGGCCAGGCTGTGATTCACGATGATGACGCACTGATGCGTGACATCCATTGGAAAATAATCGACAAGTATTTCTTTGAGCTGACCACAGACGAAGAACGGGAAGCCGCTTTCACGGCAGTCCATACCCCTCTGCGCTGCATCATCGAAGTCGTTCCGGAAAAAATCCTGACCTGGGACCTTGGCAAGATGCTCGATGCTCACGATGACGGTGTCTGGTATGGCGAAAGCCAGAAATTGGTTGAGAAACATATCGCGCCGGAATATCTGAAATAAGCACGACTCGATAACAACGGAATTCACAGAAGGGCAAACCATTATGGGTCAATGGGACGATAAGTTTGAACGCCACGCGAAGAAGTGGGACAGCTGGAACATGCAGGAGTATTCCCAGCACGATCGTGTTCTTTCAAAGATCATCGAAGACAAAGCGCGGCAACATCCCAACCACGTCGTTTTTCAATTTCGAGACGACCCGATCACGCTTGAAGAACTCAACGCCCGCATAAACAAGGCGGCAAACGGATTTTTGGAACTGGGTGTCAAGCATGGCGACAAAGTCGCCATTATGATGCCGAACAGCCCGGAGTTTCTTTATGTGTGGTTTGGCCTGAACAAGATCGGCGCCTGTGAGGTGCCGGTCAATGTTGCACTCAAAGGCCAGGGATTGGCCTACCAGATGGTGCAATCTGATTGCGTAGCTTTGGTTGCAGACCTGCAGTATCTGGATCGCCTGGAAGGAATTGCCGGCGAGTTAGTCGCGATTCGACATATCGTTTACACAGACAGTGCAGATTGTGGCGCGGCCCAACCCACTTGGGACGGATTCGAGCATATGACGTACGCCGAGTTCTCGGATCGCTCCGAAGACTCACCGGACGTTGTCGTGCATTACAGCGATCTCGCATCGATACTGTACACCTCGGGTACCACGGGTGTTTCGAAAGGTGTGATGTTCAGCCATCACTACTGGTATGACATTTGGGCCGAATCGGTCAAGTATTCGCGCTATACCGATGATGATGTGCTGTATACGGGCTTGCCGTTTTTTCACGGCAACGCGCAAGGCATCACCGTTGGACCCGCTTTGCTGGCCGACGCCAAAGCAGTTATCGTCGATCGCTTCTCGGCATCACGATTGTGGGACGATTGCCGGCGCTGGGAGTGTACTGAGGCCAATTACATCGGCGGCATCATTCCTATTTTATTGAAGCAGGATCAGCACGAGAATGACGGCGATAATCCTGTTCGTCTGATGGTCGGCGCCGCTGCACCACAAGACGAGTGGCACGAATTTCAGAAGCGCTTTAATACCAAGATCCTGGAAGTCTACGGTATGACCGAGTGCTACTGCTGCCTGGTCAGTCCGTACGACGAGCCGCGGGCGGGAGCTTGCGGTAAAACGATCACAGGCTGGGACGTCAGGATCGTCGACGACGATGATAATGAGTGCGAACCAAACAGCCTTGGTGAATTTGTCGCACGTTCCAACAAGATGTTCGTCGGCACGACCGGGTACTACAACAAACCGGAAGCGACGATCGAGCTGTTCAAGAACGGCTGGATACACACCGGTGACCTCGGACGCATGGACGAAGACGGCCACTTCTTTTTTGTCGATCGCAAGAAACAGGCGATTCGGCGTCGTGGCGAAAACATTTCGTCATTTGAGGTGGAATCGGTAGTTTCTTCACACGACGATGTTCTCGAATCCTGTGTGGTTGGCGTGCCGGCCGACGTCGGCGAAGAAGAGGTCAAAGCGGTTGTCGTTTTGAAGGAAGGCCGGACCACGACTGAGGAAGAATTGATACGCTGGTGCGAGCCACGCATGGCCTACTTTGCTATCCCGCGATACATCGCAATACGCGACTCCATGCCGAAGACGCCGAGCGAACGCGTAGAGAAATTCAAACTGAAAGATGAAGGCATCACTAGCGACTGTTGGGACCGTGAGGCCGAGGGAATCGTACTGGAAAGGTAGATCTATGAGCAATCAGACAAAGGGCCTCACGCGGCGCCAAATCCTGACGGGCGCCGGTGCGGCCGTCACCTCGGCCGGTGTCATTTCTTTAACAGGTTGCGATTCAGTTGCCACCTACAACTGGCATCACGAAACTGAAATTCTCGTCGTCGGCAGCGGCGTCGGTGCGGCAACCGCAGCTCTAACGGCACACGGCAACGGCAATGCTGTGACGTTGATCGAGAAAGCAGGCTTCTTTGGCGGAACCTCGGTCAAATCTGCCGGCGTGTTATGGATACCGAACAATTTCACCCTGCGCGAAAAAGGGATCGACGATCGCAAGGACGATTGCGTCCGCTATCAGGCGAGATTCTCCTATCCCGAGCGCTTTAATTCAGATGATGAGAATCTCGGTATTACCGATCACGAACTGTCGTTGCTCGAGGCGTTTTATGATAATGCCTCCGACGCCGTTGATTCCCTGCGTAGCAGCGATAGTTTGAGTGTCGGAGAATGGCGCATGTTTGCGCTCGATCGCCCCGCAACCGATTACCTCGACCACGTGCCGGAAAACAAGACACCGGCCGGTCGGGCTCTCGGCCCACTCAGAGAAGACGGTTCGATGGGCGGTGGTGGCGACCTGATGTCGCAATTGAGTGCCGCAATCGAAGGTCGGGGAATTCCAGCACTGGCCAATCATCGTGCCGTGAAGCTAATCCAGGATGATGCCGGTAAAGTGGTCGGCGTTCAGGCGGACAATAATGGCGAGCTCGTCAATTTCAAAGCGAGCAAAGCCGTGATATTTGCAACCGGCGGCTACGTGCACAATCGGGAGAAAACCAACAACCTGCAACCCATGCGCTTGTACGGATCCTGTGCCATGCCCGCGGCCGAGGGCGATTTTATTGATATCGCCACAGCAGCGGGAGCCAGGCTCGGCAACATCGGCGGCGCCTGGCGGACGCAAATCCTTCTCGAAGACGCCCTTGTCAGCCGGTACCTGGCGGCGGGCGTTTTCTTCCCGCCCGGAGATTCGGCACTGCAGGTCAACAGACACGGCGTGCGGGCGGTAAATGAGAATCGCAACTACAACGATCGTACCGAAGTGCACGGTGTATATGATTCATCGCGCGCCGAATATCCGAACCAACTGATGTTCATGATTTACGATCAGCGAACCGCCGAAGGCTTTGCGGGTGCCTACCCCTTACCCGCCGAGCCCGATGGTGCATCCTATGTGCTCAGTGGCCAAACGTTTGCCGAGCTGGCGGCGGCGATTCGCAATCGACTGGGAGAAATATCGGCGAGTACCGGCGGATTAGAACTGGATTCCTCATTTGAAGAAAACCTTGAGAAGACGATCAAGCAATTCAACGGCTTTGCCGAAAGCGGCGTTGATGACGATTTCCAGCGCGGCGAGAACGCCTACGACAGTGAGTGGCATCAGGTGTTTTCGCCCATGGCTGCTGGAACGGACTGGCCGAAGAACCCGAATTCATCCATCACCATGCATCCCTTGCGTGACGAGGGACCGTATTACGCGATCATGCTGGCGGCCGGTGCACTGGATACCTGCGGCGGCCCGGTGATTGATGCCAAAGCGCGAGTTCTCGACAGTTTGGGTAATCCGATTCCCGGTTTATACGGCGCGGGCAACTGTATTGCCAGTCCGTCGAAGGATGCCTACTACGGTGCCGGCCATACGCTTGGGATGTCGATGACCTTTGGCTACATCGCGGCCAACGCCGCCGGTGAAGAATCACCCTCATGAGCAGCAATATCGAAGCGCTGGTACGTCGATTGGATGAGTTGGAGAGTCGTGCGGCTCTGCGTGACCTGGTCACTGATTATTGCCGTGGCTTTGATACCCACAATTGGGAACAGTTTATTTCGATCTGGCACGAGGATGCGATCTGGGAGATAGGACCACCATTCGGCACCTTTGAGGGTCACGAAGGCATCCGCAGCGCGGTAATTGATGTTCTTTATCCTGCCTGGCGGGAAACTCACCACCTGACGTCTAATCTGAAAGTGTCATTCAACGGGCCGGACAACGCACAGGGCATTAGTGATGTCGATTGCATGGGCGCGACGGCTGACGATATCGTGCAGATGATCTCAGCGACGTATACCGACAACTTCGAGCGTCGCGACGGCGTCTGGAAAATCGCCAAGCGCCATGTCGTCATTCACTATTTCAATCCCATACCCGGCGCAGAAATGGCGGCACCCACCGCTTAAGGTCGACCCGCATCGCGATCATTCTCGCATCAATCTCCGAGGCGAAAAACGTACAGCGCATTGCCACCGCTGGGTTGATAAATCTCGGGAGCCTGCTTCGCGGTTAACAGCTTGAACACGCCCAGTCCGGTGGGTACCGCGATGTACTGCACACCATCGACCGCGTAAGAAATCGGGTAACCGTGGAGACCCGCGCCTAGCCGAGTCTTCCACAATTCCTCACCGGTTTGTGAGTCAAAAGCCTTGAACCAGCGATCCATATCGCCGATGAAGGTCAAGCCACCCGCCGTCGCGAGCGCGCCGGTCAGGAAGATCGCACGCTGCGTATGATTCCACGTTTGCTGCATGGTTTCGAGATTGTAGGCCGTCAGGCGACCGAGCATTCCGTTCGCCTCGGGCAACGGATATACACGCGATTCACCACCGTAGCCACCAGCACCGTCCGTCATGTCGACTTCCCGGCCTGTCATCTCGACGCACAACTGATGCAACGGGATGATCAGCGACTTTTGGGTCGGGTCATAGGCAGCCGACTGCCAGTTGTGACCACCGTAAATACTCGGGCAGACATCAACAGGCTCGTCGATTTTCGCGTCGACAATGTCCTGGCGATATGTGACGATGCCGTTCTCGCGATCGATTTGTGAAAAGATATTCTGGCGCATCGTTTCGGTTAGTTCGACGAACGCGCCGCTTTCCCGATCCAGCTTCCAGAGGATGCCGTCCTTACCTATCGTGACGAGCTGCCGTTGCCCATCGAGATCCACCAGTATCCGTTCGAA
>Ga0255040_10000274_pt1 | contig 12940 bp, 13 predicted proteins | sample BC1_12_2_MG_FD_181711 | JGI IMG/M metagenome (GOLD analysis project Ga0255040, IMG submission 181711) | Seawater microbial communities from Strait of Georgia, British Columbia, Canada - BC1_12_2 | ecosystem: Environmental > Aquatic > Marine > Strait | place: Canada: British Columbia | collected... | reverse complement strand
CATCCGGTACGGCGTCACGCCCGGAATGTCGGCGGTACTCCAGCTGCTGCACCCTGACGCGAGCGCCACAACAACCGCCGACCATGCGAACGCCGCGAGCGCCACGGACACGCCGTGCGGAAGCGGTTGTAGCACGCGATGCACGCGATTCTCACTCAGACTGTGAAAGTCGATATGATAGCCGAAGGCTCCTTCGATTCCCGATGCCATGGACTCTGCACAAAGCCTCAAGGACATTGGACTCAAGGCGACGCTGCCGCGCCGCAAGATCCTCGAACTGTTCGAGCAGAGCACGGTCCGGCACCTGTCTGCCGAGGATGTCTACAAGACGCTCATCGCAGAGGGCATGGACGTCGGGCTCGCGACCGTCTATCGCGTCTTGACGCAGTTCGAGCAGGCGGGACTTCTGTCACGCCAGCACTTCGAAACCGGCAAGGCGGTCTTCGAGCTCAATCAGGGCGGCCACCACGATCACCTGGTCTGCCTGCAATGCGGGCGCGTCGAGGAATTCTACGACGCCGATATCGAACGCCGTCAGAGTGAAGTCGCAGGCCTACGCGGCTTCGACCTGCGCGGGCATTCGCTCGCGCTTTACGGCGATTGCACCAAGCCGGACTGCCAGCATCGCAAGCTCGCACTCGCCGCACGCGCGGCCGTAGACTAAACGCCGAACGCAGCGCGCGCCGGCCGCGCTCGCCGATCGACTGACTTAGCCGCCGAGCAGTTCGGCCGCGTGTTTGCGCGTCGTCGGGGTGATTTGCGCCCCTCCGAGCATGCGCGCAAGCTCGTCGATACGCGCGCCGCGATCGAGTCGCGCGACATCCACGCGCACCACCCCGCGGCGATCCGATTTCCGCACCGACCACTGGACATCGCCCTGCGCGGCGACTTGTGCCAGGTGCGTCACGCACAGCACCTGACGCTCGACGCCGAGCCGTTTCAGCGATCGCCCGACGGTGTCGGCCACCGCACCGCCGATACCCGAATCGATCTCGTCGAAGACCAGCGTGTCGACCGGCGAGATGCGGCGGACAACGAGTTGAACCGCAAGACTGATGCGTGAAAGCTCGCCGCCCGACGCGCACCAGCGGGCGTAGCGGCAGGCTCGGGTGTGCGGCAACTTCGAACGCCACCCCTTCGGCCCCTGTCGCGGTCGGCGTCTCGAGCGGGTGAAGCCCGACCGCAAACCGCCCGCCCGCCATGGCCAATCCCTGCATGCCTTCGGTCACCGCCTTGGCGAGCGTCTGCGCGGCGCGCTTGCGCTTTGCGGACAGCCGCTTTGCGGCTTGCGCGAGCCGCTCATGCGCGGACGCCACTTCGCGTCGCAGCGCGTCCGGATCCGCCGACCGCTCGAGTTCGGCTGCACGCGTCTCGAGCGTCGCCATGAACGCCGACAGCTCGGCTGGCGCAACGCGAGCCTTCCGTCCCGCCGCGTGCAGCGCCTGGATGCGAGATTCCGCCTCGCGCAGCGCCTCCGGATCGAGGTCGAGGCGCGATGCGTAGTGGCGCAACGCGCGCGCCGCCTCGCTCGCTTGCGCGTGCGCCGCGTCGAGCAATTCGACGATCGGTTCGAGCGCGGCGTCGTGCGCACTGAGCACCCGTAGCCGCGTCGCGACACCGGCAAGCTGCGGCGCACAGGCCGCATCGGCCTCGCTCAGCGCCTCGACCGACGCCTGCGCGCCGGCGATCAGGTTCGCGGCATTCGCCAATCGCCCGTGCTCCGCGGCGAGCGCGTCCCACTCGCCTTCGCGCGGCGCCAGGCGGGCGAGCTCAGACCGCTGCGCGTCGAGCAGTTGCCGCTCGTGCTCGAGCCGATCGTGCTGCGTCTCCGTCTCGGCGAGCAGGGTCTCCAACCGTCGCCACGTGCGGTAGGCGTCCGCGCAGCTGTCCGCAAGGGCCTCCGCCTGCCCGAACGCGTCGAGCAGCGCGCGCTGCGCTGGGGCGCGCAACAGTGACTGATGCGCATGCTGTCCGTGGATATCGAGCAGCGCTTCGCCGATTTCTTTCAGCTGCGCGAGCGTCGCCGCATGACCGTTGATGAAGGCGCGCGAGCGTCCGCTCTGATCGACCGTGCGTCGGAGCAGAATTCCGTCATCGTCGCCCTCGAGCCCGTGTTCCCGCAGCCATTCCTCGAGCGGGCCGCCGCGTTGCGGATCGAACACCGCCGACAGCTCGGCACGCTCGGCGCCGTCACGGACGTACGCCGCGTCGGCCCGGCCGCCGACCAGCAATTCGATCGCGTCGACCAGGATCGACTTTCCAGCGCCGGTTTCGCCGGTGAGCACGTTGAAACCGGGGCCGAGCTCCAGATCGACGGACTCCACGATCACGAAATCGCGGATCGTCAGCGTGCGCAGCACGGCGTCTCAGTCGTCGTCGCGCAACGGCGTCACCGATTCGCTCCACCCCAGCTTCTCGCGCAGCATGACGAAATAGCTGTAGTCGGGCGGGTGCACGAAACGAATCGGAGCGTCCGAGCGGCGCAGCACGAGGCGGTCGCCCTGCGCCAGGTCCGTCAATGCGAAGCCGTCGAAATGCGCGCGCGCGTCGCGCGCGCGGACGAGAACGATCTCGATGGTGCTGCGATCGCTGACACTCACCGGCCGCGCCGAGAGTGTGTGGGGGTTCAGCGGCACCAGGGCAAACGCGGGCACGGTTGGGTGCAATATCGGGCCCTGCGCAGAAAGCGCATAGGCCGTCGAGCCGGTCGGGGTCGCGACGATCACGCCGTCGGCGCGCAGCGTGTAGACGTACTCTCCATCAAGGTAGAGCTCGAACTCGATCAGGCGGCCTTGCGAGCCTTTGCCGACCACCGCCTCGTTAAGGGCGAGCGTGCGCAGCAGCGTCTTGCCGTCGCGCTTAATCTCGGCTTCGATCAGCGTGCGCTCCTCGATCGAGTAGTGTCCATCGAGCAACGCGGCAACCGACGTGCGCAGCTCGCGCAGCGCGATGTCGGTCATGAAGCCCACGCGGCCCTGATTGACCCCCACCAACGGCACCCGATGACGCACCAAATTGCGCGCAGCCGAGAGCATGGTGCCGTCGCCCCCGACCACCAGCGCAAGGTCAGCACGCTGTCCAATGGCGTCCCAGTCCGCGCCAACCGTGGCGCCCATGGCGGCGTCGTCTGCGCCCACCAGGGCCGCCGTTTCCTGTTCGAGCAGCACCTCGCAGTCCCGCGAGCGTAGATAGGCGGCCAATTCGCGCAAGGAGGTCGCTATTTCGGGACTATTCGGCTTGCCGATCAGGGCAACGCGGCGGAAGGCGGTACTCATGGTGTCGACGATTTAACCACAGCCGGACCGGCGGGCGAACTTTCGGCGCCGACCCACCGTCGGCGCTTCACCGCCCATCCCTTGTGTACACTTTCGGCATGCTCGAAGACCGCGCCCGGATCCTGCTGAAGACGCTTATCGAGCGCTATATCACCGAGGGCCAGCCGATCGGCTCGCGCACCCTGTCCAGGTACTCGGGCCTCGACCTGTCGCCGGCCTCGATCCGCAACGTGATGGCGGATCTCGAGGAACAGGGATTCATCGCCAGCCCGCACACATCCGCGGGACGCGTTCCCACGCCGCTTGGCTATCGCTTCTTCGTCGATACGCTGCTGATCATGAAGCCGCTCGACAGCGATGCGGTTCATCACCTCGAGGATCACCTGCACCCGGACAACCCGCAGCGCGCCGTGCAGGCCGCATCCGAGCTGCTGTCGCAGCTGACCCGGTTCGCAGGAATCGTCATGACCTCCCGGCGTCGGGCCCCGGCGTTCCGTCACATTGAGTTTCTGAAACTTTCGGAAAGCGCGTCCTGCTCATCGTCGTCGCCGAAGGTGGCGATGTGCAGAACCGAATCCTCCTCACGGAGCGCGACCACTCGCCGTCCGAGCTGATCGCGGCCGCGAACTACCTGAACCAACATTTCTCCGGCCATAGCTTTGAGGATGCGCGCACCAACCTGCAGCGCGAATTGCACGAGATCCGGGAGGACATGGTGCAGCTCATGTCGGCCGCGATCGACGCCGGCGATCGCGCGGTAAGCGAAGGCAGCGAACAGTATGTCATCTCGGGTGAGCGCAACCTGCTGTCAGTACACGACCTGTCGCAGGACGTGGCGCGGCTGCGACAGCTGTTCGAGTTGTTCGAGAAAAAATCGTCGCTGCTCCGACTCCTCGACCTCACGCTGCGCAGCGAGGGCGTGCAGATCTTCATCGGCGGCGAATCCGGAGTCACCACGCCGGACGATGTAAGCATCGTGTCCGCGCCCTATCGCGTCGACGGCGAAGTTGTTGGCACCGTCGGCGTGATCGGGCCGACGCGGATGGCCTACGACCGGGTAATTCCGATCGTCGATGTAACGGCCAAGCTCCTATCCAGTGCGCTGTCCCAGGGCTAGGGCAAGCGCGCCCACGCCCGCGCCGATGTGGGCACTGAAACGCCCTGGCCGGTGAACCGCGGGGACGGGATTCTGCTGGTCAATCTCGGCACGCCGACGGCGCCGACGCCGGCGGCGGTGCGTCGCTATCTGGCCGAGTTCCTCGCCGATCCGCGTGTCGTCGAATTACCGCGGCTGCTATGGTGGCCGATCCTGCACGGCCTGGTACTCAGGCTGCGCCCGCGTCGGTCGGCGGAAAAATACGCCGCCATCTGGACGCCGCAGGGATCGCCGCTCGCCGTGCACAGCGCACTGCAGGCCGAGCGTCTCGCCGAGCATTTCGCGTCCGCGCCCGAGTCCCCCGGGCAGCAGGTCGCGCATGCCATGCGCTACGGCGTGCCATCCATTTCCGAGACGATTGCGCAGCTGGCGGCCACCGGCTGTTCGAAGGTGCGCGTGGTGCCGCTTTACCCGCAGTACGCCCGCAGCACCACCCAAAGCGTGCGCGACGTGCTCGACGCGCTACGCGCCACCAGGCCCGCTACAGGGCCGGCACTCGAGATGGTCGAGGATTTTCACCTCCATCCGGCCTACATCGCTGCGCTCGCGGCAGGCGTGCGACGCCATTGGGCCGCACACGGCAGCGGCGAAATTCTGCTGATGAGTTTTCATGGGCTCCCAAGGCGCGCGGTGCAGCGCGGCGATCCCTACGAACGGCAGTGCCAGGCGACGGCGCAACGGCTCGCGCAGCTGCTCGAACTCGACGCGACCCGGTATCGCCTGACGTTCCAATCGCGCTTCGGGCGGGCGCGATGGCTCGAGCCCTATACCGAGCCAACACTGCGCACACTCGCCCGAGACGGCGTGCGGCGCGTCGATGTCCTGTGCCCAGGATTCGTTTCGGATTGCCTCGAAACACTCGAGGAAATCGGCCTTGCCGCGCGCGCGGTGTTTCTGGACAGCGGCGGCAAGGAGTTTCATCTCCTGCCGTGCCTGAACGAGTCGCCCGAGTGGATCGAAGCCCTCGCACAAATCGCGCTCGAGCATCCCGCACAGCCGGTTTAACCAGAGCGCACAGGCCGGTACGCCGTACCCCCCGTACCACCTACCCCCCGTACCCTGTACGTTCCCGCGCCTGTCTACGGTGCGTGCAGCACATCGCGCACCTGATCGCGCAAGGCCTCTGCCGCATCGTCTGCAAGCTCGGCGTACCGCGCCGCCCAGGCGGGAAACACGGTCGTCTCCTCTCGATGCTCGTGTTGCGCGAGCGTTTCGGCGAGCAACCCAACACCGGGCTCGACCGCCCCCGCAGCCGGCGGCGCGCCGGCCGGCGCATCGCGCAGTGCGCTTTCAACTGCCGCGAGCTGCTCAAGCAACTCGCCATGCTCGCACAGCATGGTCTCCAGATCAGGTGACGGCCCGCCGGCCAATGCATGGACCACGAGCTCATCCTCGGCATGCAGATGGCGACGCAGACCGCGCGCGAACCCCTTGAGTTGCGGCGCAGCGCCGGCCACGTCACCCTCCTTTATCTGCCGGAGGGCGCCGCCGAGCATCTCGTCGAGGCGTCGGTGGTCCTGGCGCAACAAGTCCAGTGCGTCGCCGGCGGAGGGCTCTCGAACGGTATCGTCGACGCGGCGAATGCGCGCCGTCCAGGCCTCGCCCACTGCTTCGATTTCCCAGGCAAGCGCCGCCATCAGCTGGACATTGACGCACTGCAAAAGGCGTTCGGGCGATTCCGGCGCCCGCAGCTCGAGCACCTCCCCGGGCGCCAGTTCGGACAAATGTTCAATCAATGCAACCGGTTGCTGGCGTTCCGGGATGCCGCGGAGATCAACCCACAGAGGAGCGGCCGCCATAGAAATGCATTTTCGCATGGCGCAGAAAATCCACTTGAAGCCGGACCGATCGGCCGCATCTAGGTTTTTGCCGTGCCCAATGTTTGCAAGGCTACGAGGCGGTCCCCGAATGTCAGATCACCTGCAGCGTCCAACGGCGCCCGAAGACCCCTCTGCGCAACAGCCCGCAGAATCCGGCACGGCCGAAGCCAGCCTGGAATCTGCCGCCGCGCCCGCCGAAAGAAACCTCGATCAACTGCTCTTGGAGGCGCAGGCCCGCATCGAGGAACAGCGCGAAACACTGCTGCGCGCCCTGGCCGACGCGGAGAACGCGCGGAAACGCGCCCAGCTGGAGGTCTTGAACGCGCACAAGTTCGGGATCGAAAAGTTCGCCGAGACGCTGCTTCCGGTAGTCGACAGCCTCGAGGCGGCGTTAGAGACTGAAAACGCGACCGCCGACACGCTCAAGAGCGGCGCAGAACTCACGCTAAAGCAACTCCGGGCTGCGCTCGAGAAAGCGAGCATCAACGAACTCGCACCCGGCCCCGGGGCGCGCTTTGATCCCAACTGGCACGAAGCCATGGCGGCCGTAGAGGCCGACGCCGAACCGAACACCATCGTCTCAGTTCTGCAAAAAGGCTGGCGCCTGCACGACCGGGTCCTGCGCCCGGTGCTGGTGACCGTGGCCAAGGCCGCAGCGAACGCTCCAAACGTCCCGAACGCCCCGGCCAACGACGCTTGAAACCGGCCCGCGAATCCCCATATCTCTCATTAGCTTAAGACAATCATTGCAGGAGCCGACATGGCAAAGATCATTGGCATCGACCTCGGTACCACGAACTCATGCGTCGCCATCATGGAGGGCGGCAAGCCCAAGGTGATCGAGAATTCCGAAGGCGCGCGCACCACGCCGTCGATCGTCGCCTACACCGAAGAGGGCGAAGTCCTGGTGGGCGCCTCCGCCAAGCGTCAGGCGGTCACCAATCCGCACAACACGCTGTACGCGATCAAGCGCCTGATCGGCCGCCGATTCGAGGAAAAGGAAGTACAGAAGGACATCGCCATGATGCCCTTCAAGATCGTCAAGGCCGACAACAACGACGCCTGGGTCGAGGTGCGCGACAAGAAGATGGCGCCGCCGCAAGTCTCGGCCGACGTGCTGCGCAAGATGAAGAAAACCGCCGAGGACTACCTCGGCGAGGACGTCAGCGAAGCGGTCATTACCGTGCCGGCCTACTTCAACGACGCGCAGCGCCAGGCAACCAAGGACGCCGGTCGCATCGCGGGACTGGACGTCAAGCGCATCATCAATGAGCCGACGGCGGCTGCGCTCGCGTTCGGCCTCGACAAACAGGATAAGGGCGACCGCAAGATCGCCGTATTCGATCTGGGTGGCGGTACCTTCGACATTTCGATCATCGAGATTGCCGACGTCGAAGGCGAGATGCAGTTCGAAGTGCTGTCGACCAACGGCGATACCTTCCTTGGCGGCGAGGACTTCGATCATCGCTTGATCGACTACATCGTCACCGAGTTTAAAAAGGATCAAGGCGTCGATCTGTCGAAGGACGTGCTCGCGCTGCAACGGCTCAAGGATGCCGCCGAAAAGGCGAAGATCGAGCTGTCGTCGTCGCAACAAACCGAAATCAACCTGCCCTACGTTACTGCCGACGCGAGCGGGCCGAAGCACCTGACGATGAAACTCACCCGGGCGAAGTTCGAATCACTCGTCGACGATCTGATCGAGCGCACGATCGAGCCGTGCCGGATCGCGATCAAGGACGCCGGCGTGAAGGTGTCCGACATCCAGCACATCCTCCTGGTGGGCGGGATGACGCGGATGCCGAAAGTTCAAGACAAGGTGCGCGACTTCTTTGGTAAGGAACCGAGAAAGGACGTCAATCCCGACGAGGCGGTGGCGGTCGGCGCAGGCATCCAGGCCGGCGTGCTGAAGGGCGACGTCAAGGACGTGCTGCTGCTCGACGTCACGCCCCTGTCGCTGGGCATCGAGACGCTGGGCGGCGTGATGACCAAGCTCATCACCAAGAACACCACGGTCCCGACCAAGGCCAACCAGGTCTTCTCGACCGCGGACGACAACCAGACCGCGGTGACGATTCACGTTCTGCAAGGTGAGCGCGAGATGGCGAGCGGCAACAAGAGCCTCGGCCAGTTCAACCTGACCGATATCGCACCGGCGCCGCGCGGCATGCCGCAGGTCGACGTCACGTTCGACATCGACGCCAACGGCATTCTGCACGTCTCGGCCAAGGACAAGGCGACGGGCAAGGAGGCGAAGATCAAGATCCAGGCCAGCTCGGGTCTGACTGAGGACGAGGTCCAGCGCATGGTGAAGGATGCCGAGCTGCACGCCGAGGACGACCGCGTCGCACATGAACTCGTAAACGCACGCAACCAGTGCGAAGCGCTGGTGCACTCGGTTCGCAAATCGCTCAAGGACTACGGCGACAAGCTCGAGTCCGGCGAGAAGGACAGCATCGAGGCCGCAATCAAGGACGCCGAGGAAGCGCTCAAGTCCGATAGCAAGGAAACGATCGACGCCCGCGCCCAGACGCTTGCGCAGGCGGCGCAGAAGCTCGGTGAAAAAATGTATGCTGACGCGCAGGCGCAGGGACAGCCGGGCGCTGAGTCGGATGGAGCGGATGCAGCGCAGGCGGATTCGGCGAAGAAGGACGACGACAACGTCGTTGATGCCGAATTCACCGAGGTGAAGGACAAGAAGACCGGTTAATGGCCGGCGCACGAAGCGGCGTGCCGCGATCAGTGCGCCAAGAACTGCGCTAAAAGGCCGGATCCGAGCGCCTTACACCGTTCGGACCCGGCCGTTTTACGTCAAGCAAGAGCGAGCGAATGGCGAAACGCGACTACTACGAAGTACTCGGCGTGAATCGGGATGCCGCGGAAGACGACCTCAAGAAGGCATACCGCAAGCTCGCGATGAAGTGGCATCCGGACCGCAATCCTGACAACCCGAAAGCCGAGGAACACTTCAAGGAAGCCAAGCAAGCCTACGAAATCCTAAGTGACGCGCAGAAGCGCGCCGCCTACGACCAGTTCGGCCACGCCGGCATCGACCCGCATGCGGGCATGGGCGCAGGAGGTCCCGGTGCAGGGGGGTTCGGCGACATCTTCAGCGACATCTTCGGCGAGATCTTCGGCGCCGGCCGGGGCGGTCGGTCGAACGTCTTTCGCGGTGCCGACCTGCGCTACAACCTCGAGATCACCCTAGAACAGGCGGCGCGCGGCTTCGAGACGAAGATTCGCATCCCCACCCTGTCGAACTGCGAAACCTGCGGCGGCAGCGGCGCACGCGCGGGAACGCAGCCGCAGACCTGCCCCACCTGCGGCGGCGCGGGGCAGGTCCGGATTTCGCAAGGCCCGTTCTCGATCGCGCAGACCTGTCCACGTTGCCATGGCGGCGGAAAAGTAATCCAGAATCCCTGCGCCGAATGCGGCGGAACGGGACGCGTCAAGCAGCAGAAAACGCTGTCGGTGCGGATTCCGGCGGGCGTCGATGAGGGCGACCGCGTGCGCCTGAGCGGAGAAGGTGAACCGGGATCGAACGGCGGCCCGTCGGGCGACCTCTATGTTCAGGTCCACATCAAGCCGCACCCCGTGTTCCAGCGCGACAATAATGATCTGCACTGCGAGATGCCGGTCTCGTTCGCCATCGCCGCCCTGGGGGGAGACATCGAGATTCCAACGCTCGACAGCTCGGCGCACATTCGAATACCGCCGGAGACGCAGTCCGGCAAGACCTTTCGCCTGCGCGCCAAAGGCATCAAAGGCGTGCGCAGCCAGACGCATGGCGACCTCTACTGCCACGTCGTGGTCGAGACGCCGGTGAAGTTGACCGAGCGTCAGAAGGCATTGCTGCAGGAATTCGACGAAATCTCGCAAACCGACACGGCGCGGCACAGCCCCAGAACCAAATCCTGGTTCGAGAAGGTCAAGGAATTCTTCGAAAGCTAGCGGAGTAGACGGGCGGACGGGTCGGCGGCGCCTAGGCGCGGCGCCAGGTCGTCCCCGCGGGCGCGTCCTCGAGTACCACCCCGCCGGCCTCGAGTTCGCCCCGGATCGCATCCGCGCGTGCAAAGTCCCGCGCCTTGCGCGCGGCCGTGCGCTCTGCGATCAGCGCTTCGATCGCATCGGCTGCCAAGGCGCGGCCCGCCGCCTCGCCCTGGAGGAAGGCGCGCGGTTCACGCTGCAGCAGCCCGAGCACACCCCCCAAGGCCCGCAATTGCGGCCCGAGCGCGGCCTGCCCGCGATTGACGTCGTTTGCGAGATCGAACAGCACCGCCATGGCCTCCGGCGTACCGAAGTCGTTGTCCATGGCGATCCTGAATCGCCGGGCCTGCGGTGCGTCCCAGTCGATCGCAGTCGAGCCCTTCGGCGCGTCCTTGAGCGCGGTGTACAAGCGCGTCAGCGCCTGCCTGGCATCCTGCATCGCGGCATCCGAATAGTTCAGCGGGCTGCGGTAGTGCGCACGGAGGATGAAAAACCGAACGACTTCTGGATCGATCCGCTGCAGAATGTCGCGCACGGTGAAGAAATTGCCGAGCGATTTCGACATTTTCTCTTCATCAACGCGGACGAAGCCGTTGTGCATCCAGACGTTCACAAACGGCGTGCCGTTGGCGCCCTCCGACTGCGCGATCTCGTTCTCATGGTGAGGGAACTGAAGGTCCTGGCCACCGCCGTGAATATCAAAGTGCGTCCCGAGCAGCGCGCAGCCCATCGCCGAGCATTCGATGTGCCAGCCGGGGCGCCCGTCGCCCCATGGAGATGGCCAGGCCGGCTCGCCGGCCTTGGCGTGTTTCCACAGCACGAAATCGAGCGGATCGTGCTTGGCGGCACCGACATCCACGCGCTCGCCGGCACGCAGCGCATCGAGCGACTTGCCCGACAGCCGCCCGTAGCCCGGAAAACGGCGCACCGCAAAATTCACGTCGTCGTCCGCGGCGCGGTAGGCGAGACCGTTGCGCTCCAAGCGCGCGATCATGTCGACCATCTGCGGAACGAATTCGGTCGCGCGCGGCTCGTGGTCCGGGCGCTCGACGCCGAGCGCAGCCGCATCCTCGTTCATAGCGTCAATGAAGCGCGCGGTCAGCGCCTCGATCGGCTCGCCGTTTTCCTGCGCCCGACGGATGATCTTGTCGTCGATATCGGTGATGTTCCGCACGTAGGTCACGCGATAGCCGCTTGCGCGCAGCCAGCGACGCACCATGTCGAATACGACGAGCATCCGGGCATGACCGAGGTGACAGTAGTCGTACACCGTCATCCCGCACACGTACATGCGCGCCTCGCCGGGACGCGTCGGGACGAACACGGTCTGTGCCCGGGCGAGCGTGTTGTAGATTGTCAGCATGCGCGTGGACTGCGGTCGGTGCGCGGCAGGCGGCGCTGGAATTCGGCCGCGCGGAGGTCGATCACAGGCTTCGACGGATGCTTCCGCATTGCAGCAAGTCTAGCCGAAGTTGAGTGGCAGGACGCCGTAATCTAGAATTCGCCAGGGGCGGAGGATCTTGAAAACTAATAAACAATGGTTTCGGTAGCGGCGCTGCCGCACGCCGTGCGGACAGGCGTTGCAGCGCTGCTGTGCGCATTGTCGCTGGCCGCGCCGTCGACACGCGCGTCCGGTTTGGATCGCGCGAACGCCTACGACACCCTCGGCGACGTCTATTCGACGCGCACATTGCCAGGGCGGCAAACGGCCGGCCCGACGCTGCTCGCCGCGGCATCGACCGCAGCACCCGCGACCGAGTCGGCCCTGAACGCGGCGATTCAGGCGACCGTCACCGCATGGGCGCAGGCTTGGTCGGCGAAAGATATTGATCGCTATCTCGCCTTTTACGCACCCGCGTTCAAGCCGCCGCACGGACAAACGCGTGCGGCGTGGGAGAAGCTCCGCCGGGCGCGGATCGCAGGACCGCGCGTCATTGAGGTATTGGTCAGCGACGTCGAGGTACAGCGCCACGACGACGCCCGGGCAGCGGCAACGTTTCGTCAACGCTACCGCTCGGACCGGTTCCAGGACAGTGTGCGCAAGACGCTCGAACTCGTCCGGGACGGAGAGCACTGGCGGATCGTCGAAGAACGGGTCGTTTCGGGTGCGGCAGCAGCCGGCGCAGCAGCTGGCCCCGCCGACGGCGCAGATCGCCACGTTTCTGCCAGCCTCGGCAAGCTACATGTTCTTTCTGCCCTCGGTCAGCCCTTGCGCGCTGAAGTCGAGCTCGGCGCGTCGCAAGGTGGTGAGCAAGAGGTTCTGAACGTTCGCCTCGCATCGTCCAAAGCCTTCCAGAAGGCCGGCATCGAATTCGACCCTGTGCTGATCGGCGCCAACACGACAATTCAGCAGCGTGACGGCAAGCCGATCGTTGCGGTGACGACGCGTCGTCCGGTGAACGAGCCGTTTCTCCAGTTGCTGATCGAGTTGGAGTGGAAATCCGGGCGCCTGATGCGTAAGTACACGGTCCTGCTCGACCCGCCAACCTATATCCCGCCGCCGCCCTCGGACGCGGTGATGGGGTCGACCACGTCGGCGGCGGCGCCCGCGCCAACGCCAGCGGCGGCGGCAGAGCCGGCAACGCCAAGCGCCGAGCCCACGCCGACGACGTCGGAGGTCGAATACAAAGTCGTCAAGGGCGACACGCTGGCCAAGATTGCACGTAAGCACATGCATGCCGACGTGTCGATGAACCAGATGT
>Ga0255040_10000273_pt1 | contig 12968 bp, 8 predicted proteins | sample BC1_12_2_MG_FD_181711 | JGI IMG/M metagenome (GOLD analysis project Ga0255040, IMG submission 181711) | Seawater microbial communities from Strait of Georgia, British Columbia, Canada - BC1_12_2 | ecosystem: Environmental > Aquatic > Marine > Strait | place: Canada: British Columbia | collected... | reverse complement strand
GGGATACTCGCTACGTTCAGTCGCCGTGGCGGCATAGTAAGAACCCGTGTGTTCCTGTCGCTGGTCAATCGCTTTCATCTTGTTGTCTCGAAGGTAAGTATATCTCTTTATTTAAACCAATCGATCGGTATACTATAAAGATGCGCTTGGGATTCTAAATAGGTAGTACCCGCAACAGAGGACCGGGACCATGCCGAAGATCGTTGATCATGATGTCCAGCGAGAGAAGTTTGCCGAGGCGGCTATGAGCCTGATAGCTCAGCACGGCCTGGAGGGCGTGACTATGAGAGCGGTCGCGGCTGAAGCTGGCCTGTCATACGGATCGTTGTTTCACTATTTCAGCGCCAAGGACGAGCTGTTGATACACGCGGTGCGTCATTCAACCGCGCTACAGTCCAAGAGGATCGATACCTTCACGAGCAAGTATTCGGGGCTTAAGGCGCTTGAGCATCTATTGTGCGATGACGCCATCATTACAGAGTCGACCAGGGATGATTGGATAGTCTGGCTGACGCTCTTGTACAAAGCCGCACTGCAGCCATCTTTCGCCACCGCATATGCCGAGATGATTGATGGCTGGCAGGGCATCATTGCACGACTCCTTGCGGACGCTAAAAAGGCCGGTGAAATCCGCCCGGAACTGGACATTGAATTCGAGGCAACGGCAATCTGGGCGTACTCAGCCGGTGTCGGCCAACTGGGATTGCTGCACCCGAACCTGCTCCCGGTCCAGGCGCAAAAGCGATTGATCTCTGCCTATCTCGATAAGCTGCGACCAGTTTCCGGCTTACTTTGATGCTCAATGGTGCCAGTGTAAGTATCCACTGCAGTTACTGTACCGGAATCGATTTGGGGCCGCCTCGCCCGTAGTACACTGACTGGCCGAAATACAGAGCCCCGGTTGACTGTGGACGAACTGGACGTAGACCGCATTCGCGCTTATGCCGTTACGCCCCCGCTGATGCCAGCGGCGCGTTACACGGGTCGCGAACAGCCGACGAAAAGAAACATGGAGATCCTGCGACTCACACTGGTGAATGGCATCGACGCGGTTGCCACTTGCGATACTATGTCAGGAGGTACGGAAGCGGGCGGCGTTGTCCACGGCATTCGTGACGTCGCAAGTCGGGTCCTTGGGCAGAGCATTTTGCATCGCACATCACTGACGAAGTCGTTGTTGGCAGATGCTGGCGAGGGACCGTGGGAAGGGATCTCGGTTGTCGATTGCGCGATGTGGGATGCCTATGCACAAAGTGTTGGCAAACCGCTATGGAAAGTACTCGGAGGATACCAGCAACGCATCGAAGCTTATGCCAGCACGGTCGCCTATCTGACGGTAGAAGAGTACCTTGAGGACGTGCAGCGCCAGGCAGCACTTGGGTATCGCGCCATCAAATTGCATATGAAAACGGATCCGGATTTCGACCTTGAAATGGTGCAAGCGGTGGCAACGGCCCATCGCGGCAGCAAACTGCAGTTCATGGTTGATCTTGAGGAATGTTACACATTTGATGAGGCTGTTAAATTAGGTGAAGCACTCGACAAGCTGCCGTTTGACTGGATGGAGGCACCGCTACCGGACCACGACCTTGATGCGTACGTGGAGCTCAACAAAGCTATTTCGATCGACGTGTTGCCAGCCGGAAATACGCTGGTTGGTCTAATGAACTGGACAGAGGGATTACAGCGCCAGGCGTGGTCCAGACTTCGCTGTGATGTGACAAACGGGGGCGGAATAAGCACGGTCCTCGAAGCAATGAAACTGGCACGATCGATGAACGTGCCAGTTGAACTACAGTCATTCGGCTTCCAACCGACACAGCATGCCAATCTGCACGTCATGCTCGGTCTAAAGGGGTGCACCTGGTTCGAGCATCCGGCGCCCCAGGAACCCTACGACTATGCGACTCGTAATCCATTGATGCTGGATTCTGAGGGCTGTGTTGGTGCCGCTGACGGGCCCGGGTTGGGTCTCGACGTCGATTGGGAACAAATCGCGGCAGATGCCTTCGCGACATTCGATAGTATGGCCTGAATTACAAGGTACACATTGAGCCGATGAGTAAGATAAGCAGAAGAGACTTTGTTAACGGTACATTGATGGCGGCGGGGAGTTCCATGCTGCCGCTCGAAGCATCAGGGCAGGCCACCATGGCCGCACTGGATCCGTCGTACTACCCGCCAGCGCGTACCGGACTCAGGGGGAGCCACCCCGGATCAATCGATGCCGCTCACAGCCGCGCACTCACGGGGCGCTCGGATTGGGGTCCAACTACCAAACTGGCCGAGACTTACGACCTCGTTGTTGTCGGTGGTGGTCTCAGTGGGCTGTCGGCAGCTTACTTCTATCAGCAAGAGCACGGTAGAGACAAGAAGGTGCTCATATTGGACAACCATGACGATTTTGGCGGCCATGCCAAAAGGAATGAACATACGATTGATGGCCACCTTGTATTGGGCGAAGGTGGTTCAGAGTCTCTTGAATATCCGCATGAATTTCGAGAAGTCGTACGCAATCTTATGAAAGATCTGGGCGTTGACATGGATCGATTCAAGACGGCGTATGACGTTGATTTCTATAAAAGGCATGGCTTGAGTGCCGTTACATATTTCAACAAGCAGACATTTGGGCAGGACAAGGTAGTGAAGCACCCCTTTTGTGACTATCCGGGGTATGTGGAAGGACTTATGCGGCCGACGCTATCGTACGAAGAGGCGGTACAGCAAACCCCGCTGAGCGAGAAAGGCAAAGAACAATTGCTGCGAGTCTTAAAGGGCGGTCAGCATGTCCTGAAGCTGCCCAAAGAGGAATTGCGAGAATACATTCGTACTCATTCCTACTTCGATTATCTGGAAAACACCCTGGGGGTTGATGACCCCGGCGTATTGAAAATGGCCAGGCGCACCAACATGGATTATGGGGGTGGTGGAACAGACATGATGAGTATACGCCAGGCCCTATCGAGTGGGTCTATGGGTTCGGATCCATACGATGCATGGAAAGATGCATTGGCGGAAGGGGCCTACCAGGAATACGTCAATAAAGGTGGCGATACTTACGATGTAAGATACCCCTTCATTGAGCACTTTCCCGATGGCAATGCGACCCTTGCACGTTCGTTGGTGAAGAAATTGGTTCCTGATGTGGGGCCGGGTGAGACCGCCGAAGAGATCGTCTTATCCAAATTCAATTATGCGGAGCTGGACAAATCCAGCAACAGTGCTCGAGTTCGGCTGAACAGCACCGTAGTGAACGTAAAACACGGCGGCGACCCCAATAGGTCGAGTGACGTACTTGTCAATTACATCAATGACGGCAAGTCGTATCAGGTAAGAGGCGAAGGCGTCGTGATGGCCTGTTACAGCATGATGAATCCTCACATCATCCCGGATCTTCCCAAAGAGCAAGACGCGGCATTGAGAAGTTTGTCGAAGGTTCCCTTGCAATACACAACCGTGGGGGTAACGAACTGGCGGGGAATGAAAGAGATGGGAATCGGGATGGCCATGTGCCCAGGCAACATACATCAGGTGGTGGGGATGGATTACCCGGTCAGTATGGGGGGTTATGAGTTTACCAAAACCCCTAATGACCCGTGCATTCTTCACATGAGAAGCGCCCCGGTTGGAGCAACGATTGGCGCACCACGCGTTGAACAGTATCGTGAAGCAAGACACAAAATGTTAGGGCTACAATTCAACGATTACGAAGAAGAAATCAGAGAACACCTGGGCGGCATGCTGCCGAAGGAATTGTTTAATTTTGATAAAGATGTGAAGAGTATTTCCATCAATCGCTGGGGCCATGCTTACGCTCATGGCAACCCAGGGCCCGTTGGACGACAACCCTTTGGTCGAATTACGATTGCTAACAGCGACTCCGTCGGTGGTTCGAGTATGCAGGCCGCAGTCGGGCAGGCATGGAGGGCGGTAAAAGAGTTAGGGTGATCAGAAATTCACGACTAATTCCTTTGGCCCCGGTGGATTGGGGTGACGGAGACATAAGAGACGTCACTCTCCTGGAAATCACGACCCCGGACGGCGTAACAGGCCTTGGCTCTGCTTATACAGGCGTCAGGCAGCTACGCGATGCCCTGGCACTTCACGAACGAGACCCGGCAACCCTTCACAACGCTGATGCCGAGATGACGATTCCGATGAGTGCCATCGATATTGCACTTTGGGATATCAGAGGAAAAGAAGAAAACCTGCCGGTTAGCGAACTTCTTGGTGGCAGGAAGCATGATCGTGTTCTTGCTTATGCGACGGTGGATCTGCCCATGACGTCTGCCAGTGCGGGCGACGCCTTCGATAAAACACTATGCTCTGCCCTCGATCAGGGCTTCAGGGCCATTAAGCTAAGCATCGAAAACTTTGGCCACCACGACGACAGCAAGTCCGACAAAGAATGGGAAGCTTGCGAAGCCAGGCTCTTGAGGTTCGCGAGAAAGATCGTTGGGCAGGAAGTCCGGTTGATGCTGGATGTTTATGGCTCAGACCCAAAATGGACGGGAGACTTTGACTGGACGCTTAAGACAACCAGGGTTCTCGAAGAACAGGATTTCCTCTGGTTCGAAGAACCACTGGCACCAGAGGCCTTTGATGATTTTGTGCGACTGACTCAAGTTGCCGATATGGCCATCGCCGGGGGTGAAAGTTTTATTCTGGTAAAAGACTTTCAGAATTTATCTGACATTAAAGCCGTCAATATTCTGCAGCCGGACTGTACAAGGGTAGGTGGACTGACAAAGATGCAGGCCATTCGAAATGCTGCCAGTCAAAATAAGCTGAGCGTTATTCCACATGGTTGGAATACTGCCGTTGGGCTTGCCGCCGATCTGCAGTTTCAAGCAACTGTGTCTGACGATAAGTACTGCATGGTTGAGGTCTGGCCGCACAGTTCAATTACGGATCTTCTCAAAAACAATCCCTTTTCACTGGACAATGAAGGAAGAATAAGTGTTCCGACCGGAACCGGGCTTGGCGTGGAGTTGAAAGAAGAATTTAGAAACTAAATCAATATTTCTGCTACTTCACGGGCAGCACGAACCCCTGACCAATACGCACCAGTGCAAGTACCGTTAGCACGAGCAGTCGCTTCGCCGGCAAAAAACAATTTGTCGTCGATAGGTAGCGGCAATGACTCACGTTGGTGAAACTGGCCCGGCAAAGCGCAGGCATAAGAGCCCAATGTCCACGGATCTGTGACCCAGGCGGTAACAATGGAACGACCGACGGACTGCCGAATATCATTACCGAATATATCTGCAATGCGATCTACCGCAAACTCAAGGGTAGCCTGTTGGCCCTGTTGCTCCATCCAGATACTAAAACGCCCACCCATAAAGACCGTTACGACATTTGTAGACATGAGGTTTACATCGACGTAAGCTCCCTGCGCGTCGCTGGACCAGGTCTGATAGTACCCGCCAGCCTCAGCGTCAAAAATATCTTTAGTGAAGTGCACCCCGATTTTGTTTTCGGCACCCATGGGTACTCCTTGAAAGGCCTCAATTTTCCAATCGGGTAATCTTGGCTCAAAGTGAATATGTTGTGCCGCCATAACTCCATTGGACACAGTGCTTATGAGACAACGAGCTCGTATTGATCCTTTGGCGGTTTTTACAAGGACATCTTTTCCCGACCAGTCAACACTCTCCACTTTGGTGTTTAATGAAACTTTAACGTCGCCGCCCCATTGCGCAACCAGATTCCCATAGCCGCGCAGGGTATTAAAATTTAGATACTCTTCAACTCCGTAATAAAAATCAGCTGCCGATGCTTCGTCAAGATCTTTAGGTGCTGTTACGGCCATCATATCCATGTACGGTGTTGCGTAGGGGTTTTCGAGATCAATGATTTCACTGATAGCACAGTCATCACCAGCGACAGCAGAGCTCCGAATAGCGTCCTCACAATCTTCGTAAAACGCCTCCCGTGCTTTCATCTCATTATCATTCAGCGGCTTACCGTTATAGATGTAGTGTGAGTCGTAGCGATATTCCTCGATAACAGCGCCCTGATTTTTCGCAAAGTCTATAAAGGGGTTGCTCTCGTCAATACGCATTTTGGCATCAGGTCCAGCGACCAGGTAAGCACAACCCAAATCAAACCAGACATCAGGGGCGATTTCTTCACTGTAAGCGCGACCTCCAATACGATGAGAGGCTTCGACTACAATAAATGAGATTCCCTGTCTGCCAAGTTCTTTTGCGGCGGATAAACCCGCTGCGCCAGCACCAATAATAATGACATCTGCTTGCGTAGACATGATTCCTACCTTGACCAATAAGAAAAAGAACGCGAAATAAATGAGCTCGATTATGACTCGAAGGAGCTGTTCAACGCTACGCACCATCATGCAATTAGAGTCTTGTTCATCCTGACCTGAGGAGTTGAGATGAATCAGGGACCACTTTCCTTGGGCAGACTCGGGGCATTCGTCTGTCTTGATACGCTCTCGGAATCGACCCGCTCCTGCGCCCCACAGCCTCAGGCGCGCTCCCAGTAGCGTGTATTGAACAAAATGCCCCGAAAAATAGGGTAGAATTCCCTATTCGATGCGCCCATGTCATAGTGATCTAGAAAAAGCAGGCCTATTTCGCTACTTTAAGTCAAAGAACGCCCGACAGAGGAGATCAACAGGTCAAAATAGGGCAGATTGGTCGTATACTGAGCAATCGACAAGCGGGATAACGACTGAATCCACAAAGCGTGCCCATAGAGGTGCCTACGTTGATTTTGAGGGTCGCGTCGAAAGAACAACAACACTAAGCCGGAAAAATACGGGGCGCTCGTTTCTTCAGCATTACGGCGGGTGTTCCCAAAAAAAAGAACCGGCGAAACGGCGAGAGGCGGGTAAGTGATCTTCAAAGAGGCACTACAAACATTCTTGAGCGGCGACATAGAACTCGCGCAACTCAAGACTGTGCTGGGCAACGAATTGCGCCAGGAACCGGCAATTGGCGATACCTACCTGGAGGTCATCCAGGACACTCATTTCAAGGGTTTGTTGCCGGACGATACTTTCAGCGAGTTACGCACCGTGATCGCTCGTACCGGTACCGGTACCGTGCTATTCGCCCCGCCGGTGTCGGCGGCCAATGAAACGCCGCAGACCGGCGACGTGCAGACCGGCGACGCGCCGGTCGGCATTGGCAGCAAGATCGGCGATCAATACGTGCTCATGCAGGAACTCGGGCGCGGTGGCATGGGTGTTGTCTACAAGGCACTCGACATCAAAGCGAAAGCCGCAAACGATCGTAATCCTTATGTTGCGATTAAGTTGTTGTCGGAAGAGTTCAAGAATCATCCGGATTCGCTTATCGCCCTGCAACGCGAAGCGAAAAAATCCCAGATGCTCGCGCACCCGAATATAGTCAATGTATTCGTATTCAGCTTCGACGCGCAGGTCGCCTGGATTGTAATGGAGTTCCTCGACGGCAAACCGTTGACTGACCTCGGTGACGAACCACTCTCGCAAGAAGACGCACTTTCCTATATCAAGCAAATGTGCAGCGCGTTGCAACATGCGCACAACATCAAGCCGCAGCCAGTTGTGCACTACGATCTGAAACCTGCAAATGCGTTCCTGACCCGCAACGGTGTAGTCAAGTTGCTCGATTTTGGTATCGCTCGTGTCGCTCCAACGGGGAAAGAAGATGACGAAAGCGACAAGACTCTGTTCAATCCGGCGTCACTTGGGGCGCTGACGCCGTCGTATGCCAGTTACGAGATGATCCGTGGTGTTGATCCCGATCCGCGTGACGATATCTATTCGCTGGCCTGCGTTGCCTACGAACTCCTGACGGGACAGCATCCTTTCGAGCGAACCTCGGCCGTCAACGCACAAGCGAAGCGGCTTAAAGTCAAACCCGTGAAGGGCCTTACGCGTGGCCAGAACAAAGCATTGCGCGACGCGCTGGCGTTCGAGCGAGAGGATCGTACCGCGTCGGTCGAGGACTTCGTACGCGAGTTGCTGCCAGAGGCAGCGCAAGGAAGTCGCAAGACATTGTGGGGCGGCCTGGTGGCGTCACTGTTGCTGATTGCGGCCAGCTCAGTCATCTGGCTGCCGGCAGCGCTTGATGACTGGCGCGTGTATAACTTCGGTCAGAACCTCTCGTCGATGAGTGACCCCGAATTGACGGTGGCGCTACAAGACATCCAATCGCTGTCCAGTGCCGATGCAGCTGAAATTCTTCAGGGCGAGGCCAACGTCGCGCGCGTCATCGAATTCTACGAAGCGCAGACTGCGGAGCTATTCAATCCACAGCGCGGCACATACGACTATTCCGCAGCAGAAATGAAACTGCGCGAATTACAGGAGTTGTTACCGGGCTCGGCCGCCGCAGAACAGGCCGCAGTCACCCTGGAACGTTCGAAAGCAGACGAACTGGCGCGCCTGTACGGCGTACACGATATTGCCATTGAGCAGCAGCAGCTAATCTCGGAAGACGGCGCCGAAAACCTTGAGTCTGTACTCGACGCGATTCGACAGCTCGACTCGCGCGACTTGAAGCTGGGCGACAGCAACATCGCCGAGCAGTTCAAATCGGGTATCGAAGCAGCCATTCGACGCCAGGACTATGACCGTGCAGAGCGCGTCGCCGGGGTTGGTACAGGGTTTGTCGAGGGAGTCCGGGCGCGGTCAGAGTTGGAGTCGGCGGCTTCCTTGATCGCGAGGGCGCGGCTGGGGGAGATCGTGACCTTGCAAGGCGACTACGAATCGCTGGACACCTTTAATGCGGCGATCAGCGCCGGTGACCTTGACAGCGCCGGGCAGATATTCGGTGAATTCGAATCGTCCGGCGTGCCCGGGCAGGTGCAAAGCGAAGCCGCCGATCGATTGGCCAGCGAGTATCACGCAGAAGCGCAGCGACAAATCGCCGGCAACCCGAATCGCGCAGAAGCGCTCGTCGCATTGGGGCTTGCCCTGAACCCGACCGAAGATGTCGCCGCACAACTGGTTGAAATGAGTGCCCTGATCAGGGGTGGGCAGGCTGAACAAGATGAAGCTGAGATCGCGCGACTACGCAGAGTCCTCGGGAATCGCCTGTCGGTGAGCGTGCTCACGCTGGACGATGTGGGTTGGTCCGCTGATACGTTGATGCGCCTGGCTCGCCTGCGAGTCGATACGAGCACAGACCGTCAACAGGTAATCAATCGTGTCGTTCTGGCGGGCAACCAGTTGATTGCGGCGGGGTCAAAGGCCGAGGCCTACAACCTTGCGAGCAAAGCGAGCGCGTCTTTCGGTGATGCGATGGAGATCCGTGACCTGTTTGATCGCGTCAATAAAATGGGTGGCGGCCAGGCAACGCCACAACTCGACGTCAGGGGACCGGCGCCCGTTATCAGCGCGCAGGTGGACGAACTCGGTAAATTGTTAAGCGCTGACGATCTGACCGATCCCCGCATCAAGGGGTTTATTGGCCCGCGTTTGCGCATGATCCGACGAGAAGGCGGCAACGTCGAAACGGCGCTGGTCAGGGTCATCGACGCCGCGATGGGGCGTGCGGCGATATTCGAAGCGAGCGGGCAGAGTGCCACCGCCGCCGCGCATCGCAAGCTCGCCGAGACCTACAGAGCGCAGTTGGCGCCGTCGACCGACAGCCCCGAGGTGGCCAGGCAGAAATTCGACTCCGCCATTGCTGCCGGCGACATGGATACCGCTCGCCGCCATTTCATGGACCTCAAGGGCATTTTGCCTGCGACGGATGTGTTCCTGATGCAGGATGGTAGCGAAATTCTGATTGCCCGGTACATCGAGCTGGCTCAGGCCCGATCGTTGGAGGATGACTTCGACGCCGCAGACGAATTGTTGATCCGAGCGCTTGAGATCGCGCCTTCTGACGCGAGGATTGAGGCCAGGCAGCTCCGCATCCTGGGCTTGCGCCAGAATGCCGGCCAATAAGCGGCGGCGCCCAATTGTGCGTAGTCTGCTCAAGGTACTATTATGCTTACGTAATACGCGATATCCGGCGGCCAGGATCGACCGGAGCCGCAGGACGGCGGGTATCACATTGAATAGGAGTATTTCAGGCATGAGAACGAGTCGAAAAAGTCTCGCACTACTGATCTGCCTGCTGGCGGCCATGCCGATCGAGCATGTCGCCGCACAGTCCGAACGAGATCAGGCCTTGTTCGCGGGTGCGAAGGCAGCAAGGGACAAGGCGCTCGAGGCGAAAGCCGACGTGCTGTCGCCTGTCAGCTTCCCGAAAGCGGAAGGAAACTACGTACGTGCGGTGAAGTCGTCGGAACGCGGCACGCAGCCGAACCGGTTTACCAAACAACTCAATAAGGCGGAAGTGCAATACCAGGAGGCGTTGCAAAATGCCAACGTCGCACAAGTTGCGCTGGCTGACGTATTGGAGAGCCGCGCGGCAGCCGCGAAGGTCGACGCTCGGAGTCGAGCCAGGGATTTATGGGCCGGTGGTGAGCGATACCTTGGCATGGCGGCGAAACTGTTCGAGCAGGGTCGTCGCGGCGGCGGCACGAAAGAGGCCGGCATCGCCAATACGAATTATCGCCAGGCGGAGCTCGTCTCGATCAAGGCGGCACTCCTGACGGAGGCACGAAACCAGATTGCGCGGGCCCGGAAAAACAGGGATGAACGTTACGCATCGTTGACTCTGGCCAAAGCCGAATCATTACTGACACAGGCGGACAGACGAATTGACCAGGATCGCTATAGCACCGAGGAAGCGGAACGGCTCGCTTACGAGGCCAGTTACGAAGCCAGGCACGCGATGGATATTTCCAAGAACGTACGTTTGCTTAAGGACGGAACGCGTAACGAAGAACAGTTGATCCTGCATTGGGAAGAACCCCTGAAGCGTCTGTCCGGTTTGCTGCAAATAGAGCCGCGATTTGATGACGGTTACGAGAAGTTGACGAGCACGTTGGAGGAACAGATCACAGGCCTGCAGCAGGCAGGTGAGCAACTGAAGGTTGGTCAAAAAGAGCAAAGTGAGATCATCACGGGCCAGCAGAAGGAACTCGTGAGCCTGCGGCGGGAGCTCGCGAACATGAAATTGGAATTAGCGCAAATGGACGAGCTGTTAGTGACGATGATCCCTGGCAGCGGCACAAGCGGAGCCAATACCACCGGGGGGGCGTCGGAGAGCAGGTCGAATCCGGTCTCGATCAACAACTTGTTCTCCCGCGACGAGGCCGTCGTGCTGCAAGAGAACAATCGCACAATCATACGCCTGGTTGGACTCGAGTTTCCGACTGGGTCCTCAGCGCTGCCGAAAAACAATTCGGCGGTACGAAAACTTCGGGATGGGCTGAACTTCTTTCCAAACAGCTATATTACGATAGAAGGTCACACGGACTCACAAGGCGCGACCGACCAGAATCGGCGTTTGTCGCAGTCACGCGCCGAGGCGCTACGGACCTACGTTGTTAACAACATTGGAATACCAGAATCTCGCGTCACGGCAATCGGAAAGGGCGAGTCGCAACCCATTGCCAGCAACGAAACCATGGCTGGCCGAACAGCGAACAGGCGCATCGATGTTGTCATATTGCCGAATTAGGGTTGGAAATCCATAGGGTTTGCTATTGATGTTCGACCAGTCTGCCGATTCCACCCAGGAGAGCAACGTCATACTATTTGCTGACGTGGTCGACAGTACCCGCCTGTATGAAACTATCGGCAATGTAGAAGCCAAACAAATCGTTGAGCAGACGCTTTCCCAATTATCTGAAATTGCCAGGAAATACGACGGTGAAATTGTCAAGTACATAGGCGATGAAGTGTTATGCCGATTTAACGACCCTGACAAAGCCTGCAATGCGGCCGTGGAAATGCAAAAGGCGACGATCAGCAACGATCCGGCGAAGAAGATACTCAAGATCAAAGTGGGTATGGACTACGGCCCCGTCATCGTGGATGGGAGCGATGTGTTCGGCGACACGGTCAATGTCGCGGCGCGTATGGCAAGCATTGCCACTACCGGTCAAATAATAATTACTCAGATCATGCAGGATCGCCTGAGTCCTCTGAACCAGGAGAAGGGCCAGATTATCGATCGTGTCCCGGTTCGTGGGAAGGCCGCACCAATCGATTTGATCAGCGTTGTCTGGGAATCCAGGGATGATGTCACCAAGTTTGCTGGCAAGGGTTTTACGACTGCCAATGCCGTGCCCGAGACTATGACCTTATCCGTTGGTAGCGACAATCTGACAATTGGCTCGAAAGACTCATTCGTGATTGGGCGAGGCGCAAATTGCGATCTCGCAGTGACGAAAGCGACCCTGGCATCGAGGGTGCACGCAAAGATTGTTTTCAAGCGCGGCAAGTTTGTGCTTATCGATCAAAGCACTAACGGCACTTATGTCAAAACAGGAAGTGACGATATGCTGTACCTTCGAAGAGAAGAGCTGCAACTATGGGGGCATGGTGTAATCTCTCTGGGGTCGGAGTTTGAAGGTGAGGAGGACCAGCTCATCTACTACAGCACCTGAACTGGTCGAAACAGGCAAATGTGTGATAATGGACGGCTAAAGAGCGCAGGCAATACTCTTTGGCTTCAGCGATGGACGCAATAAAACAAAAATTGAGGGGAAGCATTGTGGAAGATAACAGCAGGATCAATGTGCTAAGGACACTGATTCCTTTCCACCTTCTACCCGAAGAGCAACTCCAGACGCTTGAAGAGAAAGGCAGGTTTTTGCGGGTCGCAGGAAGAACGACTTTGTTCAAGCGGGACAGCCGCGAAGCATTCAGCTACTGGGTGGTTTCAGAAAGTATTGACCTGGTGGCCGAAGACCACAGTGTGGTGACAGTTAAGGCCGGTACCCAGCGCGCGAAATTGGCACTCGATAACACGACGCCCCATATGCGCTCGGCGGTCGCGGCCAAAGATGCGGTGGTTTTCAAAATGTCCAAGCCCGTGGCAGACCTGATGGTTGAGATGGTCAAGGTCGACAACTACCTGGTCAGTGATGTGCAGGATACGCATGAG
>Ga0255040_10000271_pt1 | contig 12971 bp, 14 predicted proteins | sample BC1_12_2_MG_FD_181711 | JGI IMG/M metagenome (GOLD analysis project Ga0255040, IMG submission 181711) | Seawater microbial communities from Strait of Georgia, British Columbia, Canada - BC1_12_2 | ecosystem: Environmental > Aquatic > Marine > Strait | place: Canada: British Columbia | collected... | reverse complement strand
GAAGCTGATGTGGCTGCAGAAGACAGATGGCGTCAAAAGAGCGTGGGAGCCGTCGATCCAGTATTGTGAGGATCTCGTGTTCGCCGGCCATTCGGACTGGACGCTACCCCACAACAAGGCGCTTTCCAGTCTCGTCGACCTGCGCAAGCAGAAACCCGCGATCGACACCGCCTTTTTCCCGGACACGGATTACAAGGCGTATTACTGGTCGCGTACGCCGGAAACGCGAGACGCCTTCAAGAACATGATGTCGGAAACGACCGTCCAGCCCGAGGACCTGAAAATCAACAATGCGCATGAGAACGCGTTCTTTCAGAGCTTCATGCTGGGCGGCAACTGGCGCGGCCCCCGCAGCCTCGAAGGTCTTGCGCGCTGCGTGCGCCATCTGTAGGACCAGCGGCCGCCGCCGAGATCAGGCGTTAGCAGCGGACATCCTGACGAACGATCGCCCATGCTGAGCACGTCGCAACTCGAACGCTACCAACGCGACGGCTACGTCGTTCCTGATTTTCGGCTTCCGGAATCGACGCTGGAGGACATCCGCGCCGACCAGACACGCCTGGTCGAACGCCACCCCGAGTTGCGCCAGTACTGCCCGAACCTGCTCGCCTACGACCTGCGCTTCCTGGAGGTCGCGCGCACGCCCGAGATCGTGGGCATGATCCGCCAGATCCTCGGCGACGACTTCGCGCTATGGAATTCCAGTTTTTTCGCCAAACCGGCGCAGGACGGCCAGCGTACGCCCTGGCACCAGGACGGGCAGTACTGGCCGATCCGTCCGCTCGCGACCTGCACGGTGTGGATCGCGATCGACGACTCGACCGCCGAGAACGGCTGTCTGCGCGTGATCCCGGGGTCGCAGCACGGACAGCGACTGCGTGCGCACGGCAAGATCGACGCCGTGGACGTTACGCTCAATCAGGAGCTGCTCGCCGAGGAATACGACGAGACGCAGGCCGCGGACATCGTGCTCGAAGCAGGCCAGATGTCGCTGCACGACATTTACCTGCTCCACGGATCGGAAGCGAACCGCTCGCCGCACTCGCGTCGCGGTATGACCTTGCGTTACATGCCGACCAGCTCGCATTTCAATCGCGACATCGCGCGCCAGCAGGCAAGTGAATTCGGCATCACCGATCACTCGGTGCGCACGCTCTACCTGATGAGCGGCCAAGACCGCTGCGGGAAGAACGACTTTCGCATCCGGCGCTGAGCGCCCAGTTTCACGCCACGTCATAGAGCTTGCGGATCACCGCGGCGTCGATCAACCGCTGCGCCGTCCCAAACCGAGTCATCCGACTCGGAACGGCGACAGTCCGCGACGTTGAGATGACATCGAATCTCAATAAGGCGTCAGCAATTGCAAAATCCGTGACAAAATGCTGATTCGGTTGGAGAGCAGCCGCTTCTTCATCGTCGTTCTTGCTGCGCAAGTGATCGGCGAAGGACTAGATGGTGCATGGGCACATTCGTCGGCAGCTAGTCACAGAGATAAGAGGCCGTCATGGCACCATTTACCGAGATATTCCGGCCGCGCTTCCTGCGACAGAAGGAGGCGCGATTCCAAAAGCGCTATGCCGAACGGTCCATCCCGTTTATTCGCGTCTCGCTGCCGATTGCGGCCACCCTGTATCTGTTTTTCCTGGCTTGGGATTACTACATCGATCCCGGCGTAATGCTCTATACGCTGGCGGTCCGCTTACCCTTCAGCTTTTTCGCAGTTGCGGTATTCGGCTTCACCTTCCTGAAGTCGTTCGAGCGCTGGTCGCAGCTGGTATTGAGCGTTACGGTGATTCTCGGCGCGTCCGGGGTGCTGCTCGTTCTGGCAATCGTTCCCGACGGCTTCGCCTATGGAACTTCGGGTGTGCTGCTGGTCGTCATGTACGCCTGCGGCGTCATTCGGCTCCTGCTCTGGCCCGCGATCATGACCTGCGCAGGAATCATCGCGATCGCGAACACGCTGCTGTTCGTCACGGACGCCGAGAGCTTCATCATAGTCAACACCAACGTGTTTGTCATTTCAGCCTCGGTAATCGGGTTGAGCTATACGGCTCTTCTGGAATCGATGGAGCGGCACGCGTTCGGTCTGGAGGATGGTCTGCGCAAAGACAAAAAGGTCAGCGACACGATGCTGCGCAACTTCCTGCCGGACCGCATCATGGAGCGGCTGCGCGATGGCGAGCACTCGATTGCCGAACCCGTGGGCGAGGCGACGGTGCTTTTCGCCGATCTTGTCGGTTTCACTACCTTGAGCCGCCGACTTGCGCCTGGGCACCTCGTCGAGATGCTGAGCGATATCTTCACCAACTTCGACGATATCGCCGAGCGCAACAATGTGGAGAAAGTCAAGACGATTGGCGACAGCTACATGGTCGTTGCGGGCGTGCGGACGCCGTCGCCGCGAAACGCCGAAGCGGTTGCCGAGTTTGCGATCGAAGCATTGGCGTTCGTCCAACGCTACGCCGAAGAAAATGACCTGCCAGTCCAGATCCGCATCGGCATGGCCACGGGCTCCGTCGTATCGGGCGTGATCGGCACGCGCGTACCGATCTTCGACCTCTGGGGCGAAACGGTGAACGTCGCGAGCCGCCTCGAAGAACAAGGATTTCCAGGATCAATCCAGGTATCCGAAAGCACGTACTGGCGACTGCGCAACAAGTACGAGTTCGAGGAGCGCGGCGTACTGAAAGTAAAGCACGACATTTCGATCAATGCCTTCATGCTCACTGGGCGGAAGGTCGCGACAGGCGCTGTTGACTTGCGCGTCGTCGGCGAAGACCCGCAGAGCATCGAGTTCGCACCGCGCCGCGCCTGAAAAGTATGGACCTCGATGGACAACGGAGAATTATCCCCGGCCGCCGCGCTGCAGACAGCGCAAGGAAAGCGGGCGGCGCAAAACTGAGCCCGGAGTACCGCCACACGGTCGATGCGACCGTCGCGCTGCTCGATCGTTACCGTGATGGCGTGGCATCCGACCGGGCGCTCGCGTTTGCCAACGCGGGGCAATGCGACCCGTTGTCTGCGATTGCCGAGGACCTCTGGCGCGACTGGCGCGGCGTGTGGGCAGACGCAGCCGAGTGTCTTTCGGAAATCGCCCGCGACTCTGATCATGTCGCTGCGGCGAAAAGCTATACAGAGTCGCACCTCACCAGCAAACTGCTCGACGCAGCGCTTTGGCGGCAGGCTTATGTGAAACCGCTGGGATACCCAGGCGACTATGTGGTGATGAACCACATTTATGACGGTATCCGCGTCGGCGACACTGCCTTTGCCCGCCTCGCACATGCGCTTGCCGTGCAAATCGGCCAGTTCGTCGTGCGCCGCAAAAACCTGGTACGCCAAACGATCACCGAATTGGTTGCCGAGCGCGGCGAAAGCGTGAGCATTGCGAGCCTCGGTTGCGGCCCGGCACGCGAGATTGCCGAATATGTCGCGAACGGCGTCGACGTCGCGGGAACGCTGACCTTTACGTTGGTCGACCAGGACACGGACGCGCTTCGATTCGCCGGCCACAGCATCTCGGATGCAATGAAAACCCGAAAACGCGAGTCGCAGATCCGTGTCGAGCCGCGCCGAGTGTCGATCTTGCGGCTATTGCGTGATCTGGAACCTAACAACCTACTGTCGCAGCCCGACATGATCTACAGCGCCGGCTTGTTCGACTACTTCAGCGACCGGACCTGTCGCGTGCTGACGAAGCGCCTGTACGCCGCGCTGCGCCCGCGCGGTACGCTGCTTCTATGCAACATGAAGGCCGGCACCGACATGGCCTGGCCGCTCGAATTCATCGCCGACTGGTCATTGGCCTACCGTAGTGCGGAAAACATCATGACGTGGACAGAAGGTCTCGAAGGCGCAGAGATCACCCTGCGCACCGAGGCGACGGGTTACGACTATTTGCTGGCGCTACGCAAGCCGGGTTAGCGACACGCGCAGTTTCCGCACCATTGCGCGCAGCAGGCCTGCGAACGGGGCCGATTACCCCGCGTCGTACAGCTTGCGGATTGCCGCAGTGTCGAGTTCGGTGTCGCCGCGATGCGCGAGCGTGCGGAACTGCTGCAGCGCCAGCCCCATCAACGGCACCGGTGCCTTCATCGATCCCGCCCAGTCGTTGACCATTTCAAGGTCCTTCAACAGCTGGCGCACGTAGCCGCGCGGCGCGTAGTCGCGCTCGACCATGCGCGGCCAGTAGGCGTGCAGCATCGGTCCATCGGCATAGCCGCCCGACAGACATTCGGGAATGCGCGCGGCGTCGATGCCGGCGGTCTCGGCGAGCGCTTCGGCTTCGGCGAGCGTCGCCTGGCCGACGCCGACGATGAGCTGGTTGATCATCTTTGCCGCGAGGCCGGCAGCGGTCGGTCCCATGCGCGTGCAGCGCCCGCTGACATCCTTCATCAGGTCGCCAATGCGCTCGAGATCTTCGGGTTCGCCGCCCGCCATCACCGTGAGCGTTCCCTCGGTGACTGCCGGCGGGCCGCCCGAAACCGGCGCATCGACCCAGCGGCAGCCGGTAGCGTCGAACAGCCGCTTCGCAAACGCGACACAGGTGTCGACCTTGATAGTCGAAAAGTCGACCACCAGCTGCGGCGCCTTGACGCCTTCGACGACGCCATTCTTGCCGAACATCGCCTGTTCGACCGCATCGATCGTCGGCAGGTTGATGAGCACGACGTCGGCACCGCGCGCCGCATCGGCCGCCGACGTTGCCACCGCCGCGCCCGCCGCGGCCGCTTCCTCACGCCGTGCCGCCACGATGTCATAGGCGCGCACCGTCCAGCCCTGCTTGCAGAGGCGCTTAACCATCGGACCACCCATCAGGCCGGTGCCCACATAACCGAGCTTCAGTTCACGCGCCATGGTTTTCTCTCCGATCGATTGTTAGTTACCAAAAAAGGGTCAGACCCCTGTGGATAACTCGAAAGGGGTCAGACCCCAAAAGCAAAGAGGGGTCTGACCCCTTTTACCTGACCCCGTTCGGTTTTCCCCCTAGCTTAGCGCGCGAACGCGATGTCCACCGACACCCCGCGCGCCAAGTACGCCGACCAGCCACGGCAGCATCTCCCGTGCTTCGCCTTCAAACCCGAACGGCGGATTGACGACCAGCATCCCGCAGCCGCGCAGGCCCGCGGTCCAGTCCGCGGGGTGAACCCAGAGTTCGAGTTGCAGGATGCGCGGCACGTCCGCCTCGCGCAGCGTGCGTTCGAACTGGCGTAGCGCCGCGGGCTGCATGAGCGGATACCAGAACGCGCAGACCCCGGTGGCGAAGCGCCGATGCGCCTCGCCGAGCGCATCGACCACGCGCTGGTATTCGCCCTTGCGATCGAAGGAAGGATCCATCAGCAGGAGGCCGCGCCGCTCGCGCGGCGGCAGGTGCGCCTTGACCGCCTGGAAGCCGTCGATCAGGTTCACGCCCGAGCGGCGCTCGCGCGCCAGGCACTTGCGCAGCGCGCCGTGATCCCTGCTGTTCAGCTCGCACAGGATCATGCGGTCGCCCGCACGCAGCAATCGCTGCGCGATCAGCGGCGAGCCAGGATAGACGCCCAGCGTACCGTCGGGATTCTCTGCACGCACCGCATCGAGGTAGGGCGCGAGCAGCGCCGGCACATCGCGGCGCGCCCACAGCCGGCCGATGCCTTGCTCGAACTCGCGATTTTTCTGCGCCCAACGGTGGGCGAGGTCATAGCGCCCGATGCCGGCATGGGTATCGAGGTAGCAAAAGGGCTTGTCCTTCTTCGCCAGCGCGACGAGCAAGCGCGCAAGCAACGCGTGCTTGAACACGTCGGCAAAGTTTCCCGCATGAAATTGATGCCGGTAGGCGAGCACCGACTAGAGCCGGTCGTATTTCGTCGACCGGCCACGCGCCTTCTCCACCGGATACTTGCGCGCATTCAGGGCGAGCTTTTTCGCCGCGGCATCGAGCGGATCGATCCGCAAACGATCTGCCAGGCGTACGAGAAACAGCAGGACGTCGGCAATCTCGAGTGCAACCTCGGCGCGTGTCTCTTCCGACAGCGCGGCGCTCTCGGCCTCGGTCAACCACTGAAAGTGCTCGAGCAGCTCGCCGGATTCTGCGGCGAGCGCCATGGCGAGGTTCTTCGGGCTGTGGAACTGATCCCAGTCGCGCGCGGCGGCGAATTCGGCGAGCCGCAGGCGTAGCGTTTCCAGGCTGTCGATTTTGGACATGAAGGGACTCCGCGAAGGAGCCGGAGTATGCCCCAGGGCGCGCTTGCGCGTGTCGGGACCCTCCGGGTCGTCAGCCCCGTGGGGCCGACAGTGTCGCGACGAAGCAGCTGCCGCCGCCCGGCCGTTCCTCGCAGCGGGCGTCACCGCCATGGCGGCGCGCGATCGAGCGCACGAGAGCAAGTCCGAGCCCGGCGCCGCTGCCATCGCTTGTACCCGGAAAACGGCGAAACGGCTCGAACACTCGCTCGCGCTCGTCTGCGGGGACGCCGGCGCCCTGATCGCAGACGTGGATTTCGGCACCTGTGTCGGTGCGTGCGATGCGCAGTTCAGTCGGCGGCGCACCGTGCCGACGCGCATTCTCTAGCAGGTTGCGGAGCAGCCGCCGCAGCAGGCGGGCATCGCCACGCACTGTCACCGGCTGGCCATCGAGCTCGGCCTCCTCATAGCGTGCGCACTCTTCGGCGGCGAGCGCGAGCAGGTCGACGTTCTCGTCGGCATCGAGCCGCGCGACCACGTCGAGCCGGCTCGCGAGCAGGATCTCGTCGATCAAGGTATCGAGCTCGGCGATGTCCTGCTCGAGCGCCTGACGGCGCTCGCTCGACGCCGGGGCACCCTCCTTGATCAATTCGACCGCCATGCGGATGCGCGTGAGCGGCGTGCGCAATTCGTGCGATGCGTTGGCGAGGAGCGATTTGTGCGCGCCGACCAGCGCCTCGATGCGCGACGCTGCGGCGTTGAAGCTTTCCGCGAGCTGCGCGACCTCGTCGTGTCCCTCGACGCGCACGCGCGCCGAAAGCTCGCCCGCGCCGAGCGACTCGACGCCATGCTGCAGATTTTCGATCCGTCGCGTCAGACGACGCACCACCGGGTAGGCACCGACGCCAACCGCGAGCGCAAGCAGCCCAAGCGTGATGAACAGGCGCCAGGCCGGATGCGGGCGATGGCGCGGTGTGCGCGCGACCAGCCAGCGCCCATCGGTGAGGCGTAACGCCCATGCGGGTCGACCGCGCCAGTCGCGCACCCAGCCGCCGGTTTCGCGTCCAGCGCCCGGCGGCGGCAGCCGGCGACCGACGCGCGCGAGCAGCGCGCGCTCCGCGCTGTAGAGGGTGACATCTGCTTTCAGGTTGGCCGCCAGCCGCGCGAGCGCGGCCTGCTGCTCGCGGCGTGGTGCATCGGGCGGCGGCAGCGCGTTCTGGGCAAGCGTCGAGGCAACCTCGAACGCGCGGCTCGCGGGGCCGCGCTCCGACAGCTGGCGCCACAGGAAGCCTGCAGCAAGCGCGAACACGACCACACTCGCGAGCACCGCGAGATAGATCCGCAAGTAGAGTCGACGCATCAGTCCTGCGCCTTGGCGAACACGTAGCCCGCCCCGCGGACGGTGAGGATGCGGCGCGGCTTCCTCGGATCTTCCTCGACCGCCGCGCGGATGCGCGAGATATGCACGTCGATCGAGCGATCGAAGGCCTCGAGCGGTTCGCCCTTCATCAGGTCCATCAGCGCATCGCGCGTCATCACGCGCCCCGCATGCTCGGCAAGCGCAAGGAGCAGCGCGAACTGGTAGGCGGTGACCTCGGCGGGTTTGCCGTTGACGCGAATCGCGCGCGCGGCACGATCGATCTCGAGTCGGCCAAAGCGCAGCACGTCGCCGCGCTGGGCGCCGCCGCCACGCCGGCGCAGGACGGCGCGCAGGCGCGCGAGCAGCTCGCGCGGCTCGAACGGCTTCGGCAGATAGTCGTCCGCGCCGAGCTCCAGCCCGACGATGCGGTCCGCCGAATCGCCGCGCGCGGTCAGCATCAGTACCGACACATCGGAGGTCGCACGCAAGCGGCGGCAAACCTCCAGCCCGTCGATGTCGGGCAGCATGAGATCGAGCACCACGGCGTCGAACGGTTCACGCGCAAGGCGCGCAAGGCCCTGCTCGCCGTTCGGCGCAATCGTCACCCGCAGGCCCGCCTCACCGAGATATTCGGCGACCATCGCCGCAAGGCGGGAGTCGTCCTCGACAAGCAGGATGCGCTCGGCCATTCAGCGGGTCGGGCCGCCAAACCACATGCGGCGCAGCAAGCCGTCCTTGCGCACGAACTGGTGGTAGAGCGCGGCCACGCCATGCAGCGCAACGAGTGAGATCAGAATCGTCCCGATCACTGCGTGTACCGCGCGCGGCGGAAAATCCCAGAAATTCGCCGGCAGCGGCGCGTCCGAGTTGCCGAACACGATCGCCGGCAATCCAGCCTGCACCGCCAGCGTAAGTCCGCTCGCCGCCATGCATAGGGCGGCGACATACAGTGCGTAATGCACCGCAAGTGCAAGACGGTCGAGCTTCGCGTTACCGCTCGTCGCGCGCGGCGGCTGGTCGAGCGAAAAGCGCAGCGCAAGCCGCAAGGTCACGATGAAGGCGATCAGCAGCCCCGCGGTAATGTGGCCCCGGAGCGCGAAGATCTTTTGCGCCGTCTCCGTCGTTGGGATGCGCTCGAACACGATCGCGCCGATCACCCAGGCAAATATGACGAGTACCGCCGAAAGCCAGTGCAGCGCGACTTGGAGCGGGTGGTAGCGCAACATGGGGTCAGACCCCTGTGGATAACTTCATCGACGAACTATGCCATGCGTAGGCGGTGGTGAAGTTATCCACAGGGGTCTGACCCCTTTTTGTTCTGGGGGCTGACCCCCTTTTTAGCCGAGGCCAGCCCCGGCTAATGCCAGCGCCGCCGATGCTGCATCCGCTCAGCAAGCGCCTTGCGCTGCTCGGGCGTGAGCACCTCGGCGGCGTCCGCAATCGCCTGCGCGAGTCGCTTCGAGCCTGCGTCGGCGAGTTCGAGCTGCTCGGCACGCAACCGTTCAATCGCGCCACGATCGACGCTGTCCTGCGTCAGGAGCTCGATCGCCTGCTGGCGTGCGGCGCGCATCTTGTCGCGCAGCGGCAGGAGATCGTTTGCCGCTTGCTTGACGATCGGTGCGAGCTTTTCCTTTTGCGCGTCGGTGGCGTCGATCTCGACGAAAAGATGCTTGAGCATGCGCTCGACGCGCGCATCGAGTTGCGCCGGGTCGAACGGTCCGCGCGAAAAGCCGCCGCGATGGGCGAAGGCCCGGTAGCCGATGCCGCCGGCGAGCCCCGCGGCGAGGACGCCGAGCGCACCGCGCTTCAGCCAGCGTCGACGGGGCTTGTCCTGCGAGTCGTTCGGTTTGGCGTTGTCGGTCATCGTGCTCTCCTTGAGTCCGTTGCGGGTCGGCGAAATCGCCACCCGAGTGCAGACAGTTTGAAGACGCACGATTGCGCGCGGTTCTCCGCGACGTAAAGTTAGGTAAAGCCCCGGGTCAGACGCGGATGTAAACCCAGCCGCCCTGCAGGCGCTTGACGACCTGATCCAGCGCCGAGGACACGACGTGCACGCCCGGGAGCAGCTCGACGCGGATGCCATGCTCGTTCAAGCGTTCGATCGCCCGGTTGCAGGCCAGGAAGGCGAGATTCGGATATTCGCGGCGCAGCGCCTCCACGCGCGCGCTTTGCGGCGAGACCCCGGCGCGCAGCAGGTCGAGGCCCTGGCTGTTCGCGACGATCTCGACTTGCAAAGGGCGGCCCGAGGCGCGCGCCACGCGCAATAGGTCCTCGACCTCGTCGAGCGCCCCCGCGAGCGTTTTGTCGCCTCCCGAGGCGACGTGTAGAAGCACGCGGTTCTCGGATACCGCCGGCAGCGCCGCAGCGCGCTGCACCGCGCCGCTCCAATTGCGCCCGCTGTCGACCAGACCATGGGCGACCCAACCCGCGGCGACGGCGATGACGAGCGTGGCCGCCATGCCCCAGCCGCGCCAGCCGCCCGTGGCTGTAAGCCGACGCGCGCGGGGCGCGAGGCCCCCGTAAGCACTGCGCACCATGTCCTTGGTCGTACGCAGCTCGCAGATCTCGCGCCGCAGATCTGCATCGCCGCCGATGCGCTCGAGCATGGCCGTCCATTCGGCGGCATCCAGCTGGCCGTCGACGAACGCGTTCTGCATCTCCTGCGACACCGGTTCCGGATGGTTCGATGTGTTCATTTCACGCTCCTGATTCGTGTCACCGCAGTCATGCTGGGCGCGAAACCCATCAGCGGCGCGCGCAGGGCCTGACGCGCGCGACACAGCCGGCTCATGACGGTTCCGATCGGCACGGCGAGAATCTCGCCGACCTCGGCATAGGAAAATCCCTCGAGGTCGACCAGGGTCAGCACCTGTCGCTGGCCGAGCGGCAGGCGCGCAATTTCTGCCCGCACCCGTAGCGAGAGCTCGGCGATGGCAGCCGAATCTTCCGGCGTCGGACCCGCGTCCGCTTCAAGCCCGTCCAGCGCATCCATGTTCTGATGCTCGCGCCGGCGGCGGTGGTGATCCTTCAGGCAGTTCGCCAGGATGGCGCACAACCAGCTTTTCAACCGATCCGGATCGCGCAGCTGCCCCTCGCGCGACAGGGCACGCAGCAGCGCCTCCTGTGCAAGATCGTCGGCAAGCGGCGCATCGTGGCACCAGGCATAGGCAAGGCGATACAGCATCTCGCGGCTCTGCTCGATGCGGCGGCGGTACTCGGCCGAGGGGCCGAAGAAGGGAAGAAGAGCCATATTGGATCTGACGCGCGGACGCGAGCGATTATTCCATGCGCCGATGGAATAAGAACGCCCTCCCGCGCGTCCTATCGAAGCGGGATCTGCCCGCCAAACCCATTCGAACGAGGAGATTTACATGCTGAAACATGCACTTGCGGCCGTCGCGCTACTCGCGACACTTGCCGCGGCGGGAACCCAGCTTGCCACCCCGGCGCTTGCCGCCGACAAGCAGCAGGTGGTGATTCAGGTCAGCGACAACGACCCCAAGAAGTGGAACCTCGCGGTGAACAACGCACTGAACGTGCAGAAGGCCCTCGGCAAGGACAACGTGGACATCGAGATCGTCGCCTACGGACCGGGGCTCAAGATGATGAAAGCCGACTCCAAAGTGTCGGGCCGGCTGAACGGCGCGCTCGACAGCGGCATCGGCCTCATGGCCTGCGGCAATACGATGAAGAAGATGAAGGTCGGCAAGGACGACCTCGTTGGCGGCGTCACCATGGTGCAGGCAGGCGTCACCCACATCATGAAGCGCCAGGGCGAAGGCTGGGCCTACGTGCGGCCGTAATTGAAATAGGTCTGACGCAGAACTTCCCGGCGCGGGCCCGCCCGCGCCGGGCGCTTTACGAGGCGATCTGCAGTCGCCGCCGCGCAGCGGCGTACTCCGCCGCAAGGCCGTCGACCACCTCGGCGATCGGCATGATCTTGTCGATCTGACCGACCCCCTGCCCCGCGCTCCAGATATCGCGCCACACCTTCTTCTCGGCACCGCCCTCCGTGCCGAAGTTCATCTTCGACGGGTCCGACTTCGGCAGATTCTCCGGATCAAATCCGGCGGCGACCACGCTGTGGCGCAGGTAGTTGCCGTGCACCCCCGAGAACAGATCGGTATAGATGATGTCGTTGGCGCTCGCCTTGAGGATCTCGTCCTTGTAGCGATCGGGGACGCTCGCTTCCGGCGTCGCGAGGAAGCGTGTCCCGATATAGGCGAGATCGGCTCCGGCGGCCTGCGCCGCGAGCACCGCATCGCCGGTGGCGATCGCGCCCGACAGCACGAGCGGGCCGTCGAAAAACTTGCGCAGCTCACCGATCAGCGCGAACGGCGACAGCCGCCCGGCATGGCCGCCCGCGCCCGCGCAGACCAGAATCAGTCCGTCGACCCCCGCCTCGAGCGCCTTCTGTGCGTGGCGCACGTTAATGACGTCGTGCAGCACGATACCGCCGTAGCCGTGCACCGCCTCGACCACTTCGTTCGGTGCGCGCAGGCTGGTGATGGTGATTGGCACCTTGTGGCGGACACAGGTCTCGACGTCATGCTCGAGCCGGTCGTTCGACTTGTGCGCGATCTGATTGACCGCGAAGGGCGCGGGTGGCGCGTCCGGATGCGCCGTGCGGTGCGCTGCCAGCGCGGCCTCGATCTCGGAGAGCCAGTCGTCGAGTGCCTCCTTGGGCCGCGCGTTCAGCGCCGGAAACGATCCGACGATGCCCGCCTTGCACTGCTCGATCACAAGCCTTGGGTTGCCGGCGATGAACATCGGCGCGCCGATGACGGGAAGGCGCAGTGTCTGCAGGATCGGGGGCAATGCCATGCGGTTCTCCCTAAACGGATGAAGTGCCCGCGGGTATCATTCGGGCGCAGCGATTCTAGGGGAAAACGATGGCCTACCGATCCTTCACGCTCGAAACCGCCGACAAGATCGCGCACCTGAAACTCAACCGTCCGGACAAGCTGAACGCGATGGACGGCGTGTTCTGGCGCGAGCTCGATGAAATTCTCCAGCAGCTGCAGCGCGACGCCCCCGCGCGCGCACTCGTCGTTTCGTCGAGCGGGAAACATTTCTGTGCGGGAATGGATCTCGCCGTATTCGAACAGGGCGAAGCGATTCCCGAAGGCAACGCAGCAGTCCGCACTGCGCTGCACGAACAGATCCTGCAATTGCAGCATACCTTCACGCGGCTCGAGGCACTGCGCATGCCGGTAATCGCCGCGATCCAGGGCGCCTGCATCGGCGGCGCGCTCGACATGGTCACCGCCTGCGACATTCGCTACGCCTCGAGCGACGCGTTCTTCTGCGTCCAGGAAATCAATATCGGCCTGGTCGCCGACGTCGGCACCCTGCAACGTCTGCCGAATTTGATACCTGTGGCGGTTGCGCGCGAATACGCCTATTCCGGGCGGCGGCTCGCCGCGGCGCGGGCGCAGGAGCTGGGCTTGGT
>Ga0255040_10000270_pt1 | contig 13017 bp, 10 predicted proteins | sample BC1_12_2_MG_FD_181711 | JGI IMG/M metagenome (GOLD analysis project Ga0255040, IMG submission 181711) | Seawater microbial communities from Strait of Georgia, British Columbia, Canada - BC1_12_2 | ecosystem: Environmental > Aquatic > Marine > Strait | place: Canada: British Columbia | collected... | reverse complement strand
GGGTCAAGACGCTGCGCCGCCTGCACGAGACGCGGCGCGAACTCGAGAGCGGACGTCTTGCCGGGGAAATTCAGAACCGCGAGGCGATTCGGAGTGCGTTTTCGCGCTATGTCTCGCCGCAGCTCGCAGAACGCATCATTGCGGATGCCGGGGAGGAGGGCGAACTTTTTTCGAGTCGTGCGCAGCGCGTTAATGTCGTGGCGCTGTTCGCCGATTTGCGGGGTTTCACGCGGATCACCGAGAGCACCGAGGTCGGCAGCGTGGTCGACATGCTGAACGAGTATTTCACGATACTCACCGATGCGGCCTATCACCACGACGCGACGATATTCAACATGGCCGGCGACAGCCTGCTCGTCGGCTTCAACGTTCCGTTTCCGCAGGAAGATGCGACGCGACGCGCGTTCTTGACCGCGCAGGAGATGGTTTCGAGATTCGCCCCGGTTGCCCGGCGCTGGAAGGATAACTATGGGCTTGCGACCGGCGTCGGCATCGGGATCTGCATGGGTGAGGCGATTCTCGCAAATGTGGGCTCCCCTCACTACACCAGCTATACGATCATCGGGAATCCCGTGAACACGGCGGCACGGCTGATGCAGACGGCCCCAGCGAACGAGGTCCTCATGTGCGGAACGGTGTATGAGGAGATTCAATCCTTGTTGCCTGCGGAGGCAGTCGAACCGCGTGGCGAGGTTACCTTGCGCGGCAAACAAGAACCGATCGCGGTCTATGCGCTGCGAATCCCGGTCACGGAGTGACGATGCGGATTCTCATCATCGATGACGACGAGGACCTGCGCAATCTCCTTGCGCACTACCTGAAGCAGGAATTTCCGCAAGCCGAGGTGGACCTGTTCGATCCCCTGGTGCGCGATCTTCCGGACGAGACGTTCCCGCTGGGTGGGTACCAGGTCGTCATTCTCGACTACATGCTCGGTCGCGGTGATGGCCTGGATTGGCTGGCACATTTCAAACGCCGCGTCGACTGCCCGGCGGTGATTTTTCTGACTGGTGCCGGCAACGAATCCATCGCCGTACGGGCGATGAAGGCCGGCGCGGACGACTACCAACGCAAGCAGGAGCTTACGCGAGAAAAGCTCGTCGCCTCGGTGCGTGAACTTACGCACGACGAAAAGGAGCAGACGGCGTCGCCCGAAGTGGCCGCGCGCATGGAAGGCCAGATGCTCGGCAACCGGATACGGATTCCGGGCGTCCGCGTGCTGCGCCTGATTGGCGAAGGCGGAATGTCACGCGTTTATCTTGCGTCGCGCGAGGGCGACGATGATCCCCTGGTGGTGAAGCTGCTGCGCAGCGAAGTCATGCAGGATCGCAAGGCGCTCGAGCGCTTCATGGAGGAGTACGAGCTTATCGAGCGTATTCAGAGCCGCCACGTGGCACGCATCGAAGGGCACGGTATATCGGAGGAATTTGCCTACCTGGTAATGGAGTTCTTCGACGGCGGCGATCTAAGCAAGCGTCTTGGCGGCAAACCCATGCAGGCAGAAGAGGCCTTGCGGGTCTTTCGCGAGCTGATGTTTGCGCTCGGCGACATCCACGAGCAAGGCATACTGCATCGCGATCTGAAACCGCAGAACTTGATGTTTCGCGCTGATGGCAGCTTGGCGATCGTCGATTTTGGGATTGCCAAGCACATCGACGCGGTCGACCGGACGAGCCAGGGGGAGGTGCTCGGGACGCCGCGCTATATGAGCCCCGAGCAGGTATCGGGACGTGCGCTCGATATGCGAACCGATATCTACAGTGCGGGGGTCCTGTTGTTTCAGATGCTCACTGGACGCCATCTGTTCGACGGGGAGACCGCGGTGGAGGTGGCGCTGCATCATCTCAATACATCACCACCACCGCTGCCGGACAGCCTGGTGACGTATCAGCGGCTGATGGACAAGCTGCTCGAAAAGGACCGCGATGCGCGATTCCGCAATACCGATGAGGTGATCGGCTTTCTGTCGCGCAAGTTTTACCAGGGCACCGGGGCGCTCGGCGCCGAGATCACCCGCAAACTACTGGAACACTAACGGTCTGGCAGGCGCCGCTGGGCGTGCGGCGTCTCAGTCCGGAAGGTTGCTCCAAAACGTGCGCAACTGATCCGGTAGATCCTTGGGCGAAAATGGCTTTGAAATGGTGCCCTTGGCGCCCATGGCAATCAGGGTATCGAGTTCACGCGACGACGCCTTGGCGGTGATGAAGACGACCGGCAAGTCGGCGACCTCCGGATCCTCCTTCATCTTGCGAAATACTGCGGGGCCGTCCATCTCCGGCATCATCCAATCGAGCATGACGAGATCCGGCTTATAGGCCTTCATCGCCTCGATTGCGAGCGTCGAATTGCCGACGACCTCGATCGACATCTTGCCGACACGCTCGAGCGACATCCGCACGATACGCTGGATGTCCTCGTCGTCTTCCACATAGAGCACCTTCTCCAACGGTCGCGTCGGCATCAGGCTTCCTTCTCATTATTGTTGGACGGCGTGTACTTGGGTATTTCGAACCAGAATGTCGTACCGCCACCATCGCGGTCTTGGTAATTGATTCGTCCGTGCATGATTTCGATCAGGTGTTTGCAGATTGCCAGGCCCAGGCCGGTGCCCCCTTGCTGACGCGTCGTGGTGGAATCGGCCTGCGAGAAGCGAGTAAACATCTTCGCACGAAAACTCTCCGGAATCCCGGGTCCATGATCGTGGACGCTAACGCGAACCGCGGCGCCGCGGTCTTCTAAAGCCACCTCGACCGTTTCGCCCTGCGGCGAGAACTTCGCCGCATTCGAGAGCAGGTTGGTCAGCACCTGGATCAGGCGTTTGCGGTCCGCATAGATCTGGGTCGCGGGCAGGCTTCCGATCGTGGTCAGCCGCACCTGGTAACGCGTGGCGAAGGCCCGATTGAGCACCAGCGCTTCTTCCAATACATCGTCGATTTCCAACACCGCAGGCGCGAGGTCAAATTTGCCGGCGCGAATCTTCTCGACATCGAGCAGGTCGTTGATCAGGTCGAGCAAGCGCTGGCCGTTGCGTTCGGCGATCACCGTAAGATCCAAAACATCCTTCGTCACGTCGCCGAGGACGCCGGAATTCACCAGTTCGAGCGAGCCGATGATCGAGGTCAGTGGCGTGCGCAGCTCGTGACTAAGCGTCGAGGTGAACTCCTTTTTCATCCGCTCAGCCTCGAGCTGGCGCGACATGTCGCGCCCCTGAGCCACCACCGAAAGGATTCGACCGTCGGGGCTGACCAGGGGGGTCACGGTCCACTCGCAGACGATGTCAAGGCTGTCGTGGCGAATGTTGTTGATGAGTTGCGCCATCATCGGGATTTGGGTGTCGACAATCGCACGCCATTTGGCGGCGAACTCGGCGCGCGCGTCGGCCGCGACGAGTACCTCGATCGGCTGTCCTATGAGTTCTGTCGCCGCGTAGCCGAAGAGGACTTCGGCTGCGGGATTGATCTGCTGGATTTCACCCTCGACATCGATCTCGAGAACCGCGATGGGTGCGCGGTCGGCGAACAACGCGAGCTTGCGCCCCGAGGCCTCGACTTGACGGCCCGCTTCCTCGAGTTCGAGCAGTTGCTTGCCGAGCCGCTTGTTGAGCTCCCGGTAGTCATCGGTGAGTTCGCTGTAGGCGTAGCGCAAGCGGTAGCCGGTCGCAAACACGTTGGATAGGCGGTAGGCAATCGCCACACTGACCGCATAGAAGACCGGCACGAGGATCGCCAGTTCGGTGAACAGCCGATTGCCGAAGGTGGCAAGGACGTAGGCAAACGGCGCCAGGACGCTCGCCGCAAAGACCGCGTAGACCGGCCAGGAGCCTGCGAAGACCGGAATGCCGCTGGTCACGACCCCGGCGATGAGGAAGGCGAGGAAGACCTGCTGTTCGCCGGTATGCGAGGGGAAAAAAACCGCGCCAGCGAATCCCCAGACCGACCCGATGGCGAGCGCTGACAGGCCCAGCCAGCGCATCCATTGATCCGCTTCGGCGAGCTTGCTGCGGCTGCGCCGATAACTGAGCAGGAGTCCCGCGCTCGCGAAGGTCATCAGCATGACGAGCCCCCACCAGAACAGCACAAGACCCCCGAAGCGGGGTTCCCAGAGTTCGAAGGTGGCGATGCCACCGATGGCGAACGCACCGACGATCGCAATCCAGAGCTGGTCGTAGAGCTGTTCGACGCGATCCGCAAGGATTCTGCGTGGATCGGCCTTCTGGCCGGCGCCGTCGAGCAGCGCGAGGTTCGGAGCTTCGCGCAGCGATTGCGCGGGCGCGTTGAGTAAATCCATGGGCAGAGGCGAAAGCCTGCCCAATTGTAATGGGAGTCCGGGAGAGTTCGGAACGCCTCGATTAGCGACGTGCGCCCGTCTTACAGACTTTTGCCGTTTCGCACGATACCGACCGCAATACCTTCGATCGCGAGCGGATCGCGGCGCAAATCGACTTCGATTGCTTCGAAATCCGGATTTTCCGGAAGGAGTTGCACGATGTGGCCGCGTCGCCGAAAGCGTTTTACCGTCACCTCATCACCCAGTCGAGCGACAACCATCTGGCCGCTGCGCGCTTCATGCGCGCGATGGACGGCCAGCAGGTCACCTTCGAGTATGCCGGCGTCGCGCATCGACAGGCCGCGCACCCGGAGCAGATAATCGGCGCGCGGCGTGAACAGGTTGGGGTCGACCTGAAGTCGGGCCTGGACGTTCTCTTCGGCGAGGATTGGACTGCCGGCAGCGACCCTGCCGATTACCGGCAATTCCAGGGCGCGACCGAGGCGCACGGCGCTGCGCGAACGTACGCGGATGCCGCGCGATGCGCCGGCGGAAATCTCGAGCGCGCCCTTTCGCTCGAGCGCGCGCAGGTGCTGTTCGGCCGCGTTTACCGAACGGAAGCCCATTGAACGCGCGATCTCGGCGCGTGTCGGGGGGTAGCCGGAACTCTCGGTGAGCTCGCGAATCAGCTTTAGGATCTCAGACTGGCGTTCGGTCAGCGCATCCATGGTGGCGGTGAGTATGCTTACAGTGCTGGGATTATATTCAGTATTTACGCGAACGCAAGACCGGAAGGCGCCCCGCACTTGCGGCGCGGGCGCCCCTGCGGCATCGTTTGCCGTCCACGAGTGACGATACAGACCGGAGCGTTGGATGCGTGAGGAGCTTCCCACGGCCCTGCACGAGGGCTGCACGATGGGCGATTTGATTCTGCGCGCGATCCGCCGAGGCGGAGACCGTATTGCGTTCGTTCTGGACGAGCAGGCGATCAGCTATCGGGCGTTCGGCGAGGCACTGAGTCGCATGGTGCAGGCGCTCGAAGCGCGAGGGTTGCGGCACGGGGACGCGATCGCGGTGCTGTCGTCGAATCGACCCGAGGCGTTTCTGGTCAACGCGGCGGGCTATCTGATGGGGCTACGCTCGACGTGGATGCATCCGCTGGCATCGGAAGACGATCACGCCTACCTGCTGGAGGATTCGGGGGTGAAGACGCTGTTCGTCGATCCGGAAATGTTTGCCGAACGCGCCAAGTCGCTGCAGGCGCGGTTGCCGGGGCTGGAACGCGTGGTCGGCCTGGGGGCGAACGACTTCGGCGAAGACATCCTCGCCGCGCTGACCGCGTTCACCCCCGGTGCACTGGAATCCAAGGCGCAGGCGGACGATATCTGTGTGCTGATCTATACCGGCGGGACGACCGGCAAGCCGAAGGGGGTGATCCACAGCCACCGCGTGCAGGTGACGATGGTCACAACCGAGCTCGCCGATTGGGATTGGCCGCAGGCGGTGCGGTTTCTCGCCATGACGCCAATCACGCACGCGGCGGGCGCGATGATTGTCGCGGTGTTGACGCGCGGCGGGACCTTCGTGATGTCGCGGGGCTTTGAACCACAACGCTTTTTCGACCTGGTCGAGCGCCATCGCATCACGTCGACCTTCCTGGTACCCACGATGGTGTACGTCCTGCTCGACCATCCGGGTATCGCGGCGGCCGATCTTTCGAGCCTCGAACTGGTGATCTACGGTGCGTCCCCGATGTCGCCCGCGCGGATGGTCGATGCAATGAAGCGCTTCGGGCCTGTGTTCATGCAACTTTATGGGCAATCCGAGGCACCTAATTGCGTGACCGCGCTACACAAGCACGAGCACGATCCGGAAAATCACCCTGAGCGCCTCGCCTCCTGCGGCACGCCAAGCGGCGCCAGCCAGGTCAAGCTCCTGGATGACGACGGCAATGAAGTGCCGGTCGGTGAGGTCGGCGAGATCTGCGTGCGCGGCCCGCTGGTGATGCTCGGTTACTGGAACAAGCCGGAAGAGACGGCAATGGCGTTCCGCCACGGATGGCTCCATAGCGGGGATATGGCGCGACGCGACGCCGACGGGTTTATCTACATCGTCGATCGTTCGAAGGACCTGATCATCACGGGCGGGTTCAATGTCTTTCCGCGTGAGGTGGAGGATGTGCTTACGCGTCACCCGGCAGTTGCGGCGGCGGCCGTGATCGGCGTACCGGACGACAAATGGGGCGAAGCGGTGAAAGCGGTGGTCGTCCTAAAGCCCGGCGAATCGGTGCTTCCGGAAGCCCTCATCGCGCTTGTTCGCGAGCACAAGGGGCCTGTTCAGGCGCCCAAGTCGATCGATTTTATCGACGCGCTGCCGGTGACCGGACTCGGCAAGCCGGACAAGAAAACGCTGCGGGCCCGGTACTGGAGCGGCCAACAACGCGCGGTGCACTAAGACCGCGCGACGCGGCTTCCGGGCGTTCCAGGCTTACCAGGCGGCTTCGAGCAGGGCGACGATGTCCTGCGTGCCCTCGATTCGGCGGGGGTTGCTGCGAACCCACATGTTCTCCAGGGCGCCGGCGGCAATGCGTTCGAACTGACTGCGGTCCACCTTGAGGTCGCGAAGCCGGGTTGGCACCCCGAGCGCCGCGATGAGCGCTGCAACTGACGCCGCCGCATCGTCGTCCGGGCGTCCGAGCGCCGCGGCGATTTGCAACTGCCGGGCGGCAGCGACCGGCGCATTCCAGCGCATTACATGCGGCAGCATGACGCAGGAGGTATAGCCATGACTCATCCCGGTCACCGCCCCGAGGCTGTGACCAATGCCGTGACTCGCGCCGTAGGGCACGCGCAGGATGCCCAATGCGGCGAGCCAGGCGGCCTGCAGGCAGGCGAGGCGCGCCTCAAGGTCGTCGGGTTCCGCCCGGCTGTGCGGCAGCGCCTGCGCGAACAGGCGCAGGGCGTGCAGCGATGTCGCCTCGACGAAGGGGGACGCCTGTACCGAGCAGATGCCTTCGACCGCATGATCGATGCCGCGTACCGCGGTCGACAGCCAGAGCCAGGCGGGCGTATGGCGGGTGATTTCGGGATCGAGGATGACCGTGGCGGCGCCGATTTTGCGGCCCAGGTAAGCATCTTTGACCTTGCGAACGGGGTCGGTGCATCCCCCCAGATCCGAGAACTCGGCGCCGCCCAATGTGGTCGAGACGACGACCTGCCGAAACGGCGGCGTCTTGATCACCGGGACATGGCGCGCGCCGTCCGGATTCAAGCGCAGGTGGAAGTCACCGAGTTGCGCAGGCGCCGTGAGATCGTGCGCGATCGCAATCAGCATTACCTTCACGGTGTCGATCGCCGTGCCGCCGCCGACGGTCACGACCAGATCGGGCCGAGCGGACCGCGCGGCCTGCGCCGCCGCGATGACACTTTCGCGCGGCGTGTGCTCGACGCATTCGTCGAACACGCCGACGGCACGGGTCCCGAGCGCGTCGCGGATGCGATCGATCGCATCGCTGTTTCGATTGAGGCTGCGGCTGGTAACGATGAACACGCGCTGCGCCGCCCGCCGATCGGCTTCCGCGACGAGCGCCTCGGCCGCCGGCGTACCCCATACCACGCGATCCTGGGCAAGGAATTCATGCACGCCCGATTCGATGTTCATGGCCTTGATGTCCTCCGTTCGACGCTTCGCGTTTCACGCCGTGCAAGCCAGAGCGTGCTCGCAAAGATGACCATGGCCCCGATCACGGTCCAGCTTCCGGGCATGGTACCGAACACGATGAAGCCGGTGATCGATGCCCAAATCAGCTCGAGAAACTTGACCGATTGGACGGCGGAAATGTCCGCGATCCGGAACGCGCGGGTCATGCAGTAGTGCCCCGCCGCGCCGAGCACACCGCAGAGCACGAGCAGTGCCCATTGTGCGGGCGAGGGGTTCGCCCAGTAAATGATCGCGATCGGAAACAGCAGCAGCGAAACCCATAGGTGCTGCCACAGGACGACGACGTCCGGGCGATCAAAGCGGATGAGTGCCTTCGCGGTGAGAAACGAGCCGGCGAATACGGGCGCCGAAGCAAGCATCAGCAGCACGCCGAAGGAGATGCTGCCGAAGCCACCGGTCTTCCACGGACTGACGACCAGCAGCACGCCGGTAAATCCGACCAGTACCGCGCCCCAGCGTGCCCCGGTCATGCGTTCCTTCAGGAACAGCACCGCGCCGATGCAGATGAACAGGGGGCCGGTGAAACCGATTGCAGTCAGCTCGGCCATGCTCACCAATGGCAGGGCCGCGAACCACAGCGTCATGCCGCCGGCGTGGAACAGGCCGCGCAGGAACTGCATTTTGGGGGCGCGCGGCCACAGTTCGCGCAGACCCAGGCGCATGGCCGCCGGGAGAATGACCAGAACGCCGATGAGGTAGCGCAGAAAGCCGACGAGCCACGGATCGAGGTCGTGGGCGAGGCTTTTCATCGTCGTGTTGAGCACCGTAAAGAGCATGCCGGTGGCCACCATCCACAACATGCCGCGGACGGTCGGATGCAAGGGACGCGACATGCGCTAGGCGTTCACGAGCGGCGCGATCAGCTCGGGCGACTCATTGCTCGCCCGATTCACCGCAGTGCTCACCGCATGCACCTGGATCGACTCGGGCGCGCAGGCCACGAGCAGGTCGGCGACGTCGCGCCCCGGTGCGCACTCGAGCCAGCGTGCATGATTCGGCGGCGGAACGATGACCGGCATTCGATCGTGAATCGGCTGCATGAGGGTGTTGGCGCCCGTGGTGACGATGGTGCAGGTTTCGAGCGGCCCACCCGGGCCTTCCCAGCACTCCCACAGGCCCGCAAACGCGAACAGCGCACCGTGCGCCGGCGAGATGTAGTAGGGCTGCTTGCGCGCCTCGATGCGCTGCCATTCGTAGAAGCCGTTCGCCGGCACCAGGCAGCGGCGCCTGCGGTAGGCATTACGGAACGACGGTTTTTGCGCCACCGTCTCGCCGCGTGCGTTGTTCAGGCGAGTTGCACGTTTCGGATCTTTCGCCCAGTGCGGCACGAGACCCCATCGAACGAGCGCCGGCTCGCGGTTGCCGTGCGCGTCGGCACGAACGACGAGCACGGCGGTCGTCGGTGCGATGTTGAAGCGCGGCACGATCGATGCGGGAATCTCGCTCAAGCCGAAGGCAAGGGCAATCACATCGGGACGGCTGTGCAGGGCATATCGGCCACACATGGACGCAATGTACACAATGTACAATGCCCGCGCCTTCCGGCGTGACGCGCGATGATCATCCAATCGCTTCTCGATACTGACCTCTACAAGTTCACGATGATGCAGGTTGTGCTGCATCACTTTCCGGGGGCGCAGGTCGAGTATCAATTTACCTGTCGTTCCGACGGCGTCGATCTGCGTCCGGATCTAGACGCGATCCGTGACGAAATCCAGAACCTCTGCAGCTTGCGTTTTCGCGACGAGGAACTTGCCTACCTGCGCGGCCTGCGCTTCATGAAATCGGATTTCGTCGATTTCCTGGGCTTGTTCAAGTTCAACGCGAAGAACATCCGCGTCGCGGACGGCGGGACCGAAGGCGGTATCGAGATCACCATCCGCGGCCCCTGGCTGCATACGATCCTGTACGAAATTCCGGTGCTGTCGATTGTTTCGGAGGCCTACTTTCGCCGTACCCAGCCGGCGCCGGATTTCGCCGAGGGCGGGCGTCGCTTGCTGGAGAAAATCGAACTGTTGCGCAATGTCGAGCCTGCCCTGGAGTTCAAAATCTCGGATTTCGGTACGCGACGGCGGTTTTCATGCGACTGGCAGGAACGCGTGCTGCAGACGCTTAAGCGCGAGGTGCCAGCGGATTTCGCCGGCACGTCGAACGTCTGGTTCGCTATGAGGAACGACTTGACGCCGCTCGGCACGCTGGGGCACGAGTACATGCAGGCCTGCCAGGCGCTCGGCCCGCGCCTGCGGGATTCGCAAGTTTTCGCGATGGACACCTGGGCCAAGGAATATCGTGGTGATCTTGGCATCGCGCTATCAGATACCTATGGTCTCGACGCGTTCCTACGCGATTTCGACATGTACTTTTGCAAGCTGTTTGACGGAGCGCGGCACGATTCCGGCGATCCGTTCGCGTGGGGCGAACGCATGATTGCCCACTACCTAAACAATCGAATCGATCCGCATACCAAGACGCTGATCTTTTCCGACCAGCTGTCGTTCCCGTTGGCGATCGAAATCGCCGAGCGCTTTCACGGCCGTGCGCGCACGGCCTTCGGTATTGGCACCAATCTCACCAACGACCTTGGCTACGAACCGCTCAACATCGTCATCAAGATGACCGAGTGCAACGGCCAGCCGGTCGCCAAGGTGTCCGATTCGCCGGGCAAAACGGTCAGCACGGACGCGCGCTACCTGGCGTATCTTCGGCAAGTATTCGGCCTCGAGCCGCCGCAAGACTGACCGAAGCGCGTTGACCCGCGAAGCTTCCGACATTCAACGCACCGCGCTGGCGGTGCTTGCAACCTGCTTCCTGCTCAACATGCTTGGGCGCGGGATTGGGGATACCTACTCGGTCTTCCTAAAACCGCTCGAAGCGGAATTCGGCTGGAGTCGTTCCAGCCTGACGAGCGTCTATTCGCTCTATCTGCTGGTCAACGGCTTTGCGGCACCCTTCGTCGGCATGGCCTTCGACCGAGTCGGGCCGCGCTGGGCCTATACCACCGGGCTGGTAGTGCTGGGCGGCGCATTCCTGCTTGCGGGCAGTCTCGATCGTCTGTGGCAGTTCCATCTGCTGGTCGGCGTTTCAGTGGGCATCGGCGTGAGCTTTACCGGCATGGTGCCGAGCTCCGGCCTGCTTTCGCGCTGGTTTCGCGCGCGGCTGTCGACCGCCCTTGGCATTGCGTATTCGGGATTCGGCGTCGGCTCCGTCATATTCGTGCCGCTCGCGCAGATACTCATCAATCGGATCGAATGGGAGAGCGCCTATCGGGTGCTCGGCGGCATCTTGCTGCTGGCGGCGCTCGTGGTTGCGCTTGGCGTGCCGTGGAAGACATTTCGCGCCGGCCATCCGGCATACCGCGTCGATGCACGGCGCGAGGCGGGTGGGGCCGGGTGGACCCTGCGCAGCGCACTGAAAACCCACATCTACTGGGCGCTCGCGCAGGCCTTCTTCTGTACCTCGGTGGCTATGTTCATCATCCTCGTGCAACTCGTCGTGTTCCTGATCGATGCCGGCTTCGCGCCGCTGACCGCGGCGACCGCTGTTGGATTCGTCGGCATGCTCTCGGCGATGAGCGTCATGGGCAGCGGGTTTCTTTCCGATCGATACGGCGTGCGCCAAACGGTGAGTACGAGCTTCGTCGGGACGGCGAGCGGCATGCTGTTGCTCATCGCGCTGGCGACCGCGCCCTCCGCGGCGCTTCTGGTGGCGTTCGTAGTTGTGTTCGGCCTTTGCATGGGCGTGCGCGGTCCGATCATTTCGTCGGTCTGCGCGATGCATTTCGCCGGTCCGAGGGTCGCGACGATCTACGGCACGATCTACGCAACCAACGCCCTGGGTGCCGCGTTCGGGTCGCTGCTCGGCGGCGTGCTGCACGATCTCACCGGTGGCTACCGCACGGGGTTCATGTGCTCTCTGGGCTTCATCCTGCTTGCCGCTGCGCCGTTTTGGACCGTTAAGGCGCTACGCGATTTTCGCTGATGGCTCACTAGGCGCGATCGAGCGGGCGCGCGCGCCTTCGGCGTTACTGGTTTTTCACAATCTCGTGTTTTAGACGGGTTCGCACGCTTCATCAGCGAACCCGTCTAAAACACGAAACAAAAGCAGCGTCGGCCACGCGGCGAGTCTCGTTTGTTACGCGCCGCCCACCCCTCACTCCCGCAACAATCCAAGCGTCCGCGCTTCGCGCTCAAGCGGTTCCCGAAACGCAGGATCCGCAATTGCAATCATTCTCGCCACCCGCGCGCGAAGCGGCAGGCCCCGCAGGTCTGCCGCGCCATGCTCGGTGACGAATACGCCAGCCTCACCGCGCGGCGTCGCCACCGGACCCGCCAGACGCGAAACAATGCGAGTGGCCTTCGATCCGACCGTCGAAGGCAGGCAAACGAGCGACACGCCGCCGACCGACGCGTTCGCTGCACGAATGAAGTCGAGCGCGCCACCCACCGCGCCGACGTAGGCGCGGTTGGCCACTTCCGCGTTTACCTGACCGGTGAGATCCACTTCGACGGCGGAATTGATCGCGACGAAGGTCGGCAGCTTGCCGAGTACGGCGGCGGCGTGGGTGTAATCGGAACTGCGCAGTTCGATCTGCGGATTGCGATGGGCAAAATCGAACAGCGTGCGGCTACCGAGCAACACGCCGCCGACGGTCTTGCCCGTGTCGATCGGCTTGCGTGCATTGGTAATCACGCCGCGCGCCATCAGGTCGACCACCGCGTCGCCGAGCGAACCCGAATGCACGCCTAGGTCGCGTCGATCGCCAAGGGTCGCCAGGATGGCGTCCGGCAGTACGCCGAGGCCGAATTCGAGCGTCGCACCGTGCGGGATGTAGGCTGCCGCGTGCGCCGCAATGCGCCGTTCGAGCGCGCTCGGCGTACCGCCCGGCAGTGCGGCGGGCGTCCTTGAGGACTTGAGGCTCAGTGCGAAGTCCTCGGTCCGCAGCCTGCGCTCGGTGTAGGTCCACGGAACCTGGTCGTTGATTTCGGCGACCACCGCGCGCGCCCGAGCGAGCGCGGGAATTAGATACTCGGC
>Ga0255040_10000269_pt1 | contig 13026 bp, 13 predicted proteins | sample BC1_12_2_MG_FD_181711 | JGI IMG/M metagenome (GOLD analysis project Ga0255040, IMG submission 181711) | Seawater microbial communities from Strait of Georgia, British Columbia, Canada - BC1_12_2 | ecosystem: Environmental > Aquatic > Marine > Strait | place: Canada: British Columbia | collected... | reverse complement strand
CCTTTCAAGACCACTCGTTCTACCCATTCCCTACCACCCGGCCTAGCCGTCCCCACTGCTTTCGTCTGGAAGCAACCAAAGGAAGCTCTGCATAAGTCATCCTGACCTGGTAGAGCATGAAAAACACAAGATTCGATTTTGCGTTTTTCTTCATCGATGCCTATTGCAGAGATTCCTCAACATTAATTGTTCTCTAACCCGGGTTTCCCAGCTGTGCAATGACACCTGACTACTAAATTAGAATTAGTAGTTTGATTGACCATCATCAACTCCGCATGCTGTAAACTCAATTAACGTGGCGCTATTTCAGCAACCTGTCAGGACAGTAGCAAAAGCAGGCAGAATACCGGGGAACACGCCGATCGCTGCGGTCGGCACAAGCTTTCCTGAAATTCGCCACGCAGTTTGAAATATGACCGGAATTTTCCAGGAATCCGTATGAGCTTTAAAGAGATCTATGAAAAGAAAATGCAGACCCAGCTCAACGAGTTAAAGGCCGAGATTGACGAACTCAGGGTCAAAGCCGAACAGGTGGAAATTAACCTGCAACTCGAATATTACGCACTCATCGACGAGTTGCAGGTCAAACTGGAATTAGCCAATCAAAGGTTTCAAAGTTTAAAGCAGGCCGGCGAAGAGGACTGGGAAGAATTTAAATCCGAGTTCGAGCTTGTCTGGAACTCACTGCGCGAACTGATTAAATCAGTTGTATCACCCTGAACCGATAATTGCGGGAGTATAAGAAGAATTAATGCCTGTTTACAATGACGCCGGAGTTACTGGTCAATGGTACGACCGCCATCGAGCTCTATCTGGAGCCGCTTTCGTCGCGAATTTTTGAGCCAACTCCATGACCACGGATGAAAACTCGACCGTACGATCGCTCGTTGTGTTCATTCCAGGCCATCAGGCCAGATCGACCTCCGGTGCACCTGAAATTAGCTCGACCGCGATACCATGATCCTCATAGGTTGAAACCGCCTGAAATCCGAATAACCACTAATGTCGGTTTTGGGTCGCTCGTCGCCGCTGCATCACCGAGTTTGAGCGTCGGTTTCTCCAAAGTTGACGCTCAATTGTGCCCGCTGAGATTCGTATTTCAGCCAGGAACAGACATCGGCTTTTAATTTTTTACCAGTTGAGCTGTGTCAATATGCCAGATCACTATCAGGGTATGGTGAGTTCTTACGGTTTGGAAAATATTACGGAGGCCTGTCATGTTCAACAAGATATTATGTCCCACAGATGGTTCAGATCATGCCTATAAGGCACTTGATCTCGCAATTGATATGGCAAAAAAATACGATTCCGAGCTTGTCATATTGCACGTGCCTCATCGTTCTGAAAATATCGAGGCTTTACGGCGATTTGCCGAAATTGAAGGACTGGCACCGCATGTCAACACGGAAATAGATCGCTTGAGAACGATGGACTACAGGATCTCGGTGGCTACGGATACCGCCTTCCAGGATTCAGCAGTATCACCACGGTTACTAATCGAGATAGGCCACCATATTGTTGGCGGAGCAAAGGGTCGTGCAGAGCGAAGTGGCCTGGAAAATGTCGACGCCCTTCTTGAGGTAGGCGATCCGGCTGATAGAATTTTGAAATGTATCGATAAGGAAAACATTGACTGCGTGATTATGGGTTCGCGTGGGTTGAACGATTTCAAAGGCCTGTTTCTTGGCAGTGTATCGCACAAGGTGGCAAACCGCGCACCCTGTACCTGCATCGCGGTCAAGTAGCTTTTGGATAATAGCAATTTTTGCTCGCATGGCCAGGCCACTTAAGAGAGCTGCCAATGAGTGCCTATGATAAGTTCTTGGCCACCGCATATTTTCAATTCCCGGGGATTCGATTTCTCTAAATCAAACGTTGAAAAGTGCTTCTCGTGGATCGGAGAACCGTCACGAATCTACACTCGCATTTTTCGCCACTCCAGGTGAAATACAAAAAGGGACTGATAGATACATCGTCTGAAATTGATCTGAGTCAATTCTCCTGACTTGAAAGCCGCATACTTAACCCTAGTTAGAACAAGGTTGTACGCCGTGCCGTCTGAGCGGCACTGATTAACTTGTAACTATATAGGAGAGTGACATGAACTTAGAAAAGCTTAAGCCCTGGAACTGGTTCAAGCACGAGGAAAATGACACTGGCAAGGGAAGCCAGATCCCGGTAAGTCGCAGCGAGGCTGAAAACTTGCCGCTGGCGGGTCGAGGTACCCTGAAGAGCCTGCACCGCGATATGGATCGTTGGTTCGAAGATGCATTCAAGTCGTTCGGTATGCCGTCGCTGGATTCAAATCTGCAATCCAGAGCCATGCCTGGCATATCCTTGTCAAATATCTATCGACCACAGATTGATGTATCGGGTGATTCCAACTGTTACGAAATCAACCTTGAAGTACCAGGCCTGACCGAATCTGATCTCTCGCTCGAGGTAAAGGATGATGTATTGATCATCAAGGGGGAAAAGGAGGAGCGTAGTGAAGATAAAGATAAGCACTATTATCGTGTCGAACGCAGCTACGGATCGTTTCAACGGACCTTGGCACTGCCCGATGACGCAATCGGGGATGAAATCAAGGCAAACCTTGATAAGGGCGTTTTAAGACTAGAGATTCCCCGACGTGAAACTGCAACCCAGGAAGTCAAACGCATATCAATTAATTCATAAATGATATTTGAGCACAGGGCTGGCCTTGTCCTGGTCCTGGTCAGCTGCCTACAGTGGATTGTGCACGAGTGATGTGATTGTAGGTGCCAACAAACGCAAGGTATACGATATCAAATCGTTGGAAGCTGCACTGCAGCAAAGCACGACATCAGTGCCGCTTCGAGTCGATCGTAACGGCGGCTCGTTGTTTGTCGTGGTTAGATAAGCACTATTTGCGATTGACACAAGCTTCACCGGCAGAGAGATTTAACGCATGTGTTGCGTTGACCGGTTGAACTCACCAGTCAAAGCCGACGGATTCGTTGTTAACCAGGATCAGATCGATTTCGTCATGCGATACCCCGAGCACTTCAATCGGGTCTTTGATTGCAGGCTGACCGCCAATCCGATAGACAATCGTCTGCTTGTAATGGTCACTTGCGAGGAAATCGTTGAGCTCCTCGTAAAGGCGAAAATTGGCCAGATAGGGTTTCAAGTTTATAATCCGGGTCTGCAGTGAGGTACAGGCACTATTCAGCAATGTGTGAACCGGTTTCATATCGCTATCCCAGTACTGCAATGCTTGGCGCATTGTTGTTGCTTGTCGCCGGCAGCTGTCTGCCCAGTCCAGCACAGGCCGACGATCGCTTTCGAGACAGTCGTGAACAAATGATACGCTTGATCGAAGCCGATGTCCGTTACACCAGCAGTTACCTCAAGCGATCGTCCCTCGACCGACGAGTGCTCGACGCGATGGCGAGGGTGCCGCGACACGAGTTTGTGCCACCCCAGCTGGTCGATATGGCCTACCAGAACCGCCCGCTACCGATCGGTCACGGCCAGACAATATCGCAACCCTACATCGTCGCGATCATGACCGATTTAATGGACCTCGAGCCGGGTCAACGCGTTCTGGAGATCGGCACGGGTTCCGGCTACCAGGCCGCGGTACTGGCGGAGATCGGCGTCAGGGTATGGAGCATCGAAATCATCCCTGCGCTCGGCGAACAGGCACAAACCCGATTGCAGGTGCCCGGCTATGACCAGGTCGAAGTACGCCTCGGCGATGGCTATTACGGCTGGCGCGAGAATGCGCCTTTCGATGCCATCATCGTGACCGCGGCTGCGAGCCACATTCCCCCGCCGCTGTTACAACAACTCAAACCGGGTGGAAAGATGATCATTCCGGTGGGTAGCCAATTTTCGACCCAGCAATTGCTACTGGTTACCCGCAAAGAAAACGATGAATTTACAACGCGCCAGGTGTTGCCGGTCAGGTTCGTGCCGCTGACAGGGGATCACTAGCTCAATCGTGACCTCGAACGCGCAGCCTCGGATCTCCATAGCTCTGATTTCGGCAGCGGTGCTCGGTTACGAAATCCTGCTGATGGCGTTGTTTTCGTTAATCCAGTGGCATCACTTCGCCTACATGGTGGTCAGCATCGCGCTGCTCGGTTTCGGTGTCAGCGGCAGTTTTCTGGTTTTGGTCCGGGCCATTTTCGAAAATCATTTCCGCAACTTTGCGATGGTTCAGGCCTGCCTGTTCGGGGTGAGTTCGCTGTTGTGCTTCGCGCTGGCCCAGCGTCTTTCGTTCAACCCCGAGGAGTTGATCTGGGACAATGACCACTGGCTGCGACTTGGGCTGGTTATTCTGCTGCTGGCGCTGCCGTTCTTTTTCGCGGCCAACCTGATTGGGCTGGCGCTGATGAGGTTCAAGTTTTCGTTAGCGCGGATTTACGCAGCAGACCTGTTCGGCGCGGGCGTGGGCGCGCTTGGCATTATTGCAATACTGTTCCTGGTACCGCCGGCAGTGGCGCTTCGTGTTATATCGTTTATGGGATTTGCCGCCGCTGCCGTGCTCTGGGTCGAATACCGGGGGCGCTGGCGCGGGGTCCTCATCGGCCTGCCGATAATCATACTTTGCCTGTACTCACTACCCGGCACATGGACGGAGCCTCTCATATCTCCTTACAAGGGTCTCAGCCAGTTGTTGCGCGTGCCCGGTACCCAGGTGGTTGCCGAGCGTTTCAGCCCGCTCGGCATGATTAACGTGGTAGCAAGCAAGACCGTTCCACTGCGCCATGCGCCGGGGCTGAGCCTCAACGCCAACACCGAGCCACCGGTGCAACTCGGGCTATTTGTCAATGGTGGCGGGTTAACGGCGATCACGCGCTATTTCGGGGTTCGCGCCGATCTTACCCATTTGGACTACCTGACTTCGGCGCTACCCTACCATCTGCAGGCACCCGAGAGGGTTCTGATACTGGGCGCCGGAGGCGGAGCCGGCATCTTGCAGGCGCTCTACCATGAGGCAGAACGAATCGACGCGGTAGAAATCAATCCCCAGGTGGTAGAACTGGTGCGCGATCGCTTTGGCGAATTCAGTGGCGGGATCTTCGATCATGCCCGCGTCAATCTGCAGATCGCCGAGGCGCGCGGATTCCTGCAGCGCGCAACCAGCCGTTATGATTTGATCCAGTTTCCAGTACTCGATTCATTAAGTACCGCAGCGGGCGGCGTCCACGGTCTCAACGAGAACTACTTATATACCATCGAGGCGCTGCAACAGGCAATAAGCCGGCTCGATGACCAGGGATATATCGCCCTGACGCACGGCATCAAGTTGCCGCCTCGCAATAGTCTCAAATTGTTTGCCAGCGCGATCGAGGCGCTCAAGGTTCTCGGAGCCGATAACATCGAGCGGCGCCTGGCGTTAATCCGTGGCTGGCAAACCAGCACGCTATTGATAAAAAACGGTGAAATCAGCATCGCGGACATCAATGCGATTAAGGGTTTCTGCAGGCAACGGTCGTTCGACCTGGCCTACTACCCGGGTATGCCGGCGCATGAGGCAAACCTCTATAACCAGCTCGAAGCCTCTTACTTCTATGACGGCACACGCGCACTGCTCGGCAAGCAGCACGATCAATTCCTCCAGGATTACAAGTTCAACCTCGAACCGGCGACCGACGACCGCCCGTTTCACTCCCACTTCGTCAAATGGAGCAGCCTGCCGGAAATAATCGAGCTGCGGCATCGCGGCGGTGGTGCATTACTGGAAACCGGTTACCTGACCCTGGTAATCACGCTGGTGCTGGCACTGCTGTTCAGCGCGCTGCTGATCCTGTTACCGCTTGCTTTTATTCGCCGGGATAGCCCGCGCATAGCCGGAAATTCGAGCAGCCTCAAAGTACTGAGCTATTTTTTCGCGCTGGGACTGGGTTTCCTGCTGATCGAAATCGCCTTTTTACAGAAATTTATATTACTGCTGCATCATCCAATTTACGCCGCCGCGGTGGTACTGGCTTCGTTCCTGGTTGCAGCTGGAGCCGGCAGCGCCTACGCACAGCGCTTTGCCGGTCAACTTCGTTCAAAAAAAGTCACTGCCACCGCGGTGGTTATGATCATCGCGCTAGGCATCGCTTACCTCGCGCTACTTGAGCCATTGATGCAGTTCGCTGGGAGCTGGCAGCTGGGGGTCAAGATACTGCTCAGCATCACGTTGATAGCGCCCCTGGGTTTTTGCATGGGGATACCTTTCCCGATAGGCCTGTCCGCGCTTGCTACCAGTCCGCCATCGCTGACCGCCTGGGCCTGGGGCATAAATGGTTGTGCCTCGGTGATTAGCGCGATCCTGGCAACCCTGCTCGCGATCCATTTTGGCTTCAATGCCGTGATCTTGCTGGCGCTCGCCTGTTATTGCGTAGCAGCGGTCAATTTTCCTGAATCAACAGCTGACTGACATCTGGAATATAAAAAGAAAATTGCTCTCTGACTCGTATTTTCCAATGAGTATACTGCTCCCGGAACGCGCTTAATCCGGCCCATCGCATCCAGGCCGCAATGTAGCGGATGCCCGCGGCGGCGGGAAAATCTCTACCTGCCCAATAACCTGTCCTTTGCCAGATTGATCATGGCCGCAAGATAAGCGGATCCGCCACGGTCCGGATGCATTTTCTGCATCAGCCGACGGTGCGCCTCGATTATCTCCTTCTCGCCGGCGTCGGATGATACTCCCAGTATCTGCAGCGCCTCTTCGCGTGATATTTCGCCCGGTTCGCTGGCGGCCCGCTGTTGCCCCTGCGTGCCGGCCTGTTGTTGCCAGGTGTCCGCATAAACCCGGTCCAGGTAGGCCTGCAGCAAGGCAACCGACTCTTCGTCGTCCTGACACTCGCGCAACATTTGCAGCAACGCGTCGAGGCCCAGTTGATCGAGCGTGCTACCCTTGAACTGTCCTGCCAGAACTTCCCCGTTGATGTCCCCCGAATCATGGTTCAGCGTCATGCGGATATACTTGCTATCGACGGTAGAAGTTTGACCGCTGCTCGGTTCGCTCCTTGATTTCAAAGCATCAATGCCAGCCAGCACGCGTTTGAGCAGCGGAATATGGCCGAGCAACGTCAGCAAGCCCCGCACGAACGGCAACATTGCGGCAAACACCGCCATCAGCCAATGCGCCCGACCCGCCAGCACCAGCATCAGCAGTCCCGCCGCGAGCAGGACCGCTATCCATTGCCAGTAAACCCTGGGAGGCTGGCGAAACAACCAGCGGGACAAGATGAACAATCCAACCACCAGGCCGAGCAACAATAACAGCCGTACCACGGGTCAATCCTTGCTCAACTGGCGCGTCAGTTTCCGCACAACATCGCTGCGATCTTTACTGAAATCCTGCAAGGCTTTCTGACCGCCGGCGGCATAGACGGCTACTGCGCTCAACAGGTCGCGCAATTGACCGGCGCTGGCCGCGTCGAAGGAACAGTAGGCGCCGTGGGTCAACCGTGCGATCTCTTTGAACGCCCGTTGCGCCACGAGCTCCTCACCTTCATGAAACAGGAAAGCAGGCACCCCGAGCATCCCCAGTTCACCCGCCAAATGGCACAATCGGTCCACGTCTTCCTCCATGCAGTCGCCAACGAAGACGAGCGCCTGGACTTTGTTTTGTTTTGTCTGCTCGATTGCCTGACGAAGTACCTTTTCGATTTGCGTATAACCACCCCGGCAAGACACACTCGTCATGCGTTGCAGCAACGCATCCGCAGAAGTCAGCCACGGGCTCGCCTCGAACTCACCGAAGCCGCGGTAATAGCAAAGCTGAATACCAAGACCGCCGAGCGCCGCGGTTTCGGTGAACATCTCACCCTGAATCTGACAGGCTCGGTCCCAGGTGGGCTCTCGACTGGCAGTGGCGTCCATCGCAAACATCAATCGCCCACGTTCCTGACCGGATTTGATCACCGGCGTCGACCTGACCTGCTGCACGAACGCATCGATTGCGGCTTTGCTCGATTTTTGCGGAAGATCTTTGTCTGTGCCTGCCATGAAATCCGTCTTTGGACAGTAAATTCGGGGATAGTATACCTATTTTCCAACCGACGGTTTCCAGGCCTGGACCAGGTATACCTATACCACGAATGGAGAAAAATACGTGAAAATACGGAAGTGGAATTTACAAAGGCTTCAATGACCGGGTCGGTTTTTCCCACTGAGAAATGGGATTTGAACATCGGCTCTCTCCAAAGCTGACACCCAATTCGCTGGGCCAGGAGGCAATCTTCGGCCACAAAGCGGCATCGAGTTAAAAGATTATGTATGATTCGAGTAAATCCAACTCATTCGCCAGCTTAATATGCGATATCCCGAATTAAATGGCCGCCCTCTAGTAATAATAAAGAGGCCAACGGCCTCTTAAACATATTTTATGCGGTAATGCTAGAGTGGTAAACCTTAACGGAATCTTGCCTAACGTGTTATCTCAGCAGTACATTATCTATCAGCTCTGCTGGAGGATTTGCAATGCAAATAGACTTAAAAGACAAGCGTGTGCTGGTCACGGGAGGGACGCGAGGCATTGGACGAGGGGCAGTCGAAGCTTTTCTTGAATCTGGTGCTCGCGTTGCTATAAATGGGAGAACGACTGAATCTACGACCGCAGCAATAGCAGAACTGGGCGAAGGAGAGAGACTCATAGCCGCACCTGGGGACGTAGCTACAGCGTCAGGTTGTGAGCCCATCACGAAAACCGCCATTAATGAACTGGGAGGTCTCGATATTCTGGTTAATAGCGCCGGAGTAGCCAGGCTTGGGCCGATCAAAGATTTCGATGAAGCAGCCTGGGATCAGACGCTTGATGTCAATCTGAAAGGTACGTTTTTCTGTATCCGCTCGGCGTTGGCGGCGTTACGTGATAGTAAAGGCAATATTGTCAACCTGGCATCTGACGCTGGTCTGATTGGCGCTTTAGACCTTGTCGTCTATTGCGCTTCAAAAGGTGGGGTCGTTAACATGACCCGTGCTATGGCTCTCGAACTCGCACCTGATGTCCGCGTAAACTGTGTTTGTCCAGGCTATGTTGATACCGATATGGTGCGGCGCGATGGTATCGAGCAGGCGAGCGACCCGGTTACCCAGGAGCAATCACTCATCGACGAAGCACCGCTGAAACGCATAGCTACACCTGGAGAAATAGCCTCCGCCATCATTTACCTTGCTTCAGACGACGCGCGCTTTGTCACCGGGGCTGCATTTCAAATCGACGGTGGTACAACAGCGGGTTGGTAAAAATATGACTAATCGCTGCCTAACGATGGGGATTTTGCCCACAGTACCGCATAACAACGCATGCAGACAAAGTGCCCGCTACGCGCTCACTTTGCCGCTGATGAGGAGCGTTAGGCGACAACACGAGACTTATGAGTGAATAATCAACTCCGCAATAAACTGGCCATCAAGGCACTGTGGGCGCTCTGTCATTTATTGGCCGGAATCCGTGACACCGTCCGCGGTTCGAGCGCTCTGGAGATGCCCGAATGAGTGTCGTGAAGCGAGTGCTGTTCGTGTGCGTCGAGAACGCCAACCGGAGCCAGATGGCTGAGGCATTCGCTCACATACTAGGTGGGAAGTCAGTCGAAGCATACAGCGCCGGATCGCATCCATCGGGAAAGGTCAATCCGAAGGCGGTGGAGGCCATGCACGAATTGGGATACGACTTGTCAGTCCATGGATCAAATTCATTGGACGAACTCCCGAATGTAGCATTCGACTTCGTGGCAACTATGGGCTGTGGGGATGCTTGCCCCATGGTTCGGGCCAAACAACGAGTAGATTGGTCTATTCCCGACCCGAAACATCTTCCGCCCGACGAGTTTCGAGTCGTTCGAGATTTGATTCAGGACAAGGTCCGGGCCACGCTAGACGAATTGGGTGTTCCATCAAATGTCGCCTAATAAGCGCATACAGTCGGACAAAGTGCTCGCTACGCGAGAAGCTGAGCAAGGGTATGGGTACAGCGGGATCGATACCCGCGTGTACTGCTGTCCAATACCATTGGGTTTTAGGAAAAGGATCGATTATTCTTCTTATACTTTATAAAGTATTTCTTAAGACTCAAGACTTTTTAGACGTTTGTACACTAACTGTACCTAGTACACGCTCAATATCTGCACTTTTACATTTAGGACACTTTTCTTTGTGTTTGTCATGCTCTTGGAACGATTCGACAATGTCAAAATCATGACCGCAACTGTTACATTTATATTCGTAGATAGGCATGGTGTCTAGAAATTATGTCTATTTTTACTTTATATATTGCTTAGTATTTTTTTAGTTGATTTGCGTCAATAAAACATCTAAACACTCAATTATTACTCCTTTCGCCAACCAATTCAGTTGATTTTCAGCCACCAGGTAGCCGATAACCTGCCGCTACTTTCGCAGATTCAATGATCGGTTAGTGCCGACCCTTGACCTTTACAGTGATTTGACTGAATGTCGGTTTCGGGTCGGGTGTTTGACGCTGACTCATCGAGTCTGAGCGTCGGGTTTCTCCAAAGCTGACAATGGAAATATCTTACCAGTGGCGATCTTCAGCCATGATCAAACATCCATTTCTCTTCGATAGCTTGCGAGATGTGCTTTGGGTAGACCACTCCATATAAGCTTTGGGTAGATCACCCATATAAAACTCGCACATCCTGTCGAGTTTACAAATTCTGGTAAAAGTGCGTAAATAAAAATACTTGGGGTAATAAAAATCTCAAAGAGGTAATCATGACAATAGCATCGAAATTGGAAAACTATCTTCAACAGCGGGAGGTTGAGTACCAAGTGGTGGCTCATCCGCACAGTGAATACAGCATGGAGACTGCCGCAAAGGCCCATGTTCACGGTGATGCCTTGGCCAAGGGGGTGCTGGTAAAGGATGACGACGGCTACCTTTTGGTGGTTTTGCCTGCCGACTATCACATTGAACTTGAATCCCTGTGCAAGTTGCTGGGGCAGGAGGTGGCGATGGTGGGTGAAGCCACCCTGGAGGAGATCTTTAGTGACTGTGAACTGGGAGCGGTGCCGCCCATCGGTATGGCCTACGGGATAAAAACAATATGGGACCCGAAATCCAGCCTTGGCAAACAGGATGAAATCTTCTTTGAAGCGGGTGATCACCAGAGTCTGGTGCAGATGAGTGGTGTGCAGTTTCACGAGTTGATGGCACCGGCCGAGCGCGGTGAGTTCAGTCACCACGTCTGACCGGCACTTTTCTTTGCAGTGATAAAGATCATATTTCGCTGGGTGATGTTGCATCGATCGGTTGAGGTCACCTTCCAAAGGAGACGCTCATTCGCGCCAATTGAGCTTCTCAGAACGGCCAACAGCAGACCCCCAACCCACGCGGAAGACAACCTGGAATAGCAACCGTAATACGGGGGTTTGACAGTGACGCCCGATTATAAGGAGCAGACCCACAAACTAACTAGTTGCTTTTTAACTCACCCACCAATAATGCATAAGCCGCGTGGCAGTTTAAGGATTCTGTGTCGCATCCTGCCAAGATACCTAGTAGTCTTTAAATTCCTTGTCCACTGAATACGTCAGGACAACATGAACGCCTCACAGGTTGTCATTCTGGTATTGTTAGTCGTCATTGCCAACGTGGCGCCGGTGGTCATCAGCCTGCTGATGGGACATCGCTGGAACGCTCCACTCGATGTCGGTCTCAGGTTACCTGACCAGCGTCCCGTGCTGGGCCCATCCAAGACAATCCGTGGTGTGCTTACCTCTGTGCTGGCAACTGCGTTGCTTGCGCCCTTGTTCGGATTTTCGCCAGTTACTGGCGCAGGATTCGCCTGCTTGGCGATGTTGGGAGATATCTGTTCCAGTTTTATAAAGCGGCGGCTTGGAATTGCCTCCAGCCATTCCGTACCACTGATCGATCAATTACCGGAATCCTTGCTACCACTCTGGTTCATGCAACCGATAGTGGGTGGAACTACAGCAGAAATACTGGTCGCGGCTGCAATCTTTACCCTTATCGACCTGGTCTTGTTCGGGTTGTACGGATCAGGTCAGGCGCATTGAAGATGGTGCAGGGTTATCTCCGGTGGACAGTTGATCCTGACATCGACTATGGAAGCACCGGATCCGGCCGAGGTATATCCCATCATCCCCCGATAGTTCCACGCGCCTCTACAAAATGCCCGCGGACAGCGCGCATTGCACATCAACGGAATACCACCAGGCAAACAAATCTGACCCGCATGCGTATGACCACAGAGCAGAACATTGAAATCAGCATGCGAGGCATTCCGGTAAATCTCGGGTGAATGCGCCAGCAGGATCGAAACCGCATCGTTGGGTATGGGATCCGCCGCTTTCTCCAGATTATCGGCGCGATAGTAATGCGGATCATCGATACCCGCCAGGTAGATCGTATCACCACCACGTTGCAGGGACACCTGTTCGTTCAGCAGCATGTTCATCCCCATTGCCTCCAGACCGGGTACCATACAGATGGTATCGTGATTGCCCAGGACCCCATACACGTCACCTTGCAGGTGTTCGCACACCTGCTGCATCGCTTCCAGTGTTGCATCATAGGGGCCAAAGGTTTTCGCCCTGAAATCACCGGTTAAGACACACAAGTCATATTCCACCTGGCGTAAGCGCTCGATCAGGACACGCGGGAAATCGGGCGCCATGTCTATGTGCAGATCGGATATCTGCAAAATGGTGTAATCGTTAAATGCGGCAGGCAGGCCGCGGACCGTTATGTGGTTATGACGAACTGCCAGTTTACGCGCATTGCGACGCCCACGCCCGTGCAGCAACATTAGCCGTAGGCTGTTACGAATGAGTGGACGGCTGGAATACCAGTTCTCGATATGGAACAGATTACGCCCCTGGCCAAATATCTTGTGTTCAGAGTCACGTTCTATTCCGAGGCGTTGCTGGAGATGTACCTTGCCAACACGTTCCTGTAACAACAATAACGTGGCTTCATTAGGTATACACGGTGTCATACCTCATTGTCGGTCGCCCTCCTGGAGTTTTCAATGTGTAATCCAGTTTCAATGGAAGGCCGCTACGAAAGTG
>Ga0255040_10000267_pt1 | contig 13030 bp, 10 predicted proteins | sample BC1_12_2_MG_FD_181711 | JGI IMG/M metagenome (GOLD analysis project Ga0255040, IMG submission 181711) | Seawater microbial communities from Strait of Georgia, British Columbia, Canada - BC1_12_2 | ecosystem: Environmental > Aquatic > Marine > Strait | place: Canada: British Columbia | collected... | reverse complement strand
TATTATATTACGATGTGGTGTTGTCGTAAATCGCGCCGTTGGCTTTCTCGTTTTTCGAGCAAAGCGCCAGCTCTGTAGTCACCTGACGTGTAGTGTTGTCGCCATTTTTGGCCAAGGCAACGTTCTTGGTGCCACGCAATACTGCGCATTCCCACATGTTGTCTTGCAGCACGAACACGTCACGGCTACGGTTCTCCCTCGAGGGCATAAACTGTACTGTACCCCACGGAGTCACGTATACTGCCAGTGATTTTACAACAGTCTCGTCACCGGCTTGTACCGCTGAGCGCTGGTTGTTGTTACCAGTGAAGCCCAAAGCAACATTCATCTGGAAGGCTGACAGATATACTGTATCTGGCTTGCCGCCTTCTTCCCAGATTGACTGCATAACGTCGTCAAACTTGGCCTGCGAAAACGCAGTTGGAGTGCCGTCATCTGTACGGGCGTCTGTGCCGTCGCCGGTTGGGTTTGCACCAGAGTTACCAGACTGGAAGTTTACGTTTGTAATCAACCATGATGGTACACCACCAGTTTTACGCGCAGCAGTGTTAGACCCTACCACGTTGCCTTGGTTCGCAAACAACGCTTTTTCAATGTCTAATTTTTGCTCCTTAGCGATGAGCAAGGTTTGGTATGCCAATTCCTTCGACCGGCCTGCATTGGAGACTGATTCATCGGTGTCTGACACGACTACAGCGTTCTTAAAGATCTGTGTGCGTGCGCCGAGGCGTACAGTTGGAGTGACGGCATCGGCAGTTGTTGCGTCGCCTTCGATGTGAGCGTTTACGGCTGACGCGCGCAACGCTTGTGTTTGCCACTCAACCAAAGTGTTCTTGGCTTTTGTTTTAGCAGACTTGCTGTAAAACGGTGTTTCAGATGGGTCTACATTGTAGATTACATCTGACAAATCTTCACGGATGCCCACGGCATCATATGTGTCGAATGTGTTGGTCGGCTGTGCCATTTTCTCGTCCTTTCAAGACTTAGCTTTTTAACATCAAGCTCAATGCGTCATCAATTGAGCCTGTCTTCTGCAAGCGCTGATGCGCTTTTTTACGGGTAGCAGCTTGTCCGTCTGGGCGTTTCTTTGCACCAGCTTTGACAACGGGTCGAGCGCCATCAGCCTTTGACTGTGACTTCTGTTTGTTGGCAACCAGTTGGCGATATTTACGCGCGTCGTTTAACGCCCGCACATATCTCGCATCGGACACGCCAGCCATCTCCTCCGGCGTGAAGCCGTAGTGCATGCCTGTGTCCATGATCTCAGTTTTAAGCATTTCGCCCTTCTTGGGATCTGCGATTTCAGGGATATACTGTTTCAGCACCTCCGCTTGCTCGGCAAGGTAGGCTTGTCTAGCCGCTTGCTGTTGCTGCGCTTGCTGCTGATGCATTCCCTGCAACTGGTACAATTGCTGGTCGTGCGCGGCCTTTGCCTCGTCATATGTGAGCTTCGCTTCCATGTATCCAATCGGATCTTGGTCAAAAAGCTCTTTCGACGGTGGGGTTGGGGCTTGCAGACCACCTTGCTGGGCTTGTTGATACATAGCCAAGACTTGTTGCTGCTGTTGGGCCAATGCCTGAGCCTGCTCCTTGTAATGTTTTTCCAAGGCAGCATTTTCCTGCATTTTTTGATTGATGTAACCCTGACCCGCCGCAGATTGCTTTAACTGATCCAGTGTCCAACGCTCTTCTTTGCCGTTAATTTTAACGGGGATGAGGTTGGTGTCTTCAGCCGCCCCTACTAGGTCGTCGTCATCAATTTGGTCATCTTCGACATATTCTGCGTCTTCTATGTCATCGCCGGATGCCTCGACGTCATCATTGCTCTCTGCAACATCTTTAACTGCTTCGCTCTCAACGTCTTGAGTTAGCGCTTCAGTTGTTTCCACTGCTTCGCTTTGATTTTCTTCTGTTGGCTCTGGGGCCAGCATTGCCTCTACGGCATTATTTAGGCTAGTCGCTTCCACGGTGCTAGTTCCTTCGTTTGCGATCTAAAATGACCTCTGCTGCGATTGCAGCGTCGAGTGCGTCACCGATCTTGTTTAACGCACGCAGTATTGCGTGCGCCTCCTCGCGCATCTCTATATCGGAGGCTGCGCTGTTGGCGAAGATGCGTATTTGCTCTTCGCGAACATCGTCCACGAACGTCTGAAACGCCGTGTCATTCTTTAGCCGCTTTGCGTCGTCGGCTTGTATGCGGATGTCGGCGCTCACTGCGGTGTACCCTGAGCCATGCCGCCGATCATGCGCATTTTATCCTGTTCCGCTTTTACGCGCGCCACGTCTACGGCGGTGCCGTATTGGCCATATATCTTGGCGGCATCTACCATAAGATCCTGAGCCATCTGGTCACGCTTCAGATCATCATCTGCGGTTGCCTTCTGCGCCTCAAGCTGCAGCTTCATCATATCGGTCTGCGCCTTGCTTTGCGCCTTGATCTGCTCGGCCTGCAGGAATGCGGCGTTTGGATCTTGCGCCTGCCCCTGCTGCGCCATCTGCTCCTGCTGTTGTTGCTGCATCTGTAGCATCTGCATTTCAATTTCCGGCGTAATCGGCGCGAAGTAGCGGTCGGCATTGCGCACGCCTGCAATGGCCAACTGGTCTGCCAGCGTGTTGCGGATGTTGGTCAGCGATACCAAGCCGTTCATCGGCCCATATTGCTGGTAAACCATCTGCTGCATCTGCAGAGCCATCGCCAAAGCAGACTGTTTCTCTTCTTCTCGGCCAGTGCCAAGCCCGACGTTGATGCTGATGTCCATCGACGTATCCCACACACGCGGATCGACGGGAATATACTGCCCGTTCATCCGCATCATGACCTCTTCATCCATGTTCTTATTCATCAGGCGCAGCATGATGCCAAACAAGTCACGCAGACCGTCAGCCAAGTTGCGCACCATCACCTCTGTCTGGCCCGCAGCGGCCTGCACAGACGCCTGAACGGCTGCCTTGGTGGTAGACTGCAATGCGTCAGGGTTAAGCCCCACAGAGGCGCTTGTGACGCCCGTCTTCTGCTCTGTGAGCTGATCCATATATGCCAGCGCAGATAGCGTCTGGCCAGCGACAAATGGCACACTCAGATCCTGCACAGATCCGGCTTGGCGCATCCGCACAAGTGAGCCGATCTCGTTATTTAGCACGTCGTCGATATTTACTGCGCCGTCCACGATACCAATGCGCGGATTGTTGGTCATTGCCACGTTATCTAAGATGCCGCGCAGAATAGACGTCGCGGCGTCCTGATCGTTTTCCACCAACTCAGAAAGGCTGTGTCCGTACCAGCTGTGTGGCTCTGGGTCGATCTCAAACTTTGCGAACGGGATCTCGTCGCACGGCATGTAATCCAGCAGCTCATATGATGTGCCGCCGCAGAGAAGCTTGTACAGCACCGGCACGCCGGTTCCGTCAACATCCATACGCATGTAGGCTTCCGTGATGCCGACAAGCTTCATGGACGGGTCTAGTTCGTCTTCGTCTGACAGGTCTTCCTCGTAGCCTTGGCGCTCAAGCACCTCTGCGCCAGACATGTCGTTTGTGCCGTCAAATGGCGTCAGGTTGGAGATGACCTCGAAGTCGAAGCCCATCTCGACCAGATCGCCTACGCGCATGTCTGTGCGGTGCGCTACGACATATGCGTCATCAAATGACCGGCAGTCGCGGTTTACGAAAAACTCTTCCGGCGGGATGCTTTCTATGCGCATCTCGCCCTTCATCTCAGTGCGGCTAATCTTGGCCGAATGGACAGGAAGCTCGACGTCCATGCCCATCTCGTCCACTTCGATAGACATTTCCATTGTATGCTCAATCACCTCCACGTCATCCCCTTGGATCAGGAACGTGTATTCGTCATCAGACAAGTCGGTGTAGGTGTATATCTCGGCAACGGGGTAGTCGTGCCAATAAGCCTTCACGATGCCCTGCTTTTTAACCATGGCGTCTTGGAAGGCATCGTTTAGCACGCGGTATCCGTTTAGACGCGTAAACTCGTGTTGGATGTAGCTGGTGGCCTGCTCAGCCAACGCAACGTCTTCTGGCCCCTTCGGGATAAACTCTACCGGCCTCGCAGTGGACATGAAGATCCGCATCAGGCTTGGCTTCACAGAGCGTACGGTATCCCGTACTTTTGTGGCCACAACCTTGCTGCGCCCGTCTTCGTGGCCAATATCAACCTCGCCGTCGTAGTAGCGTTGCGCCTTTATGCGGTCTTCGCTGATCTCGCTTTCAACGAAGTCAACGGCCTCGCTGATCGCGTTCTGCACGATGCTTTCGATTTCACGACGATCTTTTGGCTGTGGTTGCATGTTATTCTCCGCTTTGTGCGCCGTAAGTTGTCAGGCCGAAAGTCACAAGCGCGTCTGTTATCTGTTGCGCGCGTGTTGGGTCTTGAAGCCGCTTGGCCTCTTGTAACAGAACAGGCACCAGTCTGTCACGATCTGCGCCTTGCATCGACAGTAATTCACCAATCTCGCGGTTTAGGTTTGATCGCTTTGCTCCGTAAAGAACTTCGTCGATCATGCGGTTCACAGGGTTAGCGAACATCCCCTGATAAGCGCGCGCAATGGGTGACGGCTTGCGCATGCTGTCTGGCTCTCTGATGTCGGCCAAGCTTTCTGCGGCTTCCTCTCGGAACGCAGTCTGCGATCCGGCCAGAACATCGCCACGCGTGCCGGAAAACTCTTTTTCGGCAAACAGCCTCTGCGTGACCGCATCCGCGTCAGGCTTGCCAAGCAGAAGCTGCAACTTCTCGCGGTTCCAAGACTTGTCAAACTGCTGCCACGCGGATGCCGCATCGCTTCTTGATGTGCCCATGAGGGCAGCAATGTATTCTCTCGCGCCTTTCACATATGCGTCACGCTCAAGCGGCTTCATTTTATCGAGCATCGCCTTCAAGTCTTCTGGCGAAAGCGCGGATGTCGGGCCGCCGGCAAACACAGTGCGCCCATTGTCTACCGCACGCTCGATCTGTGAGCTTTCGGCGTATCCAGCGCGCGCTGTGGCGTAGTTTGGTATTTCATCAAGACGCTTGTCCATCTCGTCCAATATGGGCATCAACTGTCTGACTTTATTATTTTGCCCCGCTATTCTGGCAGACGTAATTGCGTCACCCAAGGCGCTGCGGGCGTTGTGGAGTTTAGACGCCGAAACTGGCCCCTCCTTGCCCAGATCGCGCAGAACGGCGTTTAGGCCGCTTCTGACGTTGGCTGCAGCGTCGTCTGCCATCATAACCAAGCCAGAACGCAACGCGCTGACGTCGAACTCTGCGCCGCTCTGCATAGCAGCATCATACATTGGCCCAAGCTCAGAAGACTTGCGCATGGCCTGCGCTGCGCGCTCTTCAGACGCTGCAATCGCGGGGCCGATACGCTCAGACATAACTTGTTCTACGCGCTCTCCTGCACCGCCTGCGCGCTGCTCAAGCTGCCTGCGTAAGACGTCTGCGCCCTCGCCCTGCATGGTGGCCAACCCCTGCGCCATGCTGCGCGGAGATCCTGCAATGTCTGCTACTACTCCCTCTGGGCCAAGTGAGCGTAAATACGCTTGAATATCTTGGCCAGCCACCTGCGGCCTCTGCAGCGCACGGCCAACTCTGCGCAATGAAGCCCCGCTGAAACCTTCTTCGCCGCCGCGTACTATATCTTGGATGCCTCTGGTTGTTGCGCCAGCTATACGGCCTGCCACTGGCGCAACAGCGCCAAGCGTTGCACCAGTCGCTGCGGTAACTGGAGAAATTTCCTTCATGCGTGCCAAGAACCCATCCTCGCCGCCAGCAAACTCTGGAAGTGTTGCCGTTGTTGCGCCTGTAATCGCACCAGCAAGAACCTTCCCTGCCGTGCCTAAGTTTTTAGCCATCCGCAAGCCCGTGGAAACCGGCAGTGTTGCGCCCGAAACGCCGCCTGAGACTTCGCCCTTGGCAAACTGCTCTGGGGCCAGAAGCTGCGCCGCCTCGTCGCGCTGGCGAACAAGGTCACGATATTTTGCGTATGCTTTTTTCGCGCCCTCGATGTCGCGTTTGCGGAGCAACTCGTTTGCCGCTTGGTATGCGCCAGCGATTTCGTCAGCCAAGTTTAAGCTGGCACCTTTCTGGAAGCCGCGATATGTGGCGATGGTTTCAATTTCAGCCTGCCTTGCTGGCTTGCGCTTTTTGCGTGCAGCGTCCAACGCCTTCTGGCCGTCAGCGCTTATCGTTCCGGCGGCCTCAAGCTTTTCCAAGACGGCGATTGCCGCTTGAACATTAGAGGCTTCGGCGTATGTCATCTCAGCCATGTTAACCTCCGCTCGGTGGGTTTAGTATTTCACGCGCTTCTTCTTCTGTCATGGACGGCGTGGGTATATCTGCGCCGCTGCCAAGAAGACCCCTGACACTCTCAAACGGATCTGGCAGGGCGGCGATAGCCTCTTCTGCCTGCTGAATGCTAAAGTTTGGATCAGTAAGCGCTCTAGACGCGATGCGTCCTACGCTTTGGTTGTGCTTAGTAATTGCAACCATGCTGCCAATAATAAGCTTGTTACCGTTTGGCTGGTTTTGGATGGCGGGCAAAGACGCCTTATACAAAGCCAAGTCTGCATCCGAAATAACGCCAGAACCGGCTGGCCTCTGCGCTGGCACAAGCTGGCTTATTATGGCTTCCGCTGCCGCCGCAGGGCCGCTTCTAAAGTCTACGCCAAAATATTGGTTTGCGCGTGACAAGAAACCTGCACTTAATCCAGTGTCGCTTTCATCAAGCAGGTCGCTTAATAACTCAATTCTGCCAAGATTAGCTGAAGCATCGCGGCCAGCTGCAGCCATTTCGGCATAATTTCTACCCAGCTCTTTCTGGCCATACTCTTGGAACGTTCCATCACCGCCCACATTAACACTTGTCGCGCCAGCTTTGCTGATGGCCGTCTTGTAGTCGAGGAATGTACCTTTGAAGCCGTCTTTAACGGCCTGCGCATATTCCCTCATGCCCGCTGTGCTTGTATCCTTCGGTGTCTCCAGCGACTTACTGACCAGCGCATTCATAATATCCTTTGCGCCGATTGCCCCGCCCTCTACAGCGTCAGCATAATCGTCGTAGCCCATCCTGCGCAGATACTCGACCGTCTTGTTCTTCGTTGCAGTCGCCTGCCGCTGCGCGCCGCGCGCTCTGATCGCCTCGCCAGCACGCATCTCCGGCATGATAAGCGGATCGAGCGCCGCAGCAAATTGCTCCGCTCTGCTCAGGCCGGTTGTCGGGCTTGGCGTGCCAAGGTAATCCATGATGCCGCCGAAGCCGCCTCTGCGCTGCTGCGGCGCTGCCGCTGCCTGCGGGCGATCCTGCATTAGCGCTGACAGTGGCGCGCGTGGCGCTGTTCGTGGTGCCGTTCCGCTGGCCAGCATCTGCATGCGCAGCTCTTCTTCGCGCGCCCTATCCATTGGAGTTGCCATTGTGGTTTGCCCTTCTCCTAAAATCGTCTTCACATAGTTTTGCGTTTCCGCAATATTTGGCACCCTGCCAAGCTTAGCCACACGCGTTGGCCCAGCGTTATACGCGGCCAGCGCAAGCGACGGATCTCCAAAACGCTTGAGCTGCTGGCTTAAATACTTTGCAGCGCCTTCCAAGTTTTGCATTGGATCTGTCGGGTCTACGCCAAGCTCCTTGGCCGTCGCAGGCATGAGCTGGCCGAGGCCGATAGCGCCCTTCGGGCTTACGACGTCCGGCCTAAAGCTGCTCTCCTGCTGTATGAGGCGCAGGAACATGTCGGGGTCTATCCCGTATCTGCTGGCTGCGTCTCTGGCTGCTTGACGATAATCCATCTGCTACCTCGGCATCCCCATAATTGTCTGGAAGTAATTAAACAGACCCGGCTGCATTGACTTTGTCTCCGTGTACTGGTCTGGCGTCTCACCGAGCGCCGCCAATGGCGCTGTGAGCGCCTGCAGCGGTGCGCCGGTGTATCCCGCATATTGCTGACGCGCCGCATCGATGAGCGCCTGCTGCAACCCTTGCTGCATGAGGCCCTGCTGCATCTGCTGCTGCTGGATCGCCTGCCCTGTGCCGAATGCCTGCTGGCCAAGTCCGGCGAGCTGCGATGCCGCTCCAAGACGCGTTCCCATCGCGGCCTGCTGCGCCGCCAAGTTTTGCGACTGAGCAGATGCCCGCTGCTGCGCCGCAAACTGCGCCGCCTGCATCTGCGCCGCTGCATTGGCAGCCTGCACTTGCTGTGCGCGGTTGATGTTGCCAAGCTGCGCCGCTGTGCGTGCGCCTGCGCCATACTGCGCTGCGCCTGTTCTCGCCGAAACGTTGGCCGCTTCGATCTGCTGCTGTCTGGCTATATTCGCTGCCTGCGCCGCCTGCGCAGATCCAGCGCCATACTGAGCCGCTGCCGTTTCCGCTGCCGCGTTTGCCGCCTCAACACGTTGGCGCTGGGCAATATTTGCCGCCTGCGCGCCGTATTGGCTCTCCGCGCCAAATCGCTGCGCCGCTGTCTGGGATGCAACGTTGGCCATCTCTACTTGCTGCTGGCGCGCAACGTTTGCCGCTTCAACAGCCTGACGTGAGTCAGCGCCATAACGCTCAGCCGCCTGACGGGCTGCAACGTTTGCCGCCTCCACTTGCTGCCGGCGCGCGATATTAGACGCCTGCGCTCCATACTGGCTCTCTGCGCCGAAACGTTGAGCCGCTGTCTGGGATGCAACGTTTTCCGCTTCGATCTGCTGCCGGCGCGCGATATTAGACGCCTGCGCTCCATACTGGCTTTCTGCGCCAAATCGCTGCGCCGCCTGCTGAGCTGCAACGTTTGCCGCTTCGATCTGCTGCCGGCGTGCGATATTAGACGCTTGCGCGCCATATTGGCTTTCTGCGCCGAAACGTTGAGCCGCTGTCTGGGATGCAACGTTGGCCGCTTCGATCTGCTGCTTTCTGGCTATATTTGCTGCCTGCGCGCCGTATTGGCTTTCTGCGCCGAAACGTTGAGCCGCCTGCTGAGCTGCAACGTTGGCCGCCTCAGTGGACGCGCGTTGGCCAACGTCAAACATCGCCGCCTGCTGAGCCTGCTGGAAGCCCTGCTGGCGCATCTTAGTGGCAGCGTCTGCCGCCTGCTCGCCAAAGCCCAAACGCGTTTCCGCTTCCGCAATGCCTTGACGCGAGCCGCCAAACGCCTTCGCGGCGGTGGCTTGCGCGCCCTGCTTAGCTAACGCCGTTTCCTGCGCTGAGCCAATGTCGCGCATCGCCATGTCAATCACTTGCTGCTGATACGGGTTCTGATACTGCGAGATGTCTGTGGTTGCGAGCTGCTGAGCTTGCGCCTGCGCTGGGTCATACGAAACAGCGCGTTGCGTTCCCATACTCCTCTGTTGAGACGGGTCATACGAAACAGCGCGTTGCGTTCCCATACTTCTCTGCTGAGACGGGTCATACGAAACAGCGCGTTGCGTTCCCATACTCCTCTGCTGAGACGGGTCATACGAAACAGCGCGTTGCGTTCCCATACTCCTCTGTTGAGACGGGTCATATCCTTGCGCTGTCTGCGTGCCGGCAACTGTCGCTCGTGTCGGGTCGTATGAAACAGCGCGTTGCGTCCCCATGACACGCTGGCCTGTGGGGTCATAGCCAAAGCCGGTTTGCATTCCCTGCAGGCTTTGCTGCGCTGGATTGTAGCCATACGCGGTTTGCGTACCCGATACGCCTTGCATCGTTGGGCGGTACGACTGAGGCGTGATGCCCATCGGCGTGAAGCCCAGACCCTGCTGCGTTGCGCCCATTGCCTGCTGCAATGCGCCAGCCGCTGCTTGGTTTACGTTAAAGCCGCCTTGCGGGGCGAGCGGCGCGTATTGGCCTTGAGTGGGGGCCTGAACCGCTGGCTGACCGCCCATGCCGCCTTTTCCGCCGGCTGGGGTGGCAATCTCTGTGGCTGGCTGACCGCCCATGCCGCCTTTTCCGCCGACTGGGGTGGCAATCTCTGTAACTGGGCGGCTGACATCATCAGGGCCTCGAAATGATGGTGCTAGGCTTACCATTTTATGCGCTCCTTATAAATAAGCCGACCACAAAGAATTGGGCCGTGCGGGCGGCAAAATGTATGCCACCCATGATTGTTCGCTTCTTGCCTCTAGCGAAGTCAATGTAATCTCTAAACTCTGAATAATGGTTGTGGGCTTGGCCTGCCGCAATCTTCTTGCCGCCAAGATGGCGATAGCCTCTGCGTATAGCCTCGCCCCACCACTTGCCGTGCAATTTATCCATGCACCAGACAACAGCCTCGCGCTTCATGTGAGGTGTAAACGCACCAGAGCTTACAGCGTGAGTCGCAACCACGCATCCACCGCTGTCGTCACCGCCGCCGCTGTCGCTGTCGCTGTCGTCAGATGTGGGCCTTGCTGGAGGCGCTGTTGCTGCCGCAGTCTCCTCCATAGAATAGGTTGTGTTTCCAGCAGCGTCCGTTCCTGTCGCGACCATTTGGTATTGCGTCGGGGCTGCGCTCACATCGTCTGGCCGCTCGTAGCCGCCGGTTGAAGTATTGTAAACCATGCCCGTAGGCGCGGCCTCTTGCATTTCTGTAACGGTCGGAGTTTCAATCGGGTTATTTACACCGCCGACCTGATAAGTGTCATCAAGAAATATCTGACCAAGCAATGTATTCGCCGCGATGCCAGTCACACCCTGTTGGATGTCGTCCACTATTTGCTGAGTAGCTGATGCCTCGCTTGTGTCAGTAATTCCTGCGGCTGGATTTGTAATCATCGTGGAAGCCTGCACATTTGATGGCGGCAAATATGCCGCAACACCCGCGGCGTCAACCATCTCAGGCGTTATCCCGTAACCAGTTGATTGGCCTGTCAGGTCTTGCGCTGCTTGCGCGGCCTGATAATCGTAAACGGTCTGGAATGCTTCGTTGTATTGCGGGTTAGTTGGGTCAGTTGATACTATTTGCTGAGCAATCTGAACCTCTGGAGGTGCAATGTTAAATATTTGGTCATTAGGTTGGACGGCCAAGTTTGGATTAGCCGCAAAGCTAGTCATCTCGTAAGATACGTTTTGCGGCCCAGCCATTGCTTGAGCCTGAGCAATCGCCAAATCGTTTTGGCGGCCACGCTCACGCTCTTCTGCGCCTGTTAAAAACTGGCTGTAGTCGATTGCGGGCTGCACACGCGATCCGGATTGGCCTGTCACGGGATCGATGAAGAAGCTGTCGATATACTCTTTCTGCGCTGGGCGTCTACGCTCAAGCTCGGCAAGCGACTGCTCATATAAAGGCGCTGAGCTGTAGCCCGTCACGCCGTTTGCGTATTGCGTTGGCGCGCCCATGCCGCCCATGATGTCTTGCTGAGATGTCGGCGTGGCCATGCCAAACGCTCCAGCGACGTCAGCGGTTTGCTGAAACCCTGCCTGCTGAAACGGCGTAAACGCGGCAACATCTGGCCCGTAATACGGCGTGAAGCCGATCTGGCTGATGCCTTCCGCTTTGGCCAAGTTACGGCGTGCCGCTTCCTCAATATATTCTGGCACCTCTACTGTGCTAGTGGTTGACCCGCCCTTAGACATTATTCAAACTCCTTAACGTATGAGGTGTGCAGCGGCTTCCAGCCATGCGCCTTCAGTGGTTTCTTCCAGCCTAAGCGGCCTGTCATGGTCAACGCAGAGCATCCTTGCGCTTTTGCCCATGCTATCACATCTTCATGCATTTCTAAAATCTGATCCAACTCACCGCCGCCAAGAAACACGTTTAAAACTTTCTTTCTCGGATATACCACTATTTCGCTGACGATGCACCCCCTCGGCGTAGGCCAGAGCTGCATCGTTCCCTTGTATATACCCTCGGCCACGTCGATGAAGTCATGTGTGCCGCCGGAATACTGCAAAGCGGCTTCGATCCACGGGCGGCATCTCTCCAGTTCTTCATTCATGCGTTAATCCTAGATATAGCAAGTGTTGAAGCGGGAGTAGCTGGGGCAAACGCATTGGCAGCGTGGTGTTGTAGGCTTCCGTTTGTGCTGTCCGTCGCCCAATATGCCTCTAAGTAATCGCCTGCATCAACATTAAATATTTGTGTACGAGATACAATCATTGTGGCGCCATTTTGGTGTAATGTGTTTTGCATACCGCTATCTGTAATGTCTACTCCATTTATACGAGGCCAAAACCAAAAATTAACAGTAGAGCCAGACGTGGATGATGTCTGAGCTGTAAAACTTAATGTATATGATCCGCCTTCCGCAAAGATTATGCGAGAAGCTGGCGTACCAAGTGAAACGCCAACGCTACCAGCCATAATTGTATATGTAAGTGGATACGCTGTATTAATAGCAGCGGCTGTTTGGTCGGTGGTAATTTCAAGGTGAGCCACGCCATTAGCAATAACAATTTGCCGCCAAACGCCAGACCTTGAAACGACAGGCCACAGATTTTCCCTATCCCACATTATCACGCCGTCTTCTGCCGCGCTTTCGCCACCCGTTTGCTGCACAAGCTGTGATCGCGTCTGGCCGAGGTAAAGCATCAGGCGCCGCGCCCATGACTTCCAGTCATCACCCCTTGGCTCTGGTGCGCGGTACTGCTGCGTCATCTGCGGCCACCCGCAACAGCGTCTAGCCGGTTTACGCCGACACGCCAGTCGGCAAGACGTGCGCCGTCAACGCGCATCCGCACCTGACGGCCAGTGAAGCGCATGTTGGTCGGGTTGGCCATGCTAAACGGCCCATATGATCTCTCTGTGCCGTTGGGATAGAACCGCGTCTTAAACGTGGCGCTGACATCGCCTTGCGTTTTTTCGTCGGGGATCATTTCCGTCACACTGACAACGTTGTCGCCGGAGCCAAGCATAATCGGGCCGGTTTCCGCAAACGGCGTTGCTCCGTTGTATTCGTAGCCCACCTCATGCTCGTATATCTTATTGTTAGACGGGTCGGCCATCAGCGGGTAGATAAACGTGCCTGCATCAGATCCCGCAGAGCGCGCCATCGTGCCAATAGACCATGTGTTTTCGACGTAATTGTATGCGACGTAGCGGTTGTTCTCTGTGGAGTCGCTCGACGGGTAGAACCACCATATCTCGCCGTATTTGCCGTTTG
>Ga0255040_10000266_pt1 | contig 13090 bp, 13 predicted proteins | sample BC1_12_2_MG_FD_181711 | JGI IMG/M metagenome (GOLD analysis project Ga0255040, IMG submission 181711) | Seawater microbial communities from Strait of Georgia, British Columbia, Canada - BC1_12_2 | ecosystem: Environmental > Aquatic > Marine > Strait | place: Canada: British Columbia | collected... | reverse complement strand
AAATTACCGATGGCACGACGGTCACGAGCGGCGAATTACTGGCATTGCTGGAAGAAGGCGATGTCGTCGAAAGCGCCGCGCCAGTGAAACTGAAGCAAGCCGATGTGCCAACGCAAGCTGCAGATACTGTAGAGACATCGCATAAACTGAGCCCGGCCGTCAGGCGTCTGCTGGACGAACACGATCTCGACGCGACCAGCGTCAGTGGAACGGGCAAGGACGGCCGCATCACGAAATCAGACGTTATGGCCTACCTGAAAAGTCATAGCGACGAAAATGTGACGCCAGGTGACCTGGCGCCTGCATTGCCCACTGTTGGCGCACAGCGCACAGAGCAACGCGTTCCAATGACGCGATTGCGCGCACGAATTGCCGAAAGGATGGTGGCGGCACAGCATGCTGCGGCCATGTTGACGACCTTCAATGAAGTCGATCTGACCAAAGTCATGTCATTGCGGAAGCGATACAAGGAATCGTTCGAAAAAGAACATGGTGTGCGCCTTGGATTCATGTCGTTTTTCGCCAAGGCTGCGGTGGAAGCGCTGAAAAAGTACCCTTCCGTTAACGCATCGGTCGAAGGCAATGACATTATCTATCATGACTATTTTGATATAGGCATTGCAGTCTCCTCGGATCGCGGGCTCATGGTACCGGTCATAAGAAATGTCGATCATTTGAGCTTTGCGCAAATAGAGTCGGACATCGCGGAGCTCGGGAAAAAAGCGCGCGACGGAACGATGAGCATGGAGGATCTGACGGGCGGTACCTTTACGATAACCAACGGTGGCGTATTTGGCTCGATGCTCTCGACGCCGATTCTAAATCCCCCGCAGAGCGCAATCCTCGGTATGCACGCAATACAGCAACGGGCGGTGGTCGTTGATGGCGAGGTTGCCGTGCGCCCGATGATGTATCTGGCGCTGACCTACGATCATCGAATCATCGACGGCAAGGAAGCGGTGCAGTTCCTCGTCAACATGAAAAATTTACTTGAGGATCCCGGTCGACTCCTGCTTCAGGTTTAGGCAGGACACGAAGCAGGCTTATGGGAAGAATTTTCGACGTTGTTGTGATTGGTGCCGGTCCGGCAGGATACGTGGCGGCGATCCGTGCGAGCCAACATGGAATGAATGTCGCGTGCATCGATGAATGGCAAAACATGGATGGTAGTAATGCATTCGGTGGCACGTGTCTGAATGCAGGATGCATTCCGTCAAAGGCTTTGCTGGAGTCATCCGAACTCTTTCACAGAGCGCAACATGAATTCAGCAAACACGGTATCAATGCGACTGGCGTTGCGGTTGATGTCGGGCAGATGCAAAAGCGAAAGGCCGGAATTGTTCGTCAGCTGACTGGCGGCATTGCCGGATTGTTCAAAGCGAATAATGTCTCCGGGTTGGTAGGGCACGGCCGTTTGCTGTCCGATAAAAAGGTGGAATTCACTCCGGTCGATGGCGATGTCGAAGTCCTGGATTCACGCTACGTGATTCTCGCCACTGGCTCGACTCCGATAGAGCTGGGTATTGCGCCATTCGATGGAGAAAGAATTGTCGACTCCTGGGGTGCACTGGAATTCGATGCAGCGCCAAAGACACTCGGCGTGGTCGGAGGCGGTGTCATCGGGCTCGAACTCGGCAGTGTCTGGAGCAGACTGGGTTCGGAGGTTACCGTGCTCGAGGCCATGGACGACTTCCTGTTTATGGCGGACCGCCAGGTAGCGAAGGAGGCCGGACGGCAATTCAAGAAACAGGGCCTGACCATAAAGCTAGGCGCCAAAGTCACTTCCGCAAAGGTTTCAGGGAATACCGTCAAGGTCGACTACGAGGATCAATCCGGCAAGCAGTCTCTTACTGTGGATAAACTCGTCGTAGCGGTGGGCCGGCGGCCGTTTACAGATGGATTGCTTGCCGATAATTCGGGCATTCAGATGGATGACCGCGGCTTTATCGAAGTTGACGACGAATGCCGGACTAACGCTAAAGGGATCTATGCCATTGGCGATTGTGTGCGCGGGCCAATGCTGGCGCACAAGGGTTCAGAAGAGGGCGTCATGGCCGCCGACCTGATCGCGGGAGAAATTGCGGAAGTCAATTACAACGTAATTCCATCCGTCATCTATACGTCGCCGGAAATCGCATGGGTTGGCAAGAACGAGGAAGAAGTCCAGGCAAGCGGGCGCGAGTACAAGGTCGGAAGCTTTCCATTTGCGGCAAGTGGCCGTGCAAAGGCGATGGAACAAACTGCAGGAATGGTCAAAATTATTTCGGCCGCAGACGACGACGAAATTCTCGGCGTGCATATCGTCGGCCCGATGGCGGGGGAGTTGATCGCAGAAGCGGTACTCGCAATGGAGTTTTCGGGCAGCACTGAAGACATTCAACGAACCATTCACGCGCATCCGAGCCTGGCCGAGGCAATTCACGAAGCTGCCCTCGCGGTCGACAAACGGGCCCTGAATTTTCCCAACAAATAATGAATCGCGACTAAAGTCGCTCCCACAGGTGCCAATAGCAAAAATGTGGGAGCGACGAGCCGCGAATCAATTCTTGCGGCGCACCGAGGTGACATTCGGTAATTGCTCCAGCCGGCCAATAACGCGGCTGAGTGTCGGCAGGCCGGGAACGGAAACATTTAATTCCATCGTCACCTGCATCGACTGTTTGTCGGTCTGTGTCTGAATACTGTCGACGCTGACATTTTCATCGGCAAATACACTGCTGACATCATGCAGCAGGCCCTGTCGATCGAATGCATGCAGTTGCAGCTCTGCAGGATAAATGGCATCGGCAGCGTTTCCCCAATCCACTTCGACGACTCGCTCCGGATGACGGGCATGCAAACTCAGATAGTTTCCACAGTCCTGGCGATGAATACTGACGCCGCGGCCCTTGGTGATGTATCCAACAATTTCTTCAGGCGGTACTGGACGGCAGCAGCGTGCGAAATTGCACAACAAATCCCCAACGCCGCTAATTGCGACACCAGCTGAGCCGGATTTTTTCTGTGGTGACTGTCGCCGTTTGCGAATGAGATCGGTCGGTTCTTCCTGCCGCAGGTTTTGCACGGCCGATGCGATCGAGGCCACCGTGATATCGCCGGCACCAAGGGCGATATACAGCGCGTCGTTGTTGCCGAACCTTAACTGTTTGGTTAATTCGTCCGTAGTAAGGTCGCGAACATTCAGGCGTCCAAGTTCCCGTTCGAGAATATCGCGACCCTGACGCTTGTTCTGATCCTTGTCGCGTTGACGAAACCAGCTGCGAACTTTGGTGCGACTCCGGGACGCGGCCAGGTAGCCAAGATGCGGGCTCAACCAGTCGCGACTCGGTTGTGCCTCTTTGCCTGTAATGATTTCTATCTTGTCGCCATTCTGGACCGTGTAGGTTAACGGCACGATGCGGCCGTTAACCTTGGCGCCGCGACAGCGATGTCCCACCTGCGTATGCACATGGTAGGCGAAGTCGAGCGGCGTTGAGTTTGCCGGCATCTCGACGACATCGCCTTTGGGGCTTACCGCATAAACGCGGTCTTCGAATATGTCGCCGCGAATCTGGTCGAGAAGATCGCGATCGCTCCCGCTCGGTTCCAATAAAGTGCGCAGGAAATGAATTTTCTGGTCAAATGCTGCTTTGCTGGCGCCACCTTCTTTGTAGATCCAGTGTGCGGCGACGCCGAGTTCCGCATGGCGGTGCATATCATGAGTTCTAATTTGCACTTCGACCGTTTGTCCGCCCGGCCCGATGATGGCGGTATGCAATGACTGGTAGTTGTTGTCTTTCGGATTCGCAATATAGTCGTCAAACTCGCCTGGCAAAAACGACCAGAGATTGTGCACAATCCCTAATGCTGCATAACATTCGCTGAGATCACTGACGAGAACCCGAACTGCCCGAATATCGAAGAGTTGGTCCAGGCCACGGTCCTTTTGCCGCATCTTTCTCCAGATGCTGAAAATGTGTTTGGCCCTGCCACTGATGTCAGCCTTGATGTCATTCTTTGCGAGTTCCTCTTCCAGGGTTTCCTTGAGTTTGTCGATAAACGACTCGCGTTCATCGCGCTTTTGGTTCAGTGTTTTCGCGATGTGCTTGTAGGTTTCCGGCTCGAGATAGCGAAATGCCAGGTCTTCCAGCTCCCATTTGAACTGCCACACACCCAGGCGGTTCGCCAGCGGCGCATAGATCTCCTGTGTTTCTATGGCAAGCGCGTGTTGTTCAGCCACAGCGGCGCGCTTGGCGCGGCGCAGCCTGTACAGTTCCTCGGCAATTCGAACCACGACCAGCCGTGCGTCTGACACGACCGCGAGCAGCATCTTGCGCAGTGCTTCGGACTGCTGCACGGCAAGTGCCTCGCCTGGTTGCCAGTCCGGTGGCAGCGAGAAGCGCCCCAGTTGTACCAGCCCCTGGACCAGCTCCGGCATACCCTCAATTTTCAGCTTTTGCAGTTCCTTTAAGCCAATCAGGCCCTCTCTGCACAGAGGATAGAGCCGCACCGCCGCGACCAGCGCCTCCGGGAGTCCGAGCGGCTCCAGGATTTCACAGATCTGCTCGCCCTCAAGGCGCGCCGCCGCGATGTCCGTGCGATCCGGCAAGGTATCTGCAAAATCACAGACCCTGGCGGCAATGACGGCCCGTTCGGCATCCATCTGCCTGTGTTCGTGTTCAGAAATAGCCATTTGGCGGATTTAGACTGGTGTGTGGGGATCTTTTAACCGTTATCATACGCGGTGATTTTGGGCGATACAGCATGAATTACCGGGCTACTGTGCGTGCCCGCGCCCGTACGCGCGTTCTACACAGAATTTCGGGAAGCAGGCGAGAATCCTAAGGTATGGCTGGACACAGTAAATGGGCGAATATCCAACACCGCAAAGGCGCGCAGGACAAGAAGCGCGGTAAGCTCTTCACCAAGCTAATCAGAGAAATCACCATCGCCGCGCGTATGGGCGGCGGCGATATGGCAGCCAATCCCCGCCTGCGACTTGCAGTCGACAAAGCCAAAACGCAAAGCATGCCAAAGGACAACATCGATCGCGCCATCAAGCGCGGATCGGGAGCTCTCGACGGCGTGGATTACGTGGAGATCCGTTATGAGGGTTATGGTCCGGGCGGAGTCGCCGTGCTGGTTGACTGCATGACGGACAACAAGAACCGTACGGTTGCCGAGGTGCGGCACGCGTTTTCCAAATTTGGTGGCAACCTGGGCGCTGACGGGTCGGTCAGCTACATGTTCAATCATGTCGGTCTCCTGAATTACCCGGCTGGCTGCGACGAGGACGCGGTGCTGGATGCCGCCATAGAAGCGGGCGCCGAAGATGTGGTTGTCGACGACGATAAATCGATCGAGGTACTGACCGACCCCGCAGACTTTGAAGGCGTTCGGGATGCGATGAGAGCCGCAGGCCTTGAGCCCGAGCAGGCCGCGCTGACGATGCGGGCCGGGAACGCCACCGAACTCGAGTTGCAGGCTGCCGGTTCGATGATCAAAATGCTCGAAATGCTGGAGGACCTGGACGATGTCCAGGGCGTCTACAGCAACGCCGATATTTCCGACGAAGTCTTGGCTCAACTTTGAGGTGATTTTTGACTGATCGCCAGCGCATTCTTGGAATTGACCCGGGGTCGCGCCTGACCGGGTTTGGCGTCCTCGATAGCCAGCTCGATAGCGCCACCTATGTCGCCAGTGGCGCCGTCAATAGCGTTGAGGGCGCCTTTAAAGAGCGGCTCAAACTCATTTTTGAGTCGATCAGCGCAATCGTCGCGGAATACCAGCCGGATGTGGTCGCTATAGAAAGTATCTTCGTACACAAGAACGCAAGCAGCGCCCTGAAGCTCGGACATGCCAGGTCGGCCGCTATATGCGCCACTTTTGAGTTTGACCTCGAGGTTTTTGAATATGCACCGCGCGAGATCAAGCAAGCGGTCGTCGGTTCGGGATCGGCGACCAAGATCCAGGTCCAGCACATGGTTCGTTCGATGCTCGAACTGGATGGCGATCCGTCCCCGGACGCGGCTGACGCGCTGGCAGCGGCGCTTTGTCACGCAAATCAGCGCCGCTTGTGCGCCGCACTGCGTGGCAATAAAGTGATGGCAGGTGGAGCCAAATGATCGGATCGCTGCAAGGCAAACTTATTGCCAAACAGGCGCCTTTTATCATCGTCGAATGCGCCGGCGTCGGCTATGAAGTAGAAACCCCGATGTCCACTTTTCTTGAGCTACCGGCAGTCGGTACTGAAATCTTCCTGCATACGCATCTCCTGGTTCGTGATGATGCCCATGCGCTGTTCGGCTTCTCCACCAAGGACGAGAAAGTTCTGTTCCGCCTGCTGCTCAAGGTTAGCGGGGTCGGCGCGAAAATGAGCCTGGCAATACTCTCGGGAATGGGCGTTAGCGACTTCGAACGATGTGTCCGCTACGAAGATACGGCGATGTTGGTAAAGATCCCGGGTGTTGGCAAAAAGACCGCGGAACGCCTGATCATTGAAATGCGCGACAAGATCGAGCAATCACCTGCGCAGGCAATCATGGCCAAGGCCGGCAAGGTGGTAACGGACTCGCGCAGTGAAGCGATTGATGCCCTGGTTGCGCTGGGCTACAAGCCAGCCGAGGTCAAGCGATTGCTCGCCAAGCTCGATATCGAGGACAAATCCGCGGAAGACATTATCCGCTTGGCATTGCGGCAGGCGGTAACCTGATGAGCGCCATTGAACATGACCGAATAAGCAGCGCCACGCCCCGGGAAGAGGACCAGGCATTCGATCGGGCCATTCGGCCAAAGATCCTGGGTGACTTCGTCGGACAGCCCAAGGTCAAGCAGCAGATGGACATCTTTATCACCGCGGCGAGAAATCGCGCGGAGGCGCTTGACCATGTACTGATATTCGGCCCGCCGGGACTTGGCAAGACCACCCTGGCACACATCGTCGCCAACGAAATGAAAGTCAATCTTCGTCAGACATCGGGCCCGGTGCTGGAAAGACCTGGCGACCTGGCTGCGATCTTGACGAACCTGGAACCAAATGACGTGTTGTTCGTGGACGAGATTCATCGGCTGAGTCCGGTGGTCGAGGAAGTCCTTTATCCCGCATTGGAGGACTTTCAGCTCGATATCATGATTGGAGAAGGGCCGGCGGCCCGCTCGATCAAGCTGGACTTGCCGCCGTTTACCCTGGTTGGCGCCACCACACGTGCAGGTCTTTTGACATCACCGCTCAGGGACCGCTTCGGAATCGTGCAACGGCTCGAGTTCTACTCAACTGAGGAACTCGAACAGATTGCCGAGCGGTCGGCAGGAATCTTGAACCTGCCACTGGAAGCGAAAGGGGGTCGGCAAATCGCAAGCAGGGCGCGCGGCACGCCGCGCATCGTCAATCGCCTGTTGCGCCGGGTTCGTGATTTCGCAGAAGTGCAGGCGGATGGCGTGGTCACCGAGTCAGTCGCGGTCAGTGCAATGGACATGCTGGACGTCGATCCCAACGGTTTTGATGCGATGGACAGGCGCCTGCTGCAGACGATCATCGAGAAATTCGATGGCGGGCCGGTGGGCGTTGATTCGCTGGCCGCAGCGCTGGGCGAAGAGCGGGGCACGATTGAAGATGTGCTTGAACCTTATTTAATACAGCAGGGCTTCATGATGCGCACTGCACGTGGCAGGGTTGCCACACGCAATGCCTATTTGCACTTCGGCCTGGCCCCACCGGCACGGGAAGCCATTCCGGAGTTACCGCTGTTCGACCAGCCCTAAGGGTTCCAAGCGGCATTACCGGGCGAGATCAAGTGGATAATTCGAGCAGTAGAGAGCCCTTCGTGTGGCCGGTCCGCGTTTACTACGAGGATACGGACGCACAGGGACGGGTTTATTTCGCGAACTATTTCAAGTTCATGGAACGCGCCAGGACGGAATGGTTGCGCTATCTCGGTGTCGAACAGGATGTGCTCCTGAATAAGGAACGACGATTCTTTGTGGTCGTAGATACCCAGGCAGATTTTTTGATTCCGGCAAATTTCAATGACGAATTGCTGGTGACGGTAGAATTGTTAAAAGTTTCACGAGCGAGTTTTCTGATCGAGCAGAAAATCTATCGCAAGCATTCCGCAACCGAATTGTTGTGTCGCGGCACGACACGAGCTGCATTCCTGAATGCGGACACGCTAAAGCCGGTCAAGGTACCGGCTGCAATGTTTGAGGACCCTGAAAAATGACAACAGATATGTCGATCATGAGCCTGGTAATGGATGCAAGTTTTGCGGTGCAAGTCGTACTCTTCATTCTTCTGGTTGCATCATTTGCCTCCTGGAGCATCATATTCACGAAGCGCAGGCTGATACGCCGCACCAAGGCTGCCTCCGATGATTTTGAAACGAGCTTCTGGTCCGGTGGCGACCTGAATACGCTGTATCGCGCCGCCAGTCGGCAAAAAGGTGGCAGCAGCGGCATGGCCAGTATTTTTGAATCCGGCTTCAGGGAGTTTAATCGCATCTCGCAACAGGGCGAGGTGGAACCGGACAAAATCGTTGAAGAATGCAGGCGCGCAATGCGTGTCTCGCAAATGCGCGAGGTCGACCGGCTCGAGGAAAGTCTTGCAACGCTTGCGACCATCGGTTCAACAAGCCCGTATGTCGGCCTTTTTGGAACCGTCTGGGGCATCATGAATTCTTTCCGGGCGCTCGGCAATGTGCAGTCTGCAACCCTCGCAATGGTGGCCCCGGGCATTGCCGAGGGGGTGGTTGCCACCGAGATGGGCTTGTTCGCTGCCATTCCCGCAGTGATCGCCTTCAACCGCTATGCCGATAAGGTAGCGCGGCTCGAAATTCGCTACGACGGCTTCATGGAAGAATTTTCGAGCATTCTGCAACGACATTCACGCGGCAAGAAAAGGGTAGGTTGACATGACTTCACCTTTGCAAAAACGCAAGTTGATGGGCGAGATCAACGTCGTGCCTTACATCGACGTTATGCTGGTGCTGCTGGTTATTTTTATGGTGACCGCGCCGCTTTTGACGCAGGGGGTCCAGGTCGAGCTGCCGAAGGCAGGCGCTGAACCGATCAAGGATGTTCCTAATCATCCACCACTGGTTCTCAGTGTTGATGCCGAGGGCAATCTTTACATCAATGTCGGGGATGATGAAGACACCCCGGTATCAGGCAAGGAGATCGTGGCGCGCACCGGCGCGGTGCTGCGCAATCGTCCTGAAACTCCCGTGCTCGTCAAAGCGGACCGGGCTGTACAGTACGGATTCGTCGTCGGCGCAATGGTACTGCTGCAACAGGGCGGCGCCGAACACGTCGGCTTCGTCACTGACCCGCTTGATAGCTATCCCGTACCGGAATAAGGCGATCTGAAACCTTGATACGCGACAAGTACAACATCATTCCGGTTTTTCTTGCCGGAATTTTTCATGTGCTGATTTTCGGCGGGTTGGTTGTGGCTATCGATTTTACCAGGCCGGCATATCCGGCAGTGCCGCTCGCCATCACCGCGACCCTTATTACTGAAGCAGATATTCCCGAACCGCCGCCAGTCGAGGAACCCGAGCCGGAACCCGAGCCGGAACCGGATACCTCCGTTGAGGACCGGCAGCGCGAAGAGGAAGCCAAACGACAGGCGGACATGCGCGAGGAGCAAAAGCGCATTCGTCTTGAAGAGGAAGCCGATCGCAAACGCCGCGAAGAGGAAGAGGCTGAGCGCAAACGCCGCCGCGAGGAAGAAACCGAGCGCTTGCGCTCGGAGGCAGAGCGTAAGCGGCTGGAAGATCTCGAACGGCAGCGCCTGGAAAACCAGCGTCAGCGTGAAGAGGCCGAGGCGGCCGAGATGGAGCGAAGACGGCAGCTTGAAATCGAGGCAGAAGATATGCGACTGGCATCGTTGAATGCCAGCGACGAGGCCCGCTGGGCCTTCGCGATTCAACGGCAGATTACGCGCAATTTCATTCGCCCCGCATCAGCGCCGGAAAATCTCGAGTGTGTCGTCGACGTGCGGCAACTTCCTGGCGGCCAGGTGGTCAACGTTGACATCGGACGCTGCAATGGCGATGAGTCGGTGCGGCGTTCCATCGAGGCAGCAGTTTTCAAGGCGTCGCCGCTGCCATCTCCGGAAAACCCGAACGTTTTTGACAGGGACTTGCGGATCATCTTCAAACCTGAACAATAGAGGCACTTCTGGAATGGCTTGGGATTTGAATATGCTGGATTATTGTGTCCGCCGGATTAGCGTATGCGGTCTGCTGTTGCTGGTCGCTGTCGCGGCCGACGCTCAGCTGCAGATCGAAATTACGGAATACGCTGGCAAGCAGACGCCTGTGGCAGTCGTGCCATTTGGCTGGGAAGGGGAGGAACCGGCTGCCCCCTATGACATCACCGCAGTAATCGCGGCGGATCTCAGCCGCAGCGGTCGTTTTGCGCCAATTCCCGAAGGCGACATGCTGCAAAAACCCACCACGGGCATCGAGGTGGATTTCGATGACTGGTCGATACTTGCCGTTGAGGCCGTGGTGATCGGCAGGGTCACGCAGACCGGCGCCAATGCCTACAGTGTGCAATTTCAGTTGTTCGATGTGTTTAAGGGCGAGCAACTCGTTGGCTACCGGATGCCAGCCAGCCGCGGCACCATGCGGCGGGTCGCGCATCGCGTTGCCGATATGATCTACGAAAAACTGACCGGTATTCCCGGCGTATTCGGTACCAAGGTCGCCTACGTTACGGCAGAAGGCCGCGAAGACGATCGCCTGTATACGCTGGTGGTCGCCGACGCCGATGGTGCCAATGAAGTCACGATCATGGAGTCCACGAACCCGATCATGTCGCCGGCGTGGTCGCCGGACAGCCGCCGGCTTGCCTACGTGTCGTTTGAGAACAATATCTCAACGATTTATGTGCAGACCTTGCGTACCGGCAATCGAATCAAGGTATCCAGCCGTGCCGGCATCAACGGCGCGCCGGCATTCTCGCCCGACGGCCGGAAACTGGTGCTGACCCTTGGCGGGATCGACGGCAATCTCGATATTAATATAATGGACCTTGCATCCCGGCAAGTTACCCGGCTGACGACCAATCGATCGATCGATACCGAAGGGACCTGGGCGCCGGATGGCCGCTCTATATATTTCACCTCGGACCGCAGCGGAGGACCCCAGGTTTACCGCATAGGCGTGAATGGCGGTTCACCTGAGCGCGTAACCTTCGAAGGCAGTTATAATGCGCGGCCGCGACTTTCTCCGGATGGCAGCAGACTTGCGATGGTGCATTTGGACAGGGGAAATTACCGAATTGCGGTGCTTGACCTCGACAGCCGTGACCTGCTGGTGTTATCAGGGGGCAGGCAGGACGAATCTCCGAGTTTTGCACCAAACAGTGACTCGTTGATTTACGCAACACGGCAAGGGCGCAATGGCGTTCTGGAGACTGTCTCGGCTGATGGACTGGTTCGGCAACGGCTTGCCTCCGGGCAAGGCGATGTGCGGGAACCGGTATGGTCGCCATATCCACGCTACTAGCTGAACGTTTTTTAATTTAGAGAATGCTTTAAGTATAGTATGTAAGTAACTATTTCATAAGTATAATTTTGCTCAAGCGCTTGGGCAACGACAAAGGAAAAAGAGATGAGAATTAGACAACTGTTAGTTTTGGGCCTGCTGGCCGGTTTCCTGGCGGGCTGTTCGCAGCCGACCATTCCGGACCCTGATGCGCAAAGTAGTGCAGCAGCGGGCGATGACGGCATGTCCGAACAGGAACCGATGGACGATGGCGGCATGGATGGCGGCATGGATGGTGGCGAGTTCTTTGACGACGAAGCTGCGATGACGATGGTTATTTACTTCGACTTCGACCAGTCCGATTTGCGACCGGAATATGCAGACGTTCTCGCGCGACATGCGTCGGCATTGTCGAATAGCGGCCGCACCTCCATACGTCTGGAGGGTCATGCGGACGAACGCGGTTCGCGCGAATACAACATCGGGCTCGGCGAGCGACGTTCGCAGTCGGTACGCCGTATGCTGCTGATTCAGGGCGCATCGTCCGAGCAGATTTCGACGGTCAGCTTCGGTGAAGAGCGTCCGGCCGCATTTGGCAGCGATGAAGACTCATACCAGCAAAATCGCCGCGTCGAAATCAAGTACACCAATTAATCGGAGACAAGGCGTGGCGGGAAAAAATGCGCTCCTTGGGATTGCGGCCCCATTGCTGTTTGCGGCGGCTTGCACGCTAACACCACCGCAGGATGACCCTGTGTTGATCAAGCTTACCGAGCTCGAGCGGCGGCTTGGCGCGATCGAACGGGTACTCGCAAATGGCAGCCTGGTCGAGCTGACTATGCAGATGGACGAGCTGCAACGGCAGGCTGCCGACCTGCAGGGCAGGACTGAATCGCTTGAGCATGACGCGGAAGGCACAGTCAGCCGGCAACGGGATTTGTATGTCGATCTTGATGATCGCATTCAGAACCTCGAGCGCAGCCTGCAAAACGCTGCAGTCAATGTAATGGACGGTGGCTCTCTTCTGCCGGGACAGCTGCCGGTACCCGGTGGTTCCGATCGTGACAACTACCAGGCTGCGTTCGAATTATTGAAAGAACAGCGTTACGAACCGGCTGCCATGGCGTTTCACCAGTTCCTCGTCAGTTTCCCGGACAGTCAGCTTGCCGACAACGCTCAGTACTGGCTGGCGGAGTCTTATTACGTGACCGACCAGTTCGAGTCTGCGCTGGAGCAATTCCAGGCGGTCATCAGCAAGTACCCGCGGTCTCGAAAGGTCCCTGATGCGCTGCTGAAAATCGGCTACAGCAACTATGGATTGCAGCGCTGGGAAGCAGCCCGCGGCGCCCTCGGGCGGGTACAGGCCGACTATCCGGATACCACAGCCGCGCGCCTTGCGGAACAAAGACTGAACCGCATGGACAACGAGGGCCACTAACGACCCCTGAATCCTTGTCTTTTAGAGGCGGTTCGGTATGATGCCGCCGGCATTTTGGTGCCGTCGGCTTTTTATGCCGCCGACATTTTGGTGCCGTCGGCATTTTTCCCACACCGGGGGTATAGCTCAGTTGGTAGAGCATCGGCCTTTTAAGCCGCTGGTCCCAGGTTCGAATCCTGGTGCC
>Ga0255040_10000263_pt1 | contig 13165 bp, 10 predicted proteins | sample BC1_12_2_MG_FD_181711 | JGI IMG/M metagenome (GOLD analysis project Ga0255040, IMG submission 181711) | Seawater microbial communities from Strait of Georgia, British Columbia, Canada - BC1_12_2 | ecosystem: Environmental > Aquatic > Marine > Strait | place: Canada: British Columbia | collected... | reverse complement strand
TCAGCAGACGGAGAGCAACCTTGACGGACTATCGATTCAGAAAGAAGCCACAGCAACCACGCTGCGGGAGCTGTCACAACTACTTGAACTGCATCGGAGCCTGGGAAATGCGCGGCTGCGGTGTGAAGCGGAACGAGGTCACTACCAGGAAGCAGAAAAGCGGCTTAAAACCCTTCAGGAGAAAGATGTCATTCCAGTCACTCCTGAAGAAGTGGAGCAAGCCAAGGAAGTCTTAGCGATAGCTCAGCGCAACGTCAACCGACAAGAGGCAGAGCTGCGCGAGGTACAGACCCACGCGGATCGGCTGGATGGGGCCAAGGATCGGGTCTCTGAAGCCCAGACCCTGGTCACTGCCCTGGAGAACAGGATGAGTGGCCACCAGTCTGACCTCCTGGAGCTGGAGCAGGAGAAGCTGGACGCTGAGGAGGCCGCAGCCGACATGCTGGCTGAGATGAATGACTTCCGTCACAAGATCCGACAGCTTCAGGTCTCCCTCAGTGCTGGCTCCTGCCCAGAATGTGGCCGGGCCTACGAGGACGATTGGGATCCGAAGGCTGCTGAGGCAGAGAAGCTGGACCTGGAAGGTGAGCTGGAGCGGATCACCCCCAAGCAGGAAGACAAGGTCAGGGAACGGGATGAGTTCCGGCTGGCGATCCGCAAGATCGAGACCAAGAAACTGGAGCTGGGTCAGGCGATAGGGCGGCGGGACCAGTACGTGAAAGAGCTAGACCTGCTGGAACACCTCGTACTACCCGATATCACCCCGGAGAAGCTGCAGGAGCAGAGAGAGCTGGCTGACGGGATCAGATCTGACATGTGGCAGAAGGAACAGGGCGCGAAGCTCTGGAAAGCCCACACCTACGAGGTCAGCCAGGAGACCAAGACCCTGGACCGCTACCAGAGCGGCCTGAAGGAGCTGGTCACTGATCTGGGGGAACGGCTAACCGTGGTCGAACCCAAACTGGAGGCTCTTGGGTTCGATCTGGATACCTCGATAGCCGAGCTGCAGCAGGTCACCAACAACATGGAGACAGAGGCCAAGCAGTCAGCAGAGGATTACTGGGCCACCTCCCGGGAATTGACCCAGGTCAAGGCCGAACTTACCGCGGTCAGTAAGGAACTAAAGGACTTGAGTTCAGCCAGAGCCAAGCTGGAAGCCCTGACCACCAGAGATGACCACCTGAAAAGGCTCAGGCGCTTCCTGGTTGACCACAGGGCGCGATATCTCGATGGAGTGTGGGCGGGTGTACTGGCTTACACCTCTGAGGTCTGCAGGATCACTACAGGGGGCTCGATATCTGAGGTCAGAAGAGAGAGGGGCGAGTTCTATTACGTCGAGGACGACGAGCTGATGCCTATCGAAGCGGCATCTGGTTCAATGAAGACGTTGATCGGGGCTGGTCTCAAGCTGGCCCTGACCAAGAGCCTACCGGCCGGCCTCAACATCCTGCTCATGGACGAGCCCACCTCTGACTGCGACGAGCAGCACTCCTCAGCCCTGATGCGGTTCCTGGCAGGGGCAGACATCCAGACCCTGGTGATCACTCACAAGGAGCTGGACATGGCAGTGGGTGGGAACGTCATTCAGTTGGGTGCCGCGTGAACTTCCGAGAGCTGAAATTCATCCAACCGGCTGTCGTTTATGGGTGGCAGATCCATGAGTCACCTTACAGCCACACCGCGCACTGGGATGGAGACATACTCATGCCGGTCAAGGTCGGTCCTATCGCTGAGAGCCTGATCGAAAGGGGTTACCTGACACGGGTCAGCCCACACCGGATCTACGCCACGCCGAAAGCCAGGGCCTTGAAGTGCAGGGCACCGGGCTGCATCGGCGGTATGACCCACGACGACCTTGGTAGAGAAGTAGGCGAGTGCGATGCCTGCTACAAGGGCATCACATTGAAGGAGGAAGTATGAAGATTGTATACGAAGACTGGTGTCCATCAGCAGCCTCTCTGGCTCTGGTGGGTGACGCCAACGACATCATTGCCGAGTACGAAGCAGATGACTACACGCTGACACTGAGGCAGCTTTACTACCAGTTCGTTTCCCGTGACCTGATCGAGAACACGGAGAAGAGCTACAAGCGGATCGGTTCACTGATAACCAAAGCCAGGATGGCTGGCATGATCTCCTGGAATGCCATTGAAGATCGCAACCGGACCCACAACAGCTTCTGGTACGACGAGGACTACATGTCACCCATCATGGAGCTGCCGGATCTGATCCGGTTCGACAGGTGGGCAAGGCAAGAGGTGTACGTGGAAGCCTGGGTGGAGAAGGAAGCTCTTGGCAGCGTGCTGGCCAGGGTCTGCGACAAGTATCTGGTGCCTCACATGGCCTGCAAGGGTTACCTCTCAGCCAGCGAGGCCTGGAGAGCTGGTATGCGGTACTCACAGCAGCTCAAGAAGGGTAAGCGGTGCATCCTGCTGCACCTGGGTGACCATGACCCTTCAGGGGTGGACATGACCAGGGACAACGATCACCGGCTGCAGATCTTTTCCGGAGCCCGGTACGGAGGTCATAACGAGGGTGGTAGTGTCGAAGTCAGGCGGCTGGCCCTCAACATGGATCAGGTGGAAGAGCATACCCCGCCACCCAACCCGACCAAGGTCACCGACTCCCGTGCCAGTGACTACATCAAGAAGTTCGGCCACACCTGCTGGGAGCTGGATGCCCTGGACCCGAAGACGTTGGAGGAGCTACTGACCGACGAGATCCGTTCGCTGATCAACGCCAGGGAATGGCAGAAGGTCAACGAGGAGGAGGAGAACGTCAAGGCCACCTTGGCAGACGTTGCTGAGAACTGGGACGAGATCGAACAGTTCCTGAAAGAGCGATGAGAATCATCCCGTGCTTCTGGCACAACTATGACCCCTTCATTTACTACTGTCACTGGACCGACTACCGGAAGGCCATGACCCTGGCCTGGGCTTTATGGGGAGAGCCCTCTCACACGGAGTGCAACTGCAGTGCTCTTTCTGAGTTCATTCAGCACGGCACGTACTAAGACCGGGACTAAATAGGCACTACTTGGTGCCTATTTAGTCCCCCCTCAGACGTAGTAAACCCCACTCGTAAGGTTTGTGAGATCAGAGAACATGTAGTAAGGAGAGTTCTCGTTGTTGAACTCTGACTTCAGGTAGAAGTCATCCCTCACTACCTTGGAAAATCTGAACGCTCTAACCAACCCGCTGAATACCTCCGCAGCGTCAGCATCTTCCACCCCGATCAGTAGGTGAGTCTTCCCAGTAGGCAAGTCCACAGTTAAGGCTGAAACAGTGTTCGGGAGCGTGGAGTTGAAGTCGTTACCAGAACCCCTGCCATAGGCTATCTGCCTGTCCCCGTCTTTCTCAAACCTGAAAGCTGCGTAGTTCACCCCCGGCAGGTAGACTAGATCTCCTGCCAGCATCCTCCCATTGCCAGGATCTTCCACCCCTAAGAGACCAACCCCACTAGACGTATTGAGAGTTACCCTCTGGTCAGCAGAAGGTGCAGCGGCATCATTCACCCAGGAGGCTATGGCCCGATCCTTCACATCAAACGGCTCATAGAAAACCTCGAGAGTTCCCTGGTCGTAATCCGCTGGGAGTTCGACTTTCAGGTAGGCACCTATGTTCGGGTTAACATCAGCCACATCAGAGCCCGGAAAGTGCATTCCGTACAGCCTCTCAAGTTTCCTTATCGTCTGGTTACCACTCCCACTATCCAGCAGAATCCACGCATCGTCCCCCGAGTGAGGACTGACCCCGTTGTCGTGACTGGCCAGTCCCCGGTAAAAGGTCGCAGAGTCATCAAAGTAAACCGCACCAAGCACAGTGCCGTCAGGAGCCACCTTGTAGGTGGTTGAGTCCTGCTCAGAACTGATTAAGAAGAAGTTTCCAGCCATTGTGATACCCACAGGCTTTTCGATGGGTGACGACAGATGGATGACTCCCTTAAACCCCCTGTTGGGAGCGGAGTCATAGTCATAAAGGAAGATCTTGTTGTTGTGGCAGTACGAGACTACCGCGATCTCATTCTCGTAGCTCTTCCTCTTGTAACAGCAGGAAGTGGCAGCAGCTCCGGAGGGGGTGATGTCCACCTCGTCTATAAACGCCAGCGTGGTCGGATCGAACTTGCACAGAGTGACAGTGTCGTAATCCGCGCAGCTCACAAACCGCATCGCCGGAATCCACAGGAAGCCTCCGTAGTAGAACCCGTCACCTATCCTGTTCGGTGCGCCACTAAGGGCTCCGAGAGGGTTGGTGTTTTGGAGGGTGGTGCTCCAGAATTCATCCGTCTTGGTGATCTGGTTCGTACTGAACAACCACCAGTTCGTTTCGTCATGGGTCATGCCCAGGTCTGCCGGAACATTGGGCGAAGCTGATAGCTCCTGGTAAGACCCGATCTTGCCACCATTCACCTCTTCGATAGTTATCGGGCAGGCGTTGGCGGTAAGGTCTTTTGGATTAGGCTCATCAAAGTAGCACACGCAGGCGTAGTCATCGTCAAAAGCATCCGTGTCGTTGGCGATCTCCAGACCGGACCCCGTGTACACATTGAAGTCACTCTCCGTAGCATAGGCGGTACAGACCGGCATCTTGAAGAAGATGATTAGCTCAGTTATTCGATTGTCTATCTTATGAACTATCCTTGGGTACCTGATCGTACCTGTCGGATCGGTCACGATGATATCCAACCCGTCTTCTCTGGAGTAGCCTACCACCGAAGGTGAGACTCTGGAGCCTGACGGGTTACTAATGTCCCTTAGGTGGAGCATGACGGTATAGTCGTTGTGCGTTCCTACCTTCCCCAGGTTGTTTGAGTTTCTCATCTCGAAGGTCTGCTTGTACCTTGAGTACGCTGCCAGATTAGGGACAGGCCGCTGCACTGTGACGTCATACTTCTGGAGGCTCTTCAACGAGTCCCGCTCTGACTCCAACACATACCGGATGTATTGATTGGCCTGTGACTGAAGGTCATACTCAAGTGAGCTGTCATCAAAGAACACCGTGCAGTAATCACCAGAGAATCTCTCCCCTTCCAGGATTATCCGTACCTTCCTTACCCCAAGGGAATCATAAGGTACTTGAACCCGCATAGAATATTCAGTCCAAACTGCCGGAGCTGTGGCAGTAGAGAAAACCTGTGAAACCGCAGACCCGTTCTCCCTCGTAAACCAAAGCCCCACTCGCCCCTTGTCGTTCCCCGCCAAAGAGTTCTGCCACCACGTTATCGTGATGTAAGCAGTGCCGCTATCTAACTCTGCCGCCAGTATCCCAGCGTCCACTAAATCGATGTAGCCACTTGGCATCTGAAACAGGGGAACCTCATTGCCCATGAAGCAGTAAGTCCCGCTGTGAGGTGACACTGTCAGATACCCTGGATACGCGCCCATGCTGCCAGCCAGGGGATCGGCTCCCCACCCGGTGATGTCTCCAGTTTCCGCATCCGGGTTAGTCACTGCGATAGGTGTCAGACCTACAGGAGGTTTGGCACGGTCAGCCAGCTCATCAGCCAGGGCATAGACATAGTTGTCGTCGGTGATGCCGGTGATGGTTCTCAACAGACCATCGTCGTCACCGTACAGGCTGAGGTTGTAGGTGGTCCCAGGCTCTGGGCCGATGCTTGTGGCGTACCAGAGAGTCGGTACCTCTTCTATCTGCAGCAACCGATCCCTGTGCGCCCAATGCAGTTCAAACCCACCCTCAAATTCAGGGTTGAAGTAGGGTCCGTCATTAACATACACACCGCCAGGAGGATAAGGCCTGCCTTGTCTGCCTACAGTGATAAGCTCCTGCTGGTTCGCATCCTCAATGGCCAGCGTCCCGCCAGAAGCCACAGTAAGGAACTTGGCATCCACGGTTTCCCCTGACAGATACTTGGTAGGGTCTTTCGAGTCGAAGGTCTGGAAGGCATAGACCACGGTACCCACCGCATGCGTAGCCTGAACCGTGTCGATCATCGCCCGGTAAACTGTCAACTGGGTAAGAGAAGAATTGATCGCGTAGATCCAGACCAGCTCGTCCCCCAGCAAAGCCAGCTTCGGAGTTTCGAGTCTATCCCCGTCCGTAAGATCAGTGACCTGCAGGTAAGAGGTGTACTCGTCAGCTCCTATTTCAGCGGTCAGCTCATAGCAGGGAGCCCAGCCGCCAACGCTGCGCCTGATGTAGGCTTCGGTGCCGACCCGGGTCCACAGCTCATAGTTGTAAGACAGCCCGGTAGGTCTGGTAGCGATGCCGCCTACGAACGTGTCCTGGTCAGTCAGCACCTCCAGATCCGCATCTGACATCTTGCGCTCAAGCAGCCAGTAAGGGCTCTCCACCAGCATCAGGCGAGGAGGCTCTACCGGCTCCCCATCTGCAGGAACCCAGCCACCGGGCTCCTCCACGTAGTAGGAGGTTTCCGGCATGGAGAAAACGTCCTGCACACAGGAGATCGTGATCTTTCCTGCCGTCAGTGTCCCCAACGAGATGTTCCCCACTCTCAGAACGATACCCTCCAGGCCTCGCTCCGGATTGGAGTAGTCAAAGATGTCACCGGGCCTCAAGGTCCAGCCTACCCTGTTCACTTCCAGCTCGATCTTGTTCAACGGTACCGACAGCATGCGGAGATCTCGCTCAGCCACCCTGGTGGCCAACTCAGCGTTGTTGATCCCCATATAAGCCGTGTCCCTGTGGACAACCCTACCCTGTACCCGAATGTTCCCCGAGTCATGTACCGTGACGGATCGCTTCTCTTTCTCGTCCACGTTGTAGTAGGTCACAGCGATGGTGTTGGTGGTGTTACCCCAGGAGGGGGCCTGTCGGTCCACCATCTTGCTGTTGCCGGAATCGATCTGTACCAACCCCTCGGTAGACTCCTCTCGAATCAGTTTGAGATAGAACTGTCCGGTGAAGGGGTTGACAGAGAGGATCGCCCCAATGTGGTCAGTCACCTCTTGCAGGAAGTCGAAGATGGTTGATTGTTTAGCCCACACGAGACAGAGGCCGAAGTCCTCCTGGTACAGGGTGACCGCCGCAGCCGTGAAAGAGTCAACATCCATGTCCTCCCTGTCGTAGCCCAGCCCCCACTTACTGTTGGTCAGGCACTCGTACATGATGTGCGCTGGGTTCATTCCCTCGTTAGGGGTCTTGACATAACTGCCGAACAACGCGGTGGAGTACCGGGAAAGAACCCATGACGGTTTTTTCAGGTAGGGGTTGTTGGCTGCGATGTACGGGCTTCGCATGACAGAACCAAAGACGCCGCGGTGTGCTGAGATTGGCGCAGGGGACTTGGCCGACAGGTAGGAGTTGAGGCCTTGACTGTCTTGCCCGAACTCGAAGTCAACCGTGCCTACGAACCCGCCTTCTTTCTTCTCTCCACCGTGCAGATTTGGCTTGTCGATAGCCACTGAGGTGTTACCCTCGACGTTGGAACGGATAGTCCCTTCCCATGCAGTTTCGTCACCGTACAGAAACTCATGCACTGTCATGTAGGAGTCATCGTCAGGCCCATGCACTGGAACGTGGTGCATGCCCAGAGAGTATTTGTATCCTACGACGACATAATCGTCACCACCCTTACCCATTGTGTGCTCCTTTAGCGATCTGAATAATGCGTAAGATCGGCTCGTCTGTCGAGATGGCTAAGAGTTCAGACTCTGTGTAGCCTTCTTGTATTAGTTTCATCACGCTGAATTTCGGATAGCGTTTAGCGAAAGCATAGATCCCATTCACGCAGATATGTGCCTTCCGTATGTGGCTCTGCCGAATGATGACCTCGCTCATTTCTTATCTACTTCTTCCCTGATCTCATCAACTCGTTGGTCTCCGTACCAGACAAGGGCGGTCTGCTCCATGTACACCTTGCCGAAGATCACGGGTATTGAGTCACCTTCTTCCGCAAGGTCACCTTCGAGCTGCTCGATCTCAGGGGGTGGTGGCTTCTTCTGCTTCGGCCGAAGCAGGTAAGAGAGCACCATGGATACTAAGAGTTGGACAAATAAGTGCATTAGAACACCTGATCTTTAGATGGGTCTTTATTGGGCTTGTTCTTGAACCCACCGTAATTGGGCATGTTGGCGAATTTGGTATCACATTCAGCAGAGTTCTGACTGCAGCCTGGGTACATGGATACAGTGTCCAGAGCTGCCATCGGCCAAGTGGAAGAGAGTACGGTCAAGACCTGCCCTACATGGTTGGTGATAGTGCGGGAGTTCTTGTTACCGTACTGCCCGTCCCACTCTACGAACCCCCCGCTGTAGTACCCATCCGGCTTACCCGCTGCTTCCGCTACCTGGACCGTGTTGTTGGTCACAGCGACAGCAGCACCGTCCACCTTGTAGGTCACTTCGTTTACCTTGCAGTCATCGTCGTAGATCCTGAAAGGGCACCCTTTGGTGTAGGGCCGGCGAAGCCCGGGGGCCTTCAAAGAAGTAGCGATGTTCTCGCACTCGATCTCGGCGTTGACTTCCTTCCAGGAGACAGAGGCTACCCGACCCTTCCAGACCGGGGTGTAATCCTCCTCGTCAATAACCTCCCCGTGCTTCCTGTAGATGGTGACTTGTACCACCACATCAGGAGGGATCACCATGTACGCTTCAAGCAGAGGGAAATCGAAGTCTACCTGGATGGAAAGGTTGGACTTATCGATCTCGCTGTCGAGAGAGATAGCTCCTCTCTGGATAGGTACCGCGACATATGTTTCCCCCTCATAGACAACATCGGTATCGGAGGAAGTGTAGCGTTGTATGTTGCCCCCAACGGCGAAGACGTACACCTCATCAGGCACTCCACCAAAGGTGCTTGCTTCTTTTGTTGCGAAAGGCATTAGTTCAATTCCCCAGCGTAGCTGAACCGCAGGTCGCACTCTGCGAAATCACCACTGATCCAGGCGATCTGTATCCTGTCTGCAGAGTTCCTGACAAAGTGCATGAAGGAGCACATCTTGACTTGCCTGGGTTGGATGTCATGTCCCCAGGAGTCTGACCCATCAGGGTTGGTAACCTCTACCCAGTCTGTGCCTACCTCAGTAGCGATAGCAGACACCATCTTGCGATAGAAGACTTCCCCACCGTGCAGCAGTATCCTCACATGGATCTCGTCTGCGGCATCGGACCCGTAGAGTTGGCTCAGATAGTTGCCATCGACGTAAAACCCGGGTTGGTTGGCGTCTATGACATCGTTGATAACGAAGTCAGGGGTGTCTGAGTGCAGCCAGAAGGGTACCCTACGACCATCCAGGTAGTAAAGGAAACTCCTGAACCACTCGATCTCAGTCCTCCCGTTCAGAAACCACTTGAACGGCTGGGAGACCCGGTCCCCGATGTTCATCTTCTCCCGGTACCGCTTACCTGTGCCAGGGTCAAACTCTATCAGCTCACCGGAGTAAGTGATGTCCCTGTTGTCTCTCCAGTTGGGCTGGCGTGTCAGGACGTAGTAGCCGTTGTACAGCTCCTGAGGAGTTGGTTCAAAGGCAGCGTGAGGGATACTGTTGACCAGCTGCCACTCAATAGTAGCAGCGGCCATTTCACCGGAGAGCTTATCAATCCTCTGCTCTGTTGGGACCAAGGCCAGCTCCACAGGGAAGACCGGGGATCTCTTGTTCCAGAACTTCAGTGTCTCCGACTGCAGGGTCAACGTGTTCCCGGAGATGCCCTCGCAGTAGGCAAGCTCGAAGCTGGCCACTCCCGCCATGACCGCGATGATCTGCCCTACCCTGAAGTTCCGGTTGGTGGTCTCCACTTCAAACTCTGTTGAGCCGATGGGAGCTGCCTGCAGGAGGTAGCTCTGATCCTGGTGCATCGGAATAGCGAAAGGTCTCTCGTAGCCTGCACGGACATAGGCCTGCAGCGCCCTGAAGTCCTCACGGTAGGCAAACGCTTTATGCCTCAAGGTAACCCGTGGGCTTCTCCGCAGTCCGATCCTCTGCTCAAGGCCATTCTGTGACATGAGGATGTCCGTCTTCCACTCCAGGGTTTCAATGAACGGAACTTCCCAGTTGTTTACGAACGGGAACAGGGCAAGCCTCAAGCCTCTGATGGTTGTGGCAGGGGCCTCGCCGTTGTCAATGTTCAGTTGATAATTCGCAGCGATCTGCGGAGGCCCGATAGTGGACACATCCACTTGGTAGGTCAGTACCCCCTGCGGCCCCATGACAACGTCAGGCGGTGGGAGCTGCGCCCCAGGCAAGAGGTCAAGACCAATGACATCAGTCTGCGTGATCGACTCTATGGATCTCGACTCTCTCAGCCATGCGTTCCACACATCGAAGTAGATTGTCCTGTTCGACAGGACGTTGCCCAGGTCATAGTCGCTTTCGTAGACATGAACCTTGTCGAAAAGGTCATCCCCGTAGTTCAGCAGCTTGTGGACGTTGCCTACTTTCGGGGCGTTGAAAGTTACCGCGCCCGGCGTGACCGTACCTACCCCAGCAATAGCAGGTGCGAAGTCCAGGTACGTGATCGCACTCGGCCGCTCATGGTCGAAGCCCGGCACGGACTGGTAGACCAGACTGGGGTCTAACCTTACTGCAGATACAGCGGCCATTACGGAACCTCTTTGAATGCCAACCCATAGATGTCAGAGTTCAATCCAAGTGCAGACTTAGAACGGATGGGGAAGGCCCACCACGTATCACTGCCGAGCAAGAAGCTCTCGGCGGGAGCGAACGTATCCATGTTGCACACCCGCATGGCCTGCGGCCTTCCAACATATCCCCACTGATCGATGTTGTAGTACCGGACAAACAGGTAGTTGGGAATCAGCATGCCCTGGCCCGAGTAGTCGATAGGCCCTGACCGCTCAATCAAGTCATGGATATAAGAGCCCTGCCGTGTCTGCCCCTTGGCCATACGCACATCGGTAAGATTGGAGTTGGTAAAGTAGTTCCAACCGCCAGGGGCACCATCCCCTACTGCTCTGATCGCACCGAAGTAGGGTTGATCACCAGACTCGTGGTCTGGGTAACTGTCAAAGGGCCAAGCGTTGTACGAATGGGAGTAGTTCATGGGGGCGTTGTTATAGGTATAGTTCCAGGTGCCGTAAGTGTACTCGCCGCCCACATAGGGAGCCTGCTTGACAACCACTCCCACACCGAAATGACCAAAAACATTGGTGGTCATTTCGATTATCACATGGATGTAATCGGTGTCACCAAAGATCCAGTACCGGCGCATCGGCGCCTGGAGATAGTTTGTCTTTGCCCAGTTCTCAGTGGCCTCTGGTTGCAGCAAACCGTTATCCTTGATTACTGCCGTACTGGCATCCCAACCGGTCATCCCCACGATGTTGATTTCGAGGACATCGTCCAGAGCCTGCATGTAGAAAAACCGCTCGACACTCTGAATAGTTTTCTTGAATGCCCAGTTTTGCCTGTTGGCTTCGTAGTTGATCACCGGGGCAGAGTATAGAGTAGTCCAGCCGTTCGCTTCCGCGAAGACTTTCACCCTGGCCATGAGGTCTTTTGGACCCAGCGCAATTCCTGTTGATAAAGACATTTCTATTTATCTCCTCAGACCAGCTTCATGGCCCACATTTCTTTGATGCCATCCCGAAATCCGTTCTGGAAGACCATATAGTTTTCGGCTGAAATACTGAAAGTATCCTGTGAGTTCAGCTCCCACCCTTGTATCTTGAACAGCCCTTCAAACTCCCCGAGCACTTCGTAAGCCGGGCTGCGTGAGTTGGGGGTCAGAGGAAGGACAAAGTGTTGCTGGGTCGGGTCACTCGACCAACAGCCCTTGATGTTCCCTTCCCATGGTTGGTAGAGCCCTGGACTGGTCTCTGTTCTCGAAGGCCAAACGACATTGGCAGTCTGGGTTCTACTGGCAGACGAGCCGTGGGTAAATTCAATCCAAGACCCGGTGGGCATCGAGATGTACAAGTTCTTGTCGGCTGGGCTGGTGAACCCCCAGTCATCCTCGCCTTGCGGGTTCTGCCCGGAGGTTTTCAATTCACAGGATCCACCTAAGGCGATAGGCGCTCCGTACTGGTTTGGTGAGCCATACGGATTCAGGTACCCGTTGTGGAGCATGTAGTTTCGGCCTTCGACGTCAATAACCAAACACCACCGGTAACTGTCGCAGACCAACCAGTATTCTATGTTCGTACCAAGAGGTGGGGCAGGCATCCAGACATACGCGGGGGTGGGCCTGAGCAAATCGATCACATCCTCAGTCTGGGTGGGGCCGACACCACGAGCAGTGATAAGCTGGCCTGTCCCTGACTCCACCCCGATAGTGCTGTGCCCGAGATCCTCATCACTGTACACCACCAGCTTCTGCACAACCTTCGGTCCTCTGTCGGCCACAGGACTCTGCTGGGTAGCCTGGAACTGCGGCCAGAGCTTAGTCTGAGCCCCGCCTGATGTAACAGGGATAAGGCGACCAAACTGGGTGTAGGTGGAGTCCCCATTGTTGAGCGTTGCCTTGAGCCTCCAGTACGTGTGGGCACCTGAAGAAGTCAGAGGGAACTCTCTCCACTCACCAAAGGCCCAGTTGTTAGCAACGTGGTTATCCCCGGTAGAGACCCAGAAGTCTCCGTCGTCAGAGTATTCAATTCGGAAGGCTCCGATCATCCGTCCAACTGAGCCGCTATTTGGGCACTTGACCCGGATAGCGGTCAAGGCTGTGGCTGCATAATACTGCCACGCACACCAGGGGTTGTAGCTGTAGGCGTAGGAGAAAAACGTACACTCCGAGTCTCTGTCGAACATATTATCGCCTTCAGAGATCGTAGATCCATCGAGAATCCATGTTTTACGCAGCCCGGTAAACCTCTCACTGTTCTGGACAGGCCAGCCTTGAGCGATAAGAAAATCTACAACGGCGTTTGCGAGATTATAAACGCCGTTAACTGTGCCTGTCTGATAAGCCATTACTTAGCCTCCGATTGAAGATCCGACTCTTCGAGGATTCCTCGAAATTACGTTTAAGATAACCTGCTCATTTTCAGGCGACGTTGCGTAGTCGTGCATGACGCTCTTGTCCAGGACGTTGACGACCTTGGTTGGGTTGTTCACGTTGACGGCAGGGGAAGTCAGCATAGCAGGTTTCGCCATTGAGGCAGGATCAGTAAGGACCGAACCCCCTGCAAATCTCCTCGATCTACCGATGTGATTCCAGGCGTTGACGAACCCCTCTCCCAGCATGTTGGTGGCTCCCTGGTTGAGGATGGACTCGCCAGTCGCTACAGCA
>Ga0255040_10000262_pt1 | contig 13174 bp, 10 predicted proteins | sample BC1_12_2_MG_FD_181711 | JGI IMG/M metagenome (GOLD analysis project Ga0255040, IMG submission 181711) | Seawater microbial communities from Strait of Georgia, British Columbia, Canada - BC1_12_2 | ecosystem: Environmental > Aquatic > Marine > Strait | place: Canada: British Columbia | collected... | reverse complement strand
ATCTCGACCACGCCCGGATCGCGCTCGCGCGCGAGGTCGCCGGTCGACAGCCAGCCGTCGGGGCTCACCGGATCGAGCATCGGTTCGTCCAGATAGCCGTTCATGAGGAAGGGACTCGCGATGCACAGCTCGCCCACCGCGCCCGCCACGACCACGCGACCGTCGTCGCCGACGATACGGTAGCGCACCCCGGGCGACGGCCGTCCGATGCAACCCGCGTAACGTTCGGCGTCCTGCGGCAACAGGAAGAAATCGCTGGTCGAGGTTTCGGTCAGGCCGAAGATATCGACCAGCGCCGCCGGCGCGAACAGTTCGCGCAGGGTCTCGCCGAGTCCCTTGCCGAGCGACTCGCCGCCGATCATGACCGTGCGCAAGCTGCCCGCCGCCGCCAGCGCGCGGCCATCGTCGGCAAGCTGCGCCGGGCTGCGATCGAGGATCAGTGCGCGCATCATGGTCGGCACGACGGCGACGCGCGTGATCGCCTCGGCGCGCAGCTGCTCGAAAAAGGCATCGGGCGCGAAGCGCTCGCAGGGCAGCAGGCGTCCGGCGTGCAGCAGCGTGAGCAGCGACACCCAGATGCCGAAACTGAAGGTCGTATTGAGCACGAGCAGCGTGCGCTCGTCGGGTTTGAAGTCGAGCAGGCTCTGGATGGCCGCGAGCTTGCCGGCGAACGCGCGGTGCGAGAGCACCGTGCCTTTGGGCGCGCCCGACGAGCCGGAGGTAAACACGATCAACGCGGCATCGCGCAGGATCGAGCGTGCCGGCGGTTCGTCGCTGCCGATCCTGCGCAACGGATCTGCGGCCAGCGCGTCCCATTCGAAGCGCGCACGCGTCTTGCCCGCCACCTGCGCCACCGCGCCCTCGGGCGAGCTGCGATGCACGGGCACGACTACCGCAGCAGTGAGCCAGAGTCCGAGAAAGGCGACGAAATCCAGGGGATGGTTCGAGACCCGCAGATGCACCGGCTCGTCCCGCATCAGCCCGGCTTGTGCAAGACGCGCGGCGACCGTCTCGGCCATGGCGAGGAATTCGGCGTAGCGCAGCGTTTCGCCACCGGCCGCTGCGCCGAGCGCCTCGCGCCCAGGGTTTGCTCTCGCCCTCGCGCTCAGCAGCGCGTCTAGCCGCAGGTCGTTCAGGGCGAACCGCCTAGTCGGCGTAGCCGGGGAGTTCGCGATCGAGAACACGCAATAGTGCGGCGAAAAACAGTCGCTCGCGCTCGGCGCGTGGATGACGGTCCTGCTCCGGGGGCGCCTGCACCTGGGCAATGATGTCATCGGCAAGCAGCGCGAGCGGCCGACCGGTGCCCATCGCCAGCACCTGGGCCCGGCACACGCGCTCGAGCATGTAGAGCCTGCGGTAGGCCTGGGCAACGGATTCGCCGACCACGACGACGCCGTGGTTTTTCATGAATAGCGTGTGCTTGTCGCCGATCAGCTGCGCGAGCCGCTCGCCCTCTTCGGGCACGTCGGCCGTGCCGGCGTAGTCGTTGTCATAGGCGACCCGCCCGTGGAAGAACGCGGCGGTCTGGCTCGCCGGTACCAGGCGGTTGTCCTCGAGCATATTGAGCGCGAGCGCCCAGGTCTGGTGCGTATGCAGTACGACGCGCGCGCCGGTGATGCGATGAACGGGTGCGTGGATGCATTGCGCCGACAGCTCCACGACCCCTTCCCCCTCAAGCGTACGGCCGGTCTCGTCGAACACGAAAAGGTCGCTTGCCCGGGCTTCGGACCAGTGCTGGCCGAAGGGCAGCGCAAGGTAGCCGTCGTCGGTGCCGGGTACGGTTACCGTGAAGTGGTTGTCGATGCCTTCTTCGAGCGCGTGCAGCACCGCCAGACGATGCGCCGCAGCGAGATGAATTTTCGCCTCGACGACCGGATCGGCGGTACGCGACCGATTGAGCGAATGAACAGACATAGCGAAACCCTTTTCGCAATGGTGACGAAAATCGCCTCGATTCAGCGCCTGCGGCGCGCCTCGGGCGAGATACTATCCACGCTTCGCGCCACGCGCGAGCGTTTCGCGAAGCACGATCGCAATGAGCACGATTGCCCCTCTAGATCAGTCGGTTCTCCCCCCGGGCATCCGCGCGCGCTTCGTCAGCGGCGTAAACGGGCTGACGATGCACCTGCTGGAAGCCGGCTACGAAACGGCAGGCCGCCCCTGCCTGCTGCTGCTGCACGGCTTTCCCGAGCTTGCCTATAGCTGGCGCAGGGTCATGTTGCCGCTCGCCGAGGCGGGTTTCCATGTCGTGGCCCCGGACCAGCGCGGCTACGGCCGCACCACCGGCTGGGACGGTACTTACGACGGCGACCTCCGGTCTTTTCATGTCTTCAATCTGGTGCGCGACATGTTGGCGCTGGTCTCGGCACTCGGCTGTCGCAACGTCGCGGCGGTGATCGGGCACGACTTCGGTTCCCCGGTCGCGGCCTGGTGCGCGCTCATTCGTCCCGACGTGTTTCATGCCGTCGCGATGATGAGCGCGCCGTTCGGGGGACCGCTGCCGCTGCGGCCCGAAGGCGCAGGGGGTACGGCAGGTACGGCAACCGCGTCGTCGGGCCACGACGTCCACGCCGACTTGGCGACGCTCGCGCAACCGCGCAAGCATTACCAGTGGTACTACTCGACGCGCGAGGCGGATGCCGATATGCACCGCCCGCCACAGGGCCTGCACGCCTTTCTTCGCGCCTATTACCATTACAAGAGCGCCGACTGGACGCAGAATCAGCCCTTCGCGCTGAAAGCGTGGATCGCGGAAGAACTGGCCAAGATGCCGGCCTACTACATCATGGACCTGGACAAGGGAATGGCCGAGACCGTGGCGCCCGAAATGCCGTCGGCGGCCGGGATCGCGGCCTGCAAATGGCTGCCCGAAGACGCGCTACGCGTCTACAGCAGCGAGTTCGAGCGCACCGGTTTCCAGGGCGGACTGCAATGGTACCGCTGCGCGACAGACAGCCGCTGCATCGCAGAGTTCAAGCTCTTCTCCGGCCGCACGATCGACGTACCCGCCTGCTTCATCGCCGGCCGCAGCGACTGGGGGGTCTACCAGAAACCGCAGGACATCGACAAGATGCGCGAACGCGTCTGTACGCAAATGCGCGGCTGCCACCTGCTGGACGGCGCCGGGCACTGGGTCCAGCAGGAGCAACCCGAGAAGGTCAGCGAACTGCTGCTTCAGTTCCTGCGCGCCTAGGCGCAAGCGCCCGCCTCATTTCGCGCGCCAGCCACCGTCGACCGCGAGCGCGTGGCCGTTCACGTAGCGGGCCTCATCGGACGCGAGCCAGCAGACCGCCGCGGCGATGTCCTCGACCGCACCGCGTCCACCGGCGGGAACCAGGGCGCGAATCTGATCGTCGTTCACTGCGACCCCGCGTCCGCTCATGTCGGGTACCTCGGGTCCGAGAATCGATTGTGAGTGCGCCCGCAACCCGGTCGGAATGGCGCCGGGGCAGATGCAATTCACGCGCAGGCCGCGCGCCGCATACGTCACCGCCATTTGCCGTGTAAGCCCGACCACGCCGTGTTTGGCTGCGACGTAGGCGGCCCCGCCGCCGGTGCCGCCGAGTCCCGCTGACGAGGCCATATTGACGATCCGCCCACGTCCGGCCGGCAGCATTTCGCGCAGCGCGCGTTTGCAGCCCAGAAACACGCCCGTCAGATCGATGTCGATCACGCGGCGCCAGGCGGATTCGTCGAGTTCATCGACGTTGAAGTAACCATCGAGCACACCGGCATTGTTGAACAGGATCTCGAGCGGACCGAGATCCCGGATCGCCGCACTCATCGCAGCGTCTAGCGCCGTGGCGTTCGCCACGTCGGCGCCGTAGCCCGCGCACCGTCCGCCCGCATCGACGATCATGCGCGCCGTCTCCTTCGCCGCCGCGTCGTCGATGTCGATTGCCGCGACCGCGGCGCCGCGCACCGCGAGCATGCTGGCGGTCGCACGCCCGATGCCCGAGCCGGCGCCGGTCACCACTGCCATGCTTGCCTCGAATGTCATGCCTCTCCTCCTTCAGTTCCTGTTTGCGCTAACGGACACCGGGAACGCTGCCCCGCTGTCAACACCGTCTACGCTACTATATTGCGACAATTCGATCGATCGGCACAGGCTTCGCGCCGCCGGCGCCATCTCGCAACCTTTCAGAGGAATCTCGATCATGAAACGCTCTGCTATTGCCTACGCCCTGCTCGTAGGCCTTCTCGTTCCACTCATCGCGCCCAGCGCAGGCGCAGCGGACATTGCCCTGCGCGGTGCGCAGAGTTGCATCGTCTGGGCCAAGGCCCGGGCGCAGAACGATGCGCGCTACGAAATGGCCTGGCTCACCGGGTATTTCTCCGGGCTTGCGATGGGCACCGACGTAAATTTCTGGGGCACCAAAGGGCGCGACCTGCTCGAGAGCGAGGCCGCGTGGAAATGGATCGACCGCTATTGCGCAAAAAAACCGAAGAAAAACGTGATCCACGCAGCCGAGCAGTTGTTCGTCGAGCGTTATGGCGTCGTGTCCAATTCGCCAAATGGCAAAGTGACGAAGTGATCCAGCGGCGAGGCTTTGCCTCCTCGCGACGTTGAGTATTCCGGCAAACGATGGCCGTCTTCCATCCCGACCTGATGAATCCGGAGGGACCGGTGCGCCTGGACGATGGTGCGTGGCTGCTGGTCGAGATGCACGAGTCGCGCGGGTGGGTTTGCCGAGTATCTGCCGACGGGCAGGAAAAGACCGTACTCGCGCGTACGGGCCGCCCGAACGGCCTCGCCATCGACCGAACAGGCACGATCTGGGTTGCGGAGTCGATGAATCCGCCCTCGCTGCTGCGCATGACGCTGGACGGCAAGTTCGAATCCTTCCTCACCGACTGCGAAGGGCTGCCGTTCCTGTTTCCGAACGATCTCGCCTTCGGACCCGACGGCGCGCTCTACATGACCGATTCGGGCATTTACCGCCCCGAGATCCTCAAGGTACCCGCTCAGTGGCGCCACGGCATGGCGACCGACGGGCGCGTATTCCGCGTCGACACGCGCACACGCTCGGTACGTTTGCTCGCGCGCGGCCTCGCCTTCGCCAACGGCATCGCCTTCGCGCCCGACGGGCGCCATCTTTACGTTGGCACCACAAACGACGGACTCGTCTGGCGCTTTCCCTGGCGCGAGGACGGTACGCTCGGCGCGCGTGCAGCCTTCGCCGACGTCCTCGACCCGGCCAAGTCACCAACCTTCCGCGGTCCCGATGGGATGAAGTTCGGTGAGGACGGCAACCTCTACGTCGCGGTGGTCTGGCAAGGCGATGTGACCGTGCTCGCGCCCTCGGGTGAGATCGTGCGTCGCATCGCGCTGCATGGCAGCGGACCGACGAACGTCTGCTTCGGCGCGCCCGGCGAGCAGCAGCTCTACGTGACCGAGCAGGGCACCGGCGCCTTCGAGGTGCACGCGGTCCGCACCGACGGCGTGCCGCTGCTGCGCGGCTGAGCACCGTTCGGCGCTGTCGCGTTTGTACACCAACGCCGCATTGCAACGCGCCGCGCAGGCGAATCGTGCTTGCACTGACGGGTCGCGCGCGAGATACTCCACAGAATTCAAATAGTTGGCGCCGAAATGCAGAAAGTCGCGAAAAAGCTGAAGGCCGTTCCGACGCCCGCGGAATGGACCGCGGCCGAGTCTGCCGAGCTCTACGGCATTCGCAACTGGAGCGCCGGCTACTTCGACATCGCCGACGACGGTGACGTCACTATCTGCGTGCCCGGCAACGGCGATCGGGTTGCGGTCAGCCTGATGGACATCATCGCCGGCATGCAGCAGCGCGGCCTGCAGATGCCGGTGCTGCTGCGCATCGAGAATCTGCTCGATGCGCAGATCACGCTGCTAAACGAAAGCTTCCGACGCGCGATCGACACGCTCGGCTACAAATCCGAATACCGCGGCGTGTTCCCGATCAAGGTCAATCAGCAATGCCAGGTCATCGAGGAGATCGCGCATTTCGGCGCGCGCTACGGCCACGGGCTGGAGGCGGGTAGCAAGGCCGAACTGCTGATCGCGCTCGCCCATCTCCAACCGGGCGCGGGCTACATCATCTGCAACGGCTACAAGGACGAAGAGTTCATCGATCTCGGCCTGCAGGCGCTGCAACTGGGCTACCAGTGCTTTTTCGTGCTCGAGACGCCGGCCGAACTGCCGATCATTCTCGCCGCCAGCCAGCGCCTCGGGGTGCGGCCGTTGCTAGGCGCGCGGGTGAAGCTTGCCGCGCGCGTCGAAGGCCATTGGAACGAATCGAGCGGCGATCGCAGCATCTTCGGTCTCACCACCGCGCAGATCGTCGAGCTGATCGATTCACTGCGCCGGCACGAGATGCTCGATTGCCTGCAGCTGCTGCACTACCACCTCGGCTCGCAGATTCCGAACATCCGCGACATTCGGGGCGCCGTGCTCGAGGCCTGCCGCTACTACATGGATCTCAAGCAGGAGGGCGCGGCGATGGGCACCCTCGACCTTGGCGGCGGCCTGGCGGTCGACTACGACGGCTCGCAGACGAACTACCAGTACAGCAAAAACTATTCGCTCGACGAATACAGCTCGGACATCATCGAGACGATCATGAGCACGCTCGATGCGGCCGGCATCGACCATCCGGTGATAATCACCGAATCCGGGCGCGCCACGGTCGCCTATTCATCGATCCTGCTGTTCAATATCCTCGACGTCACGCGATTCGAGCCGGGCGAGCTGCCGCCGGACGTGCCCGAGAGCGAGCACGAACTGGTCAAGAACCTGCGCGAGGTGCTGAACGGCATCGGACCGAAGTCGATCAAGGAGTGCCACAACGACGCGCTGTACTACCGCGAGGAGATCCGCGACCTGTTTCGGCGCGGACAGATCCGGCTGCGTTCGCTCTCGCTCGCCGAGAACATCTTCCTGCACATCCTGCGCGGCATCCAGACCGTGATTCAGAGCGGGCGCCGGGTTCCTGCGGGCTTTGACGATCTCGAGGAATCGCTCGCCGACATCTACTACGGCAACTTCTCGGTGTTCCAGTCGCTGCCCGATGTCTGGGCGATCGAGCAGGTGTTTCCGGTGATCCCGGTGCACCGGCACGACGAGCGCCCGGGCCGGCGCGCGATTCTGGCCGACATCACCTGCGACTCCGACGGCAAGATCGACCACTTCATCGAATCGAACGGCATCCGCAAGACGCTGCCTGTCCATGACTGCATCGATGGCGACCCCTATTATTTCGGCGTCTTCCTCGTCGGTGCCTATCAGGAAACGCTCGGCGACCTGCACAACCTGATGGGCGATACCAACGTCGCCGGCGTGCGGATCAACCAGGACGGCACCTTCGACGTGATTCGCGAGATCGACGGTGACAGCATCGCCGATGTGCTGAGCTACGTCGAGTACCAGCCCCAGCAGCTCACCGAGCAGTTCCGGCGCACCGCCGAGCAAGCGGTGCGCGACGGCCGCATCACCCTCGCGCAGCGCCAGACCGTGATGGAATCGTTCGCCGCCAGCCTGCGCGGCTACACCTACTACGAACACTGAAGCGGGGAAGGCGGTAACAATGGCGAAGGTGCTGATCGTCGGCGCCGGCGGCGTGGGCCAGGTCGTGACCCACAAATGCGCGCAACTGCCGGAGGTGTTCGAGCAGATCGTGCTCGCCAGCCGTACCGAGGAGAAGTGCCGGCGGATCGCCGCGCAGATCAAGCGCCCGATCGCCACCGCCCAGGTCGATGCCGACGACGTTGCGCAGATGACCGCGCTGCTCGAACGCGAAAAGCCAGCGCTCGTCATCAACGTCGCGCTGCCCTACCAGGATCTGTCGATCATGGACGCCTGCCTTGCTGCCGGCGTGGACTACGTCGACACCGCGAACTACGAGCCGCCCGACGAGGCGAAGTTCGAGTACAAGTGGCAATGGGCCTACCAGGATCGCTTCCGCGAACAGGAGCGCATGGCGCTCCTCGGCAGCGGCTTCGATCCCGGCGTGACCAACGTATTCACCGCCTGGCTGCACAAGCACGAATTCGATGCCATCGATACGCTCGACATCATCGACTGCAACGCGGGCGAGCACGGCCAGGGGTTCGCGACCAACTTCAATCCCGAGATCAATATCCGCGAGGTGACCGCGCGCGGGCGCTACTGGGAAAACAACCGCTGGCAGAGCACCGATCCACTGTCGGTCAGCCGCATGTTCGATTTTCCCGAGGGCATCGGACCAAAGAAGATCTACCTGCTCTATCACGAAGAACTCGAATCCCTTGCCAGGCACTACCCGAATCTCAGGCGCGCGCGCTTCTGGATGACCTTCTCGGAAAACTACCTCACGCACCTGCGCGTGCTCGAGAACGTCGGCATGACGCGGATCGACCCAGTCGTATTCGAGGGCCGCGACATCGTGCCGATCAAGTTCCTCAAGGCACTGCTGCCCGACCCCGCAAGCCTCGGCCCGCTGACCAAGGGGCGTACCTGCATCGGCTGCCTGGTGCACGGCACTAAGGACGGCAAGGAGAAAGTTGCCTTCCTCTACAACATCTGCGACCACGAGGCGAGCTATCGCGAGGTGCAGTCGCAGGCGATTTCCTACACCACCGGTGTGCCGGCAATGATCGGTGCCAAGCTGATGCTGACCGGGCAATGGCGTGGCAAGGGCGTGTTCAACATGGAACAGCTCGACCCCGACCCGTTCATGGCGGATCTCAACCGCTACGGCCTGCCCTGGACGCTGGCGACGCTCGATGCACCCATGGACTGAGGCGCGCACGCGCCTCGAGCGCTTCCGTCGCCTCGACCTGAAGCGCCTGCCCTCCCCCTGTTTCGTCGTCGACGAAGTCGCCATCGAGGAAAACTGCCGGCTGCTCGCCGACGTACAGCGCGAAAGCGGCGCCAAGGTCCTGCTCGCGCTGAAGGCCTTCTCGATGTGGAGCCTTGCGCCGCTCGTCGCGCGCTACCTGGCGGGGACCTGCGCCAGCGGCCTGCACGAGGCGCGCCTCGGACACGAGGCCTTCGGCGGCGAGGTGCATGCCTTCTGCGCCGCCTTTACCGAGCCCGATCTGCGCGACATCCTGAAGATCGCGGATCATGTGGTGTTCAACTCGCATGCGCAATGGGCCCGCTTCGGCGCGCTCGCGCGCGAAGCGCAGGCGGCGCGACCGGGTCTGCGTTTCGGCTTGCGCGTCAATCCCGAGCAGAGCGAGGGCGCAGCGCCGATTTACGATCCCTGCGCACCTTACTCGCGCCTGGGGATTCCGCGCGCCGAGTTTCGCGGCGACCAGCTCGATGGCATCAGCGGGCTGCACTTTCACAACCTCTGCGAGCAGGACCTGCCACCGCTCGAGCGTACGGTCGCGGCCTTCGAGGCCAAGTTCGGCGAATTCCTTCCGCGCATGGCGTGGATCAACTTCGGCGGCGGCCATCACATCACGCGCTTCGACTACCAGGTCGACGCCTTGATCGCGCTCCTGCGTGCATTCCGCGCCCGGCATAATGTCGAGCTCTACATCGAGCCGGGCGAAGCGATCGCCTATCATGCCGGCGTGCTGGTTACCGAGGTGCTCGACCTGCCGGTGAACGACATGCCGCTCGCGATCCTCGACACCTCGGCAACCTGCCACATGCCCGACGTGATCGAGATGCCGTATCGGCCGGACATTCTCGACGCCGCGGCGCCTGGCGCGCAGCCGCAGATGACGCACCGCTACCGCCTTGGCGGGCAGACCTGCCTCGCCGGCGATGTGATCGGCGACTACGCCTTCGCCGAGCCGCTCGCAGTCGGGCAACGGCTCGTATTCGAGGACATGGCCTACTACACCATGGTCAAGACCACCACCTTCAACGGCATCAATCTGCCTTCGATCGCAATCTGGAACTCGCAGACCGACGCACTGCGCGTGGTGCGCAGCTTCGGCTACGAAGAATTCAAGGACCGGCTCTCGTGAGCGCGCCAACGACCGGCGTCCCGCGTTTTTTGGATAGCGAGCTGCCCGAATGCACGCCTGAGACGGCACGCTTCCACGTCCTTCCGGTGCCCTATGAAAAGACGGTGTCCTACGGCGGCGGCACCGCCCGGGGACCGGCGGCGATCATCGCCGCCTCGGATCAGCTCGAGCGCTGGGACGGGGCGAGCGATCCCGGTGCGCAGGGCATCTACACCTGGCCCGCGATCGATTGCAGCGGACCCGCGCCGCAGGTGATCGATGCGATCGCCGCTGCGGTGGCCAAAATCCTCGCCCTGGGAAAGACGCCGGTCGTGCTCGGCGGCGAGCATACGGTGACCGGCGGCGTGATCCGCGGCTACCTCGATGCCGGCGTGCGCGACTTCGGCGTGGTGCAGATCGACGCCCATGCCGACCTGCGCCAAGCCTACGAAGGCGATCCGCTCAGCCATGCGAGCGTGATGCGCCGCGTGGTGGAAGCCGACGTTCCACTGGTGCAGCTCGGCAATCGGGCCTACTGCGAGGAGGAGCGCGCCGCGCGCGAAACCTACAAGGTGCACGCGATCGACGCCGAGCAGCTCGTGCCGCAGGGCATCCATTCGATCGAGCTGCCCGCCGACTTCCCGCCGCAGGTGTTCTTCACCCTCGATGTCGACGGCATCGACCCCTCGGTGCTGCCGGCGACCGGCACCCCGGTCCCGGGGGGCCTCGGCTGGTACCAGACCCTTGGCCTGTTTGAGTCGGTCGCACGCCAGCGCCGCATCATCGGCTTCGATGTCCTCGAATTTGCGCCGATCGCCGGTTTCCACGCCTTCGACTTCACCGCCGCGCTGCTGACCTATAAGCTGATGGGTATCGTGCAACGATGCGACGCGCCCGCCTGATGCAGAACGACTACATGCGCTCCATTCTCGTCGTGCTCGTCGTGGGCGCGCTGGCGGTCGGTTCGCTCTGGATCCTGAGTCCCTTCCTCGCGGCCATCGTCTGGGCGGTGATGATCGTCGTGTCGACCTGGCCGCTGTTTGTGGGGCTCGAGGAACGCCTGTGGGGACGGCGCGGGCTCGCGGTGGCCGTGATGACGCTGGCGATCCTGCTCGTGCTGTTCGTCCCGTTGTCGCTTGCGATCGGCGCGTTGGTAGAAAACGGCGACGCGATTGTCGAATTCGGCAAGAAGCTCGCGCAGGAAGGGCTTCCACCGCCACCGGCAAGCGTTGCACAGTGGCCAATCGTCGGCGAGCCGATCGCCAGGGCCTGGAACGGCTTGCTCGAATTGGGCCTCGGCGACCTGTGGAAACGGGTCGCACCCTACGTCGGACAGTCGGCACGCTGGATCGCCGGCAAGGCGGGTGGCGTTGGCCTGGTCGCGGTTCACTTCCTCCTCACCGCAGTGATTGCAGCGATTCTGTACGCCAATGGCGAAGCCGCCGCCCTGTCTGCGCGGCGCTTCGCACTGCGCCTCGCGGGCGCGCAGGGCGAAGGCGCGGTCGTCCTCGCAGGGCAGGCCATCCGCGCAGTCGCCATCGGCATCGTCGTCACCGCGCTGATTCAGTCACTCATCGGCGGCGTCGGCCTGCTGATCGCCGGGGTGCCCAATGCCGGAATTCTCGTCGCCCTCATGTTCATGTTCTGCATTGCGCAACTCGGTCCCGGCTTCGTGCTGTTCCCGGTGGTGGGCTGGCTCTACTGGCGCGGCGACGCGGGCTGGGGGTCGTTTCTGCTCGTGTGGTCGATCGGCGTCGTCACCATGGACAACTTCCTGCGCCCGATCCTGATCCGGCGCGGCGCCGACCTGCCGTTGCTGCTCATCTTTGCCGGCGTCATCGGCGGCCTGCTGACCATGGGACTGCTCGGCCTGTTCGTCGGCCCGGTGCTGCTTGCGGTCACCTATCGCCTGACCCAGGCCTGGGTCGACGAAGAAGAGTCTGGCGCTGCTCCGGCGGCGCCTACCGGCCCTGCACCGCCTACTTAACGCGTCGTCAATGCATCGAACGAAGATCCGAGATAGAGGTAGCCGGCGACGCGTCCGCCTTCGGAATAGCCCACGCCCAAGTAGAGCGGGCCGAGCTTGCTGTCGACGATCAGGTAAGCCGACCCCGACAGGATCACCCCATTCTCCGCCGGGCTGAAGCGTTCGTCGATGCGGTCGAATACATTGCCCGCCTCCACCCCGCCGCCGAGATAGACGCCGGTGCCGAGCGTGCCGGTGAGATCCCAGACCCGGCGCCTGTAATTGATGACGCCGATCGCGTACTCGCGGCCGCGCAATGATCCAATCGGATAGCCCGAGAAACGGTTCAGGCCGCCGAGCACGAACCAGTCGTAGACCGGCATGGCACTGCCGAAATCGGATCCGCCGTTCAAGGTGAATTCGAACACGTCGCGACCCCGCGAGACCACCGATCGAAGCTTGGCTTCGCCCCGGCGGTAGCTGTCGTCGGCGCCCAGGGTCGTGCTCGAATCGTAGTAACGGATTCGCCCCATCGCACCACGGGTCGGAAACAGCGCATTGTCGAGCGTGTCGTAGACGAAACGCGTGCGCCACAGCCCGGTCGAAACCCGTTGGCCCGAGAGTGCCAACGGCGATCCGATGCTCACGTCCGTATCCACCGTGCCGCGCTCGAGCCCGAGGCGCCATTCGCCCCAGGTGTCGAAGACCATGCCGACGTCGAGTGCCGCGCCGAGTCGGCCCACGTCGTAACGCGCGACGCGCTTTTCGTCGACGTACAGGTCCTGAAGCGACTGGTAGTAGAACACTCGCGGCGCAACGAAAAATCGCTGCGCAAGATCGAGGGGCTGATAAAACTCGGAGGCCAGGCCGCTCGGCCGGCCGATCTGGACCGTGTTGCGCCATTCGCCGCCCAGGTCGTTGACCCAGCGGCGCTGATGATCGACCCGGATGCCCCACAGGGTGTCGCTCTGCATATCGGTCTGCAGGTTGAGGTCGAACAGCAGGTAGTCGGGCCCGAGCTCCTTTTCCTTCGCTTGGTAAGTGAGAACGTTCTTCCCGTCCTCGCGCAGGAAGCGGTAGTCGACGCTTTCGAAGTCGCCCCGCCCCACCAGTCGCGTCGTGTCGGCCGAGGCCTTTTCCGGATCGAAGTGTTCGCCCGGCTTCAGCGCGATGAAGTTGTGCAGCACATCGGGATTGACGCGCTCCAGGCCTTCGATGCGCACTTCGTCGATCTTGCCGCGCTTCGCCACCGTAAGGTCACCGAGACTGCTGCGCCAGGCGGCGTATGTGGCCGCAGGCAGG
>Ga0255040_10000261_pt1 | contig 13193 bp, 30 predicted proteins | sample BC1_12_2_MG_FD_181711 | JGI IMG/M metagenome (GOLD analysis project Ga0255040, IMG submission 181711) | Seawater microbial communities from Strait of Georgia, British Columbia, Canada - BC1_12_2 | ecosystem: Environmental > Aquatic > Marine > Strait | place: Canada: British Columbia | collected... | reverse complement strand
TACACGTTCAACAACTGGGTCTCTAAATTCTATTTGTTTTTTATTCATAATGATTCTGTTTTAACAAATGTTCCATTTACCATACGTCCAGTTCTATTGCTGATTTGAGCGTACGACTCATCGATACAATGCTCAATACCGACATTACCCAGCTCGGCAAGATTGGTAAGTACCACAACACAATCACCGATAGCATCAATGAACTCAGCCCTATCGTTTTTAAGAATTGCTTGTGCAAGTTCACCTGTTTCCTCCAGTAGTTTAATATATTGTGTCTTAGTGTCTCCATTGTCTAATATTCCTTTTTTTCTTGCCCATTGGCGTATTAATTCGAATCTATCAGGTATTACGTCTGGATTATGCTTTAGATTAAAAAAGGCTTCATAGAAAGCCTTATTATAAATGTAGCTTCGATTTTCGTTATACATCGAGGATTTAGCATTCTGCATTATCCAGCCTATATGTTCTTTTTCTAATTTAAACTTATAATCTGGTGTTTCCCACTCTAACCCTATGTTATCCATAAGATTACCCTTAAGTTTATGTAAAGGCACCGGAAACGTACTTGTTTGTTCTGTTGGGTTTATTTTCATATTTGATTTAAATAAATTTTTATATAGTGTTCTATCTTTTTTGTAGCCATAAGACTGTTGAAGTTCTATCTCTTTGTTAGATATTAAATTAATATCGTCACTCGTAAATAAAACTTCATATTCGCCTGGTGCATAACCTTGCTGCTCCGTAACCCTCTTATTAAGATTACGTGTAACTCCGATTTTTTTACCAGGAATGTGATAAATGTTGTACATATTTTTGTTAGTTACCAACGCTTAAATCTGCTTTTATTGCAGGCAAAGGATTGTATTTTAATAATTTAATTTTATCAGCCGTAGGTATATGAACTTTTCCAATTACCGTATCAAACCACACACTATCTTTTAATTCAAGCTTAGGCAACACTCTTTTAGGTCTATCTAAATATATCTTAGCTTGTTCTAAGTGATTATTATATAAATGACAATCACCAAGTTGCCCAATAAGCTGACCCGCTTTTAAATTAGCACCTTTAGCCAGCATTTCTAATAGCAAACCATACATTGTAATATCGTAAGGCAAACCTAAAAATACATCGGCAGATCTTTGTTGCCACATTAAATCCATAACGCCGTTATTAATATAAACTTGAAAAGCATAATGGCACGGAGGTAAAACCATATCATTCATCTCATGTGGAGCCCATGCACTAACTATAAGACGTCTAGAGTCTGGATTAGTATTGATGCTATACACAAGATTTTTAAGCTGATCTACGCCGTTAAAATCGCGCCATTGTTTTCCGTATACAGGGCCTAATTTTTCATCTGTTCTGCCTGAGCGTTCATAATCTGGTCTCCAGTATTTAACGCCATTATCTTCTAAATATTTAAGATCAGTTCTGCCTTGCAATATCCAAAGCAATTCTGTTCTTGCGGCGTTGAAGCTTATTTTCTTTCCTGTAAGTATAGGGAAGCCAAGTGACATATCATGCTTAATTGTTCTTCCGAAGACAGATTTCGTCCCAGTCCCTGTTCTATCCGCTTTGTCAGATCCTCCGTAGAGAATTCCTGCCATAAGTCCTCTATATTCATTTTCTATATTTATCATAATAGTATTTACACATTTTATAGTATTCTGGCCAAATTGTTTTTTTGCAATACTTACTTGGCGATAAGTGTGGCTTTTCCCATTTTTTATATGGGCCTAAGTTAATAGCTACGTGCCAATGCTCCGCGTCACCTTGAATCCCATATGGCGATATTCTTATGTTGTTTTTAATACAATACTTACACCATTCTAACTCTTCTGAATTTGCAGTATAAGGTGGTAAGCCGCCACTTTTGTTTTTCTTATATCCACTACCCATTTATTCCCAAGGCATTTTTTCACCTTCAAGATTTACTTGTTCATGAGGTATAAAACAACCTGACTTTGGTTCCCATTTAAAATGAGCTTCAGCACCATTCTCGCCTAAGTTTTGGAACTTAACTTTAAGTATCTTTGCTTTAACAGTTTTTTGTTCATAATCTCTATGAACTAATATACCGTGATAGCTAGCATCGTACCATTCGCCTCCGCCTTTAATATTGTACATTGTGGGCTCATCAATTTTGCCATCGCTTCCTTTATACATTTTAGTTGGATGCGCTACAATAAATACTAATACATCATATTTCTTAGCAAACATTTCTATCTTGCTTAAGTATTCCATTGTGTAACGATTAACATCTTCTGTTTTGCAATCAACGTCTCGTACTTTATTAAACGGATCTATAACTAAACATTTGATACCTTTGCGCTTAACAAGCTCAGCACCTTTACGCAATACTGACTCAAGCGTATATCGTTCCATATCAATGTGAAAGTAATTACTATTACAATGATCTGCAACCTGGTTCCACTTGTCTCCGTGTATATCCGCTGACGTTGGCATACCTTGCCAGGTCTTACGCATTAACTTATGAGCGTGTAAATAAGTCGGTTGATTTTCAGGCGAAGCAAATGCCGTTTTCCACCCATAGTTTGCATTATATCCGACGACCATTTGGTCGACAAAATCACTCTTACCAGATGAAGGGATACCAGTGACCGTAATGAATTGACCAGTGTAAGTCGAAAATATATCATCAAAATTTGGCAACCCAACTTGAAATCCTGGCTTAAAGCCATTACGAACAAAGTCCGTGACTTCATCTTCAATATCCCTGAACGTCGTAACATTCTCAAGAGGTACTGGTCTTGCGCAAAGTATACGCTGCGATAATTTTTCTTTTCCATAATTTATTAAATATTCATTAGCGTCTTTACAATCTTCAAACGATGCTAAAAAACAAACTTCCGCCCCAAGTCTTCTGACTAACTCTTGTTGCAATGCTTGTCCAGCTTCATCCGAATCTACAGCTAAAATAACCTTGTCTTTGTCTTCAAAATAATCAATACAATTATCAAGGTAATCTAAGTTATTTGAATTTAACGTAGCGCCATTAGGAACTGAAACAGCATTTGGTATACCAGCCTCGTGTAAAGCTAACACATCCATTTCGCCTTCAGTTATAACACAGTATTCATAGCCAACAATGCTGTTGATATTATAAAATACCTTCTCAGCGCCTTTAAATAATTTAAAGTTCTTTCTACCATCGCGATACTTAATGTTAATAAGTTGATCGCCCATGAAATAATTGAACTTTATAGTATTCTCGGTCTTACCGGTTTGTGGCATAAACTCAGAACCTTCACCGACTTTTACATCGGCTAAGGTTTGCTGAGATATACCTCTAGTTTTAAACCATTCAACAACCTTTGTACTAACCTCAGGTAAAACCTCAGGGGTATCGGGTCGAACGTATACTTTTTCAGACGCACCTTTGCGTTGATAAGTATGTAGTTGAAAACTAGTGTTACAATTATGACAAGTACCGAGACCCCGTTCCCAATCGTAAGAAGCACATTTTGCTTTTTGGTTTTTGGGTTGTCTATCTGGAGAACACAAAGGACAAATCCCTTGTGATTTACCTTCGTCTAGACTATATTGATTGAATTCATCAATCAAAAATCCATTGATCTCTGTTGTCTGCATTTAATTTAATTTAATCTTCTATTAGTGTTACATTGCCATCGCTATCTGTTTCAACGCTAATGTAATCGTTTTCATCTACCATTCTTCTAAACATTTAGGGCATATGTCGCAGTAGTCATAATCTTCCTGCGACATTCCCTCATTACACATTTCACATTGCTGCATTAAAACGGCAAATCCTCTTCATGGGGTAATGGCTGTGGTTCTTGCTGCGGTTGATCATCACGAGGAGCTGCAGCAACATTATCGCCGTTAGTCCAAACAACTGAAACATTACCTAAATAAGTTTTCTTTTGTTTAGCTTCACGCTCTTCTTTTGTTTGTGCTACAACAATCGGACCTTGATTTCCAAACTGGTCTGGTTCATCATTTATTGTTATTGTTATAGGTAAATACTTACCTTTTTTACCCGTGATAATCTTATCTTTGGGTACTTCAGATAAGTTTATACTCGCTTTAATTATACTTGCCATTATGCATATTGATTTACTTGATTAAACATTCTTTGCAACTGATCTTTAGTTGCGCCGCTATTCCGCCTTAAGTTGTCTACGGCTTTTACATGGTTTTGATTTGCATAAAAATTATCTACACTTGTTTCAATTCCTGTAACTGTACATACTTTTGTCTGTGGTTTTCTGGTTCTTGCCATTGTTTAAAGGGTTTTATTAATAAAATGATTTTTTGGATCGAAATCCGGGTTTTGGAAGAACAGCTTATATTGTTCTGCCGCTTGTTGAACTTTGTCTGCACCTCTTGAATAAAATTCAGGTGAGCAATCAAATATTCCTATTTGGTGTGTATTCTTGTCTATAACTATAAACAACATTTCATATCCAAATAGTTTACTATAAATGTAAGCTTGTGAGTCGTAGTTATACTTTGAAGCAGACCAGCGAAATTTTTCAATGTCTCCCGTTGTTTTCAGATCAATAACTAATCCTTCTTCGTGGTTAACAATATCCGCTTTGCCTTTCCATTGTAATCCCTCTAACTCTGTAATTCCAGGTTGTTCGTATATTACATCTTTACCGCGTATCAAACCGCGACAAACATCGTTTTCTAACATTATGTCTGTCATTAATTCTATTTGATCCACTTCTTTTTGTAATAAACACAGCTCACCGCCTGAAATCTCTTTATACGCTTTAGTATTCCGTGTAGAACTTTCAACTATCTTATACTTCTTAAGCTTATCCGGCTCTAGTATTGCGGTGTGAAAGTAACCGCCAACTAAAAATGCAGCTGACGGTTTTAGTGATGTACCAAGCGCTAAAGGATTTGTAAGCAAAGTTCCAATATCACTATTAGACAAGTATTGTTTACCAAACTTGCCATAGTAGTTTTCATCGTCCCTTAGCTTTTCAATAGCTGCTTTGTTTTTCATTATAGTGTTGTTAACGCTTTTTCAACTTCAGCGCTTAATTTGTACTTCTTTTTTATTGCATCAAGCTTTCCGCCTTTTTGCACATAATCCTTTGCTTTAGCAAATGCTGGATCTTTTGTTGATGTTAATGTTGCACTCGCTTCTTTGCCATGAGTATTTACAGCATCAGAATCTTGAGTATCGTCTATTAGGAATAAATTACCTAACGCATACTTCTTTCCATAACTCGACGCACTACCAAACTGCTGAGGTGTTTGCATACCTTTTTGATTAAGGTCAACGCCAACTAAAGCTGTAGCGTGTATAGCATTTTCGCCATCAGATACAGTTGCAGTAGTTTGCAGTATTGGCAAAGGCTCACTAGCGATTAGTTCTTCGTTAATCGTTACTGATACTCCTAACTCTAATAGATAGGGTTTTGTTGCTTCGAGAATGTCTTCGGCTGATCTGAAGTAGTATTTGCCGAATGAATTAAACCTTGATTTTTTAGATTTAAATTTTGTCTGGATTGTTGCCAGTTTTTGATTTATGGTCATAGGGTTTTCTTATTTGGTATATTAATATAATTACGTATTTTTTTTATAAATTAAAGATAATCAATCACTTGGTTTGCATCAGTGTTAGCGATTAACTTATCTATAGCCTCTCTTTTTATCTGTGAAACACGCACATTTGCGGTGTTTACACTTATATTTAATTTGTCCGCTATATAATTAGCAGAATGTTTATCGCAATCTAATCCATAAGATAATCTTATCACTTCATACTCAATAGCATTTAAGTGTTGCTTCATTAAGCCTAATAAATATACATTTAATAAATTTATATTATAAGGAACTGAAGTATCTTCTATTTGATAAATAGGATTTTCCTCTTCATTACTATAATTTTCATCAATACTAGAAAATACAGAATTAAAAAACAATGCCACCATTTTGTCATCTTCTGGATTTTTTCGTATTTGATTTAATTTATGCTCGGGTATTTTTACATCACCTCTATTAATATCTATAGCACGTCTTATAGCTCCTTTAATTCTTTTGCTAAAAAAACTTTTTAATGTTTTTTCAACATCTTCAGAATCAATAAGTAAGTCCCAATCTAATTTATCTACAGCCAAAGTCAAACCTTTATTACCTTCTTGTATTAAATCATTTATACTTAATACACCAGATGCTTGATCAGACGTAGCAAACTTTCGAGCTAAATTTTCAACAAGAGGCATAAACTTTATAATCATTTCATCTCTTGTGTAGTGATCATAAAACTTATCTTTAGGCATAGACCGTTTAAGATCTTCTTTATACCTTATATAATTTTGTACATTGTACTTTTTCATAGTTGTTGATTAAGTAATTCTTTTTCTTTTTTAAGTTCGTTGCTCATATTACGGTATATAGTTCTTGTAGAGCAATTAAGTGTGTCAGCAAGTTTTGCTACCGTTATTTTAATTTGACTATCATTTATAATTAGCATTGCATCGTATATTTCACTTTCTGATATTTTTGATCTACCAACTAACTTACCTACTATAGATAGCTTTTGTCGCATATCCAAACCAGTGAAGTCTTTAAATATAACTTTACGTAGTTTATTAGGCGGGGGTGTATCTAATTCCATTAACGACACGTCATATATCATACTTTCTCTAAGCTGATCTGAAACTTTAAAAGTAACAAACCCTGTGCGCTTATTGCATATGTATTTAACAAGCGCTTCGAAGCCCTCTTGGTCCATTTGAGGATTAAGATACCATAATACATACAGATGCCATTTAAGGCTCTTATATGTGTTTATTTTAGCTCGTGAATTAAAGAGTGTATAGCATTGGTGCGTGCCATTCTCATAATACCAACCCCATTCAAACGACTCTGTTGGTTCGTCGGTTGTGGGATTTTGTCGGTATATAATACGATGCTGATCCAGGTATTTGGTATTTCGGTCGTAGTGTGACATTAGCTTCTTACTATTAGTTATATATAAGCTATCGTCGCATAAACGTAATTAGCTTATATCTTTTTTGATATTTGTGAAACAAATTTATTTTGGTTTCATTGATTTCCATTATTAAGGCATCATTAAGTATTTCATACTTTAATGTCCATATACTATTTTGAAGATATTTTAGGTGTAACTTTTTTCTTCTGAAACGTTTTGACTTTTTTATTAATGTTCGCATAATTTGTGTATATAAAGTGGTCGTATAATTTTTTGCTCATTTTTATTTTTTACTGTGTGTTTTTCTTGTTCATAATAATTCCAGTACGCAGCTAAGCTACTAGGTTCCTTATATTCGTCAGGCATACATTGAGGCGGTTGGACAAATCCATTGTCTGGCATACCAGGAGGCGGGTACATTAAAGCTTCACGACACTTAGCAATACTAAGGTGATGCTTATTGTATCTAGCTGTATACTCTTTGCCTAATGCAAGCATGTGATCGTACAACCAATTGTAGTGGTGTATACTATCACGTACCCATATGGTACTTGGATGATTAAGGTGTGCTTTTTTGTATGGCACGTTGTCGCCGTTGTTATATACATGATGTGCAGTACATAACATTTGCGCCGACTCCAAAATCATTTTAACTTTATGCTTGTCATAAAAGAAACTAGCTGCTTTAGCTGGGTCTGGGTGTAAATAAAATATATTCATATTTCCTGTGCGTAATGCTAATAAAGTGCTTTATACATTTTTTCGGTTAATTCCCTTGCTTTTTTCAATGTTATAAAGTCAAGTGAATATCCGTGAGCATCTAATAGCAAATCGTGCAAGGCTTCAATAGTTGCAATATCACTATCTACTATATTGACATCCGCACTACGCACAACACGACCTATATACTTTTGTGATATAGTATTACTCATAGTGTTTGTCTAATAAAATGTGTGCTACTTCTTCGCTGATCATATTTTCGTTGTATAGTTTCCATATTAGTTTACTCATAAAATTCTTTTATAGTGTTTTCGTGATATCCCATTGCTCTTACTATTTCTAACCACATATCATGTAACTTTTCTAAAGTTAGATCTGAATGGTCTACTTCAGTGGATATTTTTTTATTATAAAATTCTAAAGTAATTTTAGTTGGTTCTATTTTATTCATAATTTATAGTTTACTAAGTTTATTCTGTACCATCCTAATTTTATTATTAACTATAGAGGCTTTTTCATATTCTTCTTTTTCTTCGTAAGCAGTTAATAATGTCATTAGCCTTGCTAACTCAGCTAATAGTAATTGCTCTTCGTCTGGTGCAGATATATAACTATCACTAAACATTTCGTTAACATCCGTGGTAAACTGCTGATCCCATTCTTTTTGCTTTTGAATTAAACCGATCATAACGAGGTCAGCAACTCTTTCTGCTAACTTTTCAATTTCATCTTCAGTCATTAATTAATTTTATTATATGTAAATTTACGGGAAATAAAGCTGTTAATAAATTTACCTTTAGATGATGAATTAAATAATCCACGCCAATAAAATTTTGGGACGCTCAGATATTTATATATACCGTCATTATTAAAATAAACTATTAGCTCTTCTTTTTCAACATTATATTCCGCACTGTATATAGCGCTTGAGTTAACCATTACTGTTTCTATTGTGTATTTCATATTTATTATTATCGTTAGGTGTTCGTATTACGTTTGCAAATTAGTGAAACACTAATCCCACTTTGTTAGTTGTATTAAACCATCTTGTGGCGTAGAGGTCCACAGATGAAGCGTCAGTATAGCCAGCAGATACAAGATCGCTATTACTAGAAAATATTTTGGTATGTCTGTGTTTCCTTTCATTTATTAAATGTTTTTGTTTACCTGAATCGCTAAAAATAATGTCGTAATTATCTGGCAATGAGGTCTTTAATATCATATCAATCATATTGGTGTAACTGTAAAACCGTACGTTCGGATTGTGTATAGCAATCTCAATCCACTTTTTTAGATATGCGGGTGAGTAGTAATCTCCGCTATCATGGACCCTGACGTAATCAGGTTTCTTCTTACGTATTTCAGCGTTCATAGCTTCAACAAAGTTGTCAGTCTTTGTTAGCTCATAACGCTTTTCAAACGCAGGTTTTACATTACTCCAGATGTAGGCTCCTTTCTTGGCATAACAGAATTTAACGCAGTCGTCAGCCATCGGGCATGTTAACTTACCACTTGCAGATTTATATGCAGGTATACCGAAGTTAAACACACGGAGCCCGAGTTCTTTACTTGTCTTTTTTAATTTACTATTTTGTGTCAGAAGATTCATAGTAGTCAATTATTTTTTCAATATCATTTTCCATATCTACAATTTCTTGTGCTAGCTCGTAAACTTCTTTGAAACCACGTAATTCGTAGGCACTAAATTCATATACGTCACGCTCTTCGATTGCGTACACGCAGTCTTGCATATCTTTTGCCGTATTTTCGAAGCGGCAATAACTCATATTTGGCATAATTTTAGTATTAATCTAGCAATACCATATAGGCTTCAATATTGTTTTTCTGAAACCAACGTAGTGCTTTGTGAAATTCATTTATTTGTTTACTCGTTACAGTCTTTGGCGCAACTTCCATTACGTATTGGCTACCCATAATAAAATCGTACATTGATAGCTCAACGCCGTTTAGATCGTATGTTTCGCCGCTAAACTGATTTGTTACTGTTTCACCTTTATCGTATATCATACCAGAAAACCATTTAGGCACTGATTGTTTCGTCTTCTGTTTCGCGCTCATATCCTTGCTCTATTAGTTCGTTTTCTATTTCTTCTTTTATGTTGTTTACCATTTTACCATATGCTTCTTCAACTGCCTCCATAAACGGGTACCAATCTAGGTCATCAATGTACATACTACAGCCTTCTTGTATTGCTACCGAAATATCCTGTGATAAATCATTTTCGTAATAGTGTACGTCTTCACTTATACATACACTGTCAGGATTATCAGTTGCAATAAACACTTCGTAGCCGTCGGCAGTAGTTTCAGAGTAGCAATAAAAATCAAAACTTTTATTTGTCCACTGATCTGATACTTCACACTCGAAATGCTTTTCAAGCAAATCCCAAGCTTTGTTTTCGTCCATTTCATTGTACTCTAAGTACCCCTTAGCTTCTAGCTTTTTAGTTATTAGCTCGTCAGTTATAATCTTATTCATAGTCTTTAGATATTAAAATGTTATCACCGTATTTAAAATCCCACGCTGAAGTTCTTAAAAGCCCAATTTCAGCAAATGTGTATAGCAAGCTAACGTCGCTAATTTTTAAGTCACTATAAAATGTAGTGCTTGAGAGCGTTTCAACTATATTGTCAACACTCGCTTGATATTGGTCGTTTTCAGGCGAATGTAACGCCTCTTTGATTTCAGGCTTTAGCCTTTCATAAATTGTTAATCTACTCATAATTATTTGGTTTTAATTTATTATATTATCTTTTAATCGTCGTTTTTTGTTTGCGAATATGCATTTAATAGTTCCACCCAGTTCACTTCATATAAATATAACCTTGCAAAGCTAGCTATAAGTGAGGTAGATGGTACGCCTGTATTGTCAAACACAGCGTTGTCTACTAAAGCTTTTAAATAATCAATTGTTATTTTTTCGCTATCATCCCATTGATGAAAGTTAAGTATTTCGTGAGCTACTTTCCATGTAGCAAAATTACTCCACCCGCTATGCTTCATAATCCAGTTCTATTAGTTTCATTATATAATTCCAAGTGTTTAGCTCAAGTTTTGCAACGTCAAAGCATATTTCTAATTCGTGTAAAGTTACCGCTCCGGTATTTTTACGTTCAATATCATATTCTAATTGCCTTAGGTGTCGCTGTTTGCTTTGTATTTTAGAGAAAGCTTTATTACGTGCCCTGTCTTTAATTGTTGTCATAATTTATAATTTTGTAACTAGTGAGGACTCGAACCTCATACCCGTCGGCAGCCTAGCTTTATCCGTAATTGACGGTACACGCTCACCTGACCTAGTTGCCGCTAGCTATTCACTTATGTGTCTCGCGGAGTTCATAACGATCCCTCACCCGTCTGACATAATTAAGCTACTCGTCTAGTTATTTAGAGCTTCGAATTGACCCGCTCTATTTACGCCGCCAAGATCGGTGCACTGATGCGCTTACCTCTTGACTGACGATTTGTATTGTATTGCCCGTTTTATGCTCAATGATCGGGACATACGAGTATGTTTTAGTTGTTGAGCACTTCATACACGTGTTATATCCTAAATCTAAACGGACGGGGTGTACTTTATTTCCACATCTACAATACATAGTTTAATTTTTATTTGTTACATTTATATTATCGATTAAGTGTCGTTTTTTGTTTGCAAATACATATACTCGATCGCCTCTATTTGCACTCTTGTGAGTGGTTTGTGGCTAAATTTTCTTCCATTTTTCCGTTTCTTCATACATTTTAGCTATTGCGACCTTCCACACATGGCGGTGTATAGCATTGTAGTCATCACCGTCTTGTTCAAAATCCGATAGTTGCCAATCGACACTATCATACATTAGTTCCATTGTGACGTCAGCAACACCTTGTGCGATTTCGTCAAGTTCTTTATTAGTTACCATTTATAAAATCTTCCATTGCATTAATGAAGTCTTCACGGTCTATAATTTTTGCATCATAGCAATTTAAGTTATAGATGAAGGCATCGTATACTTCTTTTTTTTCAATCGATACTATTGGTCCACCTTTGTGGGGCACAAAGTATTTACCGCCGGCATCTTCTATTATGTACTGCTTTGTTTGCATCGCAATTTTACCCTGTTCCTCTTGCATCTCGTGCCATTTTTTTATTGTATTACTCATAATTAGTCTCCTGTATAATCGCCGGCTTTTTTACTTGCGTAATACTCTGCACATCCGGCATCGTGCAGTTTACGCTGTTCTACATATTTGTCGTGATTGTCGATTAGGTCGTCAATACGAGCTTTCATTTCGTCTTCTGTTTGGGCTGGTAAGTAGCTAACATTATAAGGTGCGAAGTTAAAGTGTTCGCATCCGTAACCGCTAGCTTGCTTACCGTTCCAAGTAGTCCACTCTTTATAGTGGTAGGGAATACCCCTATGCAAAAGCATCCCAGAATCCTTTCTTTTCTTCAAGATACGTTAGACCTTTGTAGTTAAACCATTGGTATGTGCCGTCTCTGTCTTTGTCTTCATCGTATTTGAAGCCGAATGAAGGTGGCAAGTTGCCGACAGCGTAAGGTTTGTAAGTAACTCCGTTTAGTTTAATTTTTTTGTTTGTGGTAAATTTAATTGTATTTTGCATAGTAAATTATTTATTTTATTCAATTATATTATCGTTCGGTAATCGTATTTAGTTTGTAAATTGCTACCACCCAACCAACTCTTCAAGCTCTTCAATCGGTAATTCGATCAGTTCAGTAAGGCATTGGTCGGTATTCGCCATTGCTAACTCTAAAATGTATTCATATCTACTCATAACTTTACTTATTTATTTTATCCTCTATATTATCTTTCGGTACTCGTGTTTAGTTTGTAAAAGTGCCGTCGTGGTATACAGTGTGTATTTTATTTGAATGGGTGTACTGATTCCACAGTTTAGTATGCGAGTGAGTTCTACCTTTGTTGCCGGCACCTTTGCCTTTAACGTACCAACGGTTATACTCTTTGGTTGTTAAACCACTACAATAGTCACCTTTTGTTACTTCAATTCGGTGTTTGCGATTCTTCGCTAGTCTTGAGTTTTTAACGTACTCACACGCTTCTTTCATTGTCATCATTATTTTAAACTTTGAAAATGATGAGGCTTTAGTCGTAGTTGTAAATTATTCACTGCATTTAATCTATCGGTAACATCTACCTCATCAGCGATTGCCTCAAGGTGTTCTTTCATATGGTAAAGTGATACTTGCAACACATTTCTTTCTATTTCAGTGAGTTTAATAGTTCGCATAGTAGTTATTTTAAATTCATATATATTATCGATTAGGTAACGTATTATGTTTGCAAAAAAGTATACACTTTGTTTAATAGTAAAATGAGTTGTACAGGTATTACACTAAGTCTCTGAGTACCTAAAATAGTTATTTACCCAGAAAGTGTGACAATAGGGTGTTAAGTATATATAATAAGAGGCTATCGTCGCATACCGATTTGGTTTGTTTAGTGAATCTTTTACTCACCGCTTGATCGTGATTCACCGTGTAT
>Ga0255040_10000259_pt1 | contig 13233 bp, 10 predicted proteins | sample BC1_12_2_MG_FD_181711 | JGI IMG/M metagenome (GOLD analysis project Ga0255040, IMG submission 181711) | Seawater microbial communities from Strait of Georgia, British Columbia, Canada - BC1_12_2 | ecosystem: Environmental > Aquatic > Marine > Strait | place: Canada: British Columbia | collected... | reverse complement strand
ATTGTTATTGCTCGCAGCACCGTCGGTGCCGATCGCGACCCGAACGCCGGCGGCACGATACGCTGCCAGCGGAGCAATTCCGCTGCCGAGCTTCATATTTGACTTTGGACAATGCGCAACGCTGACCCCGGCACTGGACATCAACTCGATTTCGGCGTCATTCACGTGAATTGCGTGGACGGCAAGCAGTGACGAATTGATGAGGCCGAGATCAGCAAGTCTCTGCAGCGGCCGTTTGCCAGTGCGTTCAAGAGACTCCGCAACCTCGGCCGCTGTCTCGTGGAGGTGAATCTGTACAGGAGTATCGAGCTGGTCGGCGAGCACTCTGAGCTCGAGAAATGACCCGTCAGATAGCTGGCAGGTTGAATGGGGCGCAAAACAGGTCGCGATGAGCGGGTGATCGGCATATGGATCATGCACAAGGTCAGTCCCCTTGCTCAGGCACTCAGTCGCATCTTTTGCCCAGGCAGTTGGAAAATCGATAACCGGCGTCCCGACTACAGCCCGCATTTGCAGGTCGACGGCGGTTTCCGCGACTATTTCCGGGAAAAAATATTGATCGCTGAAGCAGGTGACGCCCGCGCGTAGCATCTCGGCAATCGCAAGTTCCGTTCCGTCCCTTACCATCTCTGCACTGACCCAGCGTCTTTCTGCGGGCCAGATGCTGGTTTTCAGCCACGCCTCGACCGGCAGATCGTCGCTGAGGCCGCGAAAAAGAGTCATCGCAGCATGCGTGTGTGCGTTGATCAAACCTGGCAGGAGAACGTGATTGGGACGCTCTACGGTAACGCTCGCTTGAAATTTCACGCGCGCCTTGGCGGCGGGCATGATGTCTGTGATTCGGCCATCGATAATGCCCACAGCGACATCAGTTAGAACCGTTCCACTTGGCTCGATCGGAACGCACCAACCAGGAAAAATCAGGGTGTCGCAGTGTTGCATCGTGTCAGCTTTGCTTGCGCGGCAAACTTGAAAACAATGCGCAGTATACCGCCCGCTAACCCGTGTAACAGGGCGGTTTTCAGGCACACCCAATCAGTCGAAAACACTGCTGTTATAGGGCCCTGTGTGGTATCATTCCAGCCTTGATTCGGAGCCGGAATACGCCCGATTCGAGCCTGGCATTATCAACAGATATTTCTAAACCGTATCCAAAGTTCTGCGTGTTTTGAGATTCCGCTCGATGACCGGAATCATGCTGAGATTGTGAGTTTTTATGGCTGAAGTTGCGCAGGAGCTGTTGTCTGTAAGCCTCGAAGAGGAGATGCAGCAGTCCTACCTCGACTATGCGATGAGCGTCATCGTCGGACGGGCGCTGCCCGATGTCCGGGATGGGCTCAAACCCGTGCATCGTCGCGTGCTGTATGCAATGCGGGAACTTGGCAACGACTACAACAAGGCCTACAAGAAATCTGCTCGCGTAGTCGGTGATGTCATCGGTAAGTACCACCCACACGGTGATTCTGCGGTGTACGACACGATTGTGCGCATGGCACAACCGTTTTCGATGCGAGCGCTCCTGGTCGATGGGCAGGGCAACTTCGGTTCCGTCGATGGTGACGCACCTGCCGCCATGCGATACACCGAAGTTCGGATGTCGCGTATCTCGCACGAGTTGTTGGCGGACATCGAAAAGGAAACAGTCGATTTCGTGGAGAACTACGATGGCTCCGAGTCCGAGCCGTCAGTCATGCCGACTCGCCTGCCGAACCTGCTGGTCAACGGTTCATCCGGCATCGCGGTGGGTATGGCAACCAACATTCCGCCGCACAATCTGAACGAAGTTGTTGATGCCTGTCTTGCGCTCATTGAAAACCCGAAAATCCAGATTTCGGAGCTTATGGAGCATTTGCCGGGTCCGGATTTTCTCACTGCAGGAATCATCAACGGCGCCGCAGGAATCTACTCGGCATACGGCACGGGGCGAGGGCGTGTTTACATGCGCGCGCGCACCGAGGTGGAGGAATTTGGCACTCGTGGTCGCGAAGCAATTATCGTCACCGAGTTGCCCTACCAGGTTAACAAGGCCCGACTGATCGAGAAAATTGCTGAACTTGTTCGTGACAAACGAATTGAAGGTATCAGTGAGCTTCGCGACGAATCGGACAAAGACGGCATGCGCATCGTCATCGAACTGCGCAAGGGCGAGGTCAGCGATGTTGTCCTGAATAACCTCTACAAGCAGACACCGATGCAGAGCGTTTTTGGCATCAACATGGTGGCGCTACACGAGGGTCAGCCGAAGCTGATGAACCTCAAGCAGGTGCTGGAGGCATTTCTTGCACATCGGCGTGAGGTGGTCGCACGACGCACCATCTATGATCTGCGCAAGGCCAGGGATCGCGCTCATGTGCTCGAAGGGCAGGCTGTCGCACTGGCCAATATCGATGACGTAATTGCTCTGATCAAGGCATCGCCGTCACCCGCTGAAGCCAAAAGCGCGCTAATGGACAGGCCTTGGGAGCCTGGATCAGTGAGTCAAATGCTCGAACGGGCTGGTGAGACGGACACCAGGCCGGATGAGCTTGGGGACGGATTTGGGCTGGTTGAGGGCTTGTACCGGCTCTCAGCCGTTCAGGCGCAAGCGATCCTTGATCTGCGCCTGCATCGATTAACCGGACTTGAACAAGATAAAATAATTAAAGAATACAGAGAGTTATTAGATAAAATTAAAGTATTTTCAGAAGTGCTGGCAGACCCGGATAAGCTTCTGCAAGTTATCCGCGAGGAACTCGCAGAGGTTCGGGATGCGTTTGGCGACGAGCGCCGGACAGAGATTGTGCAGGATCACAGCGATTTGAGTGTCGAAGACCTGATACCGAGCGAAGAGGTTGTTGTGACCTTGTCGCACGGCGGCTATGCGAAAGCGCAACCGATCGATGTGTATCAGGCGCAGAAGCGTGGTGGACGCGGACGTTCGGCAACCAAGGTGAAGGACGAGGACTTCATCGATAATCTGTTTGTAGCCAATACGCACGACACGATTCTGTGTTTCTCAAGTCGCGGCAAAATGTACTGGTTGAAAGTCTACCAGGTGCCACAAGCGAGTCGCGGCTCACGCGGCAAGCCGATTGTCAACCTGTTGCCGCTTGAAGCCGGTGAACGCATCAATGCGGTGTTGCCGATACAACAATATGCCGAGGACAGTTTTGTGTTCATGGCGACGTCCGGCGGAACCGTCAAGAAAACGCCTCTCAGCCTATTCTCAAGACCACGATCGAACGGCATCATTGCAATCGACTTACGGGGCGACAAACTGGTTGATGTAGCTATAACGGATGGTGAAGCTGAGATACTTCTCGTCGCCAGTTCTGGCAAGAGTATTCGGTTCCAAGAAGCAGACGTGCGGCCGATGGGCCGTGGCGCGGCGGGAGTACGCGGCATCAAGATACCGGCCGATCACGAGGTCATTGGCCTGACGATCATTCGCAATGGTTTGATACTAACCGCAACCGAAAATGGCTACGGAAAGCGTACCGCCGTCGAGGATTTCCCTGTCCAGGGTCGTGGCGGTCAGGGTGTAATCGCCATCCAGACAAGCGAGCGCAATGGCCGCACGGTCGGGGCGGCACAAGTTTGTGACGAAGACGAGATAATGCTGATTAGTTCGAATGGCACACTCGTCAGAACAGCCGTTGGTGATATTTCCGTTCAGGGCCGTAACACGCAAGGCGTCCGCCTGATTCGTGTCGAGTCCGAACAGAGACTCGTTGGTCTCGCCCGTATAGAGTTAATCGAAGACAACGAAGAGTAAGCCTTTTCGCTGATTGCCTCGTGAATTTCAGCATGTAAGGAGTCAAGCGACATGTCTCGCGTTCATAATTTCAGTGCCGGCCCGGCCGCGCTACCGCTCGAGGTTCTCGAGACTATTCGTGAAGATATTCCTGACTGGCAGGGGACCGGGATGTCGGTGATGGAAATCAGCCATCGCAGCAAGGAATTCGTTGGCCTGGCCGCACGCTGCGAGGCAAATTTACGAGATTTGCTGTCAATTCCTGCCGACTACAGCGTGTTGTGGACACAAGGTGGCGCGACCCTGCAAATGGCCATGGCGCCGTTGAATCTCGCTGGCCCGAATGACACGGCCGACTACGTGCAGACAGGTAGTTGGGGCAAGAAAGCCTTCAGTGAAGCGAGCAAGATGTGTAATGCAAACCTCGCTGCCGACAGTTCTGACAGAAATTTCACGTACATACCGGACGAGTCCAGCTGGCAGCGCAGTGATGACGCTGCCTATCTGCATATCACTTCCAATGAAACAATTGCCGGTGTGGAGTTTCATTCCGTGCCTGGCGGTGATGTGCCGGTCGTTGCGGATATGTCGAGTACGATCTTATCGCGGCCCATCAACGTTAGTGACTATGGCGTTATCTACGCGGGTGCGCAGAAGAACGTCGGCCCAGCCGGCATCACGCTCGTGATTGTCCGCAATGATCTGTTGGAACCAGCACGTCAAGACCTCCCACATCTGATGATGTGGAAGTCGTATGCGCAATCAGATTCCATGACGAATACACCACCTACATTTGCTTGGTACGTAGCGGACCTGATTTTCCAGCACCTGCTCCAAAAAGGCGGCCTGGAGATTATGGCTGCGACTAACCAGCGTAAGGCAGAAAAACTCTATGCGGCCATCGACCGGTCGGATTTCTACAGCAATCCGGTGCAAGTGGACTGCCGCTCGTGGATGAACGTGCCATTTATTCTTGCTGATGTATCGCTGGATGCCACATTTCTTGAGGAGACAGGCGCGGCTGGCCTGACAAATCTCAAGGGACACCGATCGGTGGGTGGCATGCGTGCGTCGATTTACAATGCTGTTTCCGAGGAAGCCGTTGATACACTGATTGAGTTCATGGCCGAATTCGAACGAAAAAATGGGTAAACGATTCGCCCGCTGGGGCAGGCTCCTGCAGGACACCTGGCCACCTTGCTGGAGTTAGATAAGAGATCATGTACAAGGTTCTTACATTGAATAACATCGCGGTCGAAGGATTGCGCCATTTCCCCCGCGAGCGCTACGAGGTTGCGTCGGAGATCGCGCATCCGGATGCCATCATCCTGCGCTCGTACAATATGCACGATATGGAATTACCCGAGACTCTGGTCGCGGTTGGCAGGGCGGGCGCCGGAACGAACAATATTCCAATTGAGGTGATGAATGCCCGCGGAATTCCTGTATTTAATGCGCCAGGCGCCAATGCAAACGCTGTCAAAGAACTGGCCATTGCAGGCCTGTTAATAGCAGCGCGAAATCTTTGCGATGCGCGTGAACATGTCAATGGGCTAAGAGAAGCCGGTGATGGACTCAGTGAAGCGGTCGAGGCGGGCAAGAGGCAGTTCGTCGGTTTTGAATTGCCAGGTAAGACACTTGGCGTTATTGGACTCGGCGCGGTCGGCGTAGAGGTTGCCAACGCAGCGCTGGCGCTGGGAATGAGTGTTGTTGGATTTGACCCCAAGATCACGGTGCGTAGCGCCTGGCAGTTGTCATCAGGTGTCGTGCATGCGGAAACGCTGGATCAGTTGTTCCAGAAAGCCGATGCAGTGACTCTGCATGTTCCACTCATCGAAGAGACGCGCCATCTTGTGAATCGTGATCGACTGGCCCTGATGAATGATGGGAGTGTGATCATCAACTTTGCCCGTGGTGGTGTCGTCGATGATGCGGCTGCGATAGCAGCGCTGAACAGTGGCAAGCTACATGCCTACGTGTCCGATTTTCCGACTCCTGAACTGATTGCTCACCCAAAGGTCGTGGCGTTGCCTCACCTTGGCGCTTCCACGGCGGAGGCTGAGGAAAACTGCGCGATCATGGTGGCCGAAAACGTCAAGGACTATGTCGAAAATGGGAATATTCAATTCTCGGTGAACTTTCCGCACGCTCGTTTGCCGCGACTTGACGCCTGGCGGATCACCGTGGCGAACGCGAACGTGCCGAATATGGTCGGCCAGATTTCAACCTGTCTGGCGCAAGCGGGGCTTAATATTGAAGACCTCCTGAATAAGTCGATTGGAGAGCTTGCCTACACCATTGTGGACGTTAACGGCCCGGTCACAGATGAGACGATGGCCGAGCTGACTGGCATCGATGGCGTGCTGACGTTGCGAAATCTCGGCAAGCCTGTAACCTGAACGTCTTCATGCGGTTACGCGCGGCGTGTGACCGAATCTGCAAGCAGGGAACAGGACCGAGTGCCGATGGCTGATGGGGACAAAAATAGCGATTCGCCCGAACTAGCTGAAATTCGCAAGCGAATTAACGAAGTTGATGAGCAGATTCAGGGTCTGATCAACGAGCGTGCGCGTTTTGCCCAACAAGTTGGAGTTGCAAAAGGCAACCTGACGTCCGCGGTTGATTACTACCGGCCCGAACGAGAGGCCGAGATTCTGCGCAACATTGTGGAACGCAATGAGGGGCCATTGCGCGACGAGGAAATACTGCGCCTGTTTCGCGAGATCATGTCAGCATGCCTGGCCCAGCAAGAACCACTAAAAATCGGATTTCTGGGGCCTGAAGGCACTTTTACGCAAACTGCAGTGTTCAAACACTTTGGTCACTCGGTGCGGGCATTGCCATTCCACACAATTGACGAGGTGTTCCAGGAAGTGGAGAGCGGTATTGCAGATTTCGGCGTTGTACCGATTGAAAACTCGACCGAGGGCTCGGTAAATAACACTCTCGATATGTTCCTGACGTCGCCCCTGAAGATCTCAGGCGAAATTGAATTGCGCATCGAGCAGCATTTGCTGGGCCGCGTGACCGGACTGGAAAATATCGAGCGCATCTGTGCTCACGAACAGTCATTGGCGCAATGCCGAGCGTGGCTGCGTGAATATCTGCCGCATGTTGAATTGATCGGCATGTCGAGCAATGCAGCCGGCGCACGCCGGGCCCGCGATGAAGACGGCACTGCCGCAATCGGCCCGGATGTCGCTGCTGACGTTTACGATCTCAAGATTCTGGTCGATAGCATCGAAGATCGATCGGATAATTCAACTCGATTCCTTGTCGTTGGCCGCGAATTGCTGGCGCCCAGCGGCAACGATAAGACAACGTTGCTGATATCGACCGGCGACACCGCCGGTGGAGCGGGAGTACTGCATAAATTGCTGTTACCGCTGGCTGATCACGAGGTTGTCATGACTTTTATAGAATCGCGTCCATCCCGGCGCATGAACTGGGACTACGTGTTCTTTATCGATATCGAGGGACACGCAAACGAGCAACCGGTATCGGACGCGCTGGCTGTACTTGAGAAAGAAAGCTCGTTGTTCCGCGTACTGGGCGCTTACCCAAAAGCGGTCGGCTAAGCGCGCGGCGCAAGGCAGCCAATGCACTTCACCGTCAACCCTTCCGCCGTCACCGACGCGACGGTATCTGTGCCAGGTGACAAGTCGATTTCACATCGTGCTCTGATGCTTGGCAGCATAGCGGACGGCAGCACGGACATCAGCGGATTCCTGGCGGGTGAGGACTGTCTAGCAACGCTGGCCGCAATGTCTGCAATGGGAATACGAATCGAACGACCGAGCGCGACCGACGTAGTGATCCACGGTGCTGGACTGCGTGGCTTCCGAAAACCAGATGGGCCCCTGGACTTGGGCAACTCAGGAACTGCCATGCGCCTGATGGCTGGCTTGCTGTCTGGCCAGCAATTTTCGTCAACGCTGACCGGTGACGATTCGCTAATGAGCCGACCCATGCAACGAGTGATATCACCACTCACTGAAATGGGCGCCAGAATTGAAAGTCACGATGGCAGTCCGCCGTTGATTGTGCGGGGGCAATCGTCACTACAGGCGATTGACTATGCACTGCCTGTTGCGAGTGCACAGGTCAAGTCCGCAATCCTACTCGCAGGCCTGTACGCAAACGGGACGACCAAAATAGTCGAGCCAGCCGTTACACGGGATCACACGGAGCGCATGTTCGAGTCTATGGGGGTGCGGGTCAGTTCGAGTGCCGACGGTATTTGGCTTGAAGGAGGGCAAGTGCTGCGCGGCTGCCATGTCACAGTACCTGGAGATTTGTCGTCTGCCGCGTTCGTCATGCTGGCGGCGGTAATTAGCGAGAAAGCAGATGTCCTGATCGAAAATATTGGTGTTAATCCTACTCGTGCAGGTGTTATCGATATCCTACAGATGATGGGTGCAGATATTAATCTCGAGAATCCGCGCCTGCTTGGGCAGGAGCCTGTAGCCGATATTCGTGTTCGTGCGTCGAAACTACATGGCGGACCGGTGGACCCCGCGCTCGTCTCGCTGGCCATCGATGAGTTTCCCGTATTGTTTGTCGCCGCTGCAGCAGCCAGCGGCGAAACGACGTTTTCCGGGATTGGCGAACTCCGAGTCAAAGAGAGCGATCGTATCGCCGCGATGGCCACAGGCCTGCGCGCGTTAGGTATCGAGGTCACTGAATCTGAAGGTGGCGCTGTTGTGCAAGGCGGTAGATTCGATGGCGGTGCCGTCGAGAGTTTCGGCGATCATCGCATAGCCATGTCATTTGCGGTTGCCGGCACTGTTGCCGATGACGTCGTTACTGTTCATGACGTGGCGGCCGTCGATACGTCCTTCCCGGGATTTTGTGACCGATTGACATCGCTCGGAGCCGATATTCATGCAGGTCAGGACTGAATGACTGATTCGTCATCGATACCGGTTGTCGCCATTGACGGGCCGAGTGGGTCTGGCAAGGGCACGATCGCCCGACGGGTTGCAAACGAACTCGGCTGGTATCTGCTCGATAGCGGGGCGCTATACCGGCTTGTCGCGCTGGCAGCCGGTAAGAAAGGAATTGCCCTGGACGACATCCCTGCTTTGGTTCAACTGGCGACTGATCTCGACGTACGGTTCGGCAGTGACAAGGCGGGTGGGGAGCAGGTATTGCTCGATGGCCGGGATGTGACGCCGCAGATTCGTACGGAAGACTGTGGGATCGGCGCCTCGGCGGTGGCAGCATTGCCAGCGGTTCGGAGCGCTTTGCTCGGACTGCAAAGAGGTTTCCGCATGACACCGGGGCTGGTCGCTGACGGCCGGGATATGGGCACCCACGTGTTTGCGGATGCGCGGCTAAAAGTGTTCCTTACTGCAACGCCTCAGGAGCGCGCGAAAAGGCGCCATAAGCAGTTGAAGGACAAGGGTATTGATGTTAGTCTCGCGGCGCTTTCGCGGGACATAGAGGAGCGCGACAGGCGGGATTCCGAAAGATCGGCAGCCCCGCTAAGGCCTGCAGAGGATGCCAGGATTCTGGATTCCTCGGGCAAATCAATTGAGGACGTCACCCGTACAGTCCTGGATTGGGTGTCAGAACTCTAAATTTCTCTGAAAGGATCGAGGTGTGAATCGGATAAGGAGTCCGATTCTTCATTTACTATTGCCGTCTGCTGCAGGATGCGGTGTGGCGTTTGGGTGGGAGCCGTCAGGCTCTCTTGGTTAATCACAATGTCTGAGAGTTTTGCTGAATTATTTGAAGAAAGTTTCGCCAGCCGACAAATAAAACCGGGTTCAATAATCACCGGGATCGTTGTCGCAGTAAATGACGATGTAGTACTCGTCAGTGCAGGTCTCAAGTCAGAGGCCGTCATCCCCATCGAACAGTTCAAGAACGACAAGTCAGAGGGCGGAGTCTCCGTTGGCGACGAAATCGAAGTAGCGCTTGATGCCGTCGAGGACGGTTTTGGCGAAACCAAGCTATCTCGTGAAAAGGCGATTCGTGCTCGCACGTGGATCGATCTCGAAAAAGCATTCGAAGAATCCCAGGTCGTCGAGGGCACAATTAATGGCCGTGTTAAGGGTGGTTTCACGGTTGAAATCGATAATGTTCGCGCCTTTCTTCCGGGTTCACTGGTTGATGTGCGCCCGGTTCGCGATCCAGCTTACCTCGAAGGCAAAAGCCTCGAGTTCAAGGTCATCAAGCTGGATAAGCGCCGCAACAATGTCGTTGTATCGCGTCGTGCGGTTGTCGAGCAGGAATACTCCGAAGAGCGCGAAGCGCTGCTGGAGGATCTACAAGAGGGCAAGTCCGTCAAGGGAATCATCAAGAACCTGACCGACTACGGTGCATTCGTAGATCTTGGCGGTATAGACGGCTTGCTACACATCACGGATATGGCGTGGAAACGTGTCAAACACCCGTCTGAGGTCGTTGAAGTCGGACAGGAGATAGACGTTAAGATCCTGAAGTTCGATCGCGAACGTCAACGTGTTTCGCTTGGCATGAAACAACTCGGTGATGACCCGTGGAAGGATCTTGCGCGTCGTTATCCTGCGCAGACCCGTATCTTTGGCAAGATCACAAATATCGCAGACTACGGTTGCTTTGTTGAGATCGAAGACGGCGTCGAAGGACTTGTCCATGTTTCTGAAATGGACTGGACCAACAAGAACGTAAACCCGGCCCGGGTAGTGTCTGTTGGCGAAGAAATTGAAGTCATGGTTATTGAAATCGATGAAGAACGTCGACGGATTTCTCTTGGCATCAAACAGTGCAAGTCGAACCCATGGGCCGAATTCGCAGCTGACTTCAATCGCAACGACAAGGTATCGGGTCAGATCAAATCGATCACAGATTTCGGTATTTTCATCGGATTGGACGGGGGCATCGACGGCCTCGTTCATCTGTCTGATATCTCTTGGGAAATTGCCGGCGAGGAAGCCGTTCGCAATTACCAGAAGGGCCAGGAAATCGAGGCCGCAGTGCTGGCCATTGACGCTGAACGCGAAAGGATTTCACTCGGCATCAAGCAACTCGAGAAGGATCCGTTCTCCGCATGGCTTGCTGCGCATCCGAAGAACACGATCGTGAAGGGAATTGTGACCGAAGTTGACGTTCGCGGGGCGACTATTGATCTCGGCGATGGTGTGCTTGGCTCACTACGTGCTTCTGAATTGGCGCGTGGAAGGGTTGAGGATGCGCGCACGATGATCAAGGTCGGTGAAGAGGTCGAGGCCAAATTTACCAACGTCGATCGCAAGAACCGCTCGATTGCGCTGTCGATCAAAGCCAAAGAGGCTCACGATGAGGCAGAAGCGATGAGTAGCTACAAGTCGGATGCTGGCGCCGCCCCTGTGGGAACTACTCTCGGCGAGCTTCTGAAGGAAAAAATGACCGGCGGAAGCAAATAATACGAAAAAACAGTAGCCCAGACCGCCCGGTCTGGGCTATATTGCTAATATTATCCGTGGGTTACGGGCCACAGACGAAGAAGCGAAGCGAAAGATGACCAAATCAGAACTCATAGAAGTTATCGCACGCAAGCAGAAACACCTCCCTGCCAAGGATGTGGAATTAGCGGTTAAGCACCTACTGGACTTGATGAGCGACTCCCTTGCGAAAGGACAGCGCATTGAGATTCGTGGGTTCGGTAGCTTTTCACTGCATTTTCGGCCGCCGCGTATCGGGCGCAATCCGAAGACCGGCGAGGCCGTAGCGTTGTCTGGCAAGTACGTGCCGCATTTCAAGCCGGGCAAGGACCTTCGCGAACGAGTCAACACAAGCCGCCATTTCCCGATCAAGAGCTAGTCTCCTGCGACCAGCACGCACGCTCGGTTACCAAATCTGCGGTAACTGCAATACACTCCTTTTGCTGATGCTCTGTATTGATTTTCCCGGAGTGAATTGATGTTGAAACGAATTTCTCTGCTGCTGCTGATTGGCGTATTGGTCGTATTGGTTTTCACGTTTACGGCTTGGAATAGCGGCGAAATTGAACTGAACCTCCTGTTCCTGGAGGGTACATACCCCAAATCTATAGCGTTCCTGGTCACGTTTGTGCTGGGCATTCTTTTCGGAATGTTGTGCATGACTGCTTTCGTATTTCGACTGATCAATGAGCGGCGCTCACTGCGTCGATCGTTGCGTACTTCCGAATCGGAGGTCAGTAGCCTCCGAAACCTGCCGCTGTCCGATGCCGACTGAGTCAACGTTTTTACTGGCTGGATTATTCCTGCTGCTGGCCGCTGCCGGCTGGACGCTCGGTCGTTTTGGGGAGCGCGATGATGAAGAAGCAGCGCCACCTTTGAACATCGACTACCTGAAAGGCCTCAATTTCCTTCTGAATGAACAAACCGACCAGGCGCTTGAGCATTTTCTTGCCATGGTGCGGGTTGACGACAAGACCATAGAGACTCACTTTGCTCTCGGTAGCCTGTTTCGTCGCCGCGGTGAGGTGGATCGGGCAATACGAATTCATCAGAACATCATCGCTCGGCCAGATCTCGCCGCAGAGCAGCGCGATCAGGCGTTGTTCTCACTTGCCAAGGATTACTTGCATGCGGGCCTGCTCGACAGGGCGGAGAAGTTATTCGCGCGGCTTGCACAGGGGTCCCGCTACGAAGTACAGGCGCTCGAGAACCTGTGTGGCATTTATGAGCAGGAAAAGGAATGGGAAAAGGCGATTGATGCCGGGCAAAAGCTTGAAATGCTGGGCGGTCGATCACTCGCACTGCAAATCGCACATTACTACTGCGAACTCGCGGAGGCTGCTGCTGCGGCAAACGACTATGCGTCAGCACGTCAGCACGTAAAAAAGGCGCAATCGGGCAGGCCACGAACCATGCGGGGTGCATTGACGCGTGCGCATATTGCGCGAGAGTCAGATGATTTGAAGACAGCGATTCGCCTGTACAACCGCATCATAGATGAACATACGTATTTGATCGCAGAGGCACTGCCGGAGATTGTCGCTACGTATGAGAGCGAAGGTTCAATAGACGGATTAGACCGGGCATTAAAGTCGATGCTCAGCAAGAATCCAGAAATGAGCCCGCTTGTCGCCTATACAGCAATAGTCAACGATATTGACGGAATTCCCGTTATTGATGAATGTGTCGAGCAATACATGCTCGAGGAACCGACATTGGCTGAGTTTGTAGATCTTCATCAATTGTCAGGTGAGGACAAATCGACCCACGATTCTGCCCTGGAAAAAGTCCGCAGTGCGCTCTCGAAACTGGCAAGCGCGACACCTCGTTACCAGTGTCAGGAATGTGGTTTCTCGAGCCAACGCTTATTGTGGCAGTGTCCGAGCTGCCGCAACTGGGAAACGCAACGGCCCGCTTCGCGCGTCCAGTTCGATACGGTACTGCAGCACTCGTTCACCAAATCCTTATAAATGAGCGAATTTCGACCGCGGTTGCGATCGCGGCGATCCCATAAGCTCCTGCTGTGTGCCGCATTCCTGCGGCGCCTTTTTACATCAAAAGGAGCTTGCGATGAAAATACCTATCCGTCTG
>Ga0255040_10000257_pt1 | contig 13258 bp, 9 predicted proteins | sample BC1_12_2_MG_FD_181711 | JGI IMG/M metagenome (GOLD analysis project Ga0255040, IMG submission 181711) | Seawater microbial communities from Strait of Georgia, British Columbia, Canada - BC1_12_2 | ecosystem: Environmental > Aquatic > Marine > Strait | place: Canada: British Columbia | collected... | reverse complement strand
CTGGGTATCATGGATATGAAATGGATGCGCCATCGGCGAGCGGTTGATGATTTCCCAGATTTCGATGTCCCCGAGCGGTACGCGCTGGTCGATTCGGTTCATATCCATTGGTTTACCATTGATACCGAAACCGCCGCCGCGCATCATGCCCATGCCCATCTGCATATTAAGCTCGAAGCGACGGGTTCGTTTCGCTTCGTTCAGCGACCAGCTGCGCGGTGCAATTAACTGCGTTGGGGCTTGCTGCAATGTGGATGAGCTTTGCGCTGCATCGAAGCGCATAATGCTAAACGGTCGATCATTGGCGGCCATCATATTTCCCATCATTCCCATCGTCGCGGCCGCTCGGCCGAGCGGCCGGTGTCGCAACATGACGTCGTCGCCAGGGGCAAATTCAACCAGGACTTCGGCTCGCTCACCCGGCGCCAGGACAATATTGCGCAATGCAACCGGCCGTTCGAGCAAGCCGCCATCAGTCGCGATTTGCAGGAACTCCCGCTGGTCGTCGAATTCGAGATTATAAATTCTTGCATTCGAGCCATTCAGAATGCGCAGCCGAGTCAGTCGTTTTTGCACCTTGAAGTTCGTGAAAGCGGTACCGTTGACCAACATTACCTGCCCCATCATACCCATCATGCGATCGTGCATGGAGCTCAGGTAACGTAAAGATCCGTCCTGGTTGAAGGATCGATCCTGCAGCACCAGTGGAATATCGTTGACCCCGTAGGTCGAAGGCAGGCCCAGGCCATTACTGTGTTCGTCGTCGATATAAAACAGTCCCGCCAGACCGTAATAGACCTGAATCCCGGTGCGGTGGTACATATGCGAGTGATACCACTGCGTGCAGGCGCGCTGGAGAATTTTGAAAGCGGCATCCCAGGTTTCCCCGGGGCTAATTGCCTGGTGTGGTCCTCCATCCATGGCGGCCGGAAGATTCAAACCATGCCAGTGCAGGGTTGAAGGCTCGGATAATCGGTTGGTCACTTTTAGTACTACGTCGTCGCCCTGCTGGACCCTGATAACAGGCCCCAGGTAATCGCCATTGATCCCGGCTGTAGCGGTTGGTCGATCACCTAGAAATGTGCTGCTACCGTAACCCAGGGAAAGATTGATAACACGTTTGCCATTGATAAAGCTGCCTGTTTCCAGCGGCGGTATTCCGAGAGGATTTTTAAACCTGGATGCCGACTCGGCCGCGTTGGCGATGCCGCTAAAACCCAGTGGTGTTAGCAACCCAATCCCGCCGGCACTGGCGGCTTTTAAAAACTGTCGGCGTGTGTTGAACATATCGTTAAGCCCGTGCTAAATCCTGGTTTTACGCAAGCGCAGTGCGTTGCTGATAACCGACACCGAGCTGAAACTCATCGCCGCGGCGGCGATCATCGGCGACAGTAATAGACCGAAGAAAGGGTAAAGTACACCGGCGGCGACGGGGACACCGAGCGAGTTATAGATAAATGCGAAAAACAGGTTCTGGCGGATATTACGCATGGTTGCCCGACTCAGGCGACGCGCGCGCACAATGCCACGCAGGTCCCCCTTGACCAGGGTAACGCCGGCGCTTTCCATCGCAACATCGGTGCCGGTACCCATGGCGATGCCGACATGCGCCTGCGCAAGTGCCGGGGCGTCATTGATACCATCTCCGGCCATTGCGACGATACCGCCTTTCGATTGCAGTTTTTTGACGATCTCCGCTTTTTGATCAGGTGAAACTTCGGCCTCGATCCGGTCGATATCGAGTTTGTCGGCTACCGCTTTGGCGGTGGTGAGGTTATCACCGGTGAGCATGACAATTTTGACGCCCTCAGAGTGCAGGTCACGGATCGCCTCGGGGGTTGATAGCTTGATCGGGTCGGCCACGCCGACCAGTCCGGCAGCTTCGCCGTCGATGGCGATCAGCATCACTGTTTGTCCCTGGGCACGTCCGGCTTCCGCCGTTGTGCTCAAGTCTTCGAAGTCGACCCCTTGTGATTGCATCATTTTGATATTCCCAAGCGCGACTGAGTGCCCGTCGACAATACCGGCCACGCCCTGGCCGGTGATCGATTCGAATTTACCGGTGTCGTTAAGACTGATTTCCCTGTCTTTGGCACCGCGCACAATAGCTTCGGCGAGTGGATGTTCGCTAGCACGTTCCAGGCTGGCAGCCAGGCGTAGTACCATATCTTCTGCGAAACCATTACTGGTCTGTATCGACACCAGTTGCGGCCTGCCTTCGGTCAGGGTGCCGGTCTTGTCCACGATCAGCGTATCGACCCGCTCCATGATTTCGAGCGCTTCGGCGTTCTTGATCAGTACCCCAAGCGTTGCGCCCTTGCCGGTGCCGACCATGATCGACATCGGTGTTGCCAGTCCGAGTGCACAGGGGCAGGCGATAATTAACACCGCAACGGCGTTAATGATGGCATAGGCAAGCCTTGGCTCGGGACCGAAAAAACCCCAGGCGATCATCGTTAACACGGCAACTAAAACTACGACTGGTACAAAATAGCCGGCTACGACGTCGGCCAGTTTCTGGATGGGTGCACGCGAGCGTTGCGCTTCGCTGACCATATGTACGATTTGCGCCAGCAGCGTATCCGCGCCGACTTTTTCGGCCAGCATCAACAGGCTGCCGGTGCCATTTACAGTGGCGCCGATGAGGCTATCGCCGACGCCTTTTTCGACCGGAATCGGCTCACCGGTCACCATCGACTCATCGATCGAGCTGACACCGCTGGTAACCGATCCGTCGACTGGAATTTTCTCGCCGGGTCTTACCCTCAGGACGTCGCCTGGCACCACCTGCTCCAGTGGAATATCTTCCTCGCTACCGTCGGCGCGCACGATGCGTGCCAGATTCGGGGCCAGGCCCAGTAGCAACTTGATCGCAGCATTGGTATGGCTGCGTGCGCGTAATTCAAGTACCTGGCCCAGTAACACCAGTGTCGTAATCACCGCGGCCGCCTCGAAATAAACAGCGACCGTGCCTCCGGCATGTCTCATTTCCGGCGGGAAAATACCCGGCAATAATAACGCTACCAGGCTGTAGCTCCAGGCGACCCCGACACCGATTGCGATCAGCGTAAACATGTTGAAATTGCGGGTTTTCAGCGATAGCCAACCGCGTTCAAAGAAGGGCCGACCACACCAGAATACCACCGGAGTTGCGAGCAGGAATTCGGTCCATTGGATCGCCTGCATCGACAGGCCCCGGGGCAGCAATGCGGGTGCAAGATCAGTCACCATCGCCAGTAGAAATACCGGCAGCGATAACCCAACCCCGATCCAGAAGCGGCGGGTCATGTCGATCAATTCTTCGTTTTTCTCTTCTATCTCTATCGTGCGGGGCTCCAGCGCCATGCCGCATTTAGGACAGCTACCGGGATGATCCTGCACGATTTCCGGGTGCATTGGACAGGTATACTCGGTACGAGTTGCGAGTACCGGCGCGCCAGCGGGTTCGAGTGCCATGCCGCAGATAGGGCAGCTTCCGGGCCGATCCTCCTCGATCTCCGGATCCATCGGGCAGATGTACAAGGTTCCGGGAACCGCTTCAACCATGGTCGCGGCTTGCTGCGCCTCGCCGCTCAGGTATCCTGCAGGATCGCCGCTGAATTTATTCTGGCAACCTGCACAACAGAAAAAATATTCGGCACCTTCAAACTGGTAGCTGTGTTCACTATCCTCGGATACGGTCATCCCGCAAACCGGATCGACCAGTTTATCTGGCATGGCGCTTTGTGCTGAATTACTCATCCGTTGATCTGCTACCTGTAAAGAGGCCGAGTATAAAACCTGTAGTAACTACAGACACAAGCATGACATCAGCCCTGCCTTGATCCAGGTCAACAACAAAGAGTTTATTTGTGTTTTGTTGGCCTTCAGGCCGGCTTCCCGGTTTGACACTAGAAAAATTGTCTGAATTTACCCTGACTAGTCGTGATCATGTGATTGTTTTAAATACGCGATCAGGTCATTCAAGCCTGTTTACAAGAAATTGGTGTAAACAAAACTGACTGTTGCGGATGTGGAGAATATCATGTGGATAAAAATTCGGCTGGTTCTATTTACGGCGATACTTTTCAACACTGCAACCGGGGTTATTGCGAGCGAAGACTCGACGAAAATACAGGCTTTGACCGACCAGGTAAGCGTTCTGCGCGCCGAGATTGATGAGCTGAGAGCAGCGGTAGAGCTGCTCAACGCGATAAGGCCGGATGTCACCACCCTGATGCCGGATATTGCCGAACGTATGCACGTCATGCATTACGCTGGCGAAGCAGAGGACTGGGCGGTTGCCTCACATGAGTTATCGGGAATAAAGCGCCTGGTACGTGTTATGCAGCAGGTTGATCCGGTAAAAGGTGACATGGCTGGCGGATTTATGCACGAGCCATTCGAAAAAATAGATGCGGCGATCAATCATGAGGACCAGGCTGCATTCACGAAATCACTGGGTGACCTGGTTAACAATTGCAACAGTTGCCATATCGCTGCCGGAAATCCGGCGATGAAAATAACGCTGAATGCGAAAGACGCGCTGAGTCTGCGGCACTCGCACGACCTCGTCAAATCTAAGGACATGGGCGGCGGCCATATGCATAATTGAACTGCCTGTAAATCAAGCGGGCGTGGGTTTTACAATCTGTCAGGAATTAAAATGGTGCGCCTCGCGTTATGTATTTACGTAAGGCGCACCCCTTGGCAAGGCTGGTTTAGTTTGAGGCGACAGTTTCCTTGTTACCTGTCCCGATGGCCTGTACGTGTTTCATCCCTGCTTCGAAATGACCGGGGATATTGCAGGCAAATACAACGGTGTCTTTGCCCATAAATTTCCACGAAAGCGTGGTTGATTCTCCGGGCTTCAACGAAACGGTATTTGGATCGCTGTGCTCCATGTTCGGCATTTTCTGCATCATCATCGCATGCTTGACCTGATCTTCGGCGTTGCCAATAGAGAATTCATGCTGAATGCTGCCATCATTTCTCAAATGGAACTCAATCGTTTCACCTTGTTTGAGTTCACCCAGTTCAGGTTTGAAAACAAAACGCATTGAGTCCTGCATCGAAACCGAAATAACTCTGTCTGGAGTTCCCTTGCCTGGTTCGCCAACACTGAATTTCATATTGTCATGGCCGTGGCTATGCGTGCCACCAGCCATCAGTGTCGAGGAAAATAAGCCGAGGAGTACTGCTTTTATTACATATTTCATCTATTGTGCTTCCTTTTTTATTGGGGTTGAAAATCAAAAAAATAATCGAAAAATTAAAACCAGAATCGTAATCCTGCTACTGCCTGCGTATCACTGCTATCTGCGCCTCCCTCTCTAGCCATATCCCTGGTATCTCCCAGGAGTTGTTCATAATTAATCCCGATATAGGGTGCGAATTGCCGTGTAACTTCATAACGTAGGCGTAAGCCGGCTTCAAGCCTGGCAAAGCCTGAACCGATTTCCACGTCGTCATCGTCGTTGCTGAACCAGTTAAGCTCGACCTCGGGAGCCAGCACCCATTGCTGCGTGAGCATAAACTCGTACTCTGCTTCGATGCGCAGATTGACGTGATCACCTTCTTTAACAAAGAGCGCGCTATCGATTTCAATAAAATAGGGTGCAACGCCATAGAATCCAATCGCAAACCAGTCACGCTGCGGGCTGGGTTCAGCGTCGTGGCGCCAACCTAGCTGTAGATCCCAGTTGGGGTCGATAGCCCGGCTATACAACAGTTGGACTTCTGCTCTTTCAGTGTCTCCATCTAGATGTTCGCCCTCGGTTTTTATCCAGAGTTTGTTGAGATCCTTGCCCGCCCAGAAATGCCCTTCCCATCCTGTTATGGTGCCTTCATTCCCATCTCTGACTTCGAGCTTGTCCGCCTTCAGGGAAAACAACAGGGGGTCGTCCTGGCCAGCTGCGTATGCGGCTGTCGCAAATAATGATGTATAGGCCAGGAACAAAGTGACTGCCGTTATATTTTTCATGCAATCACCACCCGCCGGAACATTCCTGGCATGTGGTATAGCAGATGGCAATGATAGGCCCAGCTGCCCATGGCATCGGCGGTCACGCGGTAACTGATTTTCGAACCGGGTTGAACAATGACGGTATGCTTGCGCGGGATAAACCTGTCGTCCCCTGTTTCGAGGTCGCTCCAGACGCCGTGCAGATGTATCGGATGATTCATCATGGTGTCGTTCACCAGGGTGATGCGCAGCCGCTCGCCAAATTTCATTATCAGAGGTTCGGCATCGGCGAATTTGATACCGTCAATCGACCACATGTAACGTCGCATATTGCCATTCAGATGTAATTCGATTTCACGCTCTGGATCGCGCGGGTCAGGTGTAGGATCGAGATTATGGAGATCGGCGTAAGTGAGCACCCTGCGCCCGTTGTTACGCAAGCCGACACCCGGATCATCGAGGCGATACTGCGGGTTATCGGCCAGCATATCGACATGGGGTCCGTACTCGGTGTCGGCATGTTTGACGCCGGCCATCATCGAGGCCATAGCTTCCATATCCATATTACTGTGATCCATTTTGCTATGATCCATGCCGCCCATTCCCATGTCGCCGTGGGTCAGGATTGGCGCGTAATCCATGTCAGGTAGTTCGGCATGAAGACCGGGGTCTGAGGTTAACCTGCCAACGGCATAGCCCGAACGATCGATAGCCTGGGCGTAAACCGCGTATGCCATATCATCATCCGGCGTCACCAGTACATCGTAGGTTTCCGCGACACCAATACGAAATTCATCCACCGATACGGGATCAACATATTGCCCATCAGCGGCGACAACGGTCATTTTCAGTCCCGGAATGCGCACATCAAACAAGGTCATTGCGGATGCATTGATGATGCGAAGTAACAGGCGCTCGCCCTTTTTGAATGCCCCGGTCCAGTTGCCGGTTGGTGAATTTCCATTCATCAGATAGGTATAGGTATAACCGGTCACATCCGAAATATCGCGATCGCTCATGCGCATGTCATTCCACATGTCTCGATCATTCCAGGTCTGGCTCAGGCCGTTCTTTTGTATCTCACTCCATAAATCGCTAACGGTGCGTTCGCGGGTGTTGTAGTAGTGACTCATTTTCTTGAGTTTTGCGTAGATATCTTCAGGGTCTTCGTCTGACCAGTCCGATAACACCACGACATGCTCACGGTCATAGCTAACCGGCATCGGTTCTATCGGATCGATAATAATCGCTCCGTAAGCGCCCGTTTGTTCCTGAAACCCGGAATGACTGTGATACCAGTAGGTGCCGCTTTGTTTGACATCGAATTCGTAGCGGAAGGTTTCGCCGGGCTTGATGCCTTTGAAGCCGTCGCTTATGTTGGGCACACCGTCCATTGCACTTGGCAGGATAAGCCCGTGCCAGTGGATCGAACTGTCGACCGCCATGTAATTGGTGACATCAAGCGTCACTCGCTCACCTTGCTTCCAGCGTAAAACAGGTGCTGGGACACTGCCGTTGATGGCGGTTGCTATACGTTCTTTGCCGGTAAAATTGACAGGTTTGTAATCGAAGGCGAGTGAGAAATGATTGCCGGAGAGGATCTGCGGCTGTTGATATCCAGCCCGGATCATCGAAGAATACCCCAGACCCGAGGCCATCAGTGCGCCCCCTGCGGCCACGCCCTGTACGAACTTGCGACGTGATTTGTCGATTTGTTTCTTGTCAGGCCCAGAATGGCCGTGTTGCTTTAAAAGCATGAATTGACTCCAGATACGTAATTAAATCCCGATGCAATATCGAGGTGAAATGAAAAATATCAGGAGTATCTGGGTGGTCTGAGAGGTGGGCCTAGAGGAATCAGGGAATAGTGATTACTAACCTTTACTGGTGGTACATTCCGCAGAACTGCCGTGTCAAACAGGCTTACGTAAAGCAACGATGTAATCTTGGCATCGCAATTGGAATGACCGGAAACGAAACAGCCTTGCATATAGGCACAGTCGGGTGTAGCTCTGTCGGGGCAGTGTTTTGAATGTGTAAGTGGGCTGACAGTTCCAGTCTGATCTGTCAGCACGGCAGGCACAAGCATGGTCGCAGCGACGGGTTGAAAAGCCAGTACGAACAATAAATTGAAAATTAATATCTTTTTCTGCATTGGTTTTAATGACAATAAATTTGTCAATTAATTCAACATGTAGTTTGTTTCTGAAAACTTGCACCAGATTAAACTCTGTATAAGGTGCAGACTCAAGTACTAATTGGGGGTATGGTGGGTAAATATTTACCAAAAAAACCCCGCCGAAGCGGGGTAAAACAAGAGGTTTTGGTGAATACAGCCCGGATGGGACGTGCCCTTGGGGTCTAGCGTTGCGCGATCAGTCGATCCATGCGTTCCAGATCGTTGATTACGTCCCAGGTGCCACCGGCCTGGTAAACGCGCTTTTCCCAGAGACCGAGGCGTTCCATGTAATCGCGCGGGTCGATGTTATCGCTACGCAACTTGGTGACGTTGAGTGCGACCACGTGGATGTCCGGCAGCGAGATCGGGAAATCGCGGATATGACCTTTTTTCAGGTCTTCTTCAAGGTCTGAAAAGATCAGCACATACTTCTCACCAGCACCGGTTTCGTCGAGGTACTCGCTGGCCTGCAGCATGCCGCCGGTGATGTCGGTATGCCTGCTACCACGTTTGGTGCCCTCGACAAATTCATCGATCTGGTCTTTGAAAGCGCGCTTTTGCTGATTGGCGGTACTCGGCCGATCGTCAAAGGTGACGCGCGCGATAATGTCCTTCTCGCTGAAGCTGCCGCTATCGATACGGGCAATGGCGATCGAATCACCGCTGTCCAGGGTCGCCAGCAGGTAGTTGATGATTTTTTGCGCCTTGTCCATTTCCGCGGTGTAGGTGCCCGATGTATCCAGCAGCAGGTAAACCGCACGTGCGTTGGATTGTGGTTCGCTACAGGCGGTCAGGCCTAGCGCTAACAGTGTTGTTAGAATCAGTTTTTTCATGATTGTTCCTCCATATTGACTGAACTTAATTGTTTGCCGGTATCAGGCTTTTGCTTACGCTTGATGCTACTCGCTACCAGGCGCTCGATGCCAAGCGGCAACATGATAAGCAGGTCGTACAGGCTCACCAGCATGACGCTGAGCTGGCGAGCGCTGCCGCCAGTAAGCCTGGCAGTGAACGCTATCGCGTGAATCAGGCTTAAAGCCATCATGCCGAGCACGGTGCGTAACGAATGAATAAATGACTCCAGCGGAATGGCGACGAAAGCGAGCGCGAATGGCAGGATGAACCCCATGATCATTTGGCCGAGTGACGGGATCCAGCGGAATTCCGCCTGGGCGACGACACCGGTGCCAGCCAGTGACTGGGTCAGTGCTTCACGGTCCAGGGCGAGCAGATCACGCATGTAAGCCAGCGAAGCCTCTACCGTCGCGAGAATCGCCAGAATACTGAAGGTGATCATTACCATACGCTTGCGCATGGTATCGTCCATCGAACCGATAATCGGAAACAGATGGGTTATGCGTAAAGATTCCATCAGGAACAGACCCATAGCGATTTCGACCATGATGATCACCAGGGCGGCGATATCGGAGGTTCGCATCGGCCCGATATAGCTGGTACCACCAACCATTTCCGACATCGGCATCGCAATCAACTGGAAATTGATCAAACCGCCGAATACTGCGATTACCAGCACCAGTGTTGAAATAAAGAACTGGGTGAGCGATGACGAAGACAGCGTACGGGTAACGGTATCTTCGCTATTACGAATCGACTCGTAGGATTTCATCTGACGATCGATTTCAATAGAGCGTTCTTCGAGTCCATCGATGGTGTCTTTGACGCGCGTCAGCGACTGCCCCAGGTTGCGCCATTGCGGTTGCATAGCACCGAGCAGTTTGTGCCGTTCGAGCGTTGATTTGCGATATGCCTTCTGCGTTTCCTGGTGCGCGCCTTCCATGGTCTTGCCAATGTCATCGAGGATGGTGCATACAGTGGCATCGCCGGTGCGTGGAATGCTCGCGATCGAATCTACCGCTTGCAACCAGGCGGGTGGCAACGGTGGTGCATCGGTTGCCGCCTGGTAGTCTTCTTCGATCTTGTCGATGGTATCGCTGATCTGACGATGCAGCGCCGGGTAGGCGCTCAGGTCTCGCGTTACCACTGCATTGACGCGATGAAACTCACGCTCGATGGCGCGTTCGCAGGCCTCTTGTCCGAGTGCCAGTACAACTTCCTTGTTACGTCTTTGCAGGCTGGTTTCGAGGTGTCGCAACGATGTTGCGAACAGTCGACAGGCGACGTAAATTGCCTTCCCGGTAGAACGGATCAAGGCATGTGCCGGGTTACGTGCCAGGTAGGCAACGAACACCAGGATCACAAGCCATATTGTCGCGGATATGCCGGGTTGGCTCGACCAGACGGTCAGTATTTCGTTAAACATTTGTTTTGCCTCATTTCAGTTGTTGTGTGCTGAATTTAGGGAGCGCTGGTGAAAATTCGGTGAAAAAAGCAAAAAAGAGCTATAAATTTGTGCAAAGCATTGTTTTATTTCGAAATAGTTCACATTCTGCGGTGCTGTTCAGCAGCCCTGTCAGGCACCGTTATACTTGAGATCTATGTTAAAAAAGAAAGGCTTAGCCTGCTAATGGCCGCGATTTTCTGGGTCGAAGATCAATCCCACTGGATCAGGAAGTTTTCTCCCGTGCTGGAGAAGGAAAACTTCGATGACAAACCGAACTCGCTCGCAATCTACAACTTTGCCGAAGCCGCGCGGCAAAAAATCGCCCTCACTGCAAAGGATTCGCCACCCGATGTGGCTTTACTCGACGCGCGCATGAATGGCAATGACCAGGCCGGGTTTTCGGTTTCCAACGCGTTACGCAAGAAGTGGCCGCGGCTCCCCATTATTTACCTGTCGGAGCATAGCGGTACCGAAATTGAACGCGAAGCGCTGGAACAATTTTCGGCGACCGATTTTATCGCCAAGCATCAACATAACGTTGAACAGGTATTGTGCTGGCGGATCAAGGCGGTGCTCAGGCAGACTTCGATCGACTCCGATCTATCATCGACGATCAATACAGTGAGTAGCGGAGAGCTGACTATCGACCTCAATACCTGGAATGTTTACTGGAAGGGTCAGCGCCTGATGAACCCGAGTAACGCCAAACGGCCGCTGGCGCCGACGCCGCGTAAACTGTTACGAGAGTTGATGGATTCGTCACCCCGACCATTGACCGCGGGGCAGATTGCCGAGCGACTCGATATGGACACCGAAAAATTTTCCTACGCCAGTTACCGGCAACACATCAAAACCCTGCGTCGAGCCTTCGATGCCGCCGAGGGCGAGGCAGGCGGTTTTAGCGAGCGCTGCAACAATGGCGAGGGCATAGTCACCTTTGGTGATGAAGGGGCCTACTACTGGAAGCCACCGGGCTCCAAAAGCAAATGAAGCGAGCTCAAATTCACTATCCCTGGCTGAGTTCCCTGGGTGCGCTCGGCATGGTTTGCTGGCAATTCCTGCTGGCAAATCCTGGACTGTTCGTGATTGACCCATTACCAGCACCAATGCGGCAACCGGAAAACCTGCTCATCGCGGGCGCCGTACTGGTGATGCTAGTGGTGTTCGATATATGGCGTTATGTGAAAGCGAACGCCCGCTGTAAAGCCCAGTTGGAACAGTACCAGGTACAGATCAGCGAGCTGTTTGATTCCAGACGCGAGTTGGGTACCCGTGCGCGAACCTTTTCCGACCATGCCGATAAGTTGAAGATGTTCATCAGTGAACGCTTGCTGGAAACCATCGAGTACGACGAAAAGTTTCTGCATTTTAAAAACATCGCCTCCGAGGTGCGCCACAATGGCGTTATCAGCTATGACAAGGCGCAAACGGCACTGCAACGTGCTCGGCAAAACTGTGAACAGGGGCAGGAGCAGGAGATCCAGGATGCCGCTGATGGCCTGCTCTACCTATGGGACCTGCTCGACCTTTCCACCACTGACAATATTGCGCTGCATGTCGCCAACCGGATTTACGATTGCGAAGAACATTACTTTCAGTCCATGTTGAGCGATTCAGAAGATACTGCTTCACCGTTTACGCCGACCTTTATGATGACCCAGGCACTGCGTCGCGCGTTGCTGCCGATCACCGCGAAACTTGATGATCTCGAGTTACAGCAGGAGTGGAAGTGTCCGGCACGGCATCAGGATGCAAAATTTAATATTCAGTTGCGCACCGATAATGAAATGCTGGGCAATCCGAATCATATGGTATTGCTAATCGAGAATTTGTTAAATAACGCGCTGTTTTATGCGCAGCAGAAGGAATACAGAAACCGCTACAGCAAGGTAGCGATCACACTCGCGCATCGTGACGGGGAAGTGGAATTCAAGGTTTATAACCGTGGTCCGCGCATTAAAGATGATGAAAAGGACAAGATCTATCAGCTCGGATTTTCGTCACGGCGTATCCGTGAACACCACGGTAAAGGCCTGGGACTGTATTTTGTCAATGAAATTGCCAAGGGTTTTGAAGGCGTGGTCGCTTTCGAAAATATCGACAATCGCGAAGATGAACTATCCTTGAGTATCAAGCTGGCCAACGGCGAGTTGCATCGACAACAGGTCAGTATCGTCAAGATCAACGGTAAACCCAGATGCCAGTGCGCCGAGACTGCCGAAGCGGACAGTAAGAAAAGCGAGTGGTCTTTCTCGTCGCCGATGGTCAGTATCGAAGTGAGTCGACGCTCGGGCCGGAAACCCCAGGTGATATCGGATTTGAATCGCAATCAAACCAGCAATCACCTCGATGCCAGGGATCCGTTAATACCCCGCTGGGTGCTGGAGCTGCAAAACCGCAAACGATCGTCGAAGTTGGTGTTACTACCGCTGGATGTGAGTGGGGTAGAGTTTACTGCACGCTTTCCCACCGCGAAATCAAGACTGGAAAACCAGGGCTGAGAGATCGATAATCGGCTTCATGTCTGAAGCTATTTACTGGTCCGCGAGTAGAATCGCAGCTGAAATCCGCGCGCGGAAACTGACCTCGCGTGAGATCGTCGACGCCTGTCTCGAGCGTATCGAACAGGTCAATCCAAAGATCAACGCGGTGGTGCAACTGGTCGCCGAACGCGCGCGCAGGGAGGCCGATGAGCTTGACCGGTTAGCCGCCAGCGGTCGATTCAAAGGCCCGCTGCATGGCGTACCCATCACGATTAAAGATTCGCTCGATAGCGCAGGTATTATTTCAACCGGCGGTACCATGGGGCGTAAAGATTATATCCCGCAGCAAG